>WNEZ01000753.1_pt1 | contig 29414 bp, 31 predicted proteins | sample 5400521 | NCBI WGS metagenome assembly WNEZ01 (sample SAMN13153339, study PRJNA577476) | soil metagenome | isolation source: 120 cm saprolite under Douglas fir tree site 2 hole 1 replicate 1 | place: USA:California | collected 2015-04-18 | reverse complement strand
GGCGGCGAGGTTGTGGTCACCGGCACGCCGGAATCGGTAGCCAAGTCAAGAAAATCGTATACAGGAAAGTGGCTGGCGCGCGTTCTTAAAGGTGATGGCCCTGAATCCAATGGACACAAATAGCCGCCTGTCTTTAAGAAGAAACGCCCATCGGGCAAGCGTTCGTCCAAGAACCGCTCGTGGACGAATCGCCGCGGTTGTCCTGGCGATGCCCCTCGCGCTGGCGTCGCTGGCTGGAACCAGCGGAGCGCAAAGGGAATCCCGAACCGGGCCTTCGCGACAGACCCAGCCGCACCCCGACACGCTGGCGGAAGCTGAGGGTCTTTTACAAAAACATCAGTATGCCGAGGCCGAACAGAAACTGACCGGCCTTGTCAACGATGTTAAGAAAAACGGTGCGGCGGAAAATGAACAGGCGGAAAATCCGCAGGCATGGTTCGATTTGGGCTTTGCGCAGAATCATCTCAACAAAACCAGTGAAGCCGTGGCTTCCTATCGCAAGGCCGTACAGCTTTCGCCCAAGTGGTTTGAGGCCAACCTGAATCTTGGCGTCGCCCTGGCCAAATTGAATGACTTCTCTGCCGCTACGCCGGTGCTGCAACATGCGGTTACGCTTCGATGCAGGACGCATACTGCAAGCAGCCAACGATCTCCCGGGCGCTGAGGAACACTATCAGAAGGCGGCAAAGACCGGCGATACCCAGGGCATGATGCTGCTGATCAATCTGCTGAGCCAGCAAAAGCGCCATCTGGAAGCAGAAACCTGGCTGACTAAATACGTGGAGAAGAACCCACAGGACAGCAAAGCCCGTTTGCAGTTGGGAAAATTTCTCGCCTCCCAGGGAAAAGCGCAGGAAGCGATTGCCGTGCTGCAACCCGCCACTTCTCAAACAGGTGACGGGCAAAATACAGCCCCACCTCCCAGCAATCCTGAAATCGATCGCGAACTCGCCGAACTCTATTTGCAGACAAAGCAATACGCGCAAGCCGAGCCGCTCTTTCGACACCTGGCCCAGAGCAACGCTTCCAACCCGGATATGCATTTTGGACTGGGCGTAGCCGTTTTACATCAGCTCAAGTATGCTGAAGCTGAAAGCGAGTTCATCCAGACGATCAAGCTGAAGCCCGATTATGGCGAAGCGTATGGTTACCTGGCGGATGCGGCGCGGGAAAACAAGCATTACGAATTGGCGATAAGGGCGCTGGATGCGCGGGCCAAATTTTTGCCGGAAAATGCGAGGACCTACTTCATTCGCGCCACTTCGTTTGACAGCTTGCATATGTTCAAACCGGCGGCGGAGAATTACAAAAAGTTTTTGGCCATAGCGGCAGGCAAGTTTCCCGACCAGGAGTTTCAGGCACGGCACCGGCTCAAGGCGATACAGCCAGAGTAGCAAGTGATCAGAGGAGCAGAAGCAGAAATCAATGCGACCACTAGCCTCATTCCTGGTTTTACTCACTCTGGTTGTACTCGCCCTGGCGGCGGCCATGCATGGCAAAGAGCAGAAATCGCTGGACCAGCTGCGGGCAGAGGCGGAGAAAGCCGGCGGAGGGCATCAGGCGCTGCTTTATGCTGAGCTCGCCGATCGCCTGGTGGATCAGGCCGGCCAGCAATTTACCCAGGGCGAATCCGTCAAAGGCCAGGCAAGCGTCCAGGAGATTCTCTCGGCTGCTACCAAGGCTCGTGATGGCGGCGTGAGCTCGCGGCGAAAGCTCAAGGAAACAGAAATTCATCTCCGTCAGACTCAGCGCCATCTGGAAAATCTCCGGCGCACGCTCTCCGCTGAAGATCGCCCGGAGGTGGAAGCGGTTGAGAAGAAGCTGGCTGACTTCAGGCAGGACCTGCTCAATGCCATGTTCTCGCCGCGTAAGGAAAAAGAAAAAGAAGAAAAGAAATGAAAACCGCCCGCAAGCTCGCCATAATTATCTTGCTACTTAGCACGGTTGCCTTCGCCCGCAAGCGGGACCCGCTGACGGAAGCCGAGACGGACCAGTTGCGAGAGTTTCGCCTGGAGCCTGCTAAGCGCCTCAAGCTCTTCGGCAAGTTCGCTGGAGCGCGCCTGGACAGCGTTGACCAGTCACTCAACGATCCTAAACAGGCCCAGGAACGTCCAGCCAAGATTCACGACCTGCTGGAAGACTTCAGCTCCATTGTGGACGAGATCAATGACAATCTGGACATGTATCAGTCCGATAACAAGCTGGACAGCGATCAGCACAAGCAATATCGCAACGGACTCAAAGAGCTGATCGCCGAAGAAGGCAAGCTACGCGCCCGCCTGCGTACCTTGCAACATGACATGGAAAGCGATCCCAAAATCAAGGCAGAATCACAGGCTTACATCTTCGCCCTTCAGGACGCAGACTCGGCGTTGAAGTCCAGCCTGGAAACGGCCAAACAGTACTTGACTGAAAAAGAAGAAGAAAAACCGCAAAAGAAATAACAGACTTGAATTCACACGACCCAACCCAGGTTACAAACCGCCGGCGACCGGAACCAGGACCCTTGAATCCCAGCATTAAACAACTCTTTGACGAAGTTTATCGTGAGCTGCGTCCCCGCGCGCCCATGCCGGAATTTGACGTTCGATTTTTCGCCTTCAGTAACCTGAACAACACCATCCGCTTGCGCCAGGGAAAGATATTCGTCCGCCTGTCTGACCTGCTGGAAGGCGCGCCTGATTCCGTGTTGCACGCGATACTGCACATTCTCATCGCCAAGCTCTACCGCAAAGAGATTGATCCCGCACATGCGGCCCGTTACCGCAAATACTCAGGCACGGAAGCCGTGTCCGCCAAGATGCACCTCATCCGCCAGATGCGTGGACGCAAGCGGATCGCGGGCGTGCAGGGCGAGCATTATCATCTGGAAGAAATTTTTGAAGAGCTGAACCAGCGCTTCTTCCATGGATTGATGGCGCGTCCGCAGCTCACATGGAGCAACAACCAGTCGCGCTACAGCCTGGGACACTATGATCCTGCGCACAATACCATCGTCGTAAGCCGGATCTTCGATGGCCGCAACGTACCGCGTTACGCGATCGAATATCTGCTCTACCACGAAATGCTTCACCTTCGTCATCCGGTGAAGATGCGCGGCAGCAGGCGCTGTGTGCACTCCAAAGCCTTCCAGGAAGAAGAGAAGCTATTCCCGCAGCTCAAAGAAGCAAAAGAATTTATTAAGCGGATGTAACAATGCTGAAGGAACTCTGAATTGTCATTCCGAGCGGAGGTCGGAGCGGATGCGACGGTGCAGTCGAGGGATCCATGTATTTGACCAGGAAACGGACTAAAGTTCCCGATACTCAAGCGCCGAAGGGCGCGAATGAAAGTAAGCATCACGGCGCCAGTTTACTTCTACCGCTAACCACAGGTTGTGTCGCATCTCGAATTTGTGAAAGCTGCCCGGCCGTCGCCTGTAATCGATATAGCTGACAGCTGCTGGTGGCAAGCCGCAGTTTGTATGGCTGTTCGCCCGTCATGAGATCGCAGTCCTGCCCCTGCGCAAGGGTTTCGCAGGTAACATGATGGATGAGAGAGAGCGCCGGCGAGTGCTTTGCCAGTTCGGGATCGAACCAGCCGGTATATAGCCGGCGAACATCGCTCTCGCAAAGCGTAACCAGCGCCGCGCCCAGATGAGTTCCTCGCTCCAGCGTGAACATCTCAAACAGCTCTGGCCGCAGCAGAGCGGCATTCACAACAAACTCGATTCGTTCTGGATCACGAAACAGGCTTTGCGGGTCCTGCTCGGCTTTCAGGCGGTAAATCGTGCGGAGGAGTTGAGGATTTTCACCATCGTAACGGCAAACTTTATATCCCAATGCAGCCAATCGTCTCAGATTGCGAGGCAGACGTCCGTGGTCTCGACAGAATTCGTCAGCGTTGGTATCACTGCTTCGCACCACAGGCGCGCCCGCAAATGGTGTAAAAGTAAGTTCGGGGATTGCAGGAACGGCGCCATCGCGCATCGCTACAACATCCATCGGCATGCGCAATTTAGCCAGTTCTGCAAAAGCCGCCCGCAAACTATCTTCATCGCCAACCTGCAGGAACGTCCGATAGTCGAACAGTTCCTCACCCAGCAGGCGTATCACCAGGTCGCGCAGGCGGATCACCGCCGGTATGATCGCGATCCCATGGTCGCTCATCACGCAAACCACATGCGGTACTTCCCTGCCTGCGAACATCTTGGCCGCAAGCAGGTTCAAGTCAAAGTCCTGAAAGATGGTGCAGCCGGAATATGCCAGTAGTTCTTCCCAAAGCTGACGTAAATCGAGAAGTTCCTGCGCGGTCGTGGCAATGCGCACTCTAAACACCGAGACTTAGACGCCGAAGTGGCTGCTGAGGATGCCGGATTAATTATTTAAGCGCGGCGGGACTGGACGCGGTTAACCTTCGCTTTTTCAATTTGTTGACTACCGCAACCGCTGGTGCGTACAATCGTATTGAAAATGAAATTGAAATTCATTTTCAATTAGCTGCGAAAGAGCCCTGCCTCTGAATTTATGTTCCAGGCCCTGGTAGTTACGTTGCGGGAAGGTGTTGAGGCCGCGCTCATCGTCGGCATCACACTGGTGTACCTGGCCAAAATCGGCCGCACTGACCTGCGCAAAACCGTCTACGCGGCACTGATCACTGCTCTGTTGGGAAGCATCGCCGGCGGCGTAGTCCTCTCTTACCTGCCCATCAACCAGGACAAAGTGGAAGGCTGGGTCATGCTGGTGGCCGCCTTGTTCGTGATCACCATGGTCATCTTCATGATGCGCACGGCCCGCAAGCTCAAGGGCGAAATTGAATCCAAAGTCGGATCGCTGGCGGCCGACGGCGGCTCCAAATGGGGCCTGTTTGCCTTCATCTTCCTCATGGTCTTCCGCGAAGGCGTGGAAACAGTCGTCATCCTCTCCGGCGTGACCCTTGACTCCACCGAACTCATGAGCTTTCTCGGGACGCTGATGGGCGTGGCGCTCGCCGTTGTGTTCGGCGTCATGTTCGTCAAGGGCAGTGTCCGCGTTGATCTGAGAAAGTTCTTCCGCGTCACCACTGTCATTCTCTTCTTTGTCGCGGCCCAGTTAATCATCGCCGGCTTCCATGAACTGGCAGAAAGTGGCGTGCTTCACTCCAGCAAGCGTGAGATGGCGATTATCGGGCCCATCGTCCGCAATGACTATTTCTTTTCCATCACCATGCTGGCGCTGGTTGTCCTCATGGTGCTGATGGAATACCGGCGACGCAAACCTGAAGCAGCTCCCGCAACCACGTCCAAAGCAGAGGAACGAAAAGTCGAATTCACCGCCCGCCGTGAGCGCTTCTGGGCCAATGCTGTCATGTCCACGGCTTTCGTCTTTATCTTCATGGTCACGGCTGAGTTCATATACGCCAAGAGCACCACTGCCCTTTCAGACGCAACCAACATCACCTTTGACGCCGCGGGCAACGCCACCATCCTTACCAGGACACTGGCAGAAGGCGACCTGGCCCGCTACGCTGCCAATGTTGACGGCGTGAACATGCGCTTTCTTCTCTATCGCAAGCCTGACGGCAAAGTGGCCTCGCTCTTTGACGCCTGCGAAATCTGCGGCTCCGTCGGCTTTTACAAAGGCGCGCAGGGACTGATCTGCAAGAACTGCGCTGCTCCCATTAACCCGCAGAGCGTGGGCCAAAGCGGCGGCTGTAATCCCATCCCGCTACACATGACGCAGAACGGTGATTCAGTTGTGATAAGCATCACTGACCTCAGGCCCCAGCTCGCGCAATTCTCTCACTGACATGTTCTTTCGCCTGCTTTTTGAGTCATTCCGGCGGCAGAAGCGACGCAAGAGCGTGGCGCTGCTGGCCATTGCCCTGGGCATGACCATTGCCACCGCCATGATCGCCGTGGGCAATGACGTAGGTGACAAGATCAATGAAGACCTGCGCCGCAACGGCGGCAATCTTGTCCTTACGCCCATGGAGGACACGCTGGACGTGAACCTGGGCGGCGTTGATCTCAAGCCCGCCAGCGAAGGCGCGTTCATCGCCGAATCCGATCTGCCCAAGATGAAAGGCACCTTCTGGGGACACAACATTCGTGGCTTTGTTCCCTATCTCTCATCGCCTGAACAGATCACTGCCAACCGAGGTTCACTCAACGCCGATGTGATCGGCACATATTTCGATCAGAAACTGCATTACGGCAAGGAAGACTTCACCACCGGCATCCGCAGTATGAGCGGCCTGTGGAATGTGCAAGGCGAGTGGCCCACCGACTACGCCGACTGGCCAGAGCATGAGGCTCCACACGTACTGGCTGGCATCAAGTTGGCCGAAGAAAACAATCTGTCCACCGGCGACGATATCGAGATCGCGGGCAGAAAGTTGCATATCAGCGGCATCGTGAATACTGGTGGCGAGGAGGATCGCGCGATTGTCGCGCCCTTGCACATCGCCCAGATCATTCTCGGCCAGCCCGGCAAAGTGCGGCGCGTGGTCGTGAGCGCACTTACGAAGCCGGAAGATGCGTTTGCCCGCCGCGACCCCAGCACGCTCTCTCCCGCGGCCCGCGATCGCTGGTACTGCTCGCCTTACGCCAACTCCATCGCCTTTCAGATTCATGAGGCTCTACCCAACGTGCGCGTTGACCAGATCCGCCAGGTGGAGCAGAACCAGGGCAAGGTTCTAAGCCGTATCTCCGGCATGATGCTGCTGCTGACGCTGGCCGCGCTGCTGGCCTCGGCGCTGGCCGTATCAGCCGCCATGGCCGGAACCATTCTTGAGCGTCGCAATGAAGTTGGATTGATGAAGTCTCTGGGCGCCAGTGACGCCACGGTCGCTTCCCTGTTCCTGACGGAGGCCGGACTGCTCGCCCTGGCCGGTGGTTTAATCGGATTTCTCGCCGGAGCTGTGCTTGCCCATCGCGTCGGTCAAACCGTATTCGGATCGGCCATTAACGTTCAGCCCGTGGTGCTGGCCGTTGTGATCTGCGCCGCATTGTTAGTCACCTTTGTCGGCAGCATCAGCGCCGTGCGCAAGGCCATGCACTTTGATCCTGCGGTTGTTTTGCGGGGGGATGCGTGAGGCAGGAAAGAAGACGCATGAGGAACGCCGCATGAAGCGCAACCGGCTCTTCTTCCGGCTCCTGCTCAAAGCCGTCTGGGTCCGCAAAGACCGCGCATTGACCGCGCTGATTTCCGTCGCTGTCGTGGCCACCATCGCCACCTCTGCGCTCACCGTCTATTACGATCTGGAGAACAAGCTCAGTCGCGAATTCACTCGCTTCGGCGCCAACGTCGTAATCACGGAAAAAGCTGTCACAGAAAAATCCAGCATGAGTCCGCAGGAGCTGGAAAAGATATCTGCCCTGCTGGGCAGCAATGGTGAAGCAGTCCCTGTTGCCTACGCCATCGCCACCGCCCCGGACGGTTCCAAACTCGTGGTCGGCGGGGCCGACCTGAAACATCTCATGCAGTTGAACTCCTGGTGGTCCATCAGCGGTAGCAAGTCGCCCACTCCCGCCGGTACCCGCACTGCTCTGGATGACGCGCGCGTTCCTCTGGTGGGTGCACGAGTAGAAGACAAGCTGGCCCGCGGTGAGGCCCTCAACATCCGCTTAGGCAGCTCAGAGCGCGCAATTGGTCCGCATATGATTTTTCGTTCCGGGTCAGACGATGACAGCCGCATCTTCATAGACCTGTCCACATTCGCCTCCTGGACTGGCGTTCAACCCAACACGGTTCTTCTTCGTATACAAGGAAAGCCGCGGGAAATTCAGTCCATGATTGACCGGCTCAGCGCGTCTCTGCCGCAGGCAGAAGTCAAGCCGGTTCGCCAGATTACGCAGGCGCAAACTTCAGTTATTGGCAAGACGCGGTCCGTAGTCTTCGCCGCATCGGCCATCGTGCTGGTGCTGATCATGCTCACCATGGTCGCCACATTCACCAGTTCAGTCCTTGAACGCCGCAAAGATTTTGCAGTCATGAAAGCCCTCGGCGCGTCCAACCAGATGGTGAACATCTTGTTCGCCTCGGAAGCAGCCATCCAGGCGCTGGCCGGCGCCGTCGTGGGATATCTTCTCGGATGCGGCATTGCGTTCTGGATTGGTAAAGCAAACTTTGAAGCCGCCATATGGCCCCAGCCAATGCTATTGTTACCGGTGTTGCTGGGAAGCATGGTGCTGGCGCTGGGCGCGGCCACCGCACCTTTGCGGTTGTTGCAACAGATTCAGCCGGCAGGGATACTCAGAGGCGAATAATGCCCATCGAGCTCAAAAACGTAACGCGGGTCTATAAGAGCAACGTTGAGGTGCGCGCGCTGGACTCCGTCTCACTCACCGTAGCGTCCGGTGAATGGCTGGCCATCATGGGCCCTTCGGGATCGGGCAAGTCCACACTCGTCAACCTGATCGGCTGTCTTGACCAGCCCAGCAGCGGCGAAGTCTGGATTCACGGCGCCAACATCTCGCAAATGTCTCCTGCGGAGCTCAACCGTTTTCGCGCCGAGAAGATTGGATTCATCTTCCAGCAGTTCCATCTGATTCCATATCTCACGGCGCTGGAAAACATCATGCTGGCGCAATACTTCCACAGCATGACGGACAAGACCGAAGCCCTGGCTGCACTCGAACGTGTAGGACTCAAAGACCGTGCTGATCATCTGCCCGCGCAGATGTCCGGTGGTGAACAGCAGCGCGTATGCATTGCCCGCGCACTCATCAATGATCCGCACATCGTTCTGGCCGACGAGCCCACCGGCAACCTGGACGCCGAAAACGAAGAACTGGTGCTGCGACAATTGCGCGAACTCCACGCGCAAGGCCGGACCATCATCATGGTGACCCATGATCCGGATGTCGCTCGACTCGCCGACCGTCTGCTTGAACTCCATCATGGCAAGATCAAGTCGCACCAGACGTTTGCCATGAATGACGACGAGCAGTTTGACGAGGTCCTGGAAGAACTCTGGGTGCTGGCGGAAAATGGCGAGCCCGCTGAGCTGGGCCGCGTAGAAGTAGAAGGCTCACTGCCCATGCCTCAGGCATTGGAGCGCATGCAGGCCCTCGGGCTGGTAGAACTCGAAGACCACACAAACGCGCCCCATTCGCACAAGCAAGTCTTGAATCGCTGCCATGTTGCCTTCCGTCCGCCCACAAGCTCAGAAGATCATGGCGAGCGGATGATCATATTCACCGAAAAAGGACGGCGTCGCGCCGAAGATGTCATTCGCCGTCACCGCCTGGCAGAGGTCCTGTTCACGCATACATTTCAGGTGGAGGACGAAAAAGAAGTCGCCGAGCAGGCCTGCAGGTTCGAACACATCCTCTCTCCGGAAGCCACAGACCGCATCTGCACCTTCCTGGGACATCCACGCACATGCCCGCACGGCAGCCTCATCCCTGCCGGGCCTTGCTGTCTGGGTGCAAAATCAAATGACGCGCGGTCCAGCGAACTGAGCGATCCCAAAATATTCGCTGAAAAGAAATAGGCCAGAAAAAAATAAAGGGAGAGGTTTTATCCTCTCCCTACCTTAACCACACTGGATTTTCCCCTGATTAGAAAAGTGATTAGAACAGTCTGAAATCCACTTCCAGTGTCATCGCCACAGCCACAGGTTGGCCATTACGTTTGCCTGGCAAAAACAACCATGTCCGGACTTTCTCCAGAGCTTTCTCGTCTAGTCCCATTCCCAGGCTGCGGACCACTTTCAGATTGCGTGGCCGGCCGTCAGGGCCGATCACGGCAGATAATGTCACGGTTCCCTGATACTTGGCTTTGCGCGCTTCTTCAGAGAAGTCTGGCTCCGGCGTGAACTTAGCCACCGGCGGAGTTACGCCGATATCACCCAGCGAATAGATGCCGCCGCCAAAACCGCCGCCTTGTCCGGGACCATGTCCGGGGCCGGTTCCAGAACCAACGCCGTTGCTGTTACCGGAACCAATGCCGCCGCCCGAGCCCGGACCATTGGATGCTGGTCCGCTCACGCGCGCTGACATTGGATTGCCCAGGTTTGGCATATTCGGATTATCCGGCAGCTTCACGTTCGCAGGCGCAACCACGGTCGGTTCCATCGCCAGCTTGGGTTTCATGTTTTTAATTTCCACCGTTGGTGGAGTGTATTGCTCCGGAGCAATCTTGGGCAGACGTCCTTTGGATTCGAATATCTTGGCGTGTTCGCCGCCACCGCCGCCGCCAGCCAACGCTTTAGGAGCTTCTTTGGGCGCCATCACCGGTTGATAATCGGTCAGCGGAGGAGCAATCAATGTCACGTGCTCTTCCGGCTGTACCATCGTGTGTGTTGTATGCAGGCTGAGGTATGACGCCACCAGCAACCCTGCAATAAAAAATGCATGAACTGTCAGCGAACCGGTGGCTGCTTTTTTCGGGCTCCGATGTGTCCAGATCTCTCTTACCGGTACTGGACGCGATGTCAATCGCAACGGTGGCAGCTTTTCCGGAAACAAAGAGTCCTTGATGTTGCGTAACAAAGAACCCAGCATGGAGCGGTGCATTTCGGGAAGCAGAGACAGACGCGGCGCTTCACCGTAATAGCTTTGCCGAGGACGTGGAATAATGATCTGATTCGCCATGGGTTCGACCGGTACTTCCTTCACTGGACCACAAATCCATGTGGTCTGAATACACCCATACAAAGATGAGCGAAGTAAGGTGCAAGTTGCTTTAGTACAAGCTCATAAGAGCATTTCCTGTGTAAATGTTCTGTGTTGAGCTTGTGAACATGAGATTCCCTCACGCGCGTTTTGGTTTCACAAGAGTCGTGAGAAAACCGTAAAAGAAACGTAAAGTCAGAGACATGATTGCGCCGCGTTTTCTCTCAGAAGCTGGCTGGTCAGGTTGCTCAAAGGCTCTGGTTATAATGAATAATTAAACACACTGATCCGGAGAATTGATGCCCACGCCGCTTGATCCCAAGAAGACCTTGAATCTCCCTAAAACCGACTTCCCTATGAAGGCCGGCCTTGCTCAGAACGAGCCAAAATGGCTTGAGAGGTGGGATAAAGATGACATTTACGGGAAGATTCGCGCCTCACGCAGGGGCAAGCCGGGTTACGTTCTCCATGATGGTCCTCCTTACGCGAATGGGACCATTCACGAAGGCCACGCACTCAATAAATGTTTGAAAGATTTTGTGGTCAAGTCTAAGACCATGGCCGGCTTTGACGCTCCGTATGTGCCTGGCTGGGATTGTCATGGTCTTCCGATTGAAATCAAGGTAGATGAGTCCCTCGGCCGAAAAAAGCTGGAGATGGCGCCTATTGATGTGCGCAAGGCGTGTCGCCAGTATGCACTCAAGTATCTCGATATTCAGCGGGAGCAATTCAAGCGACTCGGTGTCTTCGGACGCTGGAGCCAGCCTTACGCCACCATGGAGCCGCAATATGAATCGGCCATCGTCCGTACTTTGTACGATTTTCTTGAGAGTGGCGCCGTTTACAAAGGACTGAAGCCGGTTTACTGGTGCATCCATGACAGGACTGCCCTGGCTGAAGCTGAAGTGGAATATGAACAGCACACCAGCCCCAGCGTGTGGGTGAAGTACGCTCTCACCAGCGATCCCGCCCAGATCGATGCCCGGCTCGCCGGAAGGAAAGTTAATACCATCATCTGGACCACCACTCCGTGGACGCTGCCTGCCTCCATGGCCGTAGCCTTCCATCCCGATCTTGAGTACGTTGCGCTGGAACATGAAGGTGAGATCTATATCGTCGCTGAAGCTCTGGCCAAAGCCACGGAAGATGCCGTCGGATTTACCAGTGCAGAAGTGACTGCTCGCTTTCCCGGGAAAAAGCTTGACCGCATCACTTTTGCGCATCCGTTTCTCGATCGCTCAATCCTCGGCGTGCTGGCGACCTATGTAACCACTGAGCAGGGCACCGGCGCTGTCCACACCGCCCCGTCCCACGGTGCGGACGATTTCTATACCGGCGTGAAATATAAGCTCGAACAGACATGCAACGTTGATGCATCTGGACGTATGCACAATGGTCTGCCCGAGTATGAAGGGCTCACCGTCTTCAGAGCCAACCAGCCCATCATCGAACTGCTTAAGTCGCGCGGCGTGCTCATGGCTGAGCGCAAGATCGAACATTCTTACCCACACTGCTGGCGCTGTCATAATCCGATAATCTTCCGTGCCACTGAGCAGTGGTTCATCTCCATGGAAGCCAACGTCGAGGGCAGCACCCTGAGGCAGCGCTCGCTGGATGAGATCAAGAAGGTGAAGTGGATTCCCGGATGGGGTGAAGAGCGCATCAGCAACATGATCGCCACCCGTCCTGACTGGTGTATCTCGCGTCAGCGTATCTGGGGCGTACCCATCGCAGTCTTCTTTTGTGAAGCCTGCGGCAAGCTTCTGCAATCCAAAGAAGTGAACAAAGCTGTGGTGGATCTTTTCGCCCGCGAAGGCGCCGACTCCTGGTACACGCGCCCGGCAGCAGAGATTGTGCCTTCAGGCACAAAATGCGAATGCGGCGGCGATAAGTTCCACAAGGAGAATGACATCATCGACGTGTGGTTTGAGTCCGGATCAAGTCAGGCAGCCGTCCTGGGGCATGAGCCGAACCTGCCCTGGCCTGCCGACCTTTATCTCGAAGGCGGAGACCAATATCGCGGTTGGTTCCACTCTTCCTTGCTTTGTGCCGTCGGCGCACGCGGTCATTCGCCTTACCGGGCCGTTGCCACCCATGGCTGGACGCTCGATCCCCAGGGACGCGCCACATCGAAATCCCTGGGCAACGGCATTGATCCGGTCAAGATCGCCGGAAATCTGGGCGCGGAAGTCATCCGCATGTGGGTTGCCTCCGTTGATTTTCAGGAAGACGTAACCGTTTCCCAGGACCTGATGGAACGCGTGGGCAAGACCTACACCAAGCTGCGTAACACGTTCCGCTACTTTGTCAGCAATCTGTACGACTTTGATCCTGCAAAGGACGCGCTTTCCTTTGATCAGTTGCACCCGCTGGACCAGTACATGCTTCTGCGCACTGCGGAGTTCGCTGACAGTGTGGAGAAATGGTATGAGAGCTTTGAGTTCCACCGTATCTTCCACCAGTTGAACGAATTCTGTACCGTGGACCTGAGCGCCGTTTACTTTGCCGTCCTCAAAGACCGGCTCTACACCGCCGCGCCTGCGTCCCGTGCCCGGCGTTCCGGGCAGACCGCCGTCTGGCGCATCGGTGAGGCGCTGGTAAGGTTGGTTGCGCCCATCATGACCTTTACCGCCGACGAACTCTGGCGCTTTCTGCCGAAAGTCTCCAACCGCCCTGAGAGCGTTCACCTGGCCTACTTTCCTGCATCCAAGGAAATCACGGGCGAAGGCGTTGATCCGGCGACGGCCAAAACCGTCAGAGCTGACTTTGACACCCTGATGAGGGTCCGCGACGAGGTCAACAAAGCTCTGGAAGTCCCGCGCAAGGAAAAGATCATTGGCACCGGACTGGAAGCCGCCGTTACCATTCACGCTCCGCAGGACGTCTATACCTTGCTGACTAAATATGCGAACGATCTCCGATTCCTGCTGCTGGTGTCCAAAGCTGAAATTAAACTAGCCGCCAACGGGAACCCAGGTGCCCCTTTGCACGTAGATGTAACCAAGGCGCCTGGGCAGAAGTGTGAGCGCTGCTGGAACTACTCAACCGAGGTGGGCAAAAGCGAGCGCTATCCAACCGTTTGTGAGCGCTGCCTGGCTGTTTTGGAAGAGCTTGAGAAGAACGAACCTCGAACTGAAGAACCTCGAAATGAAGAACCGGGTGAAAGTGCTTCATCGCACGCCTGAACTATGCGCAAGTATCACTTAATGATTGCCGCGATTGTCGTCATTGTGGATCGGCTGACCAAGGCCGTGGTGGCCGACCGTATCACCCTGCATGACAGTGTTGACGTGGTGCCGGGAGTATTCCGTCTCACACACGTCCAGAATCAGGGCGCAGCCTTTGGCTTGTTTTCTGACTCTCCCTTTCCCTGGAAAGTGGCGTTGCTGATTCTGTTTTCAGTCGCCGCTCTGGCCGTGGTCTCCGCCCTTCTCTGGAAGAATGGCAATGCACTGAACGCGACTGCCATCGCCCTATCGCTGGTCTTTGGCGGCGCCGTCGGCAACCTGTGGGACCGCGTGGCCAGTGGCCGCGTCATCGATTTTCTGGATTTCTATCTCGGCCAGCATCATTGGCCGGCGTTCAACATTGCTGACAGCGCCATCGTGGTCGGAGCGCTCCTGCTGCTGAGTGAGATCTTCATGGCGCCGCAGGAAGAAAAAGCCGTCAGCCCGTAGGCACCGGGTACTTCAGCCAACTAAACGCCTGCGCTACGTCTTTCTGTTGGGAGCTAAAACAGTTTCAACGTAGAGCCGTAGCTTGCTACGGCTCCAGGAAATCGCAATCTTATGCAATCTTCGGGGCTGCCCATCCAGAAAGCGCCGAAGGCGCGACACAAATCTAGCCCCGTCCGTTCCCGAGGCGCGCCAGCGCTGAGGGATAAGGGCGGGGTAAGTTGGGCGAAAAGAAACCGCCGCACTGCCGTAGGCAGGAGCGCAGCGTCAGCGGAGCGATACAGAGACTGAAAGCCTTAGCCCCAGAGGACTTTCTAAGACATTTTTCCCAGCCTTTCACACAATCATTCCATCCATCCCGCTGATAAGGTAATCTGCTCTAGCCTCACGCGCCGCATGCGTAGATATCAGTTTCTAATTGTCGCCGCCGTAATTGCGCTCGACCGCCTGACCAAATGGCTCGTCATCAAGCGCCTGCCCGAAGGCCATGACATTGCCATCCTTCCCGGCGTGTTTCAGCTTTCCCATTGGGAGAACACCGGTGCTGCCTTCAGCATGTTCGCCGACTCCTCATCGCCGTGGAGAACACTGGGGCTGATTGGCTTTGCCGTTGTCGCCTTGGTGGTAGTTTCGTTTCTACTGTGGAAGAGCGGTAGCGCGCTCAACGCCACCACGCTGGCTCTTACGCTGATCATGGGCGGGGCCCTGGGTAACTTGTGGGACCGCATAGCCCGGGGAACCGTAACCGACTTTCTGGACTTCTATATCGGCCAGCATCATTGGCCTCCGTTTAACCTGGCCGATAGCGCAATCGTGGTCGGTTCCCTGCTACTGATATGGAAGATCATGCTCGGCCCCCAACGCGAAACCAGGCGTTAGCCATCCAGCCCATTATTGCCCAGGCATCAGGCTAACAGCTTGTGAAGAAAAGGCTCTCCAACCGTGTCATCCTGAGCGCAGTCGGAGCAAATGCGACGACGTAGTCGAAGGATCCCGAGAATGCCGATCGTCACCATGCCGCATCAGGGAGTTCTTTCGAGACAAATGTCTCGAAAGGATGCAGCCCTAAGGTTCACTGCGAAAACGAACTCGAACTGTCAACGCACTAATCGCCATAGGCGCGACCACAAGTTAGCCCACCCGGAGGCGGGCGAATGCGAAGCCGTAAGGGTGGGTAGGCAACAAATCAATCCGAGCCCCGGAGGGGCGACACATTTTTCGAACCTGTCAACCAACCCGCCGCGATCGCGGCTACGGCGTCTGATTCTCCGCCACACTCTTGCTGTCTGCCTTCGACGGATACAGCAACTTGTACAAGACAGCATTGCGCATGATGGCCTGAACGTATTCCCGTGTCTCCGTGAACGGAATCGACTCCACAAACTCTTCCACGCTCTTGAAGTTTCCATTCTTGCGCCACTCATCCACGCGGTCTTCACCGGCGTTGTAGGCAGCCAGAGCATATTCCACCTGGCCGTCATAGTGGTCCACCATATGTTTAAAGTAGCGTGTGCCCAGCTGTAGATTGGTATTCGCCACCAGCAGTTCGTCACTGTTGAAGTGGTGGATCTTCATCTCCTTAGCCAGATTCTTTCCCACAGTCGGCAGCAGCTGCATCAATCCCATGGCGTTAGCGCGTGAGATGGCGTTGGGATTGAACTCAGACTCCTGCCTGATCAAAGAAGCCACCAGGTAAGGATCAAGGTGATTGAGCGTGGAATCCCGGCGCAGCTCATCCCAGAACGGACGCGGGAACAGCCCTTCCCACACCGGCCGCGGAATCTGGCTGACTTCAGCCGAGAAATAACTTGGCACAGCCCGCTTCAGGCTTTCGATGGCGCGAATGTAGCTTCCCTGATCGCCATAAACTTCAGCCAGTGATTTCGCCAGCCATGGCGGCGATCCGGCGCTGGCCGATTGCAGCTCTTTCACCGCGAAGTCATATAAAGCGCCGTTGGCCAGAAGCTGGGCTTTCTGTACGTGCAGATTGTCTTCCGGCGCATCCCAGCTCCGTGGTGGTGTGGCGACGGCCGGCAGTTTAGCCAATGCAACGGCGGTACCGGCCTCATCGAATCCAAGTTTGGCCAGACGGGCGCGCGCCAGATTGGCGTAATAGAAATAGCGGTAATTCTCGGAAAGCTTTTCGTAGTAGGCGCGGGCTACTGCCTTGTCGCCTTCATCTTCAGCAATGCGAGCACGCCAATAAATCGCCGCCGGAATCTCGTTCGAGGTCGGATAGAGAGTCAGTTGCTCTTCGAACAGCCGCTTGGCATCATCCTTCTTGCCCAGACGATAACTCAGCCACGCCGTCTTCCAGTGCGCGTATGGAGAAAAGCGTCCATTCTGCTGGCGCTGGTAAATCTCAGCATAGAACTTGGCGCCGCTCTCAAAATCGTTCTTGAGCATGTACATGTTGCCGGCAGAAAGCAAGGCTTCCTGAAACCACGGGCTGTCCGGAGCAAAGTTGCGCAGTTGCGCAACGTACTCGGCATGCTTGTCGCGATCATCCTTGTCACGGGAGACCTCTGCCAGAAAATACAGCGCCTGGGCTTTCGCATCCTCCGTGGCAGCCTGGTTCTGCGCCAGGTTCTCAAACAGATGCTGCGCATCATCACGCTTGCGGGCGCGATAGAGCGCCGCACCGTACTGCGCCTGCATGGCCGCCATCTTGTCCGGAGGGGCCTGTTCCAGCAGCCCGCTCAACTCATTCACCGTGTCCTGATAACGGCGCGCCTTGAACAACAAATCAGCCCGCGTGCGGCGCTGCTCAAACGTTCCTACCGGACTGGGCTCTCCCAACCCGCGCAGCTCGATTGCCGCCAGGTCAGCTTCAGGGCTGGTAGACATTTCAAAGTAGATGCCGTGGAAAATGGCAGCCGCTTTTACAGCGTCGTTCGCCTTCGCGTATGCTCGGCCCAATGCCAGTTCAATATCAGCCTTGGCGGGCTGGCGATGCTTCTCCAGATACCCCGCCGCCTTGTCCCCCTGATTGGTGGCGATCAACGCATTCGCGTAAAGCAAGTTGACTTCGTGTATGTTCAGCGAATCGGGATACTTCGGCTCGAAACCTTCAAGCGTCTTGATGACTTCTTCCTCATTGCCTTCGCCCTGCCATGCCGACGCCCGCAGCCAATCAAGATAATCGCCCAGCAGAGGTGCAATCTCTTCCGCGTGCTGCCAGGATTCGCGCGCCGACGGGTAATCCTTATCGAGATAATGAGCGTAGCCCAGTACTGTCCATGCCAGCGGACCAGCATCATCCTTGCGATGGCGATGCGCATAATCCTGCACGCCCGCATACGCTTCCGGCGTGCGGTTCTCAAGCAACTGCTGCGCCATGGGCTTCAGATCAGCCGAGGCAACAAACGCCCGATTGATATGCTTGAGTTTGCTTGTTGAGCCCGCAGTGCTGGCAGATTTCTTCTGGCCAGCCGCGGTCTTTTTCTTCTGGCTCGTTTTTTTAGAGGTCTGGCCGAAGACGTTTACGGCAAGGAAAAGCAACACCAGAAAGCAGAATAAAGTTTTAGTTCTCACTACCACAATTTTCCTTCAAGTTTTTCCCGGCACACTATTGCGGGAAACTAACTCCCATCAGCGAGACATCACTGTCCGCCAGAATCCGTATCAGTTCCTGCGTAAAGTAATTGGCATCCGCCACCGGGCTGTCACCATAGCGCTTGTCATACGTCGCGCGGCTCTTCTCAATGTCTTCACGCAGGCGATCATACAAATCGTGGTTCTGCTTGCCCTCAGCCACTTTGGGCTGGTTATAAAGCTTGATCTCCTCCACCAGCAGTTTGGCGAATCGCTTGGCCTTCTTGTGCAGGTCAGCTTCTTCACCGGCCGGCGTAGACATTGGCGCAGCCACGGACGAAGAAGCCGCCCCTGCCATCGAAGAGCCTGAAGCCGCTGCCGCGTAGACTGGCTCAGAGTCTTCCACCTGCATGGGCGCTGACATCGCCGCAGACGCTGCGGCGCTTCCGCTTTTGCGAACCGCGCAGATTTCCAGCCACAGCGCGGCAAAGCGCGTCAAGGCCGTCATGCCTGATGCGTCCATCGGACCCGACGCATTAAGCCCGCCGTCAGCATAGATCAGCGCGGCAACTTTATCTTTGACTACCAGCGGCAGGACCACGCAGTTGTTCTGTGCCGGTGTGCGCACCAGATCGGCAAAGCCCGGATCGAACTCCGCAATCGAACCGGCGGCGATCATCCTGCCCTCCACAGCCTGGGCCGCGAGTCCGCCGGATGATTCCAGACTTACGTTTCTGATCGCGTCATTATCATCAAACCCAATCCCCTGCCATCCGTTGGCCGCACCGCCCTTCACCACAAACAGGGCGACCCGGCCCGCAAACCGCGCAGTACCTTCCAGCAGATGTCGCAGTATTTCCGACTGCGAGTTCCCTTCCTGGACCGCCGCCATCGCCCCACTGAGCAGGTCAGTGGGCGAGGACCCCGGCGCCGGATTAAGCATTTCCAGCTCTTCCGTGGCGCGACGGGCAATCTCACCTCGAAGCCTGGGCAGTACGGTGTCCAACACCTCTGCCACTACTTCTTCGATGATGGATTGAATTTCAGACGGACGTGGCATTCTTCTCTATTAGTTCTACGCGTTTAGCCGCGATTATAAGGTTTACCAGATCGCTGTCAATCTGCGAGGTTACTGAAGTGAGCACCTCTAGTATCTTAGTAGTGACGCTGGCCTCAAGCCAATAAGCGATCTGTTGATTCAACCATAAAACCGGAGGTCTCTAAGATGAAACACGGGGTTCTGCTGCTGGCTGTGCTCATGGCTGCCTTGCCCGCCAAAGTCGGCTCACAGACCAGTCATAAACGGGCAACGCCAGTCATCAGTTCGCCGGAGGAGATCGCCAAGTCCATCCAGAAACTGGAGAGTGACCTGCGCATTGCCACCATGAAGGGTGAAGCCTCCTGGTTCGAGCAGCATCTGGCAGAGAATTTTGTGGAGACCGACGCCACCGGCAAAGTCAGCAGCCGTGCGGACATGATCAAGCTCTATAGAAACACTCAGCCGGAATATGACTCATGGAACCTGAGCGAGGGTACGGCCCAGACCTTCCATGGCAACACAGTCATTTTGACCGGCAAGCTCGATCTGCAAGGCACCGTTGACGGCAAAAGCGTTTCCGGGACGTTCCGCTTCACGCGCGTCTGGATCAAGGCAGGCCTGGACTGGCAATTGGCGGCAGAGCAGATGACGCACATCGCCGGCTAGCACGAAGAACAGATGGTCTCACGTCCCCGCAAACTTGGTTCAAACTGAACTTACTTTTAAAAAGACGAGCCGAAGCGGCGGATATCCGTTTTGGAAAAATCGTTGCCCTTGAAAAGCAACGGCTCGCCTGTCACCTTTGCCAGAGCATAGGCAAAACAGTCTCCAAAGTTCAACTTGGCCTGATGCCCGCTGCCCCTGCCGAAGTCGCGGTACGCTTCACGTGCGATCTGCGCTTGTTCTACAGTGACCGGTTCGATGATCAATTCCGCTTCCCGCAAAAGATCATCGAGGCGGCGGCTGGCCACCGGATCGCGGCTGGCGTCAATCACCGCTGCAGTTTCCACGTAGTTGGCTGCGGACAGTCGTCGTGTAAAGGTGTCGGCAATGGCCTGCGCATACATTCTTGCGTCCGGCTCGTCCCGCAGGATCGCGATAAGTGCTGACGTGTCCACGATCACCGTGGCAATCCTTTTTCGTTGTACAGCAACTCGCCGTGGTCAACGGATCGGTAAGGCTCTTTGATGTGCGCAGCGCATTCCTTGCCGATCTTAATGAGCCGGTCGGCGAGTTCGGGTTTGCGGTCGCCCCGTAGCCGGGCCAACCTTTCTCGCACTGCTTTGATCACCGCCTCGGTCAAGCTCTCACCAGTCAGCTTGGACAGTTGCTGCGCCAGCTTGTGCGCCTCGTCATTTTTGATGTTAAGCGCCATTTTCCACCCTTATACCATTAACTTCTACCATTCTACAACATTAGGGCGTTCCAGGGCTAGCGCCGTTCCAAAAGACCCGTCCCTACTCCACCACCAGCTTCCCCACCATATCTTCATGGTGCGGCCCGCAAATCACCCCGCACACCACTTTGAACTCACCCTTGGCTTTAGGGGTAAAGTTGACTCTGGTTGTTCGTCCGGGTTGAACGGACTCTTTGATGCCCAGCTCAGGAACGTCAAGGCCATGCTGGACGTCAGCGGTAGTTACGTCCAGCTCCACCGGTTCGCCGCTTTTCACGTGAATCACGTTCGGCTGAATATCATATTTCTTCATGACCACGCTGATCTGCTGGGCGGAAGTTTGCGGGGCCTTCTGGCATCCCCCGGTGAGAATCAGTAGACTGAATACTACAGGGACCACGATCGAGAGCTTTTTCATAAGATGAATGGATGAAGGTGCTTGCCTTGTAACATTTGGGCGTATTAAGCATCGGATCCCGTATGGAAGTTTTTTATTTCTTTCGCCCCTTCCAATCGTCAAAACATAGTAAATTATTTTGAGTCGGAGTTGCATGGTAACCATCCAAAAGAAGGCCGAGGAAGGTATCACCGAAGAGCTGGCGCTGGTGCACGCTGCTAAACGCGGCGATCTTGAAGCGTTCAGCCAGTTGGTGACACGGTATGACCGGAATATCTTCCGAATCGCGCAGCATATTACGCACAATGAGGAAGACGCCCAGGACGTAGTCCAGGACGCATTCCTTAAGGCTTATACGAACCTTGCCCAGTTCCAGGAGAATTCAAAGTTCTATACCTGGCTGGTAAGGATCGCAGTCAATGAAGCCTTGATGAAGCTGCGCAAACGGCGGAACGATCGCACCGTTTCGCTGGATGAAGATGTGGAGACCGAAGAGGGTTCCATGCCGCGGGAAGTCGCGGACTGGTCGCCCAATCCGGAACAGTTATACGGACAGTCTGAATTGGGAGACATCCTGAAGAAGACCATCCAAGGACTGCCACCGGGGTTTCGCACCGTCTTTGTGTTACGCGATGTTGAAGGGCTGTCCACGGAGGAAACGGCGGAAATGCTGGATTTGAGCGTACCTGCGGTAAAGTCTCGACTTCTGCGTGCCCGCTTGCAGCTTCGTGAACGTCTGGCAAGATATTTCAAGGCTAAGCAGGATGGAGACGTCAACCAGTGAAATGCAATGACTTCTTAAAGGAGCTGTCCGATTACCTGGACGGCAGGATTACTGAAGAACTTAAGGTCGAACTGGACGAGCATCTCCATTGGTGCCACGAATGCCACGTGGTCATGAATACCACCAAAAAGACCATCGAAATCTACCGTGACAACCAGATTTACGAGCTTCCCACCGGCCTCCGGACCCGCCTCCATGACGCGATTATGAAAAAATGTCGCGGCCAGCAATCAAAGAAAGACGCCTGAAACATCCCCAATCGCATCTTTTTGTTTGATAACAAAGGACTTAGCTCATGAGTTCCAAAATGCGCCTGCAGCTAAGTTTCCAAACAGCAGCTTCGAACCTTTTCGAGCAGCCCTGAATCTAATGCTTGTGAGTACGACAGATATGTGATTTATGTGTACCATCGGTCATTGTCCTGTAGTACACTATTCCCGGTTAGCAGTTGGGCTTCCGGGTTGGTTATCAAATGACCAGATTTGACGGGGTGTGATTATGGCAAGTTTGTTTGATGTGCTGTTTGGCTGTCACCACAAGAATTTCAGCTTTCCGATCACCAAAAAACCAGGCCAGCGCCGCTCTGAAGTGGCTTCGCTGACGGGTACTTATGTCTGCTGCCTGGATTGCGGCAAAGAGTTTGCCTACGACTGGCAGGAGATGAAGGTGATTGAGGGCATTCCCCAGCGGTTTAAGAACGTGGCGCCGAGCGCTGCTGAGTCGTTCGCCAGCAAATAATTTCTGCGACTTAGGCAATCTCGAAGCCAAAGTTCTGGCCGGGTCTCCGGGAAGGTTTGCTCATAAGGCAGCTTTCACCCCGCAAACGAAATCAACTACGACATGGATACTATTGAAACAAAGCCGCTTAGGTGGTCCGGAAGGGTCATCAAGCGGCTTCCTGGCGCTGCCACTAAATCGCGGAACTCTGAATCTTCTCAGATTTGACCCAGATTTTACTTCTTAGTCCGGATCACTCTGTGTCATGATGACTCCAACAGCAAAAAACAAAGGAGAACGGATGACTCCTACTTCCGGTAAGCAGATATCGCTAGCCATGAGAACATTTTGGAGAAAGATCAGTGCCCGCAACATCAAGCTGGTCCAGTCTACTTGCTCGCAGTGCAACTCATTTGTCGGCGCCAGTCCCAGCCCTGAGCTGCTTTCCCTGGCGGAAAAAGTGCATCACTGCTCGGGATTGATGCCCTCAGTTCCACTTACATACCGATCCTGAACCCAGCTAATGCCCGCGTGATCGGGCTGTAAAAGGCTTATGTCCATTTTTCTGAGCGGCAACTTTGCGACAGCTCACAACGAAACAGGCGGCCAAGGCCGCCTGATCTGTTTCCACTCTATCGTCCCTGCCAGAGATTTCGTCCAAGTTCGAGACTAGGCTCCTGCAAACGCGATGAGGTTTCCATCCACATCCTGCACGATGAAAGTGCGGGCGCCCCACGGCTCGGTTCTCAATGTCTGGTGAAACGCGACTCCCGCTTTCTGAAACTCCAGGAAGAGCGGCTTGGCGTCATCGAGCGTGAACGTCGCAGAAAGGGCGTCAGGTTCCCTGGAACGAAATCCGCTGTCGAACACGGGCCCGCTGACTCTTCGCAGATTCAGCCGCCCCCCATCACGAGCAATCTGAGCGTAGAAGGGCGGTTCTCCATAGGAGAACACGAGCTTGAAACCAAGTTGGTTGATATAAAACGCGCTGGCGGCTTCGAGGTCCGAGACGAAAACCTGCGGCTCCGACGCTACGATGATGGAAGTACCGAGGGTGGAAGCGGGTGACTCTTTCATGCTCCTGACTCCCTTGATCAGCGCCGGCCAACTCTCAAACCCGGATTTTCGGGCGACAAGCTCCTGTGCATCGCAGAGCTTGAACCCAGCATTCAGGACTTCTCTGTCAGACAAGTCTTCGAAACGGGCTAGAACGGATCTGATTTGCGCCGCGACAGGGTAATAGCCTTCGCGGTGCCAACGCAGATATTGCTTGGCTTGCTTTCTGAGATGTTCGAGATTCGACATGGGCGCTCTACAGTTGAGATTGTCGTAGGCGGGCAATGCCCCTCCGGCTTGTGAGCCGATGCGCCCTACAGCAGCAGAAAAATGCTAGACAATTCGATTGCGTGAGTCAAGACAGGGTTCGGGGTTTTATGAGACGGCTTCGGTATCTTTAGCCCCGGCTCTTCAGTCATCGTCAATGAAACAGTCATCGCAATGAAAACAGGCGGCCCGAGAGCCGCCTGATCTTTTTTGCGCTTGAAGAAGATTAGTTGTTATCACGCCGTTTCAGCGTTGGGCGATCGTCATCCTTCTTGTCATCGCCATTCTTGTCTTTATTAGTGCTCGCCGTGCGACGCAACGTCGGTTTATTCGGATTGCTATCATCCACCTTGCGACGATTTTCAATGGAGGCGAGCCGTGATTTTACGTCGTTGAATTCAGACGTAGTCTCAATGTACTGATCTTTGGCCGGCAGAATGGTGGCAATCTCTTCCTGCGTCTTCTGAATGCGATCAGGAGTCTGGGGATGAGTTGCAAATGCCTTAGCCAGCGATCCCGGCTTCTTCTTTTCCTGGGCCTGGATCTTTTCAAAGAAGTTCACAAACTCATTCGGATCGTAACCGGCTTTGTACATGTACTGCACGCCCAGGTAATCCGCTTCGGCTTCAAAGCCGCGCGAGAAGCTGAGGAACGTCAGCGGCAGACCAATGCCGGCCGCCTCACGAGCTGCATATCCAATGCCGCCGCCAACAAAGATCAGCGGAATCGTCATGATGTTGGCGAGCTGCGAACGGGTGGCGCCGCGTGTTGCATGGCGTGCGGCGACGTGGGCAATCTCATGCGCCATTACGCCGGCGAGTTCGGCCTCATCATCGGCCGCCAGAATCAGGCCTGAATTTACGTAGAAGAAACCGCCTGGCAGCGCCATGGCGTTGATTTCATCAGCGTCAACCACCTTGATGGTGAACGGAACTTTCGCGTCTGAATTGCGGACCAGGTTCTGGCCTACGCGGTTCACATATTCATTGACCACCGGGTCCTGGATGAGCTTCATGCTCTGCTCAATCTGCTGGGCATACTGTTTACCCATCTTGATTTCGCTTTCGGTGGAATACCAGTCCATGCCGCCGAGCTTGCGGTTGCCGATGGCATCCACGTCTTTCTTGCTGCCATCGTGCTTGATTTTCTTTTCTTTCTTGTCCTTCTTGTCTTTATCTTTGTCCTTGTCGCTGTCCTGATCGCTGCTTGAGGACTGATCGTCAGCCGACGTCGCCGTAGCCGGAGGAGCCTGCGTCTGGTCGCCGCCAGGCTGCGGCTTTGACGATTGATCAGACGCCTGTGGCTGCGATGCTTGTGGCTGCGATGCTTGTGCCTGTGGCGCCTGGTCGGAAGGCTGCGTTTTCTGTTTGTCGTCCTGGGCAAATACTGAAATGGACAGGCCGGTTAGAGCCAGGATAGAAGACAGCAGCAGAGCACGGATTTTCATAGGCACACACTCCTGCAAGGACGGGGCCTTACGGCGATGTCAATACATTCATTATACCGCTGGCTCATCTATAACCTTGGATTTTATCCTTGAACGATTGGATGCTGCTTCTTTGCGGTATTTACCTGCCGTTCGCGTCAGGAATCAGTAAAGTCTGTGTAAACTTCTGGCCGCACAGGCCTTATCCGGTGGGGCTAAGTAGAAGAAGATTGTGGTTTGCTGGTTGTCAGATGAAGGATCTCCACCCGCTCGGCCCGCCATTCCCCCGCTTTGTCCTGATTGGCGATCACCCGGATCTCCTGCCCTACTTCCAGACATTCCATGCGACAGCTATGCCGTTGCGCCACCGGCACGCCACTGCCAAACTCAATGAGCGCGTGCGACACTTCAACGCGCCTCAGCATGTGATTGCGTCCCTGAACAAAGATCCAGCCAGGTGTTGTGGGCACTGACAGGGGCGGATCAATCACGGTGCCCTGGAAGACACCGGCTGTACTCCATCCTGCCACAGGCAACAGAAGAAGCGCGAAAATCAGGACCACCGCCCAGCTACAGCGCATACTCATTCTGATGCTGCTGTACTGGGCGGCGTTCTGCCTTAGTCGTAATATTCCAGCCCCAGATGTGTAATGAGCTGTTCGCCCCTGAGATAGCGCAAAGTGTTCTTGAGCTTCATGAGCTGGATGAACAGATCGTGTTCCGGATAAAGTCCCGGGGCCGTCATGGGAGACTTGAGATAGAAGCTGAGCCATTCCTGTACGCCCAGACCGGAAAGCTCTTCACAGCGCTTTGCCAGATCAAGGAACAGAACCAGGTCCAGAGCGATAGGCGCTGCCAGAATTGAGTCGCGGCACAGGAAATCGACCTTGATCTGCATGGGATAGCCCAGCCAGCCAAAGATGTCGATATTGTCCCAACCCTCTTTGTTATCACCACGCGGCGGATAATAGTTGATGCGCACCTTGTGGTAGAAATCCTTGTAAAGCTGGGGGTAAAGCTCCGGCTGAAGAATCTGGTCCAGCACGGAAAGCTTGGACTCTTCCTTGGTCTTGAATGACCCCGGATCTTCCAGCACTTCGCCATCGCGATTGCCCAGGATGTTGGTCGAGAACCAGCCACTCAGTCCCAGCATGCGGGCCTTGAAACCCGGAGCAAGAATGGTTTTCATCAGCGTCTGACCGGTCTTGAAGTCCTTGCCGGCAATGGGCGCATGGTTCTTCTTGGATAGCTCCATCATCACTGGAAGATCCACCGTCAGGTTCGGTGCGCCGTTGGCGAACGGAACACCCTCTGACAGCGCCGCGTACGCGTAAATCATGGAAGGCGCAATGTTCTCGTCATTCTTCTCCATGCCTTCTTCAAACGCTTTGAGTGAGGCATGTACCGCACTGGGCTGGAGATAAATTTCCGTGGAGCCGCACCAGATCATCACCAGACGCTCCGCGCCTGATTCTTTCTTGAAGGCCTTGATGTCCTCCCGCAACTGGTTGGCGAGATCCAGCTTGTTCTTGCCCTTTTTCACGTGCTGGCCGTCCAGCATCTTCACATAGTTGCGATCAAACACAGCTTTGCGCGGCTTGATGGACGTCATGAACGGCTTGATCTGGTTGAGCAGGTCTTTTTCCAGGACCGCCGCATGCATGGCGGCTTCATAGGCGTCTTCTTCAAAGATGTCCCAGGCGGTGAAGACAATGTCATTGAGATCAGCCAGAGGAACAAACTCTTTGATCTTGGGTGAGCGGCCTTCCGTGCGTTTTCCCAGACGGATGGTACCCATTTGCGTCAACGAGCCAATCGGCTGCGCAATGCCTTTGCGTACGGCCTCAACACCGGCCATGAACGTGGTTGCCACCGCGCCCATGCCGCAGGATTTGGGTGCCATTAACTTTGCGACCATCCTAATAAGATCTTGGTATAAACGTCACTTCGAAGCGCTCGCGCACCCAAACAAAATGACGCGAAGCCGAAATCGATCTTCGGCCCCGGGACGCTGCCAGCAACGTCCCCATAACGAACCAGACTGTGATTGCAAACCCGTTATCTTCTCGCATTCAGCACCGTTTTGTAAACCGTGCAGTGCTGAAATGCTGCTGTACCAGGCTGAAGCCTCAGGCTGTAGCCTGCATGCGGTTCTTCCAATGTGACCGCACAAACCAGAAAATTCCCGCCAGAAGAATCACGATGATCACCGCATCCAGGCGGTGCAGCCAATGCTTAAGACGCGGATCGGTATCCCAGTGCTCGCCCAGCTTCATGCCGAACCACGCCAGCGCAAAGCACCATGGCCATGAGCCGACAAAGGTGTAAATGTGAAAACGTGCACGAGGCATGCGTGCAATGCCGGCAGGCAGCGCAATAAACGTTCGAATCACCGGCAACAGCCTTGCAATGAAGACAGCGGCAGCGCCGAACTTATGAAAGAAACGGTCAGCCACGTCGAGATCATGGCGATTGATCCATAGATAGCGCCCATACCGCTCCACCAGCGGACGTCCGCCGTAATGGCCGATCTCATAGGCAATCACCGATCCCAGATTGCAACCGATGGCGCCCGCCGTCGCCACCCAGAAAAGACTCAGTCTGCCGGTGTAGGTCAGGTATCCGGCGAACGGCATGATGATTTCAGACGGCAGCGGAATACAGGCCGACTCAATGGCCATCAGCGCCGCTACGCCAAAATAGCCTGTACTGGAGATCACGCCGACAATGATCTTGGCCAGCACTGCGATGATTTTTTCTGTCATTCGATGGGTTTACTCATTCGATGGGTGTGTTCATTCGCTGTGGTTGCTCATTTGATGGGGCCGCTCACTCTGGGCTGCTCATTCTAGGGGTGCCAATTCAAAGCCGCCTTCAGTGAAGCCTGGGTCAGAATTCCTGTGAATCCTGCGTAAACGTATAGCCGGGCAAACTCATCCCCTCATCCATACGCGAAACTTTCACGCGAATGCTCTCCGCCTCTGGCGCGTCTTTGCTCGCCGGACGCAGCATGGCGTACTGGGTAAACAGCTCACTGTAGACCTTGGTCACAAGGAAGTTGGCGCCGTTCTCATCACTGCGCCACACCTGCCCTGCCTGAACGTTTTTGACCATAAGATAATTGGGCTCATTTCAGCGTCCGCCAAAACCTCACGAACGAAGGAGAAGATCACGTTTCAATTTTAGCAATCTGCGTATAATCTGGATACGTCTAAAGGGTTATCCTTACCATCTATGGCAACATATCCAGACATCTTAGTAACCGCATTAGACTCACCCCATGTGCTCATGGCAGTGGAAGCTCGCCTGGATAGCAAAGCCCTGGAGATCGCAGCCAAGCAAATGCGTCACTACATGCTCAAAATGAGTTGTCCGGTCGGGTTGCTCATATTGCCGGACGAGATCCTGATTTACCGAAACAGATTCACCGGGTCAGAAGAAAAATCCATCGATCAAATTGGCAGGTATAAGCTGGGCAACGCCTTTCAGAGATTCAAAATAACATCTGAAGAACGCAGCCCGAGCGCCAAGGGCCGCCTCTTTGAAAGCTTTGTCCAGAAGTGGCTGGAACATCTCCCCAAGAGTGATGACATTAAACAGTTATCACCTGAATTGAAAGAGGCTCTCGAGGCATACGTATTGCCTGCCCTGGAAAGCGGAACTGTCCGTGCGTCTGGCCCAAGAGAACATTGGAGCACCCTCTGAGTGCTCCGTCACGTATTCGTTGAAACTAACTGGATCGTCGACTGCGCAGCCCCAGGACACAATAAAGTTCCGGCTGCTATTGATCTCATAGGCCGAGCTAGGAACGGAGAAATCCAACTCCACTTGCCCGCTATTTGTCTTGCAGAGGCCCGGCACCCTCTTTCCACAAAGTTCCAAGCTCGGCAAGCTGCCGATCGTGTCCGGCAGTTTGTTACTTGGGCCATCTCAACAAAGCAACTAAGCGCGGAACAAGGAACCGCAATTCGCCAAGGTGTCGACCTTATGGAAAACGTGGTCAGGGCCGATCTTCAGAATATGGAAACGGCCTTGCGAGACCTCACCCAAAGCCCAGGCCTCAATGTGTTTCCCATGGCGGCGGCAATGTTGGCTCGAGCGACCGAACTATGCTTTGAAGCCCCAGATTTAAAACCATGGGATCAAGCTGTATTGGCTGCGGTGCTAGTCCGTGCCTCAGAGCTTGGCCAAAATGGCGAAAAGGAGCTTGCTTTTTGCGAGTTGGATAGTGACCTTCAACCTTGGGACAAAAATGGCGATTCAAAGCCAAAGCTCGCGGATTTATATGATCGCGCGAATATTTGGGTATATGGGGATTTCTTGATGCAGAGCCCCGAGATGCCTGCCGGTTGGTACCAACGGACTTAAGTTCCGGTCTCGACGCAGCGGTTTACTCCGGCAACTTCCCGCTGAACAGCTCTTCTATCTTCGCCGCCGGCACGCGGACGCCCACATAGAAGCTGCCAAAGATGGCGTACATGGCGCTCACTTCGTCAAATCGCATTTCGTAGATCAGCTTCTTGAAGATCACGGGATCGTCGGCGA
>WNEZ01001997.1_pt1 | contig 29448 bp, 24 predicted proteins | sample 5400521 | NCBI WGS metagenome assembly WNEZ01 (sample SAMN13153339, study PRJNA577476) | soil metagenome | isolation source: 120 cm saprolite under Douglas fir tree site 2 hole 1 replicate 1 | place: USA:California | collected 2015-04-18 | reverse complement strand
GCTATGGGCGGCAGATGAGTATGTCCGAGCGCACGCAAGAGGCGGTTGACAACTTCTGGAGCGTACTGGCCTTTATTGCCAATGCCCTGCTCTTTCTCCTGGTAGGCGTTCAACTCAACCCCAGGCGATTTCTCTCTTCTGCCTCGCTCTCCTTTTTGCTCGTGACGGCGGGGCTGACGATTGCCGCGGTCTTGCTGTCGCGCCTGGTAGTAGTCCTCGCGCTGCCACGCTTTTTACCGCCTGCTGCTGGCGAGTTTCTACCCGGGTGGCGCTTCGTCATCTTCTGGAGCGGATTGCGTGGTGCTCTCTCGTTAGCGCTGGTGCTGGCTTTACCATCAAATGTACCTTCGCACGACGCTTTGGTTGTGGCGACCTATGCTGTCGTGCTCTTTACTCTGCTCGTACAGGGCTTCAGCCTGCGTTCAATTTTGAAGCGCCTGCCCTCGGTAGCCGGATAGACCATCAATTGTGCATCACTTAACCCAGATGGGCATCTCCTCGTGGCCTATACCGAAGTGATGAGCAACTTCGTGTAGCACGGTTTTTCTTACCTGTTTGCGAATGCGCTCAGGGTTGTGCTTGCAATAGTCTTCAATCGCCCGCTGGTAAATGGTGATGCGTTCTGGAAGAATTGTAGCGTTTTGACGACCCCAGGCGGTCAATGGCATGCCCTCGTACAATCCGAGCAGCACATGGCCTTCGTTGACGCCTACCCGCTCCAGTAGCTCTTCGCCTGGCTCGCTTTCCACTTGTACCAACAAGTTATCCATTTTCCCCTGGAATTCAGAGGGGATTGAATCCAACGCTTCCTTAACCAGCAGTTCGAACGGGGTGAGTGCGTCTTCTGTATCTTGGTCGCTCTCTTGCTCTCCTGGCGCCGTAGTGGCAGCACTCCTGGCTTTCTCTCTCTGGCTGCTTATCAAAAGCGTGCCTGTGAGTCCAAAAATGATGGCGCCGAGTAGAAGGAGCGAGTTAAAGCCGGCGTTGAAGTAGATGATGATAAAGAGCAGGGCGATGACAAAGCTGATAGCGCCAAGGAGAAACCCTGGGTTTTTCTCTTGCTCAACGCTTGTATATTCATCTCCGCCAGCCGAGTGGGCATCGTAGTCAGATTCTTCTGTGCCGGGTTCTAGTTCAGACATATGTCACCTCTTTGTTTGCGTAGATTTTTTACACTTAATATACGTTAAATGACCCCTCTAAGCCTAAAGAAAATGACCTAATTTTTCGCGTCTCTCACGTATCACTATTAGTAGTCAGATTGAACGGCTTCCTCCCAACTTTTGAAAGGTATATACAACATGGCAAAGTCACCCTTCTACACCAAAGATTTTTTTACAGATCGACAAACAAGCACTCTGCTCACAGCTACACTTATGGTGCCCATCGTGCTGGAATTGGTCCGACCAATGAGTGTGGTTGATGTAGGCTGTGGTACAGGAGAATGGCTAGCAATTTTTCAGCGACATGGTGTGGGTGAGATACTTGGGATTGATGGAGTATACCTTGATAAAAGCCTGTTAGTTATTCCTCACGAACATTTCAGAGCACTTGACATAAGTATGCCTTTCACTCTTGAAAGAACATATGACCTGGCTCTTTGCTTAGAAGTAGTAGAGCATGTGGCACCGGAACAAGCCCCTGATTTGATTGAAACGCTCACGCAATTAGCACCCGTCATCCTCTTTTCAGCCGCAATTCCTTTCCAGGGCGGTACTCATCACGTCAATGAGCAGTGGCCTGAGTATTGGGCACAACTGTTTCGGGCGAGAGGGTACGTAGCTGTAGATGCGCTACGAAAGAAAATTTGGAGTAACCGTCAGATTGAAGTCTGGTATCGTCAAAATATCCTGGTGTTCTGTACTGAACAAGTACTAGCGAGTAATACCACTCTAGAAAGAGAGTTCAGAGCGACCAACCCAGGTATGCTCTCGCTTGTGCATCCAGAAATGTATCTGTTGAACCACTGGGCTGCGAACCACTATTTGAAGGCCTTGATAGCGCTCCGGCATATAAAATACATGACGAGAAAGATGCTGCTGAAGTGAGGGCCTGCTTACCGGATATACTGTGCCATAATGTATACTTATGGCATAGCTAACCACTTCACCGATCAACACTGCTCACCGTAGAAAGGATCAGCACGATATGGCAGCAGACACTGGACCCGGCACTGCGACCAACTCAAGCTCAAGCGCGACAAAAGCATATCGCAATAAGATTGGCTTCACGGCCGAATCCCCTAATTTCCCCGGGGATTGGCGCCAGGTAATAGAAAAGGTCAAAATAGCCGACGAGCTGGGCTTCGATTCCGTCTGGCTCGGCGAATCCTGGGGCTACGAACTCTTTACCTCGATGGCTGACCTGGTGCGTGAAACGAAGCGGATCAAGATCGGCGCGGGCATCGCCAATATTTACTCTCGCTCCCCTGCTCTGATAGCCAGCACAGTTGCCACACTGGATGAACGTTCTGGTGGGCGCATTATCCTCGGCCTCGGCCCTTCTGGCGCCAACGTCATCGAACATTGGCACGGCGTCCCCTTTGAAAAACCTGTGAAGCGCACCCGTGAATATGTCGAGATCATCAGAATGATCCTGCGCGGAGAGAAGCTCGTCTATCACGGCGAGTTCTTCAATCTCGAACGCGGCTTCAAACTGCGCTTCACCCCACCGCGCCCGGATGTGCCGATCTACAAGCGGCGAGGTCGCCGATGGCGTGCTGCCCGTCTACTGGCCCGGCAACAAGTGGGGCGAGCTGCGCGAGCAGCTTGACGAAGGCGCGCGCCTCGCGGGGCGTCCCGCGCGCAGCGCTGCCATTGCGCCCTACATCACCAGTGCTATCGTGCCTGAAAATGCGAACGAGGAGCAGCGCGCCGCCATACGCTTCAAGGCAGCAGCGCCCCTCGCCTATTATACCGGCAAAATGGGCGTCTACTACGCGCAGATGCTCACACGCAACGGTTTCGGAGCAGAGGTCCAGGCCGTGATTGAAGGCTGGAAACAGGGCATGAAAAGCGCTATAGCGGCAGTGGACCCGCAGATGCTCGACGCGGTCTCTATCATCGGCACACCGAAAGAGGTAGTGGCTAAGCTCGATCAATGGGCAGCGTCCGGCGTCGATGAACCGCTGCTTGCCATGCCCGCCGGGTCGGTTGATGAAGCCGCCTCGGAACTCGGCGCACTCAAGGATGCCCTGGACTCGGAGCCTTGAGCCGGCAGTTCATGGTGTGCCGCGAACTCGTCCGCGTGCTTCAGCCGCTTGCCGATTGACGGGTGATCGTGAAGCAGGAACTCAATTACAGGCGATGGCTCGATATCGGCGAGATTCTGGTTCGCCAGCCGGGTCATCGCGCTTTTGAACGGCTCGATCTTCTGGGTCGCCTGCAGGGCATACTCGTCTGCCTGGTACTCTATGGCCCGGCTATAGCCGTTGCTCAGGGGCATGACGATTAAACCAAACGCGGCAATCAGCAGCAGCACGAGCGGCATGGTGGCAGCATCGGCCAGTCCTTGATAGTAATGCTGCGTCTCGACCGCCCAGTGAAGCACCAGGTTCACCAGGTAGAGTCCTCCCAGCATTAGCAATGACTGGCTGATAATCAACTTCCAGATGTCACGATGGACATGGTGTCCCAGTTCGTGCGCCAGCACAACCTCGATCTCGTCCTGCGTGTAGCGGTCCAGCATGGTATCGCCCAGTACGATGCGGCGCGTATTTCCCAGTCCCATCAAAGCGGCGTTAGCAGCCGTCGTCTTGCTGCTCAGCTGCATGGTGAAAACGCCGCGCACACGTGTATGAGCGCGTTCGGCCAGGGCCAGCAATCTTTGCGTCAGCTCGCCCTCGGGCAGCGGGCTGAATTTGTAGAAGAGCGGCAGGATCAGCACAGGCGCGAGGTTCGCCATCACCACAGAGAAGAAAAGTAGGGCAGCCGCGACCCACAGCCACCAGGTTTGCGGCTGCGCTGCCAGCAGCAGGTAGACCAGCTCGACAGCAAAGATCGCAAAAACAAGGCTGAGCGCCAGACCTTTGAGGAGGTCCAGCAGCCAGTTCTTCAGGGACATTGTAGAAAGCCCGAAGCGATGAGGCAGAATATAACTGCTATAGTAGGTCAGCGGTGCGCTGATGAGCTGGTAGCTCAACATCAAGGCCAGGAAGTAGAGCAGTACCTGCCAGGGGAACCAGCCCGCAATGGGCTGCCAGCCCAGTGGGTGCAGTACAGCGCGCAGCCACGTGCCCAGGCCGCTGAAGAGCACGATAAGCACGCCTGCCGTGGCTGTCGCCAGGTCAACCAGCAGGAGGCGATGACGTATTCCCGCATACTCACGAGCTTTTTGTTGTCGGTCAGAATCAAGTTCTTCAGGAGTCACAGACATGAAACAATTCCAATCTATTGATAAGCTGGACGAGGCAATCTTTGTACATGCTAGAACTGGTCAGTAGTTTGTCTATATTATTGCTTGCATTTGGGCTGATTGCAAGTATGGCGAATGTCCTCAGGAAGGGTATTGTGCTCACTAATAACCTCAGCTTGTTGAAAAACTCCTCAATGGATGAGTCTATCTCTCTATAAGGCCCTCACTCACGCTCAGATTTTGGTGGGCAAACCAGATCTGAGCGGCATGTTTGACTTTTACAACAGGCTGTTAAAAGAATTCTGAAGCATGAATTTTATTGAGTAGTGGCAACACTAGATGTATTTCTAATCTTGATATACACTATTAGCAAAGGAAATGCTCATCTAGATGCGAAAAGGAGCGAATACATGTCACAGACCCAAGATATTGGCATTCCCATCAGCATCTTCTACTCCTATTCTCATAGAGATAAGGCGTATCGAGATAAATTGAAGACACACCTCAGTGTCATGAGACGGCAAGGTCTTATCTCAGAGTGGCATGACCAAGATATTATACCTGGACAAGAGTGGACTGACGAAATTAATAAGCATCTCAATCCCTATTATTCTTCGACCATGTGAATGGAAACACTCACCTCTTAGTAGGTTTCATGCTCTTCCTTACAGAGCAAAACCTGTTATAAAGTGGACACCCCAAGATGAAGCATTTAATGACATTGCTCAGGGTATCAGAAGAGTTGTTAACAGTTTACGTAAAGGCAAAAGCGGGAACATAGCAACCCTCAAGGATGAACATTCTATAACAGTACCTGCCACAAAGCCTATACCCAAAAGTAGAAGTCGCTCTTTAACCTGTCCGGTACCTTTCTGGGAAGGGTATCCTCCCTTATATATTTGTCCATTATATCAGGTACCGGACAACAGTATCCAGCGAGAAATACTATGTGAGAACTAATAGACGTGTATTGTCTCATATAAAAGGAGACTTGTTCAGGATGACAAGAGATGAACTTGCTCAGGCATTAGAGGAATATCCAGAAAAGTTGAGAGAAGCATTGCTGAGGCAATATCAAGCAACTATAAAACTAGAAGAGGCGAGAGTAGACTTAGGAGCACCGCCCTCTATACAAGGTGATGATGATTTTGACTACAACGTTGAGAGAGCCAAGATTGAAAAAAGCATACGAGCAAATCCACCTGCATATGATCTACCTTCCAGACCGAGTGAGAGCGCAATACAGAATGCTCTCCTTGCTAGTACTGAGTATGCAGAACTGCAAAGGAAACAGAAGGAGTCGCGGAGCAGAATTCCATACACAAGAGATGAAAGCATCTTAAAGGCTAGAGAGGAAAAAGCACTCGCTGATATAGATGTAGAAGTGCTGAGAAGAACCTTTGAAGCATATCGTATATTGGCAGACATTATGAGGTTAAATGTAACCCCGACCAAAACAACAGTAATGCAGTACCAGAAAAAGAACCCAACCCTTTTTCAAAAGCTCATTGAAGCATTTAGACGTTAATCTAACGTTTAGCCTCAAAACCGCGCTCCACGCCGAACAAAATATCTTGTGCGCTGCATACCTATTTTGTCATAGTCATAACCCTTTAGATCACAGATAATGGCTCGTTCCAGCGTGTCGTAGAGCGCGGCGATCTTCGTTCTTGTCGCTTTTGCCAGGTACGTGTCAACCCTTGTGCTCCAAAGAAAATCGTATCCTTACCCCATACCGTATTAATCATATCCACTGCCTGAATAAGTCGTGCTTACTTCTCGTATTGATCTAAAGAGAACTCTCCAAAGAGATCCCCTTGAATACGCTCTTGCGGCCTGATCCTGGTTAATAGCACCCCTGCTTTTTTATATTTGTACCCCTGCTTATATATCCCCCGGAGTAACGCGAGGGCATGGCCAATTAACACAGGTGTGAAGGCTGTTGGAAACAGTATTGCCCTAGTTGCGCTGTTGGCATATTGTGGCTGATCGGGTTGAAAATAGTTGGTATGAAGAAATACACTGATGTGAGCGGCGACCGAGTTTTGTTTTCTGAGCTTTTCTGCTGCCCTGGCCGTATATGTTGCTACGACTTGTTCAAGCTCTTCAAGATGCTCTAGTGGCCTGCCAAATGACTTGGCACTCATAATGGCTTTCTTGTTCTGAGGCGAAAGCGAGCACCAATACTCCTTGGTATTCGGGATACTTTTTCACGATCTCGGTCGCAATTTTGTTCAGCGTCTTGGTGCTGGCAATACCGATTGACACCGGAATACCAACACGCTGCATCACCGCAGCGCGGATCATGTGTCCATAGTCACGGAGGCGTTCTTGCTCCACATGGGTCAGATTAAGCCATGCTTCATCAATTGAATAGACCTCAACAAGTGGTGAGAAGTCTGAGAGGGCATGCATCACACGATTGGAAACGTCAGCGTAAAGAGCTTTCACTGGTAGGATTTTTAGGTGAGGCCGCACGGGAGGGGCACGAGGTGGAAGGGCATGGCGGGCGGCCATAAAGGCCCCCACCCCGCTCTACACCACCCCCGCCCCTACAGATTGAGGGGCACGTTGCCAAAAATCTACCGATGAGGGGATGCCGTCCTCCTGCACCCCCGCTGATTACGCCTTCTTAAACGTACACGTCACTTTCCCAAATTGCAGCGTATCACCATCATTGATAGGCGTGGGCTTATCCGGCTCCAGGCGCTTGCCGTTGATGCGCGTGGCATTTGTGCTGTTCAGATCCGTCAGCGTATAGGAGCTGCCAATGTGTTCAAGGGCGGCATGAACGCGGGAAACGGTTTCGGCGCCTTGCATAGACGCGAGGTCTACCTCCGGATTGATGCCGCCCAGGTCGTGGTCGTAGCGCCCTACCACGTCACGCTCTCCCACGAGCGTGACCTGCTTGCCGTCGCTGAAGGTCAGGGAGCCCCAGGTAGCTTTGGGATCATAAGCCGGTTCAGATGATGGCTTTGCTACAATCGGCTTGGGTGGCGTCTGTGGCTTAGGCGCAGGTGGCGGCGCGGCCTGGGTCGACGGGATGTAATACGTCTGTGGAGGTGGCTGCTTGGGCGCTGCAGGCGGCTCCTGCCTGGGTGTGCCGGGAATCATAGTGACCTTGGGCTGCGGCGCCACAGGTGGTTCCTGTGGTGTCGGTGGCACGTACGGCTGCGGAGGTGGCGGCGGCGCAGGCTTAGGCGGTGGCGTGTACGTTGGAGCGGGTGGCGTATAGGCCGGCGCTGGTGGGGGACCCGGCTGTGCAGCAGGAGCGGGCATCGCGGCCTGCGTTGCTGAGAACGTCTGGAAGACGGAGGCGCCGCACTTCGGGCAGAAGGAGGCGTCCGGCTTCAGTTCAGCCTTACAATTCGGGCAGAGCGTCTTGAGTGTCTTGCCACAACCTGTACAAAACGTGTCTCCCTCCTCATAGGGCGTGTTACAATTTGGACAGCGCAATTTGGCTGGCGCGGGAGCAGGCGCCACAGCAGGCTGGGATATGACCATCTGTGGCTGAGGCTGCGGCTGCGGAGGCGGGATATATTGCACGGGCGGCGTATATACCGGTGGTGGCGAGAATCTCGGCGGCGCCCACTGCTGCTGGAGCTGCGGCATGAGCTGCACCGGGATGGGCCCGCCCTGTATGCCGGGCCGCTGCTGGCGCACCAGGCCATCTACGACATTCAGCACCTGGTTGGCGAGGCTCATCTGCCGTAACGCCCCCACACCTGCCGTCACCGCCAGTGGCAGCAGCACAGGAATCACCAGGCCGACCGCTCCGACTGCGCCTGCGGCCGCCTTATCCATCCATTTCTGCTGGCCGATCATCCCCAGCACACCGCCGGCCGTGCGCTGTATAATCACGCTCAGGGCGACGCCCATGCCGATCAAGGTTTCAAAATCGCCACCTTTTTTCAACTGCACCATTACCTGGTCCTTGGTGTTGATCTGCTGCACTTGATAGCCCTGCGCCCGGTAGATGTTCTCTAAATCGTTGGCAAGCTGCTCGATATTTATTTCTTCTGAGTTATAAAATCTGGCATCCATCCCTCTCTCCTTACGGTCGCGGCCTGCTAGCCGCCTTTGCTTATGAGCCAGCGGTAGGTCCCACGATGATGAATTTTAACGAACAAGATCGGTCAGGTGCTGTCACCCTGAGTGCAGCGAAGGGTCTGGCTCGATGGGCAGAGAGATGCTTCCCCTTCGCAGAGTTTACCCTTGAGCGAAGCGAAGGGCTCAGGGCTTCGGCTCATACGCTCAGCATGACATTCCCGGTTTTGGTGTTACATTTCATAATCGGGGACCCTACGGCCTCGCCGGTGCCGGTCCCGTCTGTACATCGGGCTGCTGCTGGCGTATCAGTCCATCTACTATATTCATCACCTGGCCGGAGATGCCTATCTGTCGCAGCGCTCCTATACCCGCTGTGATCGTTAGCGGCCAGAGCGGGGGGAACGCGAAGCCGACTACGCCGACCGCTGCCTTGTCTAACCATTTTTGTTGGCCCATCATCACAAGTATACCACCAGAGGTGCGCTGTATGGTCACCGTCAGCGCTGCTTGCAAACCAACCAGTGCCTCGAGATCGCCACCTTTTTTCAACTGTACCAGTTTCTGCTCATTGTTGCCAAGCTGCTGCACCTGGTAGCCCTGTACGCGGTAGACATTCTCCAGGTCATTAGCCAGACGCTCAACGTCTAATTTTTCCGAGTTATAGAATCTAGCGTCCATTTTTCTCTCCTTCAATGTCATTGCACTTTTTCATACATATGTTGTGGCATAGGTATTGAAACAAGTTTCAAAAAACATAGCGTTTTCTTGCGTTTCAGAGCGATTTATGTCACCTTTTCCCAGAGCGTAGTGCGTCCTTGTTCAAGCAACTGACAATCCTGTGGTTTGGCATTGGCTGGTTCTCCTTTTACTCTCTTGAAAGCCAGACGGCCCTCACTATAGATGGCATTGACTTGCTTAATATATCTGCCTTTGACGCGCACCACGTCGCCCTTGCGAAATCCTTCAAGTTCATCGTTGACCTGGTAACGCACTCGTCCTTGGCCTTTGCGGGGCAAATCGTGGTACTGTCGCCGCGTTCGGCGAGGACGAAACGACACGGTATAGAAGTGCTCTCGGTCGTAAGGCACCATCTCGCCGCTGTCATAGGTGGCAATACAGAGAGCATCCACGTCATGCGTTTTGGGCAAGCCTCTGATTTTGCGCAAGGTCGCCGTCTGGTAGCCAAAGAGTGTTGACAGGGATGCCTGTGTCCGGAGTGTAGCATACAGATAGCTCTTGCCTTGCATGGTGCGTTGGGCTATTTGATCCAGGTGTCCACTCACACCACTCACTTGCAGTCGGACTTTGCCCTGATGGACTTCTTTATGGCAAGCTGCGCAGAGTGTGAGCAGGTTAGTCAGCGTGTCTTTCCCACCCTGCTCGCGAAAAATGATATGGTGCGCTTCCAGACGAACCTTTTGTTTGCCACACTGCTGGCATTGGTAGCCATCGCGCATGAGGCAGGCGATGCGCAGGTTCTCATCGAGTCGCGTTGGGTCCTGGTACTGCCTCCCTGTGAGAGCGGGATTATTCAAGCGCGCGATATCGACCTGGACATCTTCAATGACGATACGGCTGATCGGAAGCAGGATGTGTTCGACCACGCGAATGACCTCTTCTACATTCGCTTTGATCGATGGAGGCAGTCGCCCGCTGCGCTTGCTCGACGCCCGATTGTTGAATCGCGCTGGCCTATACCACTTCCGATGGCGACGCTTTCTCCGGCTGGTGCAACGATTGTCCATTTTGTCTTTGACATCTTGGCGATGATGGATTTCACCGGACAAGAGGATCTGCCCCTTGCCGATACACGCGATGCCCGTGACATGGCTCCCTTTATCAATGCCGACTACCACCTCCTGCACATGCTCTTCACAGTCCCAGAGGAGCCTGATGGTAAAAGGACAGCGATCAATAACCCTGGCTTTTCTCTCCCGTAAAAGCTTACGTGCCTTGGAGGGCTTACAAGGCATTAACGGATGACCATTCTGGTTGATGACATAGACAATGTTTGACATGCTTTAAGCTCTCCTTTCGGAGTAAAGTGCCCCTCGCGACCGTTGAGATGGCTTTTTCCAGCATCCACACCTTGACGTTTCCGCTACCCTTAATGAATGCCGACAGTTGCACCCGACTGGAGCAACATCTGGTGGTGTCGTGACCATCTCAACTGCTGCTTCCGAAGAAGCCCGCTGGTAGTCCCATGAGCACAGCGCAATAAAACGCTATACTTTTAGCAACTGTTCCTGGTTCAATATACGGCTCTGTGGCCTTAAGGTTAGAATGCCTGTGAGCCTGATATAGTATACCATCTGCTTGATGTATATCAGCCAGATCACGGGATGAATGCTATAATATGATAACATAAATTCCAACTTATTCTAGCGTAGAGAAAGCAGCATATGTCTGAACAGCTTGATGTAGAATCAGTAGAATACGAAAACAATGCTAATGGCAATGGCATCTCCTCACGTAACACGCTGCGCTACATCATCCTGGGATTGTTGGGAGCGCGGCCAATGAGCGGTTACGATATCAAACAGGCGTTTGACCGCGCTCTTGCCGCCTACTGGAACGCAGGCAACAGCCAGATTTACACAACACTGAAGAGTCTAAGCCATGCGCAACTGGTCGAAGCAGAAGTGATCGAGCAGAAAGGCCGTCCGAGCCGCAAAGTCTATCGCCTCACTGTTTCAGGGCAGGCCGAGTTGGATCGCTGGCTGCAGGAGGACGTGCCGGAGCGCTTCACCAAGGATGATTACCTCACCAAGCTCTTCTTCTGCGGCGAGACCTCGGATAAAGTAGCGCTCAAGCACCTGCTGGACCATCGTGCCAACCTGCTCAAAGAGTTAGAACATTTAGAGTGGGCGCGCCAGCAATACGCTTCTCGCCCCACGCGCCGCCCACGTCTCCTCGAATACCAGATGCTTGTACGTGAGTATAAAGAGGCAACCTTGCGTGCCGACCTGGAGGTCACTGAGCGCGCCATTGAGCGGCTGAGGTCCAGAGATGGTGTGTAGAGGACTTGATGGCCTCTCCAGAATCGTGACCTACCCTTCGACTTCTAGAGATCGCTTTGCTGTGCTCAAATGCATCAAAATACTGCTGTTTTTCTCATCAGCTCTACCTCTTGTGAGTAGGACAAGAGCATGGTATGATTCGCCAGTAAAAATAGAGGTGGCATCGTGTAGCTGAGTTGCAAGGCAAATCGTATGGATGGGAGAGGTGCTTTCTTGAGTTATCCGGCAACCTTTGATGAATTTCTCATTGCCTTCTTTGACCTGTTTGCTCAAAAGACCTTTCGCCGTACTGATTATCTAACCTATTTGAAGCAACTGCATAGTGGTGATGAGGCATCTGTAATAGATACAGCGATAGTAGGTCCACTTTTGGGGCTGCTAGGTTTTGAGCCGGCAGAACGGGTCTACAATCAGCAGCGCCAGAGCGAGCGACCTGATTTTGCTCCTACAGCTCCAGTATATGGCACGTGCTTCGTGGTTGAGGATAAAAGTACATCGCTAAGCCTGACTTTCGACCTGGCCGATCCTGATAGTCATCTTTCACAACTAAAGGGCTATGTACGTTCAACAGGCCTGCGTTTCGGCTGGCTGACTAATGGCAGGCAGTTTACCGTATGGAACTTTGATAATCCTGATAACCCCACATGTATTATTGATCTGGATATACCCATAGCTATCCTTGATTGGCAGAATCATAATCCCCCAACGTTCTCTACGCCTCTCGCAAAGTCATTCCATGACCTGTTCGATCTGTTTCGGAAAGAGTCATTTACTGACCCGCAGCGACTTGAGCAGGAGATCAGTGTAGGCTTTGAGGAGTGGCATACACAAGCGCTACCATTGGGTACGGGCAGTGGTAATGAGAGTGTATTGGTTGAAACGTTGCAGTCAGTAGTAATGGATTTGCAGAGGGACGCGCGGCGCACCCTTGATAAGCATTTGGTACGCTATGCTGAGTACAATGATAAGGCTAATCGCCTGGCTGACGATGCGCTAGAGCCAGCCGCGCAGCAGCTTAGGGCACTGCGTGAGAAGGTAATATCCATCCTTGTGAGTAGCTGGAGTAGTTACCATAAAATGTGGGGGCTTGAAACCGAGGATATTCGAACAATCGAAACTATCCTGATCAAGCTCGAGCAAGATGCCAGGGCATTTTTTAGTCAGAAGGAAATGCTTGCGTCCATATTGGATGTGATTAATGCTGCGCGCCGACGTAAGTATGCTGCAAGACCAAAGTCTGCACATCCCATGTCAGATTTGAGTGACGAATCTTTGTTGGATAAGACTCTGCAAACCTATTGCGAGAAAACGTTTGGCTGGCATCAACGACAGGCAACTTTGCGCCAGGATTACCAGGCTGATCGTAGTGTTTATGATGATTACACGATCTGGACCTCGCTTGTGAAAGAAACAATGCTTGGCGGGTTGAACGAGGATCAACAGAGAGACGAGTTTGCACTACAAGCTGCTTACGTCGTCTTCATTCGACTTCTGCTGATACGCGTCTGCGAAGACAAAGGTATTTTCCCTCATCGCTTCCTTTCTGATGGAGGACTGAAGCACTGGCAAGAGGATATTAAAAGATACCTTGTCTTTGCCAATGGAAATCCCTATTCACCTCTTCTGAATATGGCCTATGACAATGCGCAGAATATCTATGCTCATTTTTTTACCGGGCGCGAGCTCTTTAACTGGTATCACGTGGACCGAGAGCGTCTCGTAATGGCGCTCCATCGTCTGAATCGCTTCAATTTTACAGGTGTCGACTCGGATATCATCGGAACAGTTTATAATACATATGTGAATCGCAAGGAGAAGCGCGAGAAAGGGCAATACTACACGCCGCCAGCAATCGTCAATTATATCCTGGATACTGTCGGTTATAGCGGCAATGCTGTCATCGGCTCTAATAGACGCTTGATCGATCCCGCATGCGGCAGCGGCTCCTTCCTCGTAACAGCTGCCAAACGGCTAGTGGCAGCGTACCAGGGGCAGTTAAATGATCCATCGACAGTCCTGGAACGGGTACAACAAAACCTGTTCGGCTTTGATCTTAATCCTTTTGCTTGCTACCTTGCTGAAGTAAACCTACTGATTCAGGTGCTGGACCTGGTGAAGCTGGCGCATGATGCAGGCAAGCGCCCAAAGTCACAGCGATTCTATATCTACAACGTAGATGCGCTCGCTCGCCCGACCGGCATGTACTACTACATGAATTTCAACACACTTCTGGCAGAAGAGAGCGACCAGGTCGAACAGATCAAAAGTCGAGCACCTGGCACACCCTACGCAAATGGCTTCGCCTACGTTGTTGCCAATCCACCCTACGGAGCAACGCTCAGCGATAGCTACAAAGAGATGCTGCGGTCTGGGTGGGCCGATGTCTTCTACGGTCAGCCCGACACTTATACCTTTTTCCTGAAGTTCGGCCTTGAACTTCTGGCAAACAACGGGAAACTCGGTTTCATTACGCCTAATACCTATCTGATGGGTAAAAACACCGCAGCTTTACGTAGCAAGCTGCTCACAATAGGGTGCATTGAGCAGATTGTTGACCTGCCACAGGGTATCTGGCCAGATGCCAATGTGGATTGTGTGCTACTCTTTGTGGCGGCAGAGAGTGACGAAGAGAAGCGCAAGGTGCAGCAGGTTCAGATCAACCTGCTGGGATTGCGTGATACGCTAAATAAACTCACGGAACGCGCCTGGGCCGAAACCATGATACAGCAGCAATCTCGCTGGATGGCTGATCCAAGACATGAGATTACTATTCGCCACGATACTCTGTTGCAGCAGATTGAGGATGCCTGCCGGGTTCCTGTCAATGATAGTGCTGCCACAAAGATAGTGCGACTTGGTGATATAGCTGAAAGCACACAGGGGATCATTCCATACTTCTCTAAGTCACAAGGTATAGCTAACCTCTATATAAGGCCGCACCGAGAAGTGCCGCCAAATGAGCCCGATTGGAAGCCCTTACTAGATGGCAGGGCGTTTATAGGGCGCTACGAGCTGCGATGGGCCAGGGAGCAACCTTATATAAAGTACGGTGCCTGGCTCTATCGCCCACACGAAGCAAAATATTTCGAGTCACCCAAGCTGCTCGTGCAAGATATGCGTAATCGTGCCCTCAAGCGGCGTTTAGTAGCGACTTTCGACGATCAGAGATTCTACAATCGTCACAACTTTAGTGATATTATTGTTGGGGACTCGAACTACAATCTCAGGTATATCCTGGCCTTGTTCAATTCATCGCTGCTCAACTATTGGTTTGCGCGTCGGTTTGATAACGTCCATATTAATCCATCATATTTTCGCCAATTACCTATTTATCCAGCCGATGCGGCTACACAAACGGCAATAGTGGTACTAGTAGATGAGATCTTAACGAAGCATTCCAAGTTAAATAACCTGCGGGCGCAAGGTTACGCCATCAGGCATAGACACGATGGCAATATATCGATTGACGTGCCATACGATAGCCTACTGAGCGATCTCCAGAGAAACCTCAGCCTGTCTACTCTCACCTTCTTCGATGCCAGGGCGATAGGATTGTTCAGCATCCCCGACCGTTGTGATATCCAGGCAAGTATAAGTAGCAACATCTATATCCCGGACAGATATCCTACCAGTCTTGTACTGCGCCATAACAAACTCTGGCTTGAAGTACCGGATGACGACGTACGACGTTATTTACTCGGCTACCTTAGACGACCTCAGTGGCGCGGCAAAACATGGGATGACCTCAAGAATAGTGCGCTCATTCCAGAAAGTGCTGATGCGCGTACAGCCATCTTTGCTGCCGAGGAGCGGCAGATACATTACGTCAAGGCATTGCTTGATGATATAAAGCGCATTGATGAGCACATCGATGAACAGGTGCTTGACCTGTACAGTATAACGAATACGGTAGACCGGCAGCGTATCCTCGGCAGTGCGCCTGCTGAAGAGGAAGATGAAAAGATTAATGATGGGGATGAGGTGGATGCTCAAGAGTTGCTTTAGCCCGGTTGCCAGTTGTATTTACGATAAATCTCCAGCGTCTGCTGGTCGCCTGGCACATAGCTGACCATCGAGTAGTTGTTGATGCCGCTAAACACGGTTGTGGCGGTGCGCAGCGTCACGCGGCCGAGCTGGCTGTGCTGTATCTGGAACACGAATGACGGGGCAGGTTTCCCTTCCGGATAAGTAGCGGCAGCAATGCGGCGGAACTCGGGCAATGTTCGCAAGCGTTTCCACAACGCCTTGTACTCGGGCAGGTGCGTAATCGTGCGCGTATTATACTGGAAATCACTCACCAGGCGGCGTACCAGGTTCTCCCAGCCATGAAAATGGCGGCGCAGGCGGGCATCAAACACTAATTCCAGCAGGTGGACCTTCCTGCCGCTCGCTACCTCTTGTTGTACCTCGAAGAGCATAATCGCCGCCTCGTTCCAGGAATGCAGGAACCACAAGCGATCAAGCGAATGCGCCGGGTATGAAGTATTGCGGACCAGTAAATCTGCCAGCTCACCCAGGTCAAGCAATGTGCTTTCAGGTTCCTCGTAAGCGATAGAATGCCCCGTTAGCCTCGTGTAAGCGTCGTAGAGATGACGCCTTTCGCTGCCCTGTAGTTCCAGGGCTCGTACAATACTATGGATGACATGCTCAGATGGATTTTTGCGCATGCCCGTCTCCAGGTGATAGACATATGTGCGTGATAGGCGCGTCGCCTGCGCAAGCTGCCCCTGCGACATACCACGCTGCTGCCTGTATTGTCCAACCAGGTCTGCAAAATCAGCATTCTTTACGTCCATTGCTCTCCTTTCTACGCTGCCGGGTTAGAAGAAGAAAAAAAGCATTGCCGTTAGCTACCTGCTCATTATGCCCTAAAAATTGTTAGCTGGCAACGTACCTATCTCGTTCATATCGCTCTATAATTAGAGAAAAGGGTAAAAAAAGTTTATAGTAGGGAGGGTTAGAGATATCTCAAAAGGAGTTAACTTAGCATGTCTGACACGCCGATGACCAATGATGCTCAAGCGGGGCAGAAAACTGCGGTCTATTCCGCTCGGCCCTGGGTGCGTCACTACGAGCAGGGTGTGAGCGCCGAACTCGCTATCCCGGACCAACCCCTGACCTGGCTGCTCGATCAGGCCGTGCATAACCATTCGGATCAAACGGCAATCATCTACTATGGAAACAGGCTGAACTACGCGCAGTTGTCCTCTCTGGCCAATCGCTTTGCCGCCGCCCTGCAGCGCCTGGGCGTACAGAAAGGCGACCGCGTCGCCATTGCCCTGCCCAATATTCCACAATACCCCATCGCCTTCTATGGTGCGCTGAGGGCCGGGGCCGTCGTCGTACCAACCAATCCCCTCTATACCGAGCGTGAGATGCAGCACCAGCTGGCAGACTCAGGTGCGCGCGTCATAGTCATGCTCGACTCGTTCTACCCGGTTGTACGCGCGGTACGTGCCAATACGGCCCTGGAGCACGTCATTCTCACCAGCCCTGCCGATTTCTTACCACCCCTGTTGCATGCCCTCTACCCGCTCAGCCAGCGTGGCGCTAAAAACCAGGAACCACGCCTGAACAGCAAAGAAATGCAGCGGGACGCGACGCTGCATTCCATGCACTCCATCCTGCAGCCACATACAAAAGGAGGGTTGGAAGTCTTCAAATTGCCGGCGCCATCTTCAGGCGAGGACCTGGCAGCTCTCCAGTATACCGGCGGCACGACGGGGCTTTCGAAAGGCGCTATGCTGACGCACCGCAACCTGCTCGCCAATGCCTTCCAGACGCGCTACTGGACGCCCAACGCGCGTGATGCTGAGGAGGTGACGTTGTGCGTGGCTCCCTTCTTCCACTCGTATGGTCTGACCGTGGGTATGAATCTCTCTATCCTGGCGGCTGCCACCATGGTGCTCCTACCCCGCTTCAAGGCCAAAAACGTCGTCAGTGCCATTCGCAAGTATCGTCCGACCCTCTTCCCGGGCATCCCCACCATGTACCTGGCGATCATGCGCGAGGTCGGCAAACATACTGAGCAATTGAGTTCGATCAAGTACTGCATCAGTGGCGCCGCGCCCTTGCCCGCGAAGGTTCGCCGGGATTTCGAGGCTATGACCCATGGCAAGCTGGTTGAGGGTTATGGGCTGAGCGAGGCGGCGCCTGTGACTCACTGCAATCCGCTCGACGGTGAAATTCGCGATGGCAGCGTCGGACTGCCCTTGCAGAATGTGGACGCGGCCATCCTGGATGCGGAAACCGGCGCGTTCCTGCCTGCCGGTGAAGTCGGTGAGATCGTGGTAAAGGGCCCGAACATCATGAAAGGCTACTGGAAACGTGACAAAGAGACCGCTGGCATCTTCTATAAAGACTGGATGCACACCGGTGACCTGGGGAAGATGGATGAAGATGGCTACTTCTACATAGTAGAGCGTATCAAGGATTTGATTATCGCCAGTGGCTTTAATGTCTACCCACGCGAAGTCGAGGAGGTACTGTTTCATCACCCAGCTGTAGCCGAAGCCGCCGTGGTTGGCGTGCCCGACGAATATCGTGGCGAAACCGTGGCCGCCTTCATCGTGCTGAAACCAGGATACGCAGCCTCAGAGGAGACCAGCCAGGATATCCTTGCCTATTGCAAGCACGAACTGACCCCCTATAAAGTCCCAAAGAAGCTGGAATTCCGCGAAACCCTGCCGAAATCTCTCATCGGCAAAGTGTTGAGAAGAGAACTGCGGGAACCCGCCCAATAAATGTAGGGGCGAGGGCGTGCTGGATAAATCCGCACTCTACAGCCCTCGCCCATAAGCGTCAAAATAATGGACGAAACGAAGGAGTAGCTGCGCGATTGTGGAAATAGACACATCATGCGGGTCATCAAGGGGGCGTAGCCGCGCGATTTATCGCGCCGGGGTGGGGAGAGGTATCATAGGCCAGGCCGTGCCCCGCCCTAGCGCCATAAATGTCGGTCCCACGATAAATCGGGGACCTACGCCCCTTCACGTGATCGCCTCTGGCGGTCACCACATCGTGATCATCCTACCATGGTCACCCAAATGTGGCCCTGCCACAAACACCTTATCGAGGGAGAAGCCTTAATACATGACAACAACCATGACACCCACTGAGACTGGTACAGCGTTTTTAACGACACCTGTAAGCGTAAGCGCCGCTAAAATATTCACATTGGAACAGCGCGATGAAGAACAGCGCTGGATTCAAGAATCGACTGCGACCTTCATGGCGCGCGAAGTTTTGCCGGAGACCGAAGCCATCGATCACCAGGAGCCTGGAGTACTGCCCCGCCTGGTGAAGAAGGCAGGCGAGCAGGGTCTGTTGATGGTCGATGTACCGGAGGCGTACGGCGGCGCAGAGTTGGGATTGCTGACCAGTTCGCTTGTCGGAGCGGAACTGCGCGAAGCCTCCTTCAGCGTGGCCTTTGGCGCACATACCACCATCGGCACGCTGCCCATCGTCTTTTACGGCACCGAGGCGCAGAAGCAGCACTACTTGCCTAAGCTCGCCAGCGGCGAATGGATCGCTGCCTATGCGTTGACCGAGCCCGGAGTTGGCTCCGATGCCATGGGACTGAGCACCCGCGCGGAACTTTCCGCCGATGGTAAGTACTACATCCTCAACGGCACGAAGCAGTGGATTTCAAACGCGGGCTTCGCCGATGTGATGATTGTGTTCGCGCGCATTGGCAATGAGAGGCCATCCGCTTTTATCGTCGAAGCGCAGTGGCCGGGCATCTCTACCGGCGCGGAAGAGCGCAAGATGGGCATCAAAGGCTCCTCCACTCGCCAGGTGTACTTCGAAAACGTGCAGGTCCCGGTTGAAAACCTGCTCGGAGAGATCCACAAGGGCTACAAGATCGCCTTCAATATCCTCAATATCGGGCGCCTGAAGCTGGGCGCCGGTGTGGTAGGCGGCTCGCGCGCCGCGCTGGGAATGGCCGCTGCCTATACCGCTGAGCGCAAGGCCTTCGGCAAGTTCCTGCACGAATTTGGTATGATCAAGAAGAAGCTGGCGCGCATGGCTGCCGAGACTTATGCCGCCGAGAGCGAGGTTTTCCGCACGGCTGCCAACATCGAGAACGCCAGGCGCAGCGCAGGCAATGACACGGAAGCCGCGTTCAAAGCTATCGAGGAGTATGCCGTAGAGGCATCTATCGCCAAGGTACACGGCAGCGAAGTGCTTGCCATGGTCGTTGATGAAGGCGTGCAGATCTTCGGTGGCTACGGCTTCATGCAGGAGTATCCCATCGAGAAGGCCTATCGCGATGCGCGTATCCAGCGTATCTTCGAGGGCACCAACGAAATCAACCGCCTGGTCGCCTCGGGCACGCTCTTCCGCCGTGTCCTGGCGGGCAAAGTGAACTTGATGGCCCTCTATCCCACGATTGAGTCTCACGTCAAAGCCGTCGAACGTGCCAAGGAAGCGACAATCTACATGGCGATGAAAATCGCCTTGAAGTACATGCAGGCGCTCGAACAGGAAGAAGAGTTCATCGAGTACCTCGCGAACCTCTTGATCGACCTGTACGCCACCGATAGCGCGCTGGCCCGTGCCGTGCAGGCTGTACAACGCGGCGACGAAAACAGCGCGGTACATGTCAAACTGGCGCAGCTCGCAACGTGGCTTGCCTTCTCGCGTATGCGTGCGAACCTCGACCAGATGATTATGACGAACCTGGGCGACAGCGAGGCCCAGGAAGAACTGCCGCGCGTGCGCGCCTACATCGGCGACTACCTGCTCAACGGCGTGGCTGCACAGCGCGAACTGGCCAGCATCGTGGTTGAAAAGCAGGGCTATCCGCTGTAATAGATAGATTTAATGTGAGGCAATACAATGCAAGCTGGCGATACTACTTCCTGGGAACGCACCTTTACCGAGGAGGATGTGCGACTCTTTGGTCAGCTTTCCGGTGACCAGGGTATCCACCATGTCGAGCCTGATGAGCAGGGACGCCTGATGGTTCAGGGTCTCTTGACAGCTACCCTGCCAACGAAGCTCGGTGGCGATATGAACTATATCGCCCGCGAGATGGCCTTCGAGTTTCTTCGACCTGTGTTCACAGGCGACACCATTCGTTGTGAAACAACGATCACACACTACGAGCAGGCTGATGGGCACATCGACATGGCCGCGTCGTTTGTGTGCCGTAATCAGAAAGACAAGATCGTGCTGACCGGCCATACTCACGGCATCATACGCGAGCCACGCTTATAGATGCTGTCACAACAATGAGGTTGGGTATGACGTATCATACCCTATAATAGTCTGTCAATCTTGATTTGATGCATAGACATGTAGTGGCACCCCCTGCGGGTGCCAGGGCCCACCCATCAAGTGAAGCTCGACAGTCCAATAAGCGTCAAGATAACAGGTCGAAATGAAGGTGTAGCTGCGCGATGATGACCCTTAACAACCAAAACCGGCCATGTCGTAGGCGGCGCATGTATGCCCGCACCGCCGATGTATCGGCCTGGGGAGGGCATCGACGGGCCATTGGCCGATAAATCGGCGGTGCGCCAATAAATTGTGCGCCTACGGGGTATGACCGATCTTGGTTGTTAAAACTCATCATCGCGCCGGGGCGGGGGAGGTATTCTAGGCGAGGCCGCCCCCCTCCCCAGCGCCATAAATGGTCGGTCCCACGATAAATCGGGGACCTACGCCCCTTCACGTATCGCCCATGGGGTATAGTGTATCATACCCTGATTCAAAGAGGAGAAATACATGCCAGAAGCAGTGATTGTCAGTGCCGTACGCACCCCGATTGGACGTGCAAACAAAGGCGTGCTCAAAGACGTACGCGGCGATGACCTGGCCGCTTTCGCCGTCAAGGCCGCCGTTGAGCGCGTGCCTAAGATTGATCGTTCTCTTATCGAAGATGTGATTATCGGCTGCGCCTTCCCCGAGGGCGAACAGGGTATGAACCTGGCGCGCATCGTAGGCGCGCTGGCCGGTTTGCCGGAGACGGCGGGTGGCGTGACCGTCAACCGCTTCTGCGCCTCCAGTTTGCAGGCCGTCAACATGGCGGCGCAGAATATCATGCTGGGCCTGGGCGACGTCTTCATCGCTGGCGGCGTGGAAAGTATGTCGCGCGTGCCTATGGGCGGCTTTAACCCCAGCTTTAACCCGCGCCTCTTCAAGCCTCGCTCTGTAAATGTAAGGGCGGGAGTGGAGGAGCGGGGGGAGGGGACCCTTGCGGTCGCCCCTTCTCCCTATCCCCCGTCCGAGTTAGAGTATGGCTATTCCAGCTACATTCCCATGGGTATCACGGCTGAGAACCTCGCCCGCGAGTATCACATCAGTCGCGAAGCGCAGGATGCCTTCTCGCTCCGCAGTCACCAGCGCGCCATCGGGGCCACCGATAGCGGCATCTTCAAGCGAGAAATCGCGCCCGTACCGCTGCCGGATGGAAGCTTGATGGAGATCGACGAAGGTCCCCGCCGCGATACCTCGCTGGAGAAGCTGGCGAGTCTTGAACCCGCCTTTATCAAGGGCGGCACCGTCACCGCCGGTAACTCCAGCCCGCTCAACGATGGAGCGGCTGCCGTCGTGCTGATGTCAGCAGAGCGGGCACATGACCTCGGCATTACACCGCTGGCAAGAATACTCACCATGGCTGTGGCAGGCGTCAGGCCCGACATCATGGGGATCGGGCCTGTGCCTGCAATGAAGAAGGCCCTCCAGCGAGCTGGCCTACAGTTGAGCGATATCGACATCATCGAGCTGAACGAGGCCTTTGCAGCGCAGACGCTCTCGGTGGTGCAGGCCATGGGTATCGACGAAGAGAAACTGAACCCGCATGGAGGCGCGGTCGCCCTTGGGCACCCGCTGGGCTGTAGCGGCGCTCGCCTCGTGGCCACGCTCCTCAACGATCTGCAGACAGCCGACAAGAGGCTGGGCATCGCTACCCTCTGCATTGGTGGCGGCCAGGGACTGGCCACGATTATTGAGAGGTTATCATGAGCACACCGTATCAGATTCGCAAGGCGGCGGTGCTGGGAGCTGGTGTGATGGGAGCCGCGATTGCAGCGCATCTCGCCAACGTTGGCATCCCCAGCCTGCTCCTGGATATCGTGCCGCCCGATGCTGGTAAGGACCGGGATAAGATAGCGCGTACCGGCCTGGAGAAGGCCCTCAAGGCAAGACCTGCCGCGTTCTACAGCCAGCGGTTCGCCAAACTCGTCACTACCGGCAACATCGAAGATGACCTGCCGGCGCTTACCGGCGTTGACTGGATCATCGAGGCTGTGGTCGAGCGCCTCGACATCAAGCAGCAGCTCTACACAAAGTTAGAGCAGGTGATGACGCCTGGCGCCATCATCACCTCCAACACCTCTGGCCTGCCCGTCCATTTGCTCACCGGGGGACGCAGCGCCGATTTTCGACGTCATTTTCTCATTACGCACTTCTTCAACCCCGTGCGCTACATGCGCCTGCTGGAGATCGTTCCGGGCGTCGATACAGACCCTGCGCTGGTGCAGTACATGCAGCAGTTCGCCACGGAGGTGCTCGGCAAGGGGGTTGTGCTGTGCAAAGATACTCCCAATTTTATCGCCAACCGCATCGGCGTGTACAGCTCTATGTCCACGTTGCACCGTGCATTGGACGAAGGGTACACGGTGGGTGAGGTAGACGCGATCCTGGGGCCGAGTATGGGGCGCCCCAGGTCGGCCGTCTTCCGCACCGCCGATCTTTCGGGCCTGGATACACTGGTCAACGTGGCCGATAACCTGTACCAGAACGCGCCCGGCGACCCCTGGCGTGAGACCTTCCGCGTGCCGGAAGTCGTACTCGAGATGGTGCGGCGCGGCTGGCTCGGTGAGAAGAGCGGCCAGGGCTTCTACAAGCGGGTTAAAAATCCTGATGGCGAGTCCACCATCCTGGAACTGAACCTCAAGACGCTCGAGTACGAGCCGCAGCAGAAGGTGCGCTTCCCATCGCTCGGCGCAGCTCGCAACATCAACAATCCTGTGCAGCGCTTGCTCACCGTGCTTGACGCAGATGACCGGGCGGCTCAACTGGCGCGTGAGACAACCGCCGATGCGCTTATCTACGCTGCCAGCCTCGCGCCACAGATCGCTGATAGTATCATCGGCGTGGATCAGGCAATGCGCTGGGGCTTCAATTTCGACATGGGGAGCTTCGAGGTGTGGGATGCGCTTTTACAGCACCCGGCCATCTTGCAGAAAGTCTTGCAGGACAGGGCCGATGCCGCTCATTTACCAGAGCTGGTACGGCGTGTTACAACCGGCGGCCAGGGCACGTTTTATACCGGCACGCCTGGGCAGCGTACGTACTTCGATTTCAACACGGGCACGTACCAGGGTGTTCCTACACCCAGGGGCGCCGTCTCGCTGGCGGCGGCACAGGCCAGGGGAAACGTCCTGCGCGATAATGGCTCGGCCTCGCTAATCGACCTGGGCGACGATATAGCCTGTGTCGAGTTTCATACGAAGATGAACGCCATTGACGAGAGTATCATTGAGATGCTGCGCTATGTCGTCGAGGAAGGCAAAAAGCAGTTTCGCGCGCTGGTCATCGGTAATGAAGCGGCCGACTTCTCGGCGGGCGCGAATATCCTCCTGATGCTGATGGGAGCTAAGCAGGGCGAATGGAAGATGCTGGGAGGGGCGATAAACGCTTTCCAGCAGGCCAACCAGCTGCTTAAATATGCTCCTATTCCCGTTGTGGCGGCTCCTGCCGGGCGGGCGTTGGGTGGCGGCTGCGAGGTGGTAATGCACAGCGCACACACCCGCGCCGCGGCGGAGACGTATATTGGCCAGGTGGAGGCCGGTCTGGGTCTGGTGCCGGGTGGGGGCGGCTGTAAAGAACTGCTGCTGCGCCATGGAGCCAGCGTGGAAGACCAGAAGGCCAGGAAGACGGGCGGCCCCTTTACACCATCGCGCCGCGCCTTCGAAATCATCGCCTTCGCAACCGTCTCTAGCAGCGCCGTGGAGGCGCAAGAACTGCGTTTCCTGCGTAAAAGCGATGCAATCAGCGTCAATCGCGACCTGCTGCTGCGCGATGCAAAGGCCGATGCCATACGGCTTGCCGGGGCCCAATCCGCCGGTAAGTGGCAGCCTGTCCAGGCGACATTGTTGCTGCTGCCGGGCCCGGGTGCTCGCATGGTGCTCGAGCAGCAAATCGACAACCTGTTACTACTGGACAAGGTGAGCGAATACGATGCGGTCATCGGCCGTCACCTTGCGCGTGTCCTCACGGGCGGCGAGTGTTCGCCTACAATCCCACTTACCGAGCAGCAAGTGCTTGACCTGGAGCGCGAAGCATTCCTCAGCCTGTGCGGTATGGAAAAAACCCAGGACCGTATGCAAGCCTTTTTGACCACGGGCAAACCACTGCGCAACTAGAGCAGTATCAAGGGACCGATTCGAGAAAGGGAGGTGCAGGAGGCTCAGCCTCCTGCTGGAGGCGTGGGGATGTCCCCCGAAATATACACCAGGCGTCACGTGAAGGGCGTAGCTGCGCAATTATGCGAATTAACAAAATACTACGGCATACGGATGGGTGTAGCCGCGCGATTCATCGCGCCCGGGGTGGGGCAAAACCCGCGGTAATTTCTTAATCTCCATTATTGCGCCTCTTCTGCAAGCGCGATAATGAACTTTAACGACCAAAACCGGCCATGTCGTAGGCGGCGCATGTATGCCCGCACCGCCGATGTATCGGCCAATGGCCCGTCGATGCCCTCCCCAGGCCGATACATCGGCGGTGCGCCAATAAATTGTACGCCTACGGGGTATGACCGATCCTGGTTGTGAAAACTCATAATCGCGCGGCTACGCCTCGATTGGTTCCATTTTCCTGACGAACAGCCTTAGAAAATTGCCTCGCCCGTGTCCGTACCGAAGAGGTGAATATGATCTGTGTCCACGTGCAGCGGTATGCTGCCGCCAACGTGCGCTCGTGAACGCGGGTCGAGTCGAGCAATAGTCGTCTTGTCAGCCATGCTCACGTAAACCTGCAGCTCGCTGCCCAGGTGCTCGACAACCTCTACGGTGCCCTCGATCGCAGAGCCTGTATTCGCGCCATCCAACAGCGATGCATCGCTCAGGTGTTCAGGCCGTATGCCGAAAGTCAGGTTTTTGCCTGCCGCTTCTCGTGATGGCCCCTCGTAGAGCGGCGGTACCTGTACCTGCCCGATGCCATCGAGCACAATTTTAACAGCATCACCTTCCGTCACCACTTTCGCGTTTTGGTAGAAGTTCATGGCCGGGGAGCCAATGAAGCCCGCCACGAAGAGGTTGGAGGGATGATCGTATAGTTCCTGGGGGGCGCCGAGCTGCTGGATGAAGCCTGCATTGAGCACCGCAATGCGGCTGCCCATCGTCATCGCCTCGGTCTGGTCATGGGTCACGTAAATGATCGTCGTCTGGAGGCGCTGGTGCAGGCGCGTAATCTCTGCCCGCGTCTGCACGCGCAGCTTCGCGTCGAGGTTTGAGAGCGGTTCGTCCATCAGGAAGACCTGTGGCTCGCGTACGATAGCCCGGCCAAGCGCCACGCGCTGGCGTTGCCCGCCCGAGAGCTCCTTGGGCTTACGCTTGAGAAACTGCTGCAGGCCCAGGATGTCGGCAGCCTCGTCGACACGCTGATTGATTTGATCCTTGGGGAAGTGCCGCAGCTTGAGGCCAAAGGCCATATTATCGAAGACAGACATATGAGGATAGAGAGCATAGTTCTGGAAGACCATAGCGATATCGCGATCTTTTGGGGCGACATTGTTGACCATCTTGTCGCCTATATAAATCTCGCCCTCGCTCGCATCTTCCAGGCCTGCTACCATGCGCAGGACGGTGCTCTTGCCGCAACCGGAAGGACCGACCAGTACAAGGAACTCTTTGTCCTTGACATCGAGGTTAATGTCGTGGACAACCTCGACTTTGTTGAACCGCTTGTAAACGTGTTCAAATTGGACACGCGCCATTAAAGACACTCCTTTTCGCTCTTGTAGCCAGTATGCTACATCACTATCAATAAAGAGCTTCGCTTGATGCCCACGCTGCAACTGCTGAAAGCAGAAGGGAGTCAGCAGGGCCTCTTCACGCCCAGGTATAGCTATGCTAGTAGTTGACTAGCCAACTATCAGGCGCTATTACGAGTATACCATAAAGTTAGAGAAAATACAGCCTTTTTTTGTGCGTTTTTTGCATGTTGCTCACACTCCAAAAAGTCCTGTGGGAAATATACATGTTTTCAGAAACAGGAACCTGTTCTATCCCCTTGCTCTTCTCATCAAGAAGCTTGGCACTGCGTTACATTGTGATCACAAATGTTATACATTGTGCAATTATTGTGAAGATAATAAAAAACATACCAAAAAGGCTTCTAACCCCTGGACAAGTAGATATATTTTCATGCATACTATAGATGTGTATTTTTCGATGTTGCTAACAAGTAATGTACATTGTACTTACAAGTGTATTTACGCGGTTGCAATCATGAACCGGACAGTGATTTGATAACAGGGAGGGCGTTGATCTATGCAAGGAGCAAACGAGCAAAGGAGTGAAGTAGCCAGGTTACTGTCGCAGATTAGTGCAGAATATGAAGCTGCCAGGCTCGGCCTGACCGGTCTGGCTTACGGCGTATCCCAGCATGAATTCATCACGGCGCGTATGGAGCATATGGGCCAGCTGCATACTCAGTTACACTCAATCGTAGGAGATAAAGCTATTGCCTTGATTGCCGATCAACTAAACTCACTGCTCTAAAAACACGGACTCCTTACATCGGGATTAGAGACGCATCATACAACGACGGAATACTGGACGCCAACGGTCTATATAGACCGTTTTTTCTTGGTCAAGCAAAAGGACTGGCGCCTCTTTTTCCTCCACACTCCAGTGACCACAAATTCGGTTTCCTCGCTCACAAAGCTTTCTTGATCCAGCACATTATGCGCATCATCAAGGAAACACTGGAGCCAACTCTTGAGATCTTCGCCATCGAGCAGCGAAGCGCCCTCGCACACAAACCACTCGGCAATACCTTGTAAATAGAAACGAAAATCTTGTGAGAGCGGGTACTGGCGTCGAATAAGATAGCTTTTCTCCTCCACGTCCTCGTAACCGGCTGCACGAAGATATCCTGCGAGCTTCGAGCCAACCCAGCTATCTTCGAAGCTGTAACCATGCTCAATGCGCACCTGCTCCCAGCTTTCGCGTGCCTGCAAAACGCGCGCCTGCAAGCCTGGATCAATATTGTAGAAGCGCATGGTGCCAAAATCTATGTCCTTGATGGCCAGATGCCCACCTGGCGCCAGGTACTGGCCCATAGCAGCAAATGTGTGCACCGGGTCAGGCAGATACTGGCTGACATTCGCGCTGAATATCAGGTCTGCGGTACCGGGCTGTACGGGCAGTTGCTCTAACGTAGCCTGTTTATACTGCACCTGGCTTTGATACCACTCTGCGGAACCGATGGCATGCGCCAGCAAAGGTATCCAGAGTCCTGGACCACAGCCGGCGTCTATTACCAGGCTGGCAGGTGCGATCTGTAAATCACGAATCATCTGCTCTCGCTCGGGTGCTTTGCTGCGGTGGTGTGTAACCAGCCAGTCAACTGCATTGAGTGGTAAACCACACTCGTTCACGTAAACCACGTTGTTCACTGCCATATTCAATCCTCATCCTTCAAGCTTTTTTCTTACCAGAGGTGATTTTAAATATGCGAGGAGTATAACATGTCAAAATAACAAAAGGCAAACATTTGTAGTACTTTGATGTTACATTGTATAAAACAATTGATGACACAAATTTGGAATCTATGTATAACAATGATAATACTTTGAAAGAAATGCGTTAAAGTGTATCCCGAGTACGTATATTCTACAGAAGAGGAGGGTTCGGTATTATACGGGTGGCTGTCCTGTTCTCGCACATGGCGATCTGGACAACGTGTGAAAGCGTTACTAAACTGCCTGTCGCTATGTTATAATTTAAGCCAGCCAGTGTTTGACAAGAAACTTAAGAACAAACATTGCCCTGGCGCGCATCTAAAGAGAGAGTGTTATCATGGAGACCGAGCGCAGCTCAAGCACGGGAAACAGGCGTCGCGGACGCCCTCCTGGCAAGCAGAAAAAGAAGAACATTTCCGGCGTACAATTGCCCAGGCAGCGTCTTGCGCGCGGACTTACGTTTCCAGTGTCCAGGCAAATAACGGAGGAAACCAGCTCGCTGCTCAACCGGGACGAACAACGCGCTTCTACTGCTCATTTCATCGATGTTCGCGAGCCGCAAAAAGACATCTATCGTCGTGTGCTCGAATTGCGGGAGACTACGATCGAAGATGGCCTGCGCCGCTGGCAAATTATACAGGCCATCTTTGAAGATGCCCTGCTCCGTCTCGACCCTAAGCGCTTTGGCCTGTCTATTCTGTATGCCAGGCTGATGCCCTCGCGTGAAGATGGTATCCACTCGCTCTACGAATTAGAAATGCGTGGCAGCTATCCCGACAGCAACGGGCGCTTACAAATAATGGTGGATGACCTTGAGCGGAGCGCGTGCGCCCAGCCGGTGATGCTCGCGGGACGCATGGCGGGAGTCCTGGTTGTCTCTAGCACACAACCTGGTTTTTTCATGGACCAGGCGATATGCCGGTCTGTCGTCGAATATGCGCGCTTATTAACACTGGCTCTCAACGACTGCGATTTCTATCCCTGTTCGCAGATCCACCTCAAACCAATGCCCGATTTGAAGTGGCAGCGGGAGGAGATGAGCCGTTTATATGTGAGTCGCGTTGTCGCGTGTGCCAGTAAAGAAAACCTGTCCCTGCCGGAGGCAGAGGAACAGGTGCGCCAGGAGATGGAAGAAGAGTTCGAGCGCAGCGAAAGCCGGCGCCTGCAGGAAGTGCGCTCCGCCAGTGAACTGCATTCCACTGCTTGATATGAAGGAGTTTCGAACCTATGCAGCCCTCTGACCGGCAGCCACCAGGGGAAGCCACCGGACAGTATCCTGGAGACACCATAGAACCCGCATCACAGCCGCTCTATGAATTTCCG
>WNEZ01003496.1_pt1 | contig 29473 bp, 25 predicted proteins | sample 5400521 | NCBI WGS metagenome assembly WNEZ01 (sample SAMN13153339, study PRJNA577476) | soil metagenome | isolation source: 120 cm saprolite under Douglas fir tree site 2 hole 1 replicate 1 | place: USA:California | collected 2015-04-18 | reverse complement strand
CGACCTGTTGGAGCTGATGCGACCCTAGGCCCGGCGACCTAGGCGGTCTCGTCCGGACTCCCGCCCGCGAGCGACATGACCAGCTTCATGGAGTAGAACAAGGCGCGCCCGCCCAGACTTTCGATCTCCTGATGGTCTTCCTTGGAGATCAGACCCATCGCGTGTCCCATGTCGAGGTAATAGGAGATCTCGGAGAGCGCTGAGAGCGTGCGATCGACGCATGCGGCGAACATGCGGCGATTCCGGAACGCCGACCCGCGCGCGATGCGACTCGACGCACACAAGGCGGCCGCCCACAGGTGCCCACTCAGCGTCGCGTCTCGCTCTTCCAGCTTCTCCGCGAGGCGATGCACGGCCAGCGTGAGCTGGTGGCATGCCTTGAACGCGTCCAAGTCTTCGTAAGCTGACACGCGCCAACGATACGCGGGGGGAGCCCGGGGAAAGAACCGGATTCTTGCAACTCGTACCGAAAAATTGCGAACAGGGCGGTTGATGCACCGTTGAATCCTGCAGCGAGATTCTCTACGTTGAGCTCGTTCGAGGCGTCCTCGTCGTGCGCGAGCCCGCCGGTTACCGCCATGGGCGCGTGTCCATGGAGCTCGCATTTCTCCTGTCGAGATACGTGAAGGGGACAGGAGCAGGTCAAGTGGTCAGCGGCGACACAGGATTCAAGCTCGCGAGCGATCCGGACACCGTTCGCGCTCCGGACGTGGCGTTCATCAGCCGGGACCGACTCCCCGACCCTCAGACCCGCGGCTTCCCTGCACTCGGCCCGGACTTAGTCGTCGAAGTTCTCTCGCCCGACGACCGGCCCGGCGAAACGCTCACCAAGGTCGGCGATTGGCTGGAGGGGGGCGCGCGCCTGGTCTGGGTGATCGACCCCGAGCGGCGCGTCGCTCGGGTGTACAGACCGGACGGGGCGACACGCACCTCGCGGAGACCGGCACGCTCGAGGGCGAGGAGGTGCTCCCGGGCTTCTCCTGCAGTCTCAGCTCGATTCTGTAGGACTTAAGCTACCGGACCCACGCGCACGGTAACGCGCGCTTCCCCGGCGCCTATCGGCCACCGCGGCGTGTACGAGTAGCCCTGCACCGTTTCCTCGAATCCGCGCTCGGAGCGGGACACGGTCGCGATGGGAAACCTCCACACGTCGGCCGCCGGCGTGAGAACGAGCTCCACCTGGGGGGAGACCGAGATCTCGGGACAGAAGAAAGCGTCCTGCGGAAACGCCTTGGGATCCCAGCGGTACCGAACGCTTAACTCCCCGGCCTGGTCGAGCCTGATGCGCTTCTCGAGCAGCCCTGCAGGCAAGGAAGCAGGGTGAAGCACGACCTCCACCCCATGCGCCGACTGCTCTAAGGCCGCGTGGCACACGGTGCTTGCCCAGCAGGCGACCGAGTCGAAAGCTCCACCCAAATAGGCGTCGAGCGTCACGGCGCTCGCGAGCACTCGATCCACGAACAGCGCGCGGTCCGACGGGTCGATCGGCGGCAGGCCTTGCAGGCGGGCGGCCGCCTCGATGTCGTGGATGCTTGGCGTGCCGTCGGTCGCGTGGTTCGCCTCCGCGTGGCCCGGCTGACCGGATGGCGGTAGGTGGTACGGTTCGCGCCGGCGGGTCAGCACATCCGCATAGTTGATGCCCCGCTCGAACAGCGTGTATTCCTCGATCACGCCGCCACGCCGTGGGCTGACGAGCGCCGAGCAGACGCCCGAGTGGATCCAGAGCTCGTCGGCGCCGTCGGCGTCGAGATCGAGCGTTTCGACGGCGAGCCCCTCTCCGCGACGCAGCTCGCCCTCGGCGAGCGCCAGATTGCGCCAGATCGCGGCCCGCAGGTGCGGCAGGTACAGTCCCCCGAACACGCCGTGCCAGTATGCGTCGTTGCACTGGGCGCGACCGATGGCGCGGCGCGCCGCCGGCGGGTCCCCACGCGCGCGGCACAGCGCCGACAGCGCCAGCATTTTCTTGTGCATGCGATTCGCCTCGGGGTACTTCACGAGGAAGTCCCGCCAGTGGCCGCCCCGCAAGAACGCGCCGTCCGGCCCTGCTACCCGTTCCTCCCCGAGGTCGCGCTCCAGTGCGACGAGGCGCGCGACAGCGTGCGCCGGCAGCGCCCAGGCTTCCATTTCGCGGTACGAGGCGCTCGGGAGGTATGCGAGCCCGGCGTACGCGACCTCACGCAGCGCCGCGCTCGGCGTCGTGAGGCGAACTTCGCCGGCCGCCACCAGCGCCGCAATAGCGTCGCAGAACTGCGCGAGCCAGCCGCGCGTGTACACCCAGTCCTTGGTTCCGGGCCAGCCGCCGAACTTCTCTCCGTCGTCTACGAACACCGCGAGCGGACGACCCGCGCTCCGCAGCTCGCGGAGGTAGGCACTGATCTCCGCCGGCGGTCTGAAGGGAATGAGATAGCGGAGCCGCTCATCGATCGGAAACAGCCCGACGCGCTTGCCGCCGCTCTCGGTCAGGAACGGCGAATGCAGCCGGTCCCGCTCGAAACCGCTCACCAGAAAGTGCCGGTCGTCCACGAGCAGATACCGTACGCCCGCATCGGCCAGATCGGCGGCCAGATCGGGCTCCCACACCCGCTCGGTAAGCCACAGGCCGGTCGCCTCGACGCCGAAGCGGCGTCGGATCGCTTCACGCATCCAGCTGATCTGCTCGAGTCGATCCGGACGCATCAGCGACGCGAGCACCGGCTCGTAGAATCCCGCCAGCAACAGCTCGACGTGGCCGTCCGCCGCCAGGCGACCGATCGAGTCGAGGTAGGCGCCAGCGTGCGCCTCGAGCCATTCGAGCAACGGTCCTGAGATGTGCAGCGCGAACGGCAGGAACCGCTGCGCGCTGAGCCGCTCCACGAGTGGGAGGTACACGTCTCGCAGGTGGTCTTCGAAGACGTGGTCGAAGTTCCCCACCGGTTGGTGGAAGTGCACGCCGAACACGAACCGTACTGGACCCATCAGATGGGCACACCGCGGGGCGGCGCCGCCTTCACGTCTTGCAGATACAGCTCCCGCCCGGTCCCGACTGCCCGATCGTTGCTGGGCGCCAGAGCAAGTCGCTCGAGCAGACCTGCTTCGAGGCGGGCGGCATCCGAGCCTGCCAACTCGATGGCCCGCGCCGCCGAGCGCAGCACGATCAGCGACTCGAGGCCGGCGATGTCATCGAAGAACCAGCCACAAGAGGTGAACATGCGCAGCGCGTGCCGCTCGAGCTCGAGCAGCTCACGGGCCCGCACCAGCGCGGTGCGATCGTCGGGGTGTCGCAGCCGCTCCCCTAGGAAGGCCGTGACGGCGTCGTCCGGCGCCCCCACGACGGCGCCATACACGTCCCGAACCGTCCATGGGTCCGCGGCGAAGATGGTCCCCCCCTCCCGCTCGAACACGCCGTGCAGCTCCGCCGCCAGCCAATCGAGCGCATTCCGCAAGGGGGCGCGCCAGCGCTGGTGCGTCGCGCGATCCCCGTGCACGCGGCAGCCACAGTCCGACCGCCAGCGCTCTACTCCGTGGGGGCAGCTCCACGCGCTCGGCGCCACCAGCCGCACGTCTTCCTGCGGTGGATGGCGGGCGAGGAACGCTCCGAAGGTGTCCACGCGCACGTCGCTGCGCTGGCGCAGGGCGTCGAGCACCCGCGCGAGCGTGACCGCGCCCTCCCGGTGATGGTGCCCGAACGTCTCCCCGTCGGTCGCGATCGAGACAAGTTCGGGAACATCGCGGGCGGTGAGCCGCTCGATCCACGCGGCGGGGTCGCGCACCAGGGGTCCGAAGGCGACGTCGTGCGAGAGCGCGCCATCATAAAGGAACAGGGCGATGCGACGGCCGCCGGCGGTGCGGTGCCAGCCGGGGCGCCCGCCGGCCGGCACGCGCTCGACTTGGTGCGGCGCCAAAATGGTGAAGCGGATCCCCTCGGCGGCCAGCACGTCGAGCGTCTCGTCGTCCACCGCCGTCTCCGGCAGCCACATGCCCTCGGGCTCGCGCCCGAAGCGCCGGCGGAAGTCGGCGATTCCCCAGCGCACCTCGGTCTCCTTGTCTCGCCGGGAGCTGAGGGGGAGGATCGTGTGATGGTACGGCATCGCGACGGCGTTGCCGATGCGATCGGCGGCGAGCACGGCCGCGTACGTCTCGGCGGCGTACCGCTCCATCCATGCCAGCAGGGTCGGCCCGAAGTCGAAGCTCAGGGACGCGAGGGACGCAGCCACGGGGGCGTAGCTTTCGCGCTCGATGCGCTCGTTCCAGTCGTGGTAGGGCGCGGCGGACGCCTCACGGGGGATGGTGCCGAGCCACGGGTCGTCGCGCGGCGGCTGGTAGAAGTGGCCGTGAATCACGATGGACCGCATGCGTCTTAGCGGCCGAGCGCCTGCGTCACCGCTGCGAGGACATCCGGAAAGAGGTCGTCCCGGCGCGCGAGCTCGTCGGCCAAGCGACCCCCGCCCTCGAGGTCGCCTCCCGAGAGCGCTTTGATCAGGCGCTCCGCGTCGTCACAATGCAGGGTGAAGCGGCGCTCGGCATAATCGACGACCGCCCCCGTCGAGATGATGAACTGCCAGTCGGAGGCCTGCGCCAGGAGCAGCTCGCGAGCCGCCTGCGCCAGCACGGGGCGAGCGGCGGCAGAGGCGAGGGCAGCCGGCGCCGCGTCCCAGAACGCGTCTTCCAGCCGCCAGAGTCGCTCCCACGTCCACGCCGTCTGGTCGTTCAGCCACATGCTGTGGTCGCCGTTCGCTCCCCAGGAGCCCTCGGCCAGCTGCAGCGCTGTGCTGGGATCGTGGGCCTCGAGGTGGTGCGACGCGGTCACCGCGCGGACACCGTCCTTACCGGAGCCGCGCAGGGCGCGGTACGTCGCGGCCAGGAAGTCCGGCCCCTCGAACCACCAATGCCCGAACAGCTCCGTATCGAACGGCGCCACGATGATGCCATCCCCTCCCCGGTCGGCTTGCTGCTGCGCGAGGCCCTGGAGGAGGTGGACGAAGTGGGAGGCATGCCCCTGGGTCCGCTCGTGCGCCGCCGACGGCTCGTACGGGCGCTTCCCGCCCAGGTCCACGTTCGCCCCGCTGACGCGCCAGAGCTTCAAGCCGCCGGGCCAGCGGATCTTGTGGAACTCGAGGTACCATTCGTCACCGGGGTAGCCCTGGTGCCGGCTCCAGATCTGCATGGAAGAGCGGGGGTCGCGCACCAGCGCCGCGACGGCGGGGCGCACACCGCGACCGGAAACCCGGTACGCCCGGTAAGGCGAGCGCGCGGCTCGCACTCGAGCTCCCGGCCGGGACCCTGGGTCGTGCCGTTCCGCGTCGAACCGCTCCGCGCCCAGCGGAATCTCGCCGTAGGCGCCCAGCGGGCTGCCAGCGCGCGCGAGATGGGCGTCGGTGAAGAAGTAGCGAAACCCCGCGTCCGCCAGGTGCTGCTCAATGCCGCGCCGCACTTTTTTCCCACGCCACTTGCCACGCGGGCGATAGGCGCACTCCGGCAGCCAGCACCCCACCGGCGGGACGCCGAACAGGCGCCTGTGCTCCTGCTGGCCGACCGCGAGCTGCAGCCGGATGCTTTCGTCCCGGCCGAGCAGCGGCAGGTACCCGTGCGTGGCAGCCGATCCGATGATCTCGAGGCGGCCCTGCTCCTGGAGGCGGCGGAAAGCGGAGACCAGATCTGCGTCGATTCTCCGGAACAGCTCCCGCAGGCGTGTGAGCCGCGACCGCCAGTAGTCCACGAGCGGCACGAGCGCCCCATCGCCGGACGCCTGAAGCGCCGCGGGCGCTTCGTCGCAGGCGGCCAGCCGCTGCGCGAAGAACGCCTCCAGTTCGCCGCCGAAGGCGGGGCTCGCGAGCTGGTTCGCCAGCACCGGCGTGAATCCGATCGTGAGCGGGGTCGGGGTGCCTTCGGCGGCCAGCTCCTCGAGCCGCTCAAGGAGCGGGAGGTACGTGTCCACCGCCGCCTCGCACAGCCAGTCGCTGCCGTGCGGCCAGCGGCCATGATTGAGGACGTACGGGAGGTGGCTGTGGAGCGCGAGGACGAACTCCACCGCGTTCCCAGTCAAGTGGAGGCCGACCGCACGGCGAGCGCCCGGCGATACAAGGCGAAATACTGCTCGCCGGAGCGGTGCCAGCCGAACTGCTGAGCCATCGCCCCGCGCACGAGCTTCCGCCACGCGTTCCGGTCGCCGTAGGCTTTAATCGCCCGGCGTATCGCCTGGGCGAGCGCCGCCGGAGAGTACTCGTCGAACAGGAACCCGCTCACGCCGTCGATAATGCTGTCCTTGAGCCCGCCCACCCGGCGGGCGACGGGCACCGCGCCGTAATGCTGCGCGCGCATCTGGGTGAGGCCGCACGGCTCGTACAGCGACGGCATGAGCAGCGCGTCGGCGCCGGCCAGCAAACGGTGCTCGACGCGATCGGTGAACATGAACTCGACCGCCACGCGGTCGGGCGCCGCCGCCGCGATGTTCCCCAGCGCCTCGTGGTAGCGGTGCTCCCCGGCACCCAGGAAAATGAACTGCGCCTCCGTCGTCCCGAGCAAATCGGCGCCGAGTATCAGGTCCAGTCCCTTCTGGGACACCATCCGCGCGCTCATGCCGAAGAGCGGCGTTTGTGCCCGCTGCGCCAGGCCGTACGCCCGCTGCAGCGCCGCCTTGCAGCGCCGCTTTCCGGAGAGATCCTCGCTCGAGTAGTTCGCGGTGAGCTCCGGATCGGTCTCCGGGTTCCAGAGATCGGGATCGATGCCGTTCAGGATTCCCACGAGCCGATCGCCCAGCGCGGTGAACCGGTCGTGCAGCCCGAACCCGCCTTCCGCCGTGCGCAGCTCCTCTGCATGGGAGGGGCTGACGGTGACGACGACGTCCGAGTGGGCCATCCCACCCTTGAGCGCATTCATCCGGCCGTACCACTCGAACACGTCGGAGTTGTACAGCTCCGCGGGAAGACCCAACGACCCCAGCGTCTCGGGCGGGAAATGTCCCTGGAACCCGGCGTTGTGCACCGACATCACGACCGCGAGCCGCCGGTGGAACGGCTCGCCGGCGAACGCGGTGCGCAGGTATACCGGTGCCAGCGCCGTGTGCCAGTCGTGCGCGTGCAGCACTTGCGTCTCCGGAGCGACCTCGGGAAGTGCCGTGAGCGCGGCGAGACAGAAGAACGCGAACCGCCGGGCGTTGTCCGGATAGTCCCCGCCGTTGTCGCCGTAGATGCCCGCCCGGTCGAAAAAGTCGGGGTGCTCGATGAAGAAGACCTGCGGCCCCCCCCCTGGCCCGGGCGGCGTGCGATACAGCCACGCCCGCTCGGTGTGCCCGCCGAGCGTGATCGCGAGCGCCGAACCGGTGCGCTCGAGCGACGGCGTGGTCTCGCGAACGATCTGGTACAGCGGCATGAAAACGGTCGTCGGCAAGCCTGCGGCGGCCTGGCAGGTCGCCAGACCGCTCACGGCCTCGCCCAGCCCACCGGTGCGGGCGAAGGGCCAGTACTCAGCCGTCAGGTGGGCGACACCGATCCGCTCATCCGGAGCGATCTGGGGCCGCGGTGCCGAGGCGGTCGCCGCCCGGCGCGGCTGGGCGGGGGTCCGCCGCCGGGACTTCGGGGCTGGGGGGGGTGTCGCGCCCATGTGCGCCTCCACTGGCTTGCTCACTCAGGCCGTCGGCGGATCGTCCGCCGGCTGCTCCCCCCGCATCGCGGGGAGGTAGTATTCCGTGACGTAATCCCGGACCATGCGCTGCGCGGTGAACCGCGCGCCCGCGGTGCGCAGCGCGTGCCTCATCTTCTCCGTCCAGCCGCGCGGGACACCCTGGGCATCACGCTCGTAGAACAGCGGTACCACCTCGTTTTCGAGCAGGCGGTACAACTGCTCGGCGTCGGCCGCATCGGCGTCCTGACCCGCCGGCGCCGGCGGAATGGCCCAGCCGTTCGGCCCATCGTAACCCTCGGCCCACCACCCGTCCAGCGTGCTCAGCTGGGGCACGCCGTTCAAGGCCGCCTTCATGCCGCTCGTGCCGCACGCCTCGAGCGGGGGACGCGGCACGTTGAGCCACAGGTCCACGCCCTGCACCAGGCTGTGGGCCAGATGCATGTCGTAGTCCTCGAGGAATGCAATCCGGCCCTCGAACCGGGCTTCCCGGGTGTGCGCGTACACGCGCTGCAGCACCTGCTTGCCCGGCTCGTCACCCGGATGCGACTTGCCGGAAAACACGATCTGCACGGGGCGCCAGGGGTTCACCAGCAACCGCTGCAGCCGATCGGGATCGCGGAAGATCAAGTCGGCCCGCTTGTAGGTCGCAAACCGGCGACCGAAGCCGATCGTAAAAGCTTCGGGATCTAGCAGCGTCCCCGCGCCCACGAGATGCAGGGCTTCCTTCCACTGGTCCGCCCAGCGGCGCCGCGCCTGCTCCCGGATGCTTCGCATCAACTGCGCCTTGAGCTGGTTGTGCACCGCCCACAGGGCTGCGGCGTCCAGCTCGAGCACTTTGTCCCAGAACTTGGGGTCGTCCACCCGGGCCAGCCAATCGGGGCCGAAGTGCGAGTCGAACAGGCTCAGGACCCGGTTCGCCATCCAGGTCGCAACGTGCACACCGTTGGTGACGTGGCCGATCGGCACGCGTGCGACATCGCGGTCGGGCCAGAGCGACGCCCAGATGCGGCGGGACTCTTCCCCATGCCGGCGCGAGACCGCGTTGACGTGCGCTGAGAGCCGGATGGCCGCGACGGGCATGTGAAAGCGATCGTGATCGACCACCGGATGATGCCCGAGCCGGATGAAGGCTTCGCGGTCGACCCCCATCTCCTGCCACACCGGGCCGACGCCCTGCTCGACCTGCTCGATCGAGAACGTATCATGCCCGGCAGGCACGGGCGTATGCGTGGTGAACGTGCTCGTCGCGCGCACCTTGCGGACGGCCTCCGCGAACGGGGTCCCCCGCGTCACCAGTTCACGCACGCGCTCCACCAGCATGAACGCGGCGTGTCCTTCGTTCGCGTGCCAGGCGGCCGGGTCGAATCCCAGGGCTCGCAACACTCGCACGCCCCCGACGCCCAGGACCCACTCCTGCCGCAGCCGCAGATCAGGCCCGCCGGCGTAGAGACGATGGGACAGCCCGCGGTCGGCCGGGTCGTTTTGCGCGAGATCCGTGTCCAGGAGGAAGATCGGCACCCGGCCCACCATGACGCGCCAAGCGCCCACGCTCACGTGGCGGCCCGACAGCTGCACGGTGGCGAGGCAGGGATCGCCCTTCGGCCCCCGCACCGGCTGGAGCGGCGTCGCCGCCACGTGGAACCGCTCCTCGGCATCCTCCTGCCATCCATCGAGCCGCAGGCGTTGGTCCGAGTATCCCTTGGTGTAGAACAGGCCGACGCCGACGAGCGGAACGCCCAGATCCGAAGCCGCTTTGCACTGGTCCCCGGCGAGGACCCCGAGACCTCCGGAATAAATGGGAACCGAGGCGTGCAGCCCGAACTCGGCGCAGAAGTACGCGATCGGCCGCTTGACGAGCTCGGGATACGCGGTGGCGAACCAGGTGCCGGCGGACGTTGCGTCCTGCGCCGCCGCGGCGACGACGGCGTCGTACAGCTGGAGGAACGTGGGGTCCTGTGCGCACGCGGCGAGCCGCGCCGGATCGACCCGTCGCAAGAGCTCGATGGGATTGTGCTGAGTGCGACGCCACAGCGCGGGATCGAGCATGCGGAACAGCGCCCGCGCGTTGCGGTTCCAGCTCCACGAAAGATTGGCGGCAACGGCGACGAGCCCTCCGATCCGCTCGGGGAGGGCGGGCGCGCTAGTGTTGGGCATGGGTCATCCGGCCTGCAAACTAAGGCCGGGCAGGGCGGCCTGGGAAGCCGTTGGACATTTGTGAGAATCCCCTCATCGCCCCTTACGCGGCCGCCCGTTCGTCCGTAGCGTGGAAGGGTGACAGAACCAATCGTGACCAACGCGCAGAACCCCCGGCCGTTCGTGCGCCGCCACCACTGGATCGTCCGCCTCACCCATTGGGCGACCGTGATCGTACTCGCCGGCATGATCGCGAGCGGTCTGCAGATCTACGAAGCCTACGCCCGGTTCGGAAACCGCGGCGGGCCGTACTTCGTGAGCCCGTTCGACGGCGCCCAGTTCCCGCACTGGAGCCGGCTCGGCGGCTGGCTCGCGGGTGCGCTCAACTGGCACTTCGCGCTGGCGTGGCCGCTCATCGCCTTCGGTCTCCTGTATCTCGGATACCTGGTGCGGAGCGGCGAGTGGCGCGCCTTGCTGTTCCGGCCGCGGGACGTTCGGGGCGCGATCGAAATGACGAAGTACTACCTCCACCTCCGTCGGGAGCATCCGCCGCAGGGCAAACACAACCCGCTCCAGAAGCTCGCGTACACGGGCGTGATCGGGTTGGGCGCGCTCGCGGTGCTCACCGGCTTTGCGGTTTACAAGCCGACGCAGCTGGCCTGGCTGACGACGTTGTTCGGCGGATTTCAGGCGGCGCGCTATTGGCACTTCTGGATCGTGTGGATCTTCGTGGGGTTCACGATCATGCACGTGATTCTCGTGTTCGCCGTGGATCCCGCCTCGCTACGCGCCATGCTCACTGGATCGTACCGGGGGAGGTTCCCGAGCCATGACTGAACGACGGAGGCTCGACCGGCGCGAGTTCCTGAGGCTGGGCGCAGCGGCCGGAGCTGGGACTCTCGTCGCAGCGTGTGGCTGGGACGGGGGCACTCTGGTGCGGCCCGGCCTGTGGAGCATCAGTCGCGTGAACGACTGGGTGGGCGAGAACATCCTTTACTCGCCCACGCGGCTCGCACGTACGTACGACGCGAGCGAGCGGAGCGTCTCGCTTCCCAGCTATTTTATCTCGCAAACCATGCCGATGTTGCGCGATCCCACCGCGTGGCGCCTGCGGGTGGACGGCCTGGTGGCACAACCGCTCGAGCTGTCGCTCGACGACCTGATGCGCATGCCGCGCGTATCGTACACGGTGAAGCACCACTGTGTGGAAGGCTGGTCCGCGATCGCGAGCTGGCACGGCGTCCCGGTGTCGGCCATCGTGGAGCAGGTTCGCCCGACCAAGACGGCGCGCTACATCAGCTTCGCGTCCTTCGACGCCGATTACTCGAACGGCTGGGACATGGCGAGCGCCATGCATCCCCAGACTATTCTCGCGTACGGCATGAACGACAACTCGCTACCCGCGGCGCACGGGGCGCCGCTGCGGCTGTACTCGCCGACGAAGCTCGGCTATAAGCTCACGAAGTACCTGGTGTCGATGACCTTCATGGATCAGAGACCGGGTGGATACTGGGAAGATCAGGGATATCCCTGGTTCGGAGGGATCTAGGACCTCTACTGCTTGACGATTCTCGCGAGCAACTCAACGTCGGGATCAAACACGAGCTCCGTTGGTGCAGTATCGAGCGGTGGGTCTAGCGTGACCCGGGTACGTGTCTGCGCGGGGACTTCGACGCGGGTCCGGACCCACCGTCCGGCCGCGGTTTTGATGTCGATGGTCAGCGGGAAACGATAACTGCCGAATCGCGTGGCTTGGGTGATGGAGACGACGACGCGCGTCGCCGCTGCATCGTAAGTCCATGACGTGGTGAGCTCGGGGAAGCCGGGCCTGCGGAGCCACTGATCGAAGAACCAGTCGAGCGGCCGTCCGGATGAGGCTTCCAGCTCGCGGCGTAGATCGTCACTGAGCGCGTTCCCGTTCCGATACCTTTCGTAGTAACGGCGCAGGCCCCGGAAGAACGCCGAGTCGCGGAGCGTGGTCCGCAACATGTGCAATACGAAGCCACCCTTCTGATAGCTGTTCTCGTTGAGCAACGCCATCAGGTCCTGTTCCGCCGTGTCGATCACCGGCCGCTCGCCTACGACTCGACTCGAGAGCACGGTCCGCCGAATCCCCTCCATCTCCGCGCGAAAGCCTGAGTCGCCGGCTGACTTCTGCGTCCAGAGCGCCGCAAAGTAGGTGGCGAAACCTTCGGACAGCCACAGATGCGACCATTCGGTCTCCGTGACGGCGTCGCCGAACCATTGGTGAGCCGTCTCGTGGGCCACGACGCCATCGGCCATGGTCCGCTTCCGGAACGGCTGGTCGGCGTAGAAGATTGCGGTCGCGTTCTCCATGCCGCCGAACCGGGTCGACGATTCCAGATGCGCCAACTTTTCGTAGGGAAACGGGCCTACCAACGATCCGAAATAAGAGACGATGTCTGGCGCGCTCCTGAACGGGCCCGGAAGAAAACTCGCCAACCGCGGCTCCACGTATGCCCATTGGTGGACGCAGCGACCGACCAGCGTCAGACCGCACGCCGTCTCGCCCAGGTCGTACTCGTAGAGCGGAGCGGCAGCGATGACCATGAGATAGACCGGGATCGGCTCGTTCATCCGCCAACGGGTGATCGTCCGGGGCGGGTTGGAGCCGTTGACCGGAGTTTCCCCGAGACGGGCGCCGTTCGCGATGACCTTGAGGCGGCTCGGGGCACGCACGGTCCAACTCACGGTTGCCTTGTCGCTCGGATGGTCGACACTGGGAATCCAATGACGCCCCCGGTCGGGCCAATTGTCCCCGAAGGCCGTCCAACCCCACGCGGGGTCGCTGCGCATGATGAGACCGTCGGTGACTGGGCCACCGTAGCGGACGGCTATGGTCAACGTGTCGGACGAGGCTGCCGGCAACGGAATGCGAATGGTGCCGCTGTCCCGACGGAAGCGAGTCGCGTGCTCACCCACCAGTACGCTGTCGACCCTCAGGCTCAAGAGGTCGAGCACCAGTGTGTCGACCCGGGCGGTTCGCCGAACGGTGAGCACGGCGCGCCCCTCGATGCGGTTCCCGCTGTCCGGCAGATCCAGGGACAACGCGTAGTCCAGCACGGCGACCCCCGGGCGATATCGCCGCGGAGAGGGGGCAGGGGGGACCTGTTGGGCTACGAGCTGAGTTGCGGCGAAAAGCGTGATGGCCGCGATTGTCAGCCTCATCCGATCGCTGCCAGCGCGTCGTGCATCTGCACCGCGGTCTGGTATCGGTCTGCCGGCTCCTTGGCCATCGCTTTGAGAATCACCTGCGCTAACGCTTCGGGCACATCCGGGTTGATGATGCGCGGATCGGGCGGCTCCTCCTCGAGATGCTTCGCGATCAGCGCGAACGTCGTCTCGGCATCGAACGGGAGGCGGCGCGTGAGACACTCGAACAGCACCACGCCCGCCGAGTAGAGATCGCTGCGCGCGTCGAGCTCCCTGCCCGAGAGGTGCTCGGGCGACATGTAATCCGGCGTGCCAATCGACATCCCGTCCTTGGTCAACCCCTCGTCCTTCGACCGGTTCGCGAGCCGGGCGATGCCGAAGTCCATCACCTTGAGCACGCCGCTCGGCTCGACCACCATGTTCTGGGGCTTGATGTCGCGGTGGATCACAGCCTGCTCGTGCGCGACTTCGAGCGCCCGGCACAACTGTTTCCCGATCGTGAGCGTGACGGACACCGGCAGCGGCCCGCGGGTGCCGATGAGCTGCTTCAGGGATGTCCCCTCCACGTATTCCATCGTGAGGTAGTACATCCCGTTCACCTCGCCCAGGTCGTACGTGCGCACCACGTTGCGGTGGGTGATCTTGCGAGCGAGCCGGATCTCCTGCTTGAAGCGCTCGAGCGCGACGCCGCTCCCGACGAGCGCTTCGGGCCGGAGCGCCTTGATCGCCACCGCCTCCTGCAGCTCGCGGTCGAACGCCCGGTACACCACACCCATCCCGCCCATCCCGAGGACCTCCTTCACCTCGTAGCGGTTGGCGAACAGCGTGCCCGGGCGCAGCCCGCTTCCCGTCGTGGCCCCGATGGACGGCCGCGTGGTCTTGAGCTGCTCCGTGGGCGCGGCGCCCGACGTGGCCATCATGTACTCGACGAGCTTCGCCTTCTCCTTCAGGTCCGCCACCAGACTCTGGAACGCCTGCGACAGCATGCCGATCTCGTCGCCCGAGGGGACGCCGATCTCCACGCTGTAGTCCCCGTCCTGCACCCGCCGTGTCGCGAGCGCCAGCCGGCGGATCGGGCCCGCGATCTGGCGGGCGAGCACGTAGCGTTCGTGCGAGCGGAAGGCTACAAACCCGCCGAACGCGTCGCCCCCCGCGGAGCGGATCGGACTCGCCAGCCCGATGAGCCGCTCGCCGTCCACGTCGGCGGCCAGCTCGGTGCCCGCCGTGTCGCGCGTCAGGGCAGCCATCGCCTCCGTGTCGGCCACGAGCGCCGGCTGGACCGCCTCGCGCGGCAGGGTGGAGCCGACGATATAGGGCCGGTTGAGCGTGTCGAGCGCAAAGAACACCACGTCGGTCGTCGTCGCCTGCCTGATCTGGTACGCGAGCGTATCGTCGATCGCGTAGGCGGCAATGAGAGAGCCCTGAGGCGCCGCTTGTGGTGACGCACGCAGCGGCACCGCAACCGCCATGAACAGCTTGCGCCGGCGCTCGTCCACCCAGGCGCCGCTCGTCTCGTCGCCCGAGAGGGCGCCGGCGATCAGCGCGCCCGGCGAGAGGTCGATGTCGGACTCCGTCGGGTAGTCCGTCCGGGCGACCAGCACGCCGTGCTCGTCGGTGATCAACACCCACGCCGCGCCGAGCAATCGGCGGTGCTCCTCGGCTTGATCGAGCACGTTGCTCCGCTCGACAGCCTTGAGCAGCCGCTCCCGGAACTGCGGCACCTCGGCGCTCACGGCGCTCATCCCCGCAAACGTCGCGGTCCGACCAGCGAGGAACGCCTGCACGCCCCGCCGCACGCCCGTGAGCGCCCGGCGGATCGATTCGTCGGCTGTGCGGTTCGCCTGCAGCGAGGTGAGCCCGAGCGTCACACCCAGCACGCCCGCGACCGACAACGTGGCGGCGATGAAAATCTTGGCCCCGAGGCCGAGTCGCGCGACCCTAGTAGCGCTCGCGTCCGGCATTCGTCGGGTAATCTTTGCCGTACTTGTTCTTGTGGGGCATCCACCGGAATCCACGAGCGTCGAGCGCCAGCTCGATCCCGGAGGCGCCGGCCGTCGTCACGCTCACCGTCTGCGTGATTTCCGGAGACCGCTCGTGCCAGGCGTGCAGCACCCATGTGCCCGGCGGCACGGGGATGATTTCGAAGCTGCCGTCCGCCGCGGGTTGCGTGAAGTGGCGACCCGCCATCACCTGCACGAACGCCACCATTCGGGGGTGGATGTTGCAGAAGACGCGCACCAAGCCGGGACTCGTGAACGTCCAGGCCTTGGCGTCGCCGCGGCCGTATTGCCCGAGGTCGAACGGATCGGGCCCGGAGGCAGAGAACACGTTGTGGTCGAAGGGGTCGTGATTCGGGAAGCGGACCGTCGAGCCGAGAGGAACGACCACGACGCGGGGCACGAACTCCTTATCGTTGATCGCGATGTCCACGGTCACCGGGCGGGCGGCATCGTCGGCGGTCCCGCCCTCGAGGTACACGACCGCGGCCGCCAGGTCGGGGGACGACTTCCCGCTCTTCTCGAGCAGCGTCACCCGGCCCGCGACCCGCCCCTGGGCGATCCCGCGCTGCACTGCCGTGATACAACCCACGCCCACTAGCAGCGCGATCCATCGCATCGCCTGTTCCCGGTTGCGCTCGAGGCGTTGCAGCTTACTGTAGTCATACCGAAACCGCCAGGAGCCCGACATGCGGGCCACGTTGCTCGTCTCGCTCGCCGCCGTCGCCCTTCCGCTCGCGGCGCAAACGCCGCCATCGCCCCCCGCCTCCCCGCCCGCGCCGGCGCCGGCTGCGAAGCGCACCGTCGAGCTGACCGGTCTCGTGCTCGTGAATGGCTTCTTCACGAACGCTCGCGTGAACAACAGCGACGTGCCGCAGTTCGCCGACTCGCTCCCGTCGGCGAGCGCGATCGGCGGCACCATTCGCCAGACGCGCCTCGGCCTCCTCGTGACCGATCCCGATGTGTTGCGCGGCAGCTTCTCAGGCGAGGTGGATGTCGACTTCTACGGGGGCCAGCAGCCGTCCTCCGGCGGCCGCACCTTCCCGCTCCTCCGCCTGCGTCGCGCCGTCGGTATCGTTTCGTGGCCGCACGCCCAGCTCCTGTTCGGCCAGGAGTCGCCGCTCGTCGCGGAGCGGAGCCCGCGCTCCCTCGCCTCCGTGGGCTTCCCCGATTTCGCCGCCGCCGGCAACCTGTGGCTGTGGCTGCCGCAGTTCCGCGCCACCTTGGAGCAGGGATACACCCTGCGCCTCGCGGAGCAGGTGGCCGTCCTGGCCCCGACGTCCGGAAGTGCGCAGGGGCTCTTCAACACCCAGCCCGACTCGGCGGAGCGGAGCGGTCGCCCCTACCTGCAGGCGCGCGTGCGGCTCGCCTGGGGTCCCATCGACGATCCGAGCGAGATCGCCATCGGCGGCCACCTGGGATGGCTCGCCTCGGCCGACACGCTGTTTCAGTCGCGTGCCGTCACAGCGGACGCGCGCGTCAAGGCCGGCCCGGTCGAGCTCCTGGCGGAGGCGTTCAGCGGAAAGGCTCTGGGGGGATTGGGCGGCGGTGGGATCGGTCAGAGCCTGGGGCCGACCGGCAAGGAGGTCCGCACCAAGGGTGGCTGGGGTCAGCTCAACGTCCGGCCCAGACGGGAGGTGATGGTCGGCGGCGGCTGCGGCATCGACGATCCCGACGACGGCGATCTATCGGACGCGCTCGGCACCCCGCGGGGCCGGCTCAAGAACTTCGTGTGCGAGTGGCACGTGGATCTCCGCCCCAGCGGGCCGCTGGTGTTCGGGATCGAGTTCCGGCGGCTCGAGACCACGTACCCGAGCGGCAAGTTCACGGCCAATCATTTCAACCTGGCCGCCGGATACCGCTTCTAGGCGGGCAATCGTCCCTTCAGGTCCTGAGGCTTGAACGGGCCGGGCTCGGCGATGAGCGCCCGCGCGTGGTCCACCTGGCCCCACGTGTTCCACAACAGGACGCCGCGTACGCGGCCGTCCTTCAAGTAGTAGACGACCCCTTCGCGGAACTTCTCCTTCCAGTCGGCCACCGTCTCGAGCCGGGCGTCGACGTCGCCCACCGCTTCGTAGCCCAGCTCGAACAGATCGGAGTAGAAAAACGGCAGGTGATGATACGGACTCGCCCGGCCCGCCATGTTGAGCCCGGCGGTGCGCCCCATCGTATTGGCGTTGTCCTCGTGCTCCACACGCAAGCGGACGCCCAACGCGGGATTCGCGAAGTTCGCGACGTCGCCCGCGGCATAGACGTCGATCTGGCTGGTGCGGCAGGCCTCGTCCACCACGATCCCGTTGTCCACGCGCAAGCCCGCCTGCTCCGCGAGCTCCACGCCCGGCACGATACCGAGCCCGGCCACCAGCACCTCGGCCACGAGCTCGCCGCCCAGGGTCGTCCGCACGACGCAGGAGCCGGCGCGCCGGTCGAGCCCCGCCATCCCCTCCCCCATCCGCATGGTCACGCCCTTCTCGCGGTAGTAGCCCACGAGGAACGCCGCCAGGTCCGCCGGGAATACGCGCGCGCCGAGACCCGCCTCCGGGACGAGCATCGTGATGTCGCGCTGCTGCATCCGCAGCGCGGCGGCGACCTCGCTGCCGATGAACCCGCCGCCGATCACTGCGAAGCGCACGCTCTGGCTCGCGAGCGCGCGCAGGCGACGGTAATCGTCGAGGGTGCGGAAATAGATGATCTGATCGGTCTTGAGCGGCAGGCGCCGCGGCGTGCCGCCGGTGGCGAGGAGCAGCTTCTGGTACCTATAGACCGTGCCCCGGTCGTCCGTCACACTGCGTCCCCGTGGATCGAGCGCCGTGATCCGCCGCCCGAGATGCAGCGCCGCGCCCGTCGCGGCCGTCTTCCGCCAGATCTTCTCTTCGGGCTCGCCCTTCCACAGGGCCTTCGAAAGCGGCGGCCGGTCGTAGGGAGGATGGGACTCGGCGCTGATCACGCCGATCGAGCCTGCGGGGTCGACCTCGTGGAGGGCCTGGGCCGCGGCGTCGGCGGTCATGCCACCACCGACAATGAGGTACGTGTAGTCGGGCATCGGGCTTGGGCGCTCCTCTATGCGCAATATACGCTGCCGTTAGAGCCATTGGATCGCGCCCGCGCGCGGTGTAAATTTTTGACGTGCCAGGCACCGATCTCGAGCGCCAGATCGCCGCCATCTCGTTGCTCGACGAACCGATCAGGAGGGGTCTTTATCTCTACGTCGCCGAGCGGCGATGCGAGGTGGGGCGCGACGAGGCGGCCCGCGCGCTCCGCATCTCGCGGGCGCTCGCCGCATTCCACCTCGATAAGCTGGTTCAGCAGGGGCTGCTCGACGCGAGCTACCGCCGGCTCACGGACCGCCGCGGGCCGGGGGCAGGCCGGCCCGCCAAGCTGTACCACCGCTCCCCCCGCCAACTCGACCTCACGCTCCCGGAGCGCCGGTACGAGCTCGCCGGCCGCGTCTTCGCCCGCGCATTGACGGCGGTCGCGCCCGCGGCTCGCGGCGCGCTGCAGCGCGCGGCCCGCGCCGAAGGCCGGAGGCTCGGCGCCGACGCGCGCCGCAGCACCAACGGGAATGCGGGCACCGATCGCCTGCTCGCGAACGCCCTCGAGGTGCTCGATGAATGCGGGTACGACCCCACCCGCGTCAACGGTGAGGTGCGGCTCCGGAATTGCCCGTTCGACGCCCTCGCCAACGAGTGCCGGCCGCTGGTGTGCGGGATGAACCTCGCCTTGCTGCGCGGCCTGCTCGCGGCTGCCGGCGCTCGCGGCACCCGGGCCGAGCTTCGGGCTCCGGAGGCCGGATCATGTTGCGTGGTCCTGAAGACCCCCGCCCGCACGAAGCGTTGAATCCCGTCCCAGAACCTTAGTCGTCGTCCGCCATCCGGCCCGGATGCTTCTCCCGTCGCCGATAGTGCTTCACGGACTTGTGCACCCTGTGCGGCGGCGTCTTGAGCCGCCCCTTCACCGGCGCCTTCGGATTGGGGACGCGCACGGTGAGCTTGCGCTTGTCCTTGCCACTCACGACGCGAGCAGCGCGCGGATCTGCTTCGCATGATGCGCGCAGTGGCGCACATGGAACCGCAGCCACTCGGGCAGGGTGAGATCGCCGAACGCGGGATGCTTCACGAACAGATCGCCCCGGCGAGCCGGCAGGAGCTCGTGCGCCAGCGCGACAAAGCGCGCCACGCCGTCCCGCAGCTGCCGCTCCACCGCGCCCGGATCGGGACGCTGGGCAGGCTCCGTTGCCGCCGGGGCACGACGGCCCGAGGGAATCCACCCGACATCGAGATACACGAATTGGCGGAGCCGTTGTCGCAGTGGCCTTGGCCGGCGCCGCATGGGCGGCTTGGCGCGTCGGTCCTCGAACACCCGACCGCTCCCGTCGATCGAGATGGCGAGGTGGTGGACGATTTGAGCCGCGGTCCATTTCCCGGGCGGAGCGCGGTGCCAGTCCGCCTCGGGTCGGCCCGCCAGGGGCCCGAGCACCGCGTCGGGAATCGCGGCGAACCCTTCGGAGGTCACGGCAACACCGCGTCGGCCATCTGTCTGGCCTGCGCAGCCGCGGGCGACCCCGCCCGCACCCGAGTCACCAGCGTCCCCGCGCTGTCCACGATCGCGAGGTCGGCGTCGGCCAGGGCCGCGCTGTCGGTGCGGATCGAGAGGGCCCATTGGTGCTGGGCGGCGATCGTTTGGAGACGGCCGGCGATTCGGTCGGCGGCCTTGGGTGGAACGTAAACCGTCACCATCGTGCCCGCGTCCGCCGGCCGGGGGCTGGCACGCCGCGCCTCTCGGCAGGCGAGTGCAGCGGCAGCGAGACAGCATGCCAAGATTGTATGAGTGAATCTGCTGCGTCGCCACCCGATCGCCTTCACGCTCATCGCGCTCGTTCTCCTTTCGGCCCTCGCACCCTTGCCGGCCCTGGTGGACGCGGTGAGCGGCGCGCCTCCCGCCGACGTGGATCTCGTGCGTCCTACGCTGTATACCCTGCTCGCACCCGTCTCGGACGTGCTCGACGCGCTCACATTCCTGAGCGGGGAGCGGGCAATTGCGTTCCTGGTCACGTGGGTCGCGGCGCTCGCGTTGTGGGGGCTGCTGCGGCGCGGCCCGCTGTGGCGGCGGCTCGCAGCGGCGGTCCTAGGGCCGCTCGCGGTGATCCTGCTCGGCGTCGCGGCGGTCCTGCTGCCGCGCCCCGTCCCCCGGCTCGTGGCAGCCGACTCGACGCTCACCGTCATCGACTACCACGCGCACACCGCGCTGTCGCACGACGGTCGCCGCGGCTGGACCCTCGCGGACCTCGCCGCCTGGCATGCGGCCCAGGGATTCGGGGCGTCGTACGTCACGGATCACAACGTCGTGTTCAATGGCGGGGTCGACACGCTGAGCAGCCTGCTGCCCGGCGTCGAGTGGAGCGTGTACGACCAGCACATCGTCGCCCTTGGCAAGGTGGCGCCGGTCGAGCGGGGCGCCTACGGGCGCGACACACGCTCGATGCTCGGCCTGTTCGACGCTCTACACCGTCAGGGCGCGATCGGCATCGCGTCGCTTCCCGAGTACTGGCGGAACCACTGGGCGGAGCTGGACGACTTCGTGGCGGCCGGCGCCGACGGCTTCGAGATCGTGAACTGCGCGCCCAAGGCGATCGGCTTCCCGGCGGCGGCACGCGCCCGGGTCCTCCAGCTCGCCGAGTTGCACGACTTGCTGGTCGTGGGCGCGAGCGACAATCACGGCTGGGGCCAGGTGACGTGCGTGTGGAACCTCTCGAGCCCGAGCGCCCACGGCTACCGGTCGAATCGCGTGATCGCCCGCCCCATCGCGCTCGCCCAGGGCGAACGGCAGCCGTGGACCGCCGCTTACACGCAGCCGTGGCTGATGCTCACAGGGCTGTCGTGGAGCGAGCGGTCCAGCTGGATCACCTGGATCCTCGTGATCCTGATCTATCGCGCCGTGCCCCGGCGGGCGGGAGACCCGGCCGGGATCGGGATCCTCGCCCGCAGCCTGTCGCTCAAGATTCTTAAGCTCAAGCGGCAGCCACCGGCGCCATGATTCCGTTCCCCGCCCCCGCTCTGGTAGCGCTGCAACTCGCTGCGTCGGGCGGCCCGTCGTTTCGAGAGCTGGCCGCGCGGGAGCTGGCGGGGCTCCGCCCCGGCATGACGGCGGCCGCGTGGTTGGCGGCGCATCCCTCGGATGTCTTCACGTCGTTCCGTCGCGACTCGATTCGTGTGGACAACGATCGCTGGTGCGGTCGCGCGAGCTCCGTGGGGACCGGTGCCCGCGGTGCACAGATCGTCCGGTACGCCTACTTCTATCCACCGCTCCCCCCAGAATCACTCGCCCTCCCGGCGACGGGCGGCCCGACGCTGATCCGCGAGCAGTGCCTGCTGGGGACGGTGTGGCTCGAAACCGGAGCGCCCGATTCCGCATCGGGCGGTGCGCTGGCGGCGAGTGTTCGCGAAGCCTTGACGCGCGCATACGGGCCCGTGGCCGCCGGCCCGAATGTCTTTTTCGGCCGTCTCCCCGTTGATTCCCAGCGTCGGCTGTTGTCGCGCCTGCCGGGCGCGGATGCGATGCTCTTGGGCCTTCACTTCTTCGGCGCCGCCGCCTGGCGCACGCCCGGCCGCTGGCAGGTGGACTCGACCGTCATTGTCAGCGCGTTCGACCGTGGCCTGGGCGGTGACCGCACGGGAGGCCGGGTCCTCGCGTTCGCGTTTCTGCCGATCGCCGAGCTGGGGTCGTTCGACCGCGCGGAGGAGCGCGCCCGTGCGGAGGAGCGGCACACCAGCGAACTCGCGGCCGAGGCGGCGCGGCTGTCGGAGCTCGACCGCGCGAAGACCGAGCGGCTCGTTGCAATCCTCGCCGCGGCGGAGAGCGCTTACACCGGGCGTCACAAGGTGAACCCGGCAGCCCTCGACTCGGCGGCGGTTGCCGTGCTGAGTGCTTGGATCACGAGCGCTCGCGGGCTCCCCGCGCCGCGACGGGCCGCGGCTCTCCTGGCGGCCGACCAGGTGCTCGGGAGCAGCGCGCTCACCTACGTGCGGGCGCAACGCGACGATAGCGTGACGAGGCGGGCCCTCGAACGCCTCGGCGCCGCGTTCGCCCGCAACGAGCTGGGCGGGGGTTACAACTATGTCCACACGTGGCTCGACGACGCCCTCCGGCTCGACCCCCGGGGGCAGGCGGGGAGGCTCGCCACCCTGGCCCTGCTGCGCAGTGGATTCAACCGAACGGGGATGTGCGGCGGGGGATCGGAGGCGTTCCGCCAGGTCATCGCGACGGGCGAGAAGGTCTTGGCCACGACGTCGGACCCCGCGACCGCGGGGGAGGTGCACCGCCTTGTGGCCGACGCCTACGCGGATATCGTCGCCCTCGCCTCGGGTGCTGGAATGGAGTACGCCGATACCGCGCAGTACGCGGCCGAGGCTCCCGCTGCTCGCCGGAGCGCGATCGCGCACTATCGGCAGGCCCTGACGCTGGAGCGAATCACGCCGGAGTCCCGAGCGGCCTGGCTCGAAGCCTGGCGATTGCTCGCGGCGTTGCCGCCGACCACGACGTATTTCCTTTGCGTGTACGACTGACCCGGTGCCCGAGCTGCGCCTGCTCCGCCCCGGCGACGAGGCTGCTCTCGACACGTTTCTCGCGCGCCACGCCGACACGTCCATGTTTCTCCGGTCCAACGCGCGCTCGGCGGGGCTCACCGACCGGGGCCAACCGATGCAGGCCACGTACGTCGCGGCGCTCGAGGGTGGGCGCATCGCGGGCGTCGCGGCGCACTGCTGGAACGGCATGGTGCTGGTGCAGGCGCCGGAGGGGGGCTACGCCGCCGCGGCGGCGCTCGAAGCGGTGCGGCGCTCCGGCCGCACCGTGACCGGCTTTTCCGGACCGTGGGACCAGGTCGTGGCGGCGCGTGAGGCGCTCGGCCTCGGAGCGGCGCAGGCCGCCAAGGACAGCCGCGACGAGCTGTACGTCCTCGATCTCGCCGGGCTGGTCGTGCCGCCGGAGCTCGCGAGCGGCGCCCTGCGCTGCCGGCATCCGGCGACGACCGAGATCGAGCTGCTGGTGGACTGGCGCGTGCGGTTCGCCGTCGAGGCCCTCGGCGCGACCGACGGCCCCGACCTCCGCCAGGCGAGCGCGGATGACGTGCGGCTGCAGCACGAGCGAGGAACGGACTGGCTGCTCCTCGCCGGCGCGGCCCCGGTGTCCTACTCGGTGTTCAATGCCATGCTCGCCGACATCGTCCAGATCGGCGGTGTGTGGACGCCACGCGAGCTGCGGGGGCGCGGCTACGCGCGCTCGGTCGTCGCCGGCTCGCTCCTCGCGGCGCGCAAGCAGGGGATCGCTCGCGCGGTGCTGTTCGCCGATCCGGCGAACGAGGCCGCCCGGCGCGCGTACTTGTTTCTGGGATTCCGGATCGTGGGCGACTACGGTCTGGTGCTGTTGGCGCCGTAGCCCGGAATTTCGGGAAACCCCATGCGCCGGTAGACGCGCTCCATCCGCGGATCGTTCTGGAGCAGTCTGAAAAAGGGATATCGCTTCGAGTAGACGAGGATGCTGTCGTGCTCTTCGCACGCCCGGTCCACGAACTCGAACGCGACATCCATGCGCCCGAGGCTCGCCGCGACGATCGCGAGCGTGGACGACTGCACGTACTCCCGCCGTGCCCGTGCCAGGAGCTCGTCGCTGATCGCGTCCACCTCGGACAGCTTCCCGAGCGAGCTGTAGCACACGGCGAGCGCCGAGAGGGTCCAGGGGTGGCGTCCCGACGCGGTCACCGCCACTTCCAACGGCGCGATGGCCTCTTGGCTCCGGCCCAGGTGGTTGTACAAGAGCCCCAGGTGGATCGCGGGGAGGAACATCATGGGCGCGAGGTCCGCCGCCCGCTTCAGCGACGCGGCAGCCTCCTCATAGCGCCCCGCCCCCATCAGCGTCATGCCGAGCTGCATGACGAGCAACGGCTCCAGCGGGTCGAGCTCCACGGCACGCTGGGCGTGCGCGACCCCCTCGTCCAACAGGCCCTCGATGAACACCAGATAGTAGGACAGCCATTGCCGCGCGGCGACGTAGCGCGGATTCAGCTCGACGGCACGCCGCAAGTCTCGCGCGGCCCGAGGCCAGTCCCAATCGCAGATGAAGCCGAACGCTCCCGAAGCGCAGTGGGCCTCAGCGAGGTCGGGCGCCAGCTCGATGGCCTTCTGAACGGCGGCCCGGGCTCTGGGCCGGAGCACGTTGGGCGGCGCGAGCCCGTACTGCGCGAGCACGGTGCAGGCATCCGCGAGGCCCGCGTAAGCCAGCGCGTACTGCGGATCGAGCGCCAGCGCCTGATCGAAGCACTCGAGCGCCTTCTTGAGCCCGAGCCCGCGCTGCGCCAGGTAATACCGCCCTTTCAGATAGAGATGATAGGCGTCGAGATTCCCCGTGGCCGGCGTGACGAGGTGCGCGCCCTCACCGCCCAGCGTGACCTGAAGCCTGGTGGCGATCGCTCTCGAGATCTCGTCCTGGATCGCGAAGACGTCCGTCATTTCGCGGTCGTAGCGCTCCGACCAGAGATGGTAGCCGTCGCCGACCTTCACGAGCTGGGCGCTGATCCGCAGCCGATTTCCCGCCTTGCGCACGCTTCCCTCCAGCACCGTCGCGACCTTGAGCTTCGCGCCGACCTCGGTGAGGTCGATCGCCGGGCCGCGGAACGCGAATGACGACGTCCGCGCGGCCACGTGCAGGCCGGGCAGTTGGGTGAGGGCGTTGATGATCTCTTCGGCGATGCCCTCACTGAAATACTCGAACTCGGGATCGCCGCTCAGGTTTGCGAATGGCAAAACCGCGATCGACTCGCCTCCCTCGCCCTCGGTGGTGGCTTCCTCGCGCGTCGTCAAGGCCGCGGCGAACTGGGCGGCCGTCGCGAACCGATCCGCCGGCGCCTTGGCGAGCGCGGTCAACACGGCGCGCTCCAGCGCGTCCGTCACGGTCGGCCGGACGCTGCGGATCGGGGGCGCGATGTCGACCGAGTGGCGCGCCATCACCGCCTGCGCCGTGAGGCCCGTAAAGGGCACCGACCCGGTCAGCATCTCGTACACCACGCATGCGAGGCTGTAGATGTCGGACCGGCCGTCGAGCTGTCCGCTGCCCGTGGCCTGCTCCGGGCTCATATAGGCGGGCGTGCCGACGATGGCGCCGGCGGCCGTCAGGGGCTCGAGCGTCGCGGCCGTCAGTGCGCGGGCGATCCCGAAGTCAGCCACGAGGGCGCGGCCCGCCGAGAACATGATGTTTTCCGGCTTGATATCGCGGTGCACGACGCCGCGGCTGTGGGCGTACCCGAGGGCCTCGGCGATCTCGCTCGCGATGCGGACCGAGTCCGCGATGGACAGTTGCCCCTCGCGCTGCAGACGGCCACGCAGCGTCTCGCCTTCGATGTACGGCATCACGTAATAGAGCAGGTCCTCAGCCTGACCCGAATCGTACAGCGCGAGGATGTGCGGGTGGTTCAGTCCGGCCGCGGTGGTGATCTCACGCAGGAAGCGCTCGACGCCGAGGCTCGTGGCGAGCTCGGGATGAAGCACCTTGATCGCAACCGATCGTTGGTGCTTCAAGTCGACCGCCAGAAAAACCGTCGCCATCCCGCCGCGACCGACTGCACAATCGATCGAGTAGCGGTCCTTGAGGCTGGCTTGCAGGCGAGCGAGGAGTGCGGTCAGACGTCGCTCCTTACACCACGGCCGAAAGATTCAGCAGCGTCCGCCACGCCCGGAATACCTCACCGTACTCCGCATGCGTAAACGTCACCGTGCGGCCCGCGGTACGCGTCGCCCCCGGGCAGAGCTCGGCCATGTCCGCGTGGATCGTCATCGCGAAGTCCACCTCGAGCATCACCGGCGCCCGCAGCGTGAACGGCGCGTGCGCGCGCTTCAACGCGCGCGGAACCTCCTCGCGGATCATGCGGCACGCGACCGCAGGCGCGACGCTCTTCGCCGCGTGGCGGCTCACCGCTTCTTTGACGACCACCGTCGCCACGCTGTCCCCCAACAGGTCCTTCGCCTCGGCTGTCACGGCAGAGTCGCCGCTCACCAAGGCGACGGGCACGCCGTGCACGCCTGCCAGTGCCGCGTTGAGCCCCAGCTCTCCTACCGGCTTCCCATTCAGCCGGACATCATGAATGCGGTCGGCGTAGGTGTGATCGAGGGTCGCGTTGCGGGTGCCCGCGCGGGCGTGGTAGCCGATGAACAGCGCCGCGTCGAATCCGCCGTCGATGTCCTGAACCATGGAGCGAGGTTTGGGATCTCCCGACACCAGCTCGGCCGCCTGGTGCAGCTCCTCGGCGAGCAGATTGCGCATGAACCAGTGGCTGTCGTTCACGAGCACCCGGGTGGCGCCTGCGGCGAGGGCACCTTCGACGGCGGCGTTCGCCTCCGCCGTCATGAGGCGGCGGAACCGCGCGTATTCGGCGGCGAACGCCGGCGTTGTAGGATCAGTCTGGGACTCGTGGACGACCCCGGCGATTCCCTCCATGTCGACGGAGATGTAGACGCGCATCGGGTCAAAGCTATCTCGCGGCGTCACTTTGTATTACAAAGTACTTGACAACAGAACGGCGACCCCACATCGTGTGTGTCATGGTCGCCCCTCGGCCCCTCCACGACCGCGCGCTCGATAACCTCCGCTTCATCCGGCAGACGATGGAGCGCGCCGGATCGTTTACCGCGGTGCCGGGTTGGGGCCAGGTCGCGGTCGGGGTCACCGCGCTCGCCGCGGCGTTCCTCGCGGCGCGTCAGCCCACCCCCGAGCTGTGGCTCGCGACCTGGCTAGGCGAAGCGGTCGTGGCGCTCGCCATCGGCGGGTCGGCCATGGTCCGGAAGGCATACGCCGTGAACGATCCCATCTTGTCGGGGCCGGGGCGACGGTTCGGGCTGAGCTTCCTGCCGCCCATGATCGTGGGCGGCCTGCTCACCGTCGTGCTGTACCGCGCGGGCCTGTGGCACGCGCTGCCCGGCACCTGGTTGCTGCTGTACGGCACGGGGTTCGTGACGGGTGGCGCGTTCTCGGTGCGGATCGTCCCCGTGATGGGGATCTGCTTCATGCTGGTGGGCGCCGCGGCGCTGTTCGGGCCGGCGGCGTGGGGGAACTGGCTCATGGCCGCGGGGTTCGGCGGCCTGCACATGGCGTTCGGCACGATCATTGCCCGGAGGTACGGTGGCTAAGCAGGGAGCGGTGCGGAAGACCGAGGCGGTCGAGCACGGGCTCAAGAGCGAGCGCGGCGGTTCGCGCGCCGCCGAGCTCGACCGGCTGATCCACGAGCGCGTGCGCCTCGGCATCGTGAGCGCGCTCGCCGTCAACGAGGCGTTGAGCTTCAATCAGCTCAAGGCCCTGCTCAAGACGACGGACGGCAATTTGAGCGTGCACGCGCGCCGGCTCGAGGAGGCGCAGTACATCAGCTGCACGAAGTCGTTCGAGGGGCGGATTCCGAAGACCGAGTATCGGCTCACCGCTGCCGGGCGGCGCGCGCTCGAGCGCTACCTGGACCACATGGAAGCGTTGATTCACGCCACCCGTCAGGGGTGAGGCATTTTTTTTGAGGACGGACTTTATGGCGCAAAGCTCTTCTCTGCACGTCGCGATCGTGATGGACGGCAACGGCCGCTGGGCCTCACGCCGGGGCCTGCCCCGCGTCGCCGGCCACCGCGCCGGTGCCGAGGCCGTGCGGCGCACGGTCGAGGCCGCACCCGGGCTCGGCGTCACCGCGCTCACGCTGTACGCCTTCTCCGCCGACAACTGGAAGCGACCGGCGACCGAAGTCGCCGCGTTGATGCGCCTCCTCGCCCGCTACCTCCGCACCGACGCGCCCCGCCTCGCGCAGAACGACGTGCGACTCGAGCTGATCGGGCGTCGCGACCGGCTGCCCGCGCCGCTCCTGGCCGCCATCGGCGCCGCGGAGCACGCCACCGCCCGTACTGCCCGGCTCCATCTGCGACTCGCGGTGGACTACTCCTCCCGCTGGGCGATCGGCGCCGGCGCGCTCCTGCCGGACGTGGATCTCCTGATTCGCACGGGCGGCGAGCAACGGCTGTCGGACTTCCTGCTGTGGGAGTGCGCGTACGCGGAGCTGTACTTCACCGAGACGATGTGGCCCGACTTCGGAGCGGCCGAGCTCGCCAAAGCGGTCGCCGAGTTTCACGCGCGGGAGAGGCGGTTCGGCGGGCTGCCGGAGGCGGCGGCCGGATGAGCACGGTGAGCGATCGGACCAGACTCGGCCTCGAGATCCTTGGCGCGGGCGCGGCTCTCGGAATCTGGGGCGACGTGCTGTTGCGAGCCGTGCCCTGGGGGCTCAATGCTCTCATCTGCACCGCCGGGCTGGTCGGGGCGGCGGCGGCGCTGGTGCGTCGCTACCGCGTGGCGGTCAGCTCCGACGCCCCGTGGCTCGCGGCCGCCGCGCTCCTGATCGCGTCGAACTTCGTGGCCCGCGCCTCCGGGACGCTCCAGGCATTCGACACGATCGGCCTGGTGATCGTGCTCGCGGTCGCCTTCCTGAGCATCCAGGGGATCGGGCTGCGGGGTCGGCAGGCCTGGCACTACCTGCGCGCCGGCTTCGACGCAGCCCTGAGCGCCTGGCTCGGTGTGTTCCCGCTCGTCGGGCGCGACGTGACCTGGAGCGAGCTGCCGCGCGGGGGGCGGTTGCGGCAGCTACGGGGCGCGGCCCTCGGCGGCCTGCTCGCGTTCCCGTTACTCGTGGTTTTCGGCGGTCTGTTCAGCTCGGCGGACGCCGTGTTTCACGACGTCGTCGCCGACGCGTTCGCGATCGACTTCGGTGCCGTGCTCGGGCACATCGCGCTGTTCGGGATCTTCACGGTGCTCGCCGCCGGGTATCTGCGCGGCGCGTTGCTCCGCGCGGCGCCCTCACACTCCCTCATGGAGGGCGACTCGAAAGTCGCGCTCGGCATCATTCCGGTAGCCACCGCGTTGGGCCTCGTCGATCTGCTCTTCCTGGTCTTCGTCGTCATTCAGGTGCGCTACCTGTTCGGAGGCGCAGAATTGATCGCTACCGCGACCGGTCTCACGTACGCCGAATACGCCCGGCGCGGGTTCTTCGAGCTCGTGACCGCCAGCGCACTCGTGCTTCCGTTGCTCACAGGCGCCGACTGGTTGGTACGGAACGAGTCCCGCGAGCACCAGCGGACCTTCCGGCAACTCGCCCTCGTGCTGCTCCTGCTCCTCGCCGCCGTCATGGCGTCGGCCTTCACCCGCATGCGGCTGTACGTGAGCGCGTATGGTCTGTCGGAGGACCGCCTGTACGCCACGGCCTTCATGCTGTACCTCGCCGGTCTGTTCGGGTGGCTCGCCTGGACCACCCTGCGAGGGGCGCGCCGCCGGTTCGCGTTCGGCGGGCTCGTGCAGGGTTTCGCCATGCTGGGGGTCCTCCATCTCGTGAATCCCGATGTCCTCATCGTCCGGACCAACGTCTCGCGCCCTGCCGCCGAGCGTCCCTTCGACGGTTGGTATGCCGCATCGCTCAGCGCGGATGTGGTGCCGGTTCTGCTCGAAGCACTTCCGCGACTCGACGGACGGGCGCAGTGCGGCGTCGCCGCTGGGCTGCGTCAGCA
>WNEZ01002250.1_pt1 | contig 29475 bp, 29 predicted proteins | sample 5400521 | NCBI WGS metagenome assembly WNEZ01 (sample SAMN13153339, study PRJNA577476) | soil metagenome | isolation source: 120 cm saprolite under Douglas fir tree site 2 hole 1 replicate 1 | place: USA:California | collected 2015-04-18 | reverse complement strand
ACCCGCAGCAGCGCATGATCGCTTCGATGCGGATGATCGCGAAAGTCCCGACGCTCGCCGCGATGGCCTACAAATACACCATCGGCCAGCCCTTCATGTATCCGAAGAACTCACTCTCCTTTGCGCAGAATTTCCTGCACATGTGCTTCGCGGTACCGTGCGAGGACTACAAGATCAATCCGGTTCTCGCCGACGCGCTCGACAAGATCTTCATCCTGCACGCCGACCACGAGCAGAACGCCTCGACCTCGACGGTCCGCATCGCCGGCTCCTCCGGCGCCAACCCGTTCGCCTGCATCGCCGCCGGCATCGCCTGCCTGTGGGGTCCGGCGCATGGCGGCGCCAATGAAGCGGCGCTGGCGATGCTGGCCGACATCGGCTCGGTCGACAAGATTCCGGACTTCATCAGGAGGGTGAAGGACAAGAACAGCGAAGTCCGCCTGATGGGCTTTGGCCATCGCGTCTACAAGAACTACGATCCGCGCGCCAAGATCATGCAGAGGATGTGTCACGCGGTGCTGGCGGAAACCGGCCATGGCGACGATCCGATGCTCAAGGTCGCGCTGGAACTGGAAAAGATCGCATTGCACGATCAGTATTTCATCGACCGCAAGCTCTACCCGAACGTCGACTTCTATTCCGGCATCACGCTGAAGGCGATGGGCTTCCCGACCTCGATGTTCACCGTGCTGTTCGCGGTCGCCCGCACCGTCGGCTGGATCAGCCAGTGGAGCGAGATGATCGAGGACCCGCAGCAGAAGATCGGCCGCCCGCGCCAGCTCTATATCGGCGTCGCGCGTCGCGACTACATTCCGATTGACAAGCGGAAGTAAGCTCAGCCGTGAGGAGTGGCGCCGGGAGAGGGCCGAACCAGCGTTGCTTGCCTGAGCGGGTGCGCTCAAAGCTTTCGTTCAGCGTCGAGCCGAAACAAACCTGACGACCCTATAATCACTACAATGAGCTGGCTGCGCGATGGTTTCGGCTCGCCCAGACGAATCGCCTGACGCCATCGTCGTCGAGGACATTCCGGGATCGCGCGAGTAATATCAATGTCGCGCACCAAAGTCAGCGTGCGATTGTCAAGGATGAGCTATTTACCATCGACGCAAACTGCCACCGCGGCGTGGTGCTCGCTTGGTAGCACATTTCTCAAAATGACGATTCTCAAATCGTCCTTCGAGACACCTGCCTCAAGTAGCGCAGCATATTTGACGATTGCGTAATCCTCGCAATCACCTCGATTGGAGCGCAACGTTTCGAACGGATCACTCCATTGATCCGGAACGCCCCATTGTGCTCATTCGCGTGGCATCGTGCCACAATTTCAAGATCATACGCGATGTCGAGCTTCGCTCGACGCCATTTTTCTGACAGCGCCCCCCAACCGGCAGGTTCAGTGTCCATGTCGAACAATTGGGTGACCCGTGCCTCATTCTCGATTGGTGGATGGGGCGTCGCAGATGCCGCCATCGTTACGTCGTCGCTGAGTGGGAGATGCTCGGCATAATCGGCAGACAAAAGCGAAATAGGCGCAGCGAAATCGTAGTATGGCCGAATTGGCTCGAGCAGGGAGAAGGCACACGCCAACAAAAGGCCTATCGATGTAAAGACCGCGCAGAAACCTCTGCCACGAAACGTCGTGCGCTTGGTAAGCAAGCCGGCGGACATTCGAGTAAGCCTTTGGATAGGTCGGACGAGCAGCAATGTCCGCTCAGCTAGTTGCGCTATTCATTCCCTCGACTGCCATGCGAGTAATGCAGGAGACCCGGTCCCGCCCTGCTATCCGACGCGATCGCGTGTTGTACAGGACGCGCGTTTGTAGTGGCGTCGGATCAACTGATGACTGCGCGGCTGACCTAGAGGCGTGATCGCCTTGCTGAGGATGTTGCTTCGATTGGGCATTTCGCCTCGCTGCTCCTGTCGAGCCTCAAGAGCAGCTTCGAGCAATTGTCTCAAGCGCGCGAGTTCAACGTTGTAAGATCGTGTTAATCTTGCCGCGCATCGCGTCCGGCACGAGCCTCGAGTCCCAGGAAGATAGGGCGATCAATCACCTCGGTCGAAATGACGTTAGCGACAGCGGTCCCTCATTCTCAAACTTCGTATCGATTGCGGGGAGGCCGAAATGGTGGTTTTGTCCGGCCACGGGACCGAGCCCTCCGACCTGCCAGAAAAGGCACTCCATTGCGGTTTTGCGACCGCGGACATCGTTCGGCAGGAAGCGGCCAACTTTCTCCGCTAAGTAGAGAAGAATGGCACCCGGCTCAAAGATGGTGATCGCCTCGCCGCCGTCCGCGGGAGCCTTATCGATGATGTCAGGCATCCGATTGTTCGGTGAAAATGCGAGGAACGCCGGCTTGAACTGATCGCCAGCACTGATGTCGACCGGGTGGATCGTGTACTCCAATCCGGCCTCCTCCAGGAACATCGAGATCTTGTGACCGTTTGGCGTTGGCCAATAGTAGAGGTCAATCATTTGCGCCTCCGTCTGGTGAGCTGCCGTTGGTGTCGCTGCAGGGAAATTCCAAGTTGTTCTCGCTGCTTTCGGCCTAACGCGTTCGATGTTGGCCAGCTTGCGCCAACGTGCTGAGCCGCGACCCGCGTGATGGTGGCGGCTCCTCGGGGTTGTCAGGCGGCGGGCTTGAGCTTGCCGGGCGCAGCCCATTCGGCACCCTTCATGAGAGAGTCGTTTGGCGTCTGCGCGAGATGGTTGGTGTAGTTGGAGATGAGTTTTGTCGCGGCGAGCACGAGCACGTCGAGAACAGCGCGATTGTCGAAGCCTGCGGCCTCGAAGGCGACAACGTCCGCCTCACTCACCAGGCCACGCTGGCGGGTCACTTTTGCGGCAAACTGGCGCAGCGCTTCGAGCTTCGCATCGGCGATGGGCCGGCCCTTGCGCACCGCTGATATCACTGCGTCGTTGACCTTCGCCATGCGTGACAGGTTGGTGTGGCTCGGCCGAGGCAGCCGGCGCCGTGGTGGTGTCGTGAAGCGTGAAGCCATTGATCATGTTCGTTCTCCCTGCTGGAACACCGAATTGCGGCCGCAGGATCGTCTACCCCGTCGCGCTGCGGCTGGCATGTCGGGGCGATATGATTCATTCCCACGCGGAATGAGCGTGGAAAATGAAGAACTGTCGGATCGACGATGTATGATCGGCAACGGCGGGGATCGCGATTGCCATGGTAGTCGTGTCGCGCCTGATCTTCTGTTAAGTGCCTCTACGTTCGCCTCGGAGGAGCATCGGCCACTGGAGGAACGGCTGCTCCGGAGCATGACCTCCTTCTAATTATCCGAGCTACCGAGCAGGGCGCGATGAAAATCGCCGGCCCACTGCAGGCTGAGCATTGACAGGCCATCAATACCTGTACCCGCGAACGGCACGGCCACCCCACGATAGCACTTGTAATCGCAGTACAGCCTCTTAGAGGGCAGATCCCGGAGATAGCTTATTCCGATCGAGGTCGAACAGTGCGCACATGTCGACGGTGCACGGGGAGCTCTGCCGCTCACGATTAAAAACTTCATAGGGGCGCTCCGGACGTTGTTTCCCAAAACGGCCCAGCTTGACGCGGTTGCGCTGCTATTTTGTCGGCCTTTGTTGCGAAGATCGAAAATCGCGACCCTTGTGCGGGCGTAGAGTTGATATCGACGCGATGCCCTAATAAGCCGACGGCCTGGCGCACGATGAAGAGGCCGATACCCAGACCGTCGCGTCGCGCCGGATCGAGACGAGTGAAGGCCTCGAAAATTCGAGGCATTTGGTGCCCCGCGATACCGATTCCAGTATCATACACGTCGATACGGATGCTCTGGCCGACGTGACGGCAACCGAGGAGAATGCGGCCACCGGGTTGCGTGTATTTGATAGCGTTGCTAACCAAATTGCGCAGGATAGTACCGAGAAGCAGCGCGTTGCTGTGAATCGTGGCGGTGGTCTGGACCATACGAACGCGCACTCCTTTTCGTAGAGCCGCAATCTCGCTCTCGTGACAAACTTCTCGAAACAAGGGTCCAACCGAAACCGGTGTCAGCTTTACCCCCTCCGCGTGCTCGCGGAGCCGGAGGGCGGCGAGCAATTGATCAAGCTGATCCCTCAACCGATCGATTGCGCTCTGACCGGACCGCAGCAGACGCAACTCGGATTCCGTTCGAACGCCGAGACCCAGCAACTCGTGCGCGCCTTGGATGGCTTGAAGTGGCTGCCGGAGATCGTGTCCCGCTATCGCAAGCAACACAGACTCGAAATCCGAAGGCCTTTGCGGCGCCGCCATAGGCGGCATGCTCCAAGTGATGGGCCGCTTTGCTAACCGCGCAGCACCAAAGGTCCCGCTGCTTTCCGTCACCTTGACCAGTCCTTCTGTCTCGCGCATGGCACGCTCCTCAAGTGGAAGTGCATCGAGGGATTCCGATTGGTGGGGAGAGCATGGCGCAATCTCGCAATGCAAGCGAGTTTAGTTTTGTGAGATGATGTTAATCGTCGTTGCTGAGATCGCGCCTGCAAGGCGACGCATCGAGCCCGAAAGGAGTTCGGCCGTTTGAAATGACCGCAGGAGTTTGGTAGCGGACACTCAGATGTCGGAGCGATTACGAAGAATGATCAGCTGTACGATCAGATTGTTGTGCGCGGTGAAATAGAAGGCGAGCACCAGCGGATCAGGCAGGCCGCGCTTGTCATAGTTGCCGTCGACGTCAGCCGTCGCGATGAAGTTCCCATAGTGGTTGACCAATTTGGTTACTTTCATCGTCAGTCTCTCGCCGATGATATCGCGCTCTGCCCAATCCCTAATCGCCGGCTTTCCCCAGTAGTCCCGTAACTGATCATTGACGAGAGCATCCTCGGCGAACGTGGCCATCAATCGCTCGACATCGAAGCCGTTGGTTGCTTCAAGGAAGGCGGCCAGCAGGGCCGGGAGGACGACCGGAGCGTTCGCCGGAAGAGAGGACTTGATCATAGTCTCCGCGCCTGGAGATATTGGAGAAATGCAGCGCACGAGCATGCCCGATGGCCAACGTCGCGGCGCGTTGAATGCTGTTAAAATCTGTAAAAAGGTTACAAGACCTGTCCGAAATCCTGAAAGTATCCGAACTTCGTTGGTCCCCAGCGGAAACCCATTTTCCGGAACGCCCGCGGAAGGCAAATGTGCCAAACCCGGGGCTGTACGGCGGGCGCCGGTTTGCCTTGGCACACTCCTGACGCGTGAGTACTCCTCAGTCCTCAAACCGAAGCGTTGAGGGAGACGGGGTCAGTCCACTCCGCCAGAGCGCGAGCGAAATCGGCCCGCAGCTTCGGCACTGCGTACGGTGGATAGACGAAGCGCGATGTAAATCGTGACGCAAATGCTCATGAAGGCGAGCCACGCGTAGGGGAAGAGAAGGGGCAGCCCGACCAACGCCAATGTAGTGTTCCCGCCCGGGATCAGCAGCGCTCCGGCTCCCATGAGTATGCCGCCTGCGAGGTGACGTACGATCCTAATGAGGTCGGGTACTCGGATCTTGAAGCGTCCGGCCGACACCCCACCAAGGATTGCGCCGACCAGCAAGGCGACGCCAAGAAGGACTTTCCGCTGCAAGCCGGTCGTCACGCCATGAGCCAGGTCGCTCAGGACATCTGAATAGGTCCAGGCCTGCTGTGCCCCCGTCGTGACCACGAAAGCGATGCCAATGATTGTTGTTGCGATATGCGGCGACCAGACATGCTTCCATAAGGCACGGGTGGTCTGCCGCATATGCCGGACATGCGTGTAGAGACGTGCAAGAACGAGTACGAGTACCGGAGCAACAAGCCATGCTGATGCGACGATCAACGGAGATCTCTCGTCCAAATGTGCTGGGTTGGGAAGATGTACCGCGGCAACGCCGCCGAGATAGAATCCGAATGGCATGGCAAGGTAAGACAGCTCTCCTGAGCCAAGCCGCGCGACGCTGCCAAAGACGCAGCTTCCGTTCACGAAGGCGCCAAGACCGAACAGCACTCCACCTGCTATTGTCCCCACGCCGGCAGCATAATTCGCGGGAACTGCGGCGAGTGAGCCCGCAGTATTCAGCAGAACAAAGCCGGTGCCGGCCCAGAGCGATGCCTCGAACAATGCGATGAGCCGCTTGAAGCGTCCTTTGAAAACGACTTCCTCGAAAGCGGCTACGGTGCAAGTCCCGCCACGCTGGTTAGCGAAGCCCATGATACCGACGGCGACGAGAGCGATCAGAAATGCGCCTTCATGCATGACCCAATCTCAGAACTCGCGTTATCGCGATCGGGCTTCATTTCAATCGCGAAGACGTGTTCGGATCGAAATGAAGTCTGGTCGCAAGTTTGATGAAACCCCGCTTGCGTGTCTCCGTGGCCAAGACCGCGGCCTCTCGCATCCGGCCTAATGTACGCCGGCGACAACCATCTCAAATACCGAGATGAGAGAGAGGAACGCCACGGCTGAGCCGAGCAGGGGCATGACCATGTGGATCGGCGCGCACGGGCCGGAGCGATCGAAGGCGTTCATTTTCGGATCTCCTTTGTTTGAGTGAGACCAACCTATGCTCTCAACCCGATCGCGATGATGCTGAAAGCGCTCGCTTTCATGCTCGCGAGCCTCAAGGAGGAGATGGGAATGCGTCGCCCGGCCCGCGCCCTATCAATAGCGACGATTTACACGATCTTACGGAGTTTAACTCGCTTGGGCGGAGAGACTGCGCGACGTTCGTCCAGGCCATCAGCTTGTTCGATGGATTTCTATTTGAGAGGGCATCATGTCTCAGGCGGAACAGTTCGATATCGTCGTTCTCGGAAGCGGCCAAGGTGGCAAGCTGCTCGCGTGGCACCTTGGCCGTTCAGGCAAGAAGGTTGCGGTTGTGGAGCGCCGCTGGGTCGGCGGCTCGTGCCCGGCCGTCGCCTGTCTCCCATCCAAGAACGAACTGTGGAGTGCGCGGGTCGCCCATCTCGTCCAGAACGCCGCACAGTTCGGTACATTGAATGCCGCCGTCAGAACCGATATGGGCAAGGTTCGCCAGCGCAAGCAGGACATGATCGATCGTGAGATCGCGTTCCATGTAAACGCCTACAAGCAGAGCGGCGTCGATCTCATCATGGGCAGCGGCCGTTTCGTGGGGCCGAAAACGATCAAGGTGGATCTGGCTGTTGGCGGCACGCGCTTGCTCACGGGTAACGAGATTGTCGTGAATGTTGGTTCGCACGCCGCCATCCCGGATATTCCGGGTCTCAAGGCGGCTCGTGCGCTCACCCACATCGAGGCCCTCGAGCTCGACTATTTACCCTCACACCTGATCGTGCTCGGCGGCGGCTATGTCGGGATCGAGATGGCCCAGGCCTATCGCCGCTTCGGCAGCCGAGTAACGATCATCGAACCCGGCCGCCAGCTCATGAGACGAGAAGACGCTGACGTCGCCGAAGAGATTCTGCAGATTCTGAGAGGCGAGGGCATCGAGATCCTGATGAACGCCAAGCCGGTCAGCGTTGAAGGTCGATCCGGAGAGGCGGTTGCCGTGACCGTGCGCACGGCCGGGGGCGACCAAAAGATTGAGTGCAGCGACTTGCTCGTGGCAGTTGGCCGAGTTGCGAACACCGACGGGATTGGCCTCGCGGAGGCAGGAATCGAACTCGATGCCCGCGGCTTCATTCACGTCGACGAGCGATTGAAAACGACTTCGGCTGGCATCTGGGCCATTGGCGAATGCGCTGGAAGCCCGCAGTTCACGCATGTGTCGGTCGATGATTTCAGGATTGTGAGGGACAACATGACGGGCGGCGACCGCACAACTGGCGACCGCCTCGTTCCTTATGTGATGTTCACGGATCCGCCGCTCGCCCGCGTCGGCCTTTCCGAGGGAGAAGCCAAGCGGCAGGGCATTCCGGTGCGTATCGCCAAGCTGCCGATGTCCAACGTTCTTCGCACGGAGGCGACCGACGAGACCCAGGGCTTCATGAAGGTGGTTGTCGGCGCAGATAACGACACGATCCTCGGCTTTACGATGATTGGCTCCGAGGCGGGCGAAGTGATGGCCGCCATCCAGGCCGCGATGCTGGCCGCGCTTCCCTACACGAAGCTGCGTGACGCCGTCATAGCCCATCTCACGATGGCCGAAGGCTTCGGTCCGCTCTTTGCAAATGTTCCGCCGCGGCGTGCCTCCGTCAACGGAGAGTCTGCATTGCGCCATCATGCGGGCGCTCTGCAGTGACGGAGCCAACGCCTCGGTTCGTTAGCTCCGTCGGACTTGCCACTTCGGCGTGTCCCTGCCGCGAAGACGATCTGAAGGGGAGATCAATGCATGGCTGCGAACGGCCTACTTCGGATATGAGCGCAACCAGTCATGACTCACGGAGGCGATAATGCACGGAACCACAGGCGCGTCTGTCACTAGCAGCCCTCTTGCCAGCTCGCATGGGCATTCGAACCGTCCGCCATTCGAATGCATTGCGCTGCTGCTGCAGGGCGGCGGTGCGCTCGGCTCCTATCAGGCCGGTGTCTACGAAGCGCTTGCCGAAGCCGATCTGCACCCCGATTGGGTCGCGGGCATCTCCATCGGTGCGATCAACTCCGCGATCATTGCCGGAAATCCTCCGGCAGAACGGGTTTCAAAACTCCGCGCCTTCTGGCACGAGGTCACCGCCAATCCACTGCTCGACAGGATATCGGCCCTAGGAGACCATTGGATCAGGGGAGATTTCGCGCGAGGGCTTTTCAACCAGATCAGCGCGGCTACCGCCATGTTCCAGGGCGCTACCAATTTTTTCAGTCTGCGTCAACCGCCCGCTTGGCTGCATCCGAACGGCGCTCTTGAAGCGACGAGCTTCTATGACACAAGGATGCTCAAAAGCACCCTCGAGCGCCTGGTAGATTTCGACCGGATCAATTCCGGCGAGACGCGGTTGAGCATCGGCGCCGTCAATGCGCGCAGCGGCAACTTCGTCTATTTCGATACCACCACCCACACGATCGGACCCGACCATGTGATAGCGAGCGGTTCGCTGCCGCCCGGCTTTCCCGCGACCGAGATCGAGGGCGAGTATTATTGGGACGGCGGCCTCATCTCCAATACTCCCCTGCAATGGGTAGTCGATTACGGGCCCCGTCAGGACACGCTCGCTTTCCAGGTCGATCTCTGGAGCGCGCGCGGCGAGCTTCCCCGCAATCTGGCCGAGGTCGCCACACGTCAGAAGGAAATCCAATTCTCGAGCCGCACCCGGGCCAACACCGATCAGTTCAAGCGCATGCAGCAGATCCGCTGGGCGCTTGCTAAGCTGCTACCGAAACTCCCTGACGACCTGCGCGACAACGAGGAAGCGAAGATCCTGAACGCTGCCGCCTGTCACAAGGTCTATAGCATCGTGCACCTGATCTATCGGGCGAAGAACTACGAGGGCCACTCGAAAGATTACGAGTTCTCTCGCGTCTCGATGCAGGATCATTGGCACGCCGGTTATCACGACGCCGTACGCACGTTGCGCCATCCCGACGTGCTGGCTCGTCCAACAAACCTCGACGGGGTCTTCACTTTCGATCTCGCGCGGGATGGCCGCGAATAAATCAACCAACGAGTAATACCGAAATGCGCGAGAAGGACAGCACGGAGAACAGCCATGCGCTTTGAAGACAAGATCGCGATCGCAACGGGTACTGGCGTGCGTCTGAAGGAAAAGGTCTGCATCGTCACCGGCGCTGCGAGTGGCATCGGGAGGGAAATCGCTCTTACTTTCGCGCGCGAAGGGGGAAGGGTGGCCATCGCCGACCTGAATAGGGACGCAGCGCAATCAGTGGCCGATGAAATTTCTGGTGCCGGCGGTACTGCGATTGCAGTGGGCGTGGATGTAACCCACGAGGACAAGGTGCAGAGCGCGGTCAACGATGTCGTTGCGCGCTACGGCGGGGTAGACGTGCTTGTCAGCAACGCCGGCATCCAGATCGTGCATCCCGTCGAGAGTTTTCCGTTCAGCGACTGGAAGAAGATGCTGGCCATTCATCTTGACGGCGCCTTTCTGACAACGCGCGCCTGCCTGCCGCATATGCAGGCGTCAGGCCGCGGCGGCAGCATCATCTACATGGGTTCCGTGCATTCCAAAGAAGCCTCTATGCTCAAGGCGGCCTATGTAACCGCCAAGCATGGCCTGATCGGCCTTTGCAAGACGGTCGCCAAGGAAGGCGGAAAATATGGAATCCACGCCAACGTCATCTGTCCCGGATTCGTGCGCACGCCTCTGGTCGACAAGCAGATACCGGAACAGGCGCGCGAGCTTGGCATCAGCGAGGAAGAGGTCGTCAGGAACGTCATGCTGAAGGAAACCGTGGATGGCGAATTCACCACCGCCACGGACGTCGCAGAAGTCGCTTTGCTGTTTGCGGGATTCGCCTCGAACGCGCTCACTGGCCAATCGATCGTCGTGAGCCATGGATGGTTCATGCAGTAGAACCGACCGGCGCCAGGTGGGGCTTGCGGACCGCTGACGGAAAAATCGCGAGGCAGCCTCGTCCAGCGTCTAGCAGACTTTACGACGGTTGCTTCTCAGATGCGCACTCGTGGCGAGTGGCGCCAGCGCTAACAGCCACGACAGATGCGCAACTTCCTGTCGAGCGCAGCGTCTAGAGCTCTCTGCGTTTCGTTGAAAATGGTAATTCGGCCCTGTACGACGTCATCTTGGTCGGAGTTTGGAGCGAAACCCGGCTCCCTGGGTTGGACGTGCACGCTCTCGGACGCTTCAAGGATGGTCGGCTGCGCCGCGACCGCCGGCTGTTCGGCGAGCGCGCCGGCGGGCCCAATAGCCAATGTGAAAACGCCGCAACTTTCAGAACGGGATTCATGGTCGTCTCCTCGAGGCGAATAGCATGATCTGTCTTGCAATCGGTTACTGGAACAGGGTGGTTGCGGGCAGCGTGGCACAAGGTCGGCCAGACCGACCTGCGCACCCGTTAACGGCCCGCAGGCGCTGATTCGATCGCGTTCGAATAGCGGCTCAAATCTGCGTCGGCGGAAGGCAGGGCCATTGCCGCATTGGCATTCAACGCACGGCACGAAACGATCTGGTGATTTCGTCGAGCATGCTGCTGTCCGGCGGTTGCCGGCTGCTCGGTGAGAACGAGCACGAGCATCGCACAACAGGTTGCGAGCACTGACGTTGATTTCACGAACATGCTAACCTCATTTCGTTGTTGGAAGGGTGTTTGCCTTGCGTGGAAAGCCTCGCGCATTCCCCAGAGCAGTGCGAGTTGAACGTCGTAAGGCAGTGTTAATCGTCGTTGCGGAAAGCGGCAGCGAAGCAACTCAAGCAAACGACTGTTGCTTCCGCAGTTCAGCCAGCTCGCAGTATGGCCCAGACGAGCGATCTTCCAGCCCTCGGTCTTGTCAGCTCTTGCGTGGTGTCTAGTCACCGCTATCAAAGTGCGCGCAGCGTGCCGCCGTCATCTGAGATGAACGGACAGGCGGGACCGGGAGAGACCAACCAACCGGCCCCGCCTGTCATCTGACGCTATCGCGCCCGTACAGCACACGAACTGCGGCAGCGTCGAATCTAGAGATCACCTGGCTTGGCGAGGTCGCGCTTACTCCCTCGCTTTCGATGCAAGGATGGAAAATCGTAACCCCAGTGAAGGTGCGCAGGCGATCTCGAGGCGATGTCCCAGAATCTCGATCGCGCGACGGACGATGAACAGGCCTATGCCAAGGCCATCGTCTCGTGCAGTGCCGAGACAGGTGAAGGCTTCGAAGATGCGAGGCATTTGATCTACGGCGATGTGATCGTGGGGTGATAAAGGTCTTGTCCCTTCCTGCCGCCTTGGTCTCGTGCATCGGGTTCTCTCTCGGCTGGGAATCCATTGGTTGAATGAATTCCACTTACCACAGTGTCGCCCAGCTGTTCAGAACGGGCGAGTTCAACGTTGTAAAATTGTGCTAATTTCTGGCCGGGAACGCGTCAGGCCCGGAGGCTCCAAGGGGTCGACGCCAGCTGCAGCTCAGGTTCGGCAGTCCGAAGGCGTTGAGCTGTATTCTTCGAAAACGCTGCTGGCCGCGCTGATTTTCAACTTTATACGGAATGCAATGCGCCAAGACATCGGGCTTCAGGGCATAGTGGCCGCGCCGTTATGTCGGCGCAGAGTCCACGCAAGTCCAAGGAAACCCGCGATGTCGCTTCAAGCCGAGCTCGATGCTTCCAAAATCAACTCCGCGCGTCACCAGCCGCCGCCCTGGAAGGAAGTGGTGTCTTTTCGCGGTGCATTGTCCATTCGCAAGAAGCTCATCTCGCTTGCACCAATTTCAATGGTCTCGGGGCTTACTTTTGCAACGGCGCAGGACCAAACGCCCGGCGAGATGAGTGGAAGGCAACGTGCGCAGTACGGCAATTCGAAGCGGTCTATCGGCTGCCGTCGCCCGAAGCTCGGCCTTCACCGTGTTGCAAGCGTCGAGGACCTCTTCGGCGGTCGCCTGAAATCGCCGGCCAACGGAAGTGAGGGTGACCGACTTTGGTGATCTGTGAAACAGCTTCACCCCCAGCTCCTCCTCAAGCTTGGCTATCGAGGCGAAAAGGGCTGGCTGTGTTACCGCAGCTCTTGTTGCCGCTTTCGTAAAACTCCCGGTCTCCACAACGGCGGAGAAGTGCCGGATCTGGTGGAGGTCCATGGCATAAAACCCATTTATGCGGTCTATCGAAACATACGATTTTGTTTCTGCCATGTCCATGAGTAGCTTGCTGGGACGGCGAACCGCGGAACGCGCGCGGAAGGCAAACCTCAGGAGGTTAGGTTCATGGATCAAATTGTCGGGGACAATTCACTAAAGAAAGTCGCCGCTGCAGTGGTGCTCTCGGCGCCGGCTGCGACCCCGGTGTTGGCGCAAGCTGCTATTCAGGAGCCGGGCGCATTCGCATTCTACTATCCCTACCGCGACGTCTTGAATGGAGGCGCACCCACGCCAGCGGCAAAGTTGGCCTCAGAGCCGCCTGCAGCCATGCAGGCCTACGTGGCAAGGGGAAAGTGGCATCGGCGCTGCGCGGACGCAGCGTCTTCCAGCCTACGGTCGTCGTTGTCATTGTGGAGTGCTCGTAGCGCGAATGCTCGTAGCCACAGTCCTCAATCAGGCGACAATTAAGAAGTACAGGGGCGCCATGGGCGCACAGAGATCTAGCTATGTATTATCTCGCCAACTCGCGGACCAACGATGTCGTCATGTTTGGTCCCTTCAAGCTGTTCGTCACTAAGAGATTGCTGAAGAAGGGTGACGAGGCGATTTCGATCGGCGGTCGCGCACTCGATGTTCTGATCACGCGGGTAGAGCGCGCCGGCGAAGTTATCAGCCACAAAGAACTAATCGCACGGGTCTGGCCTGACATCACGGTGGAGGAAGCAAACCTCCGGGTGCATATCGCTGCTCTTCGCAAAGTGCTAGGCGATGGCCTGGAGGATGCAGATCAGATAGCGCAGGGGCGGTAGTTTGCCCCGGCAAAGTTCAGAATCTGTTCTAGATTTTCGGTCTGTTTTTTTGGGCGCGGTCATCTTGCCCCTCTATGCTTTCCTTGTCTGGAGTGGGGATCGCGGCGGCGGGCGAGGGCGGGCATGCAGCCATGATGCCGCCGATGTGACCAATCGTGAAGCCGCTAAAGATTGGGGCCCTGGCCGCCCGAACCACATGATCAATAGCGGGCTATTTCTCTTCCGGCCCCAGAGCCGCCCGCTGAAACGGTCCCAGCTCGCCCTCGCGCCCCCAGCTGTGCGATGCTGGGACCGTTCGCGTCGCGTTAGGCGGGCGGTGCGGCCCGCGCAGAACGGCGGCAGGTCGATGCGAGCAATTGCGATGCGTTTTGTTTTTGCCTTAGGCCTGTTGATCACTCTATGTGCTTCTGCCGACGCCGCCACTGTGCATCGCTCCAAACCGCCGACGCTGCACTTACACACGCGCCAACATATCATCGTTCGTCCCAGCCTAGGTGTGACGGCCCCCGATCGCTTCGCCGTACCGGGTTGGACCGACGAACAGACCCGGTATTGGTTGGATAACGCCACCTCCTGCGCTGGCTGCGGATAGCGCGCGACGCGCCCGCGGATGCGTCTTCGTGCCGACGTGCACATAGCCGTAGTAGATGAGCCAAGTCTCTTGACGGGCATCGGGATCGCGGCGGCGGGTGAGGGCGAGCATGCCCGGTGCGGAAGGTATCCTCGATGGGCTTGGCCGCGGCGGCCTGCCAGTGCCATCAAGGAAGAAGATGATATCGACACAATCGGGTCGCGCGTCCGCCAATTGATGGATCTCGCCAACCGCCACGATATCGATGCAAGGCCGTGAACCCATCATAAATCTGCCGGATGGACGGCTTGCCATGTCTGCTATGCCCCGAGCCTGTGTGAAAACTCTGACTTCGAACTTTCGTGTAGAAATTTCCTTCTTGACTACGATGAATTAAAAGAGAACAGCACTGCCAGCCATCACCGAAAGAAGAAAAGGGAGAAAACGATTCTGCACATTCTCTGCCCGCGCATGTTTTCACACAGCCTGCCCCGATAGCCGACGTATTGTTGCACAGCAACGAAACGACGCTATGTGCCATGTGTGGACGGCTCCGGGTTGGCAAGAGAAATCTTCACGTCGCAGGCTTGGTCGGTGCCGCCATGTGTTCGGCCTTTAGGTGCGGTTCACATGACCGCTGGCCATAATGCCCTCCGCGGATCAGGTCCCGGTCAAAACCGCGCATTCGACGATGCGATGGCACAAGTGGGTTGTCCTGATCGCCGGATCGACCGGCTCTGCATTACGTGCTGTTCGCCCTCCCAACCTTCACGTCACGCCGGACGCCCGGCGCGATCTCGTTTATCGCGCAAGTGCGACGGGATTCTTATATCGTTCATCCTTGGCCATCATGGCCCAGGGCCATCCGCGCAATCTTGTTGGCAAGCGCGATGGCGGCGACCTTGGTGGGGTGCCGGCCTAACAACGCCGTGAGCCAAGGCCGATGCCCGGTGCCATGGATCTTGGCATAGCGGATGACAGCCAGCGCTCCGGCCACAATAGGCCCCGCAGATAGCGATCACCCTGTCTACTGATGCTGCCGAGCCGCTCCTTGCCAGCTTCTCGTACTGGCAGGGCCGGAGCACGGCCGGACCATTCCATTAGCCGAAGTTGCGTTTGTCGATCGATATCCTTATCGCGGCCGCCCGGCCATCAGCGCATCCGCGGCAATCCGCGCTCTTAAACCAAGGTATCGGGCGTCACAACCAACAGGCTATTCGGATCGACCTCCGTAGGATAGAGCCGTTCGGCTTTATCAGATTAGGCTGGCACTCGGAGCCCGACCCATGAATGCGCAGGACAGTGCGAGCCAAGCAAAGCATGAGCCAAGCAACTCAAACGCTGACGGCGGAACATTCTCAAGATCGGTCGTGTCTTCGGCGATCCGTTGGTCATAAAACTGCGAACCATCAATCGTCTGCGTTGGTAATCGCCGGTATGACGCTGTTGCTTGCGGTATGCGGCTGGATCGTCGGTGGGACCGAGGGGGTTCACCGGGCTCTGACTGGAGTCGCGCCACGCGCGAACGGCCCGGCATTCTCGCGCGAAACCATGTATCGGTGGTTCGGCGCCCGCCTGCTGCGTCCTGCCGAGCTGCCGGAATTGTTCAATACCCTGGCGGAGGTGTGCGGCCGAGCCGGCCTGTCTCGATTGCCTGATCTTTATTGCCTCGCAGCTCCAAGGCTCATGAACGCCTATGCGCTGGGTGGTCCGGAAGGCGCCGCAATCATATTGACCGAGGGGCTGCTACGCGGCATGGCTCGCGGCGAAATCGCGGGTATTTTGGCCCATGAGGTCGCCCACATCCGGAACAATGATACCTGGACAATGAGCTGGGCGGCCGCGCTGCACCGAGCGATTGAATGGACGTCGCTAACCGGCCTCGTGTTGCTTCGCGCGCAACATAGCGGTATGGCCGCCAATCCGCCGCTGGCTGCATTGCTGCGCGCCGCTCCCTCGATCGCCGAGTTGCTTCGTTTGGCCCTGTCGCGCACCCGCGAGTTGGATGCGGATGCGACGGCGCTCGAATTGACTGGAAACTTGCAAGCGCTGATCGCGGCGCTCGATAAGCTGGAACGTCACCACGTCGGTTTTCCGGCCCTGCCCTTAGCTGCATGCGAGGATGGTCCAATGCGTCTGCTTCGCAGCCATCCAGCGACCTCGGAGCGGGTCAGCACCTTGCTCAGCCTTGCCCAGTGACATTCAAGTCGAATTACGAAAATGCGTTCGACGGTGATGCCGGATGCATAGTTGAGTATCGATTGCCCGCCGCCAGCCCTGGATGCTCACAAGAGGCTATGTAAAAACTGATTGGCCACCGTCTCAAACTCGTTAGGTGGCAAGAAATCCGCTGATCGCTCATTCTCATCGCCTCCGCAGTTGCTCAATTTTGCTCCAAGATCAAGGTTTATCGGCAATTGTCATGATCGGCGACCCGCGACCTCGCGCGGGGTTGAAGCGACGTGAAGATATGTTCCTTTTATCGGTCTAATCGCTTCACCATCTGCATAGGAGCCCTTGGCGTTCCTCATCAAATGGAAAACTGAATGACTACGCTTAAACTTCTGTCGGCTGCACTGACCGCCGCAGCCATGCTCGCAACTTCCGCTGTGGCCCGCGAGAGCCATGTAATCTCGCGGCACCGCGCAGAGGACGCCTATGCGAGTGCCACGCGCGGCCCGAGTCCTCGCGGCTATCACTTTGGCGGCGGCTTCAGTGGTACTCCAGGTGACGGCTATGGTGGTTACGGCAACCATGCCAGCAGCCCCCGCGAGTACGGGGGCCGCGATGTGTGGGGCCACTGGGGCACCTACTATGGACCCATGATTCCCGGCATTTTCTGAACTGGGACTGTCACAAAAATTATATGTTGCGGTGGCTAACGCCGCCGGTCCGACCCGGCGATTGGCTTGACAACGTTGTCGTGTTGGCGAGCGGCCACCTTCGCCATCTGCTGCGATATTTCGCGGAAAACTATAAGACGGCGCGCCGATGAGGTGATCGAATATGCCGGTAATTCTTGCGGTCCATGAGTTCGTTAATGGCACATCGCGTCATTTCGTTGCGATGCGGAATTTGGTCGCTATCGGGGCATCGCGGACATGGCGTAAGCTACATCATTCAATCTCGATTTATGAGTACGCGCCCTAGTCGTTTCAATAGGTGGAGCATGACAGAAGCAACCAAATTCCGATGCCCCAACTGCCAAACGGAATACAAGGCGGTTCGCGTCGAGGCTCCCCCGACGCCCCAGGATCGCCAATTGATCTGTCTTATCTGCGGTGCCCGCTCCACAATTGCGAAGGCAAGCTCGCGCTCAAGTATTTCCGCGCGGACGGGTCCGCACAAGCGTGCCACAAGCAGGCAAATCGGGTAATCCGCCGAGCGGCTATCTAGACGACCTTTTTGGTTGCCAGCAGATTGTAAATTGACATGGGGCGCCGGATACCCTTGAGAGCAAATTCGCCCAATGGCTCTACTGTTACGTCCGTTTCGATTTCTATCAACACACGGGGGGTAATCAGAATCTGCCCGGGCTTGGCCTCGTCGCATAGGCGGGACGCTCTCCGCGACAAGCGCCTCGCCGCGCCTGCTCATACCAATCGTAACAAGCAATATGAGCACGACGGGAATTCCGGCGTTCTCGCATCTCACCTAGCTTGTCGGCATCAGTTCAGCGCATCGCGCGAGATGAGGCGATGCACTCAAAGCGGGCGAGACATCATGCCACTCACACGCCGTAAAAGTTGTTCAGACCACCTCGCTCGGGGCCGTACTTGCCTCACTTCTAAAGGCAACACCTGCTGTGAGCGCGCCGGCGGCCGGTCAAGGTACCCAGATCGTCAATCTCGACGATCGCGTCACCTTTAAGCAGCAGCTCGAGCACAATGTCGGCCCGGTGGTGCTGATGAGCACCTTTCTGGTCCCGCCCGACCAGGTCGATAATTTCCTGGAAGGCTTCAAGAAGCAGTTGGCGATCATGCGAAAGCAGCCAGGCTTGATCTCGGCGCAGCTCCATCGCGGCATCGCAGGCAGCAGCCTGTTCATGAACTACATCGTCTGGGAATCGACGGACGCCTTCAAACACGGTTACGAGTCGCCGGAATTCCAGGCGCAATTGAAGCAATACCCGCCCGGCACGGTCGTCTCCGCCAGTTTCTTTCAGAGGGTCGCCATACCCGGCATGTGCGTTGGCGAGGGCACCATCGCCGCGCAGTGACGCGACCAGCCTTGTAGCGTCCCAGGCAGCCGCTAACCCTTTCCCTTATCTGGGTGATCCTCTGGATTGGCACCGAATCGCTTTCTGTGGGGAAGGTCCGACGTTTTGGTATTCCTGTCCAGTCGCCTCTCGATTACGTGAAGATATGACGACAATCATTCTATTGATCGACGAAGACGTGCGACTAATTCAATAGATACTCAATTATTGATGAGGAGAACTTCAGTGATGAAACAGACCAAACATTCAATCAAGTCTCATCGCTATGAAGTCGTGCACGGCGAAGATGCCGACTTTATCGCCTATCAGCGGAAATTTGGCGATGGCCTTTGGCAGACGGTTTCAACATGGATGATCCCCCGTACTGAGTATCGGTAGCCGATCTTTCTTAGAAAGCTACCTGTCGTTGGATGGACCCCACCACTCGAGACCAACTGATTCTCAGCTCGGTCCAGGCAACTCAGCAGCGCGGAGAACGAGCTCTTCGTCAATCCGAAGACGTCGATGCTTTTCGGAGGTTCTAAGCAATCCCTGATCAACCTGGGTATCGAAGTGAAGGCGGCCGAGCCACGGCTTGCGGACGCGGCGAGTGAACGTTACCCACTCCGCGATAATTTTGGAGCGCGATTATCGGGACCGGCGGGACGGTTAGGATGCGGGCAATTCGAAGCATAGGAGACCGTGGCTACGGTGCGAAAGCCTTCGGCATTGGACGATCTCAAAGAGAGGTATGGATGCGACCGTGGCAGCCTCGCCGCGTAGAGCGATAAAAATCAGGTGAGGGATCTACAATTAGAGCGGTTTCTGACAAGCGCTCTCTACACCGCCTCACCGACCTCAATCGTGTCGCAGCGTGCGACCTCTGGCATTGATCGTGAAACCTCAACGGGCGGGACGCCGAGGGCAACCTTCTGGTGCAGTGCCACGCGCGAAGAAGGCGCATCATGCCACCATCGTTGGAGAAGCAGAAATCTATCGCGCAGGCAGAGCCATACGAGATCAATCGGTCTATGATAGACGGGAGAAAGGCCTGCGGCTGGCGGGCCTGCCCGAGGGCTGAGAAGAACGAACGCTTAGTCTGCAGTTACTTCCGGATCTGTGCCCTTTCCGGACCCCCTGCTGCGAGCTCTGCTCTTGCGTCGGCTGCTGATGGAAAGGCGAACTATGTTCGCCCGATCGGGCACAGCCGAGTCTGACCTATTGCAGAAGTGGTCGGCTCTAAGGGCGAGCGCCATAAACCTTCGTATCGTTCCGCGACCCCTTTAGATGCCCGACGTTTACCTACGTTCAATTGAGCGCTGATCGCGATCGTCTTAGGCTGCATGCGTCGGAAAGGCGCACAGGTTGATGAAGTGCGACGCAAAAAAAGGATGATCGACGAACAGCGACGATAATACCAAAAGGAGACTACAATGCCAAACTGCTCCGAAAGTCCTGGATCTGGCAGAGCCGCGAGATGCGCAGTTTGTGATGGCAAGTTTGGTCTCGTCCGGTACTACTCGCGGCGAACCGCCCTTTGTTCCAAGAAGTGCGTCGATCGCTTCAAAGCTCGCCGGGCAAGTGACTGCAATTGGCTGGGCCGGCTCCAAATCGCCTTCGACCAGGCGCCAGAGAACCGCGCGAGGGCACTATGACGTTCCAGATCTCACAACGAGGCAAGGAATACTTAAAAACAGCACAGACTTTGCTCCGCGCTGCCCAAACCATGACTGACCGAGCGATTGCCGGTCAGCTTAAGGCCCTTGCCGACGACTACCAGCGGCGAGCTGAGAAAGCTTCGCATGTTGATGCGGACAAAGCATTCGCTCGTTCGGCTGCTGCTAACGTCGAAGGCGAGTAGCGTACATGATGATCCAGTCAGCGAGCAGCAGGACAAGGCACCGGTAAGTCATCCGGCCAGCGGCGCCATTGGGCGTGGCTGCGCTTTTGCTTCCTCCCGACGGGTCGGCGCTCATGCGTTGGACAAGACCACCATACAGCGAAAGTCGGTAAAGCGGCAGAGCGCAAGTGTGAGAGGTTTTGACGCACAGAAGGAGCAGAGAATGAGGCATGAGAGAGGAATCGAGGCACTAGATCTTCATCCGATAATCAGATGCCTGGTTGAGACCCGGCTTGCTTGGCAATTGTCTGTTTCTGATATCGCCGGGCGAATGGGATCAAGCTATTTACTCTGAGAAGGTACGAGAGGGGCGTCGAATTCCCAAGCGGGAAGATGCTCCTAAAGTGGGTAGACGTGTTCGGATTCGAACTGGTTTTGCGACACAAAGAACGCGATGCAAGTGGCCGCCGTTTCGATTGTGGTGGGTCCGTTTCCGATCTCCCCAGGCGGGCGGTTAATGTCCCTGCATCGGCACAAGCCGCCAAGCTCGGCTGAGGCGGGCTGTGTGTACCGAAAACCCCATCTGAGTTGATGACGTGACGGAATCACCTAAGCTGGCGGAATGATCGGGCTGCTCTGTTTCGTCCTGGCCGCGCTGGCCTCGCCATTCAAGTCGAAGTCGCGGCTTGAGGCTGAGAAAAATGAGCGGCTATTGTGAAATCTAACAAATGCTACGCGAGATTGTTGAAAAAGATCAAACCACGGCAACGGGACGCATCGTTGCGCTCGACCGCGCGCGCACCTTCATCACGCTTCTGGTGATCATCCACCATTCCGTCGTCAACTACACCTATTTCGGCAACGGCGACCGGATGCGCTGGCTCGGCTTCGATCTGGTCGTGCTGTTCAATGATAGTTTCTTCATGGCTTTCATGTTTCTGGTCTCAGGACTTTTCGTTCGTGATAGCCTCGCGCGCAGGGGAGCGGTGGGCTACCTGTGCCACCGCGCGTGGCGCTTAGGGGTGCCGCTGTTGATCTCGATCTTCGTGCTGATACCGCTCGCGTATTACGCGTCGTTCCTGCGCTATCATTTACCCGGAACGACGGATTTCAATTTTTTTCATTTCTGGTGGCATACCTTGACGATCGGGCCGTGGCCGTCAGGGCAGTCGTGGTTCCTGTGGGTTCTGCTGGCGTTCGATTTCATCGCCGTCGCGGTCTGCTCGATCGCGCCGCCAATCCTGCGGGCATTCGGCCTGTTGATCTTGCGCTACGTGACTACCCGGTCACGGCCTTTGTCGCGTTCCTGGTCGTCTCGGTCGTGACCTATTTGCCGATGCATCTGGCGTTCGGCGATGGAAGCTGGCTCGAGCCGGGCCACTATCCATTCCCGATACAGACTAGCCGCGTCCTGCTTTACCCCGCCTATTTCTTTACCGGTGTCGGTATCGGCGGCGTCATTCTCAGGGCCGGTATCCTCGCGGAGAATAGCGAAATCGCGAAACGCTGGTTCTTCTGGCTCGCCTTTGCAGTCCTGTTCTATGTTGCGATCCTGCTGCTGGTGTATGCCCACCACAATTGGATGGTGGATTTCGCGTCGCCACCACTCCCGTGGAAAATGGCGTATGGCCTGGCCTTCGCGATGTTCAGCGCCGCAATGGCGTTCACGGTGTTGGCGGCTTCATTGCGTCTGACGCAGACCAGCCTGAGACTGCTCGATGCGATGCAGCCGTCGGCCTACGGCATCTATCTCCTTCACTACGTTTTCATCATCTGGCTGCAGTACACCGTCTACGATCCGCCGTTCCCAGCGGTCGTCAAATTCGCCATCGTGTTCGCCGGTACGCTTTCGATGAGCTGGGCGCTCACCGTACTCCTGCGGAAAGTTCCACCGCTGGCGCGGATGATCTGAGACCGAACACTTTCCTAAACATGCGCAGCGCGCGCTCGCAGGCAGCTGTTATCACCCAAAAGCGAAAAGCCGCACGTTTGGTACAGAAGCCGCATGAACAATCAAGAAGGCTTGCAGCCGGTGCCTATATGCTGGGCTTAGCGCGGCAAGCCAATCAATGCTGCCACGTCCGATAGTCTCGAAGCCATGGATCATATCAGATAAAGGAGATACGAAATGTCTAAGCTCGCAGTCGCCGGCGCGGTAATCCTTCTAGATCGACGAACTGATCGATCCCCCGCAGCATGTGATCGGCAGGAACATGATCGTCCAACCGGAACTGGTAGCATCGCCGCCGCCTCCCGACTCGTCGGTGAGTGCGCATGGCCGCAAGCCGCGTGTCGACTGTAAGAGCCATCAAAGGCCCCCAAAACTGTTTCCAAATCTCGCTTCGTTCCGGCAGGTTGATGCCGAAAGCGAGATCGCGTTTTCCAAAAAAGATGAGGCCTTTCAGGAGTCGCGCGCGAGCCACCACACACACGACAGGGAGTTTCGCGATGGGCCAGCACTTAATGTGCCTGCGAAATTTCGGAGGAGAACATCGATATTTCCGTCAGCTTCGCTCGTTCAAAGAACGTCTGGCTCAGCACGAACGGGCTGACGTTCAACACGCGGCCCATATCTATGAGTATCTGTCGGAGCAGTATTTCTTCCAGAACGACTCGCTCGCCGTGCTCAATGGAACGCTGGCTTCGCTGAATCTCGCCGAACGGTGCGGCGCGGTCCCGGAAACCATCCGCGGGTACAGCGCGCTGGCCCTCGGGATGGCGATGTCAGGCATGGTCCGGGTTGCGCGCTCATACGGAAAGCGCGCGCAGCGACTGGCGGAAGAACATGGCTCGCTACCGGAGATGGCCCGTGTGCGGCTCATCCTCGGCGTCCTTTCCTACGGCCTTGGGGAATGGAATGAAGCCGAACAGAACGCGCAGGAAGCCAAGCTGCTTTACGGGCGACTGGGGGATCGCAAGCGGGCTCACAACAGTGAAACGATGGCGATCTTCATTGCCATCTTGCGAGGTAATATTGCGCAAGCCGACAGGCAACTTGGGAATTTGCTCTCGGAAATGTCGGACGACTGGCCTGTGCAGGTTCGCGCGTGGAGCTTGGCCTCTCGGGTCCTCATCGACACGATTGTTGGGCAGGCAGCTACAGAGCATCTGAATGGATTGAAGGCGCTCGCACGTGACAATCTCATTCGCACCGATCAGCTTCTATGTCTCGGCGTGGCGGCCATGGCACATTTCAAGCGCCGCGAGACCGATGCTGCCCTGGAACTGGCGGATCGCGGGCTCGCCGTCTTGCAGGAATGCGGGGTGGTTTGGGGCGGCTACGTGTTCGGAGCGGCGGGAATCGCGGACGTTTATCTTGGCTGTTGTGAAAGCGCGTCCGGGCCTGTTCCCGCAGACCTCGAAAGCCGCGCAAGACTTGCGTGCAGACAATTGTCGCGGTTGGCCCGGACTTCCGCGATCTGCCGTCCCTACGCCTTGTTGATGCAGGGCCGAGCCTCGTTTGTCGCCGGCAACAAGGACAAGGCACGAAGGCGGTGGGAGCAAGCAGCAGCAGCAGAAACCCTGCAAATGCCCCGGGAGCAAGCCTGCGCGATTTATGAAATTGGCAAAGGCTGCAACCACGATGACCCGAACCGGCAGGTTTGTCTTGGCAAGGCTGCCGAAATTTTCAATCGCCTTGGCGCCCCCGGGGGCCTCGCACAATTGCAGCGGACGCACGGTCCGCAGGAATAAGTCCCGGATTTTGGAGCCTGTCGTGACTCAACGAAGGATCGTGATCTGTGGCGGCGGCATGGCGGGCCTCAGCGCGGCCTTTGAGCTGACGCGAACTGCCGAACTCCGGCAGGCGTTCGATGTTACGATCTATCAGCTGGGATGGCGAGCCGGCGGGAAATTGGCCAGCGGACGCGACGGTTCTGGCCGGAATATCGAGCATGGACTGCACATCTGGTTTGGCTTTTACGAAAACGCTTTCCGTCTGATGCGCGATGTTTACGACGAATGGCGGCCACGTGACGGACAGAGAATTACGTGCCTGGACGAGGCGATAAAACCTCAAAAGTTCACTCCCATAGGCGTTGGCGACGAACGCAGACCTGGCTGGATCGATGTCAGATTTCCGCTGAATGACGAAGAGCCGGGCCGAGGAGAGGTCGACCTCAGCCTTCTCGATTGCTTGTCCAATTGCCTGAATCTCCTGCTCAGCTTTTATGACCGTACGCTCCGTGCGAATGCCCGCTTGCAGCCTCTTGAGCCTAAAGTAACGATCGATCGAAAAACGCTTCAAATGCTGATCCGCAATCGCGGGCGGGCTCGTCCCGAGGCGTTGTCGCTCGAGGGGATGACGGCGAGAGGCTATCTCGGAGTTGCGGTCGACTGGCTGGCAGGCGTCGACGAACAGCGCGCATGGCTTGATTCCGAAGACATCGGCGTCGTTACCAAAGCCCTCAAGGAAATATCGTCCGCGGTCAAGGCGGCCGGGTTTGCGCAGACGCTCGATGGTGATCTGCTGGCGCAGACGCTGGAACTGGCGGCCGCGTTTGTCGCAGGAATAGTAGAGGACATTCTGCTTGGGCAGCGTGCGATCAGTGAAATCGATGGTGAGGACTTTCGGCGCTGGCTTGTTCGTCATGGCGCCACGCGGTCGGTCGCCGAGCAATCGCCGATCGTCAAAGCTCTTTACGATACGATGTTTCAGTATCCGGATGGCAGTATCGCCAACGCAAGCTACGGCGCGGGAACGGCGGCCCAGGTGGTGCTGCGGATGCTTGGAACCTACAAAGGCGCTCTCGCCTGGGTTCTGCAGGCTAGCGCCGGAGAAGCCATCATTGCGCCACTGTTTGAGGTCCTGAGGAAGCGCGACGTCAAGTTTAAGTTCTTTCACAAATTGAAAGAGGTTCAGCTTACGCCGGACGGCACCTCCGTCGCGTCGCTTAGTTTCGACCGGCAAGTTGAATTGAAGAATCGGAAAGTCGAATATGACCCGCTTCAGATGCCGGGGGACCTTGTCGGTTGGAGGGCGACGCCGGACTGGCGACTGATCGAGAACAGCGAAGATTTGGAGAGGAGAAAGGTCGATCTGGAGTCTAACTGGTGTAACGAGAAGGTCGAAACGTTTCAAATCCACCGCATCGATAAATTCGACGAAGTGGTGCTCGCGGTACCGCTCGGCGTCATGAAGGATTTCGGTTCCGGCGGACCCTGCGGCGAGTTATTTCAGTCGAGCGACCAGTTCAGGTCGATGACGGAAAACTTGCAGCTGGTGCCCAGCATATCCGTTCAACTGTGGATGAACGCCGATCTGGCTGGGCTCGGTTGGACTGCTCCGGCGCCTGCTTTGGTTTCCGGGCCGGAGCCGCTAGATATCTGGGCCGATATGTCTCAGCTCCTCAAGGGTGAGATCCACACCGAACAAGCACCGCCCGTATCGCTTCAATATCTCTGTGATGTTCTTCCCTCGCAGCTTTATCAGACACCGCCGACAGAGGCAGGCGTCCCGCAACAGGCCCACGATCTAGCGTCTTCGCTCACCGTCGAATGGCTGACAACGAAGGCCCCGGTTTTCTGGCCGAACGTATCGCGGCAGGAGCAATTCAACTGGAGCGTACTTTATGCGCCGGCTAACTTGACAGGCCAGGCCAGATTGTCCGCGCAGATCGTCCGCAGCAATATCAATCCGTCAGACTGCTGCGTTGCGACTTCGGCCGGCAGCAGTGCCTGGCGTTTGAAAGCCGACCAGTCGGGCTTCGATCACCTCTATCTTGCCGGAGCCTGGATCGACACCGGCTTCAACACCGAATGTGTGGAAGCCGCGGTGATGTCGGGGATGCAGGCGGCCCGAGCAATAACGGGTCAAGATATCACGATTCCCGGTGAAGCGTTCCTTCACCCGTCCTGGCAATATCTCGGCCCATGCGACGTGTTGCGGCGATACATCCTCTCCGAAGCGTAGGACACAGGTCGATAGATATATGCCCAAGACGAGGGTTGCAATTTTGGGAGGTGGAATTGCCGCACTCAGTGCGGCGTTCGAGCTCACCGAACTGGATTCGAACCGCGACCAATACGATATCACCGTCCACACGATCGGATGGCGGTTGGGCGGCAAGGGCGCCGTCGGTCGCAACGCGGAAGTCGGATACCGCGCCGAAGAGCACGGATTGCATGTCTGGACGGGGTTCTATGACAATGCCTTTCAACTGGTAGATCGCGTCTACGAGGCGATGAGAAAGCTTGGATTGAGGCCTCCGTTCGGGTCTCGCGAAGACGCGTTCGAGGGCATCGATGGTTGTGTCCTGATGGAGCCAGCGTCCGAAGGTGGCTGGACGTCCTGGCCCTTCCATTTGAAGCGGAACCCGGGATTACCTGGCACGCCGAATGATCAGTTCTTCACGACGGTAGACTACCTTCAGTCCTTGGTCAGGAAGTCTTCGGAAGGCGTGAACCCTTTTGACGTTGTAGTGACTTGGCCGGTTCAGGTTCTTCCGGTCTGGGTGACCGACGAAGAAAGGGAGAAGGGACCCTTGAAATCTGCGGTAACCAGGGTTGAGGCACTGCCGTCAGATTCAGATGAAGTCAGTTCTGAACAGCGTGACCATCTTGAATTTCTGCTCGATGCCTCGCTGCAGCACGTGAGAAGATCCATTCCCACGGCAAGCGACGACCTTCGACAGGCCTACATAATCTGCGAGATCGCGCTCACAATCGCCTTCGGCATGTTGAGGGATGGCGTCTTATGGCTCGGATTTGATTGCATCGACCACCTCGAGTGGTCGGATTGGATGGCAGCCAATGGCTGTACTAAAGCAAGCCTCAACTCAGCCGTGGTGCGGGGGTGCTATGATTATGTGTTCGGATTTCTCGATGGCGAACCAAGTGTTGCGGCAGGCACCGGAACGCGCATTCTTCTGAAATTGGTTTTCGCCTATCGAGGTTCGTTTTTTTATCTCCTGCGCGCGACGATGGGGGAATTGATTTTTGCGCCTCTGTTCGAAGTGCTTCGGAAGCGCGAGGTCAAATTCAACTTCTTTACCCGAATCGACAGCATCGAATTGTCCGCGGACGGAGGGTCGGTGCAAACCATTCGGACGACGACACAGGCAACGGCTTCGAACCCGCCCTACGAGCCCTTGATCTCGATCAAGGACGGGCGGGGAAACAGCCTGCCCAGCTGGCCGTCACATCCGAAATATGGGCTGTTGGACGATGGAAACGACCTCCGCGGCGTTGACCTGGAATCCGCATGGGCGGACTGGAAGGGTGTCGGTAATCCACCACTCAAACTCGGCAGGGATTTTGATGTCGTTGTTTTGGGCATCGGTCTTGGAGCCTTTGACACGATCTGCAAGGATCTTGTCGATCGATTGCCGAATTGGAAGAGAATGGTCGACACCGTCAAGACCACGGCAACCATGGCGTTTCAGGCCTGGACCACGATTCCTACAGAGGATTTGGGCCCGAACGCTGCAGGGACGGTACTTACCGGCTTTGCAAAACAACTCGATAGTTGGGGTGACCTGAGCCTGATGTTGCCGGAGGAGAACTGGGACCCTTACCCTCCGCCCCGAGGCCTGGCCTACTTCTGCGGCAGTTTCCCGGATGACAAGCTGGTGCCAGCTCCATACACTGACTCGAAATATCCCGAAAAGGAGCTAGAACGCGCGAAAACCCTGACTCTTAAGTGGATTAATGAAAACCTTTCTGCGCTGTGGCCGAATGTTGTTGATGCAAGGGGAGCGATACAATGGGATCTGTTCTTTGATCGCGAAGCGCGTGGCGGACAGGCCCGGTTTGACGCGCAGTACGTGCGAGCGAATATCAATCCTTCGGATCGATATGTGCTGTCGGTGCCGGGCAGCGTTCTCGAACGCATGCGAGCTGATGAATCCGGAGTAGATAATCTTTACCTGGCGGGGGACTGGGTTCGAACGGGAATTAACGCAGGTTGTATTGAAGCATCTGTCATGGCGGGCCGCGCCGCGGCCAGCGCAATCGGAGGAGTAAGTATCGCCATGCCGAACGCCACAGATTTTCAGGACACGAGTTTACCAACGACATTGCTCCCGGCACTCGATTTCTTGCGCAAGATAGGCAGCAGCGCCGTCGGTGGAGTGGGCGACATCGAAGCATTTTGCGTTCTGGCTTCCTTGCCGGTTGACTTCGTCACCTCGAAGCTGCCGGCTGGCCTCGAATTGTATACACCGAAACCGAGGCCAGGTACCACGCCGGCTCCACCGACAGTGCATGAAGTCGTCTTGATCTTTGCACGACAGCGCAATGTTCGTCCCGGGCTGTTGCCCTTCGGTGGCGCCAGCTATGTCGAAATCGCCCAACTCATTCCTGACGTCGCACATACCGACGTTCTCGCCTTGAGCGACGTGCCGTTCAGCTTCATGCCAAACATCTTGCTGGATTCGCTGGTCCCGGTGGTTGTGGGTCAGAACCTGTATGGCTTCAACAAGCTGCTGGCCAGCGTCCGAACGGATGGAGATTCGTTCGACGTGCGAAGCCCCCTCGGATCGATCGGTGCGTGGTTTGAACGCAGCGGCGTGCCTGGAAACATCGCTCGGTACCCCAGGATCGATGCGATCAGAAACAAGCTGGAGCAACCCCTGGTCGGAGTCGGGCCCGACGGAAGCTTCATCTATTCCATTTTGAATTTTGGTTTGAGCGCGGCGGCGTTCCAGTCGGTCAAGGGAACCATCAATATCGCTCCGCCTTTCATGCCAACGCACGACCCGCTCACTCTGGATCCTGGCCTGGCAGCCTATCCGTGGGGATTTCGTTTCTTGAGCCACTGGAGCCTGAGTCTGCCGTTTGGTTTTCCGGGCGGAACGACAAGCACCGGCGGGCCTGGCAAAAGCCTGCGCCGCGTCACGGCCGAGTATGCCAATTCGATATTCGGGCAATTTCCGTTTCGGCGTTGAGAGAAGTTCGTTGAAGCTGGACCCCTGTTCCCGGCGCAATAAAAATCCAGCTTGCCCACGGGCGGCGACCGGCGCTGTCTGCTCATGTGCAGGTTTTCGGATGCCGGCATGACGAGGCTATCCACGCGCTGCGGCGGCCGGCGTCCGAAAAGCGCCAAGGCACGAAATCGCGGGAAGTGGGGGCACCGGCGGTGCCGCGGGCGCTTATGGAGATTTAGCCGCGGTACGTTGATTTGAGTGCCGGGTAATTTTTCGAAGGGTGTATTGGCCTCGAAGGCATGCACAACTTTGGCGTTATGGCACAAGTATTGCTAGATGGGGAAAGTAGGTTTCTCTCCCCATGTGATTTCAAAGAGTTAGGCGTTGCAAAACGGTCACGTTCGACAACTTCTGCGCGATCAGCCTTGCGACAGCTTTGGAGCATCATAGCGCGAACCAATTTTTGAAGGCCGCAACAAACCTCAATGTTGTCCAACCGAAACTGTTTCAAGCTTCTCGTCAAGATGATCTCCGCTTCTCCGATTGCACGGTGTCCGTCATTCAAATTCTTGACG
>WNEZ01002333.1_pt1 | contig 29488 bp, 25 predicted proteins | sample 5400521 | NCBI WGS metagenome assembly WNEZ01 (sample SAMN13153339, study PRJNA577476) | soil metagenome | isolation source: 120 cm saprolite under Douglas fir tree site 2 hole 1 replicate 1 | place: USA:California | collected 2015-04-18 | reverse complement strand
CTACATTGCGACGACTTCGCGCCAGGGGAAGTTTCCGTCGGGCGAAGAGCTGGTGCGGCTGTTCACCTCCATCAGTCAGGCGGTGGACTATGCGCATCAGCGTGGCATTATCCATCGCGACCTCAAACCTGCCAATATTCTGCTGGACCAGCGCAATGCCTCCTCCCAGGCGATACCGGTCCTCACCGACTTTGGCCTGGTCAAGTTGCTCGGTCCCACGATAAATCGGGCGGACGCGATAAATCGGGTCCCTACGGCCGCACTGACCGGTTCCTGGTTGGGTGGGGGAACCCCGCTCTACATCTCACCAGAGCAGGCACTTGGTTTTCCGGGCAATGAGCGCAGTGACATTTACTCCCTTGGCGTCATCCTCTATGAACTCTGTACCGGAAAGGTGCCTTTTCAGGGAGAGAGTGAGTTTGATGATCCTGGGCTGCTTCGCACCCAGGCTAATCAAAGCAATGATGCAGCAATTATGAGGCAACACATCCATACGATGCCCCCCTCCCCCATCCTCGTCAACCGGCATATTCTCCCTGCCCAGGCGATGGTAATCCTGCGCTGCCTTGACAAAGACCCTGCTGCCCGCTTTATCAGTGCTTCAGCGCTGGTCGCTGCACTCGCAGAGGCCTTCGACTTGCCGGTTCCTGAGGACTTGAATCAACCTACTTACCCGCTGGATGACGCGAATGTCCCTACCTACTACAAGCCCTTGCCACTTCATCCGCCAACAGCGATGCGACCAGGTCTCCCCTTGCCAACCAAAGGGTCCCCGTTGTCTCCAACCTCCGCGGCGCTCTCAACTCCCCAGGTCGCGGCGTCTGCTCGCAATGGGCTTAGCATCCCCACGACGCCAACCAACGGCGGTGCCGGAGTTCCTCGCCCTCCTATCGCTCAGACTCCCACAATAAATCGGGCTCCCAACCCCCCGGACGCGATAAATCGGGTCCCTACGTCAGGCGCACCTCCAATCCGCAGCTCAAGGAGGCGGCGCAGAGGATGGTATATCGGACTGATAGCTCTCGTGATAATTATGCTCATCGGCTCGGGCCTGGCAACATTCTTCTTGTTCACTCATGCGGGAAATGTCGCCACTACAACGGGAACCCAGGCAGTAGGGCAGGCTTTCTTTGTGAGTAGCGGACAGTTGAATGAGAGTAACGGTCAGGGCAATAACGATGAATTGCAGATCGAGTTACACAATATTCCTATCCCTGCTGCTGGCAAAAGCTACTATGCCTGGTTACTCAGTGACACAAACCAGGCCCCGATGACAGTAATCTCGCTTGGCGAGATATTCGTTAACCATGGCTACGTGCATTTTCACTACCCAGGCGACCAAAACCATACGAACCTGATCGCTCTCACCAGTCGCTTGCTCATTACCGAAGAGAACGGGCAGAGTGTGCCAAAGCAGCCTACCTCAGACGTTAGAATGTGGCGCTACTACGCCCAAATACCCCAAAGGCCCTTCGTAGTTGGGAAACAGCGCACTTCAGCACTTAATGCCATGCGTGCATTGCTCTATGATGAGTCAAGTTTAAACGCACTAGGGATACATGGGGGCTTGAATATCCGACTGCTCACAAATACAGCCAAAATCCTGGAATGGGTCTATAGTGCGAGAGATAGCTGGGACAGTAAGGACGCAGCTTTTATCCATCGTCAAATGGTACGTACCCTGGACTATCTCGACGGGCAGGCCGCTGTGCAGCAAGATGTGCCAGCTGGAACACCTCTGCTGGTTGATCCAGTGTTTGCGCAGGTGCCACTGCTTGATACGGTATCGAACCAGGTACCTAAAAGCTACCCCGATCTCATCCAGGGTGAAGTGACGACACTGCTTGCCGCGCCCGACATCACCCCAACAATGCGCACCCTTGCCATACAGTCGGATCGAGCCCTGATTGATAATGTAGAGCCTTTGTTAACGCAATTGCGTCAGATTGTAAGGCAACTGGTAAACATGAGCGATGCGCAATTATTACAGCCAACGGCTCTGGCTCTGCTGGACGCTTCAGTGGCTCTGGCGAACACCGCTTTCGTTGGTCGGCTTGATCCAGCGACCCAGCAGGTACAGCTCGGTGTCGTACAGATTTTCTACAATATTCAGCGCCTGCCTACGTATAATATTACAGCCTATAAGCAATAGTTAGATGATCCTGAGTTTGATGATCCCGACCTGCCCTTCGCGGAGTTTACCCTGAGATCCTTCGCTGCGCTCAGGATGACAGACCCTTCGAAGGGCTCGAGGGTGACATTCTTCGCAGTCTGGACGTGCTCGATAAATCGGCACTCTACATCAAAGCTGCTTCGCACTTTGATTAGCCAGACTGCCGTAGCAGGTCTGGATCATCAAACTCAGGATGATCCAAGCAGGAGCTTCAATGAGAGAAATACCCCTTCCCTAGCATTGCTTCTTGCTCAATCCGCTTCAACACAACGGTGAACGTGCTGCCCTGGCCCTCTCCAGGGCTGAAGGCCGTGATGGTTCCTCCATGCCGTTCGACGATGGCCTGTGCAATCGCCAACCCGAGTCCTGTGCCACCTGGACTTTGCCCTTCGCTTGTGGGACCGGAGCGAGTGCGTGCCTTGTCAGCGCGATAGAAACGGGTGAACAGGTGCGGCAGGTCAGTCGCTGCTATTCCGCACCCGGTATCCCGCACCGACACCGCCACCCGTGTAGTTCCCCGATTTATCGTGGGAATGCCCTTTGCCTCCAGCCAGACCTGTCCACCCACAGGGGTATAGGTGATGGCATTGTGCAGGAGCGCCAGAAAAAGACGCCGCAAGGCCGTGGGATCACCTTCGACCGCAAGGTGCTCTGGATCGTCTGGTAGCAGGAGATGGAGCGTCACCTGCGCCTGGACAGCTTGCATGGTCAGGCGATCAACCACGGAGGAGAGCAGCGGTGAGAGCACGACCACCTGTTTCGTGAACGGATGCATGCCAGCATCATACCTGGCAAGCGTGAGCAAATCGGCAATGAGCGCGTTCATGTGCCCTATCTCAGTATGCATCTCGTCGATGACCTCCACATCGGCACTGCTGAGGGCGAGCAGGGGATCACCGCCTGGCGTTTTTGGCCTGGTTACCTGTCCCCCAGACAGGGTTCCCGCAGTTTTTGGCCTGGTACCCGCAAGGGGATACCTGTCCCCCAGACAGGGTTCCACTACATTTGCGCGCATCTGCTCTGTTCCCGGTATGCTCCCGGCTCCCATTCCGGAGGGCGGGAGTGGCTCAAGTGCCCGTTTGAGCACTTCCACATCTGCTTGCAGGAGGGTGAGTGGCGCACGCAATTCATGGGAGGCGTCAGCCACAAACTGCTCTTGCTGTTCATATGCCCGTTGGACCGGGATCAGAGCACGCACGGCAAGAAAGCGTGCTGCCAGAGCAGAGACGCCTATGCCCAGAGCGCTGCTCACCAGCAACACCAGCAGCAGGCGCGAGAGCTCGCTATCACGTCCCGCCAGAGAGACATAGACCTGGATCACACCGACAGGCTTCCCTGTATGATCAAGCACAGGCGCCGTCACAAGACGAAGATGCACTCCATGGAGCGTGATTTCACGTACATCGGACGTTCTTGTTGTCAACGCCTGTTGCAACGCCCCCTGGTCAGGAAGTCCTGGAAGCAGGTAGGCTGCCCCCTCGTGGACGCGTCCCTGGGTATCGACGAGCAGGAAAAACGCTTGGAGCGGGGCCGGGCTGAAAGGACGGGGAGGATCGATCACCAACTGGCGACGCTGTAAGATCTGCACCAGGTCTTCCCCGCGTTCTTGCTGCACCACGTGTGCCAACAGCCTGTTGATCTCGGCATCGGTTGTAGCAGCTTCGACCAGGTAGAGGAAGCCTGTAAGCAGCAGCAGGATGGTACAGAGGACCGTGGCATTGAGCAGCGTCAACCGCCAACGGGTGGCAGAAAAGAGCCTGTCGCGTAAAGATGTTCTCATGGCATGCTGGCTCCTCTCTCCGCAGGTAGAAGCTCGTCTTCATCCGCTTTCAGGGTGAGCATATAGCCAATGCTGCGGATGGTGCGCAGACAAGGTGCGCCAGGGTACCGCTCGCAGGCAACTTTAAGGGCCGCCCGCAAGTAATGGATGTAGGTGTCTACGATGGTAGTGTTCACCTCCGTATCACTCGGCCAGACAGCGGCGAGAATCTGTGTGCGTGTGAGGGCCTGGTGCGGATGGCGCAGCAGGTACTCCAGCAGCGCAAATTCGCGCACGGTCAACGCAATTGGCACAGTATCCACCCGAACCTCTCGTGTGAGGAGATTGAGCGAGAGCGGCCCCAGGTGCAGGTACATGGCGACCTGAAGCGTGCTGGTCTTGCGGCGTTCTAAAGCCCGCAGCCGAGCGAGGAGTTCGTCAAAGGCAAACGGCTTGGCCAGGTAGTCGTCCGCCCCGGCATCCAGCCCGCGCACCCTGTCCTGTACCTCCCCTAAAGCGGTGAGCAAGAGGATCGGGGTGGTGATGGCATGCTCGCGCAGCCAGCGACAGACGGCGATGCCGTTCATGCCGGGAAGCAGGATGTCAAGAATCAGGCAATCAAAATCGCCACCGCCCAGCTGAAGAGCGCTTTTCCCATCATGGACCACTTCCACGAGGTGTCGTTCCTCTACGAGGACTCGTTGGATGCGTTTAGCAAGCCGTCGATCATCTTCAATGAGGAGAATGCGCATGGCCGCTCCTTTTCCTTGTTCCTTTCCCGTCTGGATGCCGTTTTCCCTCTACTATACCAGAGAAGGCAAGGAGAATCATGAGAATTTTCCCATGCAATTCACAGGAAGCCTGAAAAAACATCCGCTATACTCTTCTCGTCGTCTATTCCTCCGGCGCTCGGTTACACCTCACATCACCTTGCGCGGGGAGAATGGGCACACAGAAAATAGTAGAGTCCCGATTTATCGAGGACCACAGAACTTCCATCTGTGTAGGAAAAGGAGCAGTCTATGCAAAACAAACGTTTCATCGGGGTGATCCCACGGACCATGCTCGTGCTCATCATCGGCCTGATCGTGCTCTCAACCGGGTTATTCGTGATCGGCGTGGTCATCGAGCACACTGGGGGCGGCACAAATGTAGTGGTGCCCCTTGCGGGTACCAGGCCACAGGCACCGAGCACCACGCAGGACCCTGATAGGGGGCAAGAATCGACAAGCAACTCACCATCGTCATCTAAGGTGCAGGCAGTGCCAGAGCAGGAGACCGTCTTTGGCCTTCCTCTGGAGAATCCCTGGTTTGTGTCGGCGTTCGTCCTGTGGTGGCTGGTGCTCGCTGCGGCGCTGATCCGCTTCGGACGCATCACGTTACCCGTCGTGTTTCTCGTTGCCGTCGTCGCGATCGTGCTCGATGTGGGAGAGGTGATGCGGCAGATCGGGGAGGCGAAGGGCCTGGTTGCCGCGTTCGCGGTGCTGGTGGCAGTGGCTCACCTGGCTCTTGCCGTCCTGGCACTACTCGTGCTGACCCGTAGCCTTCGACGCAACATTGTCCAACCCATCTAAACCACACAGTGAGTGTATCATACCGTGTCGACACCCAAAGCCCACGCTGTGATACACTCCCTGCATGCATAGTCTCACACTTTTTGCCGCGTGTGCCGTTGCTATCATGCTGTACACCTCGGCCCGCAACAGTGTTCCTCTCCTCTACCATAGCGAGTCTCTGCTTTCAGGTCAAGGTCAAGCGGAACGTCTCGTCAGGGTGTATGAGATAGGTGTAGGCAAGCGAGCGACTGTCCTCCGCTCGCTTGATTGCCAACAAGTAGTTCATACACCCGTCTCGTCAGACTGACGAGGACGAGCAAGGCGACCAGTGCCCAGATCGCCAGGTACACTCATTGCTCTGCCTCTTTCTCGCTCACTACCGATGGTCGACGCGTGATGTGGCGCAAGAGTTGGGCAGAATTAGCGAGAATGCCCAGGTCGGGTAGTGATTGAGCCGCCGCCACAAAAGGATTCCCTCCCCTACAACGGTTCGCCATTGAGTTTCCAGCGGATTTGATCCACGACGCGCTGCACCCGCTCCACGATGTTACGCCGCAGACGATAGATTTCCTTAACCTCGTGGAACTCTTGCGGGCAAACGCGCACGATTTCCCGAGGTTTGAGGTTACAGTGGTACAGCAAGTAGGCCAGACGCCGTTCGCGTTCGCTGGAGAGGAAGCCGGATATGGCCTCCCACAGATCACGACCATCGTCGTGGTCCTCTACTGCTGGCTCCCAGCCGAAACCTGGCTCCGGTAGAGCCACTTCCTTCGCTCGCGAGTAGGCCCGCAGCGCATCCACAATAGTACTATTCAGACACCCCCGCAAGTAGTGGAGTGCAGCAGCCAGCGTAGTGAACTTCAGTTGCTGGTTATGGACGGCTGCTAACCAGAAACGTGCAAAAGCTCTCGCCACGTAATTCTCCGGGCTATCCAGGCGAGACGCAGCCCCAGACCTTGGATGGCGACGAAATGAACCGAGCAAAAAATCCTTAAAGCGATCTTCCAACAATGCCCAGGCAGCATTATCACGTTCCAGCATAGCGCGACGGAAAATCTCTAAGCTATACTGATCATTAGATGGCTCTCCACGACGGTAATTGTTGATCTCGCTCATACAGCGGTCAGCGAGCGCTGACAAACTCATAGCGCCAGGGAGCTCAGATAACTCAGGAACGAGAGACGGCAACGTTGGCGATGGATCATCAATCATAGGAGATGCTCCTTCGTGTACACCTGCCTTTTCTATTCTTTAAGACGCTCGGACAGGTGAAAACCCTGGAATTGGCTTTGACCATACTGAAAGACTCGCTCAAAAAAGCTGTTGTGTAAGAAGCCCTCTGGGTCTACCTGCTCCTTCAAGCGAAGAAAGCGCTCCATATCATCGGTGTACATCCGATACAGTTGCTCTGGTGTCGCATAGACGTTTTTCACGAGGTGCACGCGGCCACCTCGTTGGGCGCACAGAGCGCTTGCAGCTTGCAGTTGTCTGTGTAGTTCTAAAATGGTTCTCGTGTCCAGGTCTTCAAAGGCAACGCTGACGGCGAAGCCGTCGAGTGCTCTGCTTGCCGACATCAGCATGTCGTCGGCCGGGATAGGAACGATATCGAACAAACACGGATTTAGCCGCTTGCTTCGGAGTAGTGTAGCAAGGTCATGAAGAAATGCTAACAGGTGTAACTTTGGTATGATGAACGTTTGTTGTATCACTGGAAGTTGTATGCCAAAGCGTCTGGCAATCGCCTTCGATCTCCTGTTGCCCTCCATAAAGAAGGTATAGCTCTCAAGATCGTCCAGGTATGTCTCGTTGTCTCTGACAAAGAACTGGAAACCTAGATTGAGGATGAGAGTATTGATCCATGCGACACGGATAATCCACTCAAAGAGGATGCGGAGCCAATTGCTCTTCTGGTAAATGAACAACCTCTTGAAGCGCTTGTTGGAACTGTACCTGGAGCGGCACACAAATCCCTTTTCACCGTCGCCTGAAAAGAAAGCGACGGCGTATACAGCATCCCAATTCTCCAGTTCACGGAGATACTGCTGAAGGCCGTCAACGAGACCTTCAAACGAGGTATACTTATTCACGACTGTCTCCACCTGGGTTCTGTCCCCGATAGGGAGGAGGTCGTATGTAATCTCTGTGACCACTCCAAGATAGCCAAAGCCGCCAATGACCGCCGAAAAGAGCTCCTGATTTTCAGTGGGGCTACATTCAATGCACTTTCCATCAACCATGAGGAGCTGAAAACGGGCTATATGGGATCCCACTTTTCCGTATTTAGAAGAACTTCTCGACAAGCAATCTGCACAGAGCGTCCCTGCCGCTGTGGTCTGCCCGGTTGTGACAACGATATGGGGTGTTAGTCCATACGGACGAAGTACGCGCACGATATCTTTCCAGCGTACACCTGGTTCTACCGTAATTTGACACTTTTCAGGCTCGATGGACTTAATGGTGTGAAAATGGTTGAGCATAATCACGGTATCGTCATTCAAGGATTGAGCATCAAATGAGTAGCCGCCGCCACGAAAAGTGACACGGCGTTTTTCTGCCTGTAATCTCTGGAGCAGCTGTTGGAGTTCTTCCACCGTTTTCGGCTCGAATACTCTAGCATCAGCTCTATCGAGTCCGCTATATGATAAGAGATGTCGGAGTCGCATACGATTTCTCCTTGAGTTGGACCTGGTACCCGCAAGGGGCACCAGTACACTACAAATGTAGTGGTGCCCCTTGCGGGTACCAGGGGCTGCGGGTACCAGGGGCGGCTCGCACTAGCCACACGGATTCAGATCGGGGAATGCCTGACAGAGAGCCTGGAGAATACTATTCCATGTCTGTGCCCCCCCGATGAGAATATTTGGCAGCGACTCGAGAATCGGGAGCAGACGATTGTGGGGATCCTCGAATTGCACAATATGGAGAGCGGCAGCCTTGCTGCTCTTACCGGGGTCAATCTGTTCGTTCCACCGGTCGTCACGAGCATGAGGTCCGCCAGGAAACCAACGCCCATTTACTCCGTACTGGTAGACCTGAGACATGTAGATCACATTGCTATTGGCATCAACGAGAAATGCCTGAACAACACCTGTAAACCCTCTCAAGTCATACTGGGACTCGGTGTGCGTTGTCCCACTCAGTTGACCCGTAGCAGTAGCAAAGATAGCCACTGTGTGCATGTGGAAGGCGGTGTAATCGCCATTCTCCTTGAGTGTCTCATCACCGGTATCGAAGTAAAGGTTTGCCATTGTTCTTCTGCTCCTCATAAACTCTGGATGACAGAAAACCAGCGAAGAAGAAGACAGATCATCCACACAATTTGCCAGCCCAGCCCAATGCGCTTATGGGACGCGAGAGGGAAATGAAAGCCATCCTCGCTCTTCTACAACGCGCTGACGTGCGACTGGTCACGCTCACCGGCCCTGGGGGCATTGGCAAAACGCGTCTGGCCATCTCAGTTGCTCAGGCGCAGCTTGAAATGTTTGTTCATGGGGCCTACTTTGTCTCTCTTGCCCCGGTGAGTTCTGCCGATTTTCTGGTTTCCACTATGGCAAATGCTCTCCAGTTTTCATTCTACGGGACAGCAGACCCAAATTTGCAACTGCTTGCTCACCTGAGAGAAAAGAACATGCTGCTGGTATTAGATAATTTTGAGCACTTGTTGGATGGTACAGGGCCCATAGCAGATATTATCCATCAAGCGCCCGGAATAGTTCTCCTGGTCACCTCCCGTGAACGGCTCAATATTGAAGGAGAATGGGTTATTGAACTTGCCGGACTGACGTTTCCTAGAACCGAGAAAAAGCTTCAACGCGATGAGATATATGGGGCAGTTCAATTATTTCTGGAACGCGCACGCCAGATATCTACAAAGGCCTGTCACCCTGAGCGCAGCGAAGGGTCTGGCTCGCCGGACGCAGAGATCCTTCGCTGCGCTCAGGATGACAGCAGCGCAGAGGCGGGACTCTCAAGTGTCATACATATTTGTCAGATGGTCGAAGGTATGCCGCTTGGAATCGAACTTGCCGCCACTTGGGGGAGAGTTCTTTCGTATGAGGAAATAGCACGTGAGATTGAGAAGAGCCTGGCATTTCTTGCTACAACGTCGCATAGCATCTTACCTCGCCACCGTAGTATAGTCTCGGTATTTGAGCCTTCTTGGAGCCTGCTATCTTCTGACGAGCGGCGGGTATTTCAGCAGTTATCCATCTTTCGTGGTGGATTTCGACGCGAAGCAGCAGAGCGGGTCGTTGGCGCTACACTGACTCATCTGGCTGCACTGGTCGATAAATCGCTGCTGCGGTATGACGGGGCCGGACGCTACGATATGCATGAGCTTGTAAGGCAATATGCGGCGATGAAGCTAGAGCAACTGCCCGCTGAACGGGATGCGACATTCGACCTCCACAGCTCCTACTACGCGGAGATGCTTTATCAGAGGAAAGGGCATCTAAGAAGCTATCTCGCTGGAGATGCGCTCAAGGAGATCCGCGCTGAAATTGAAAATATACGGCAGGCATGGCAGTGGACCGTGACACACCGTAAAGTGATGGAGATAAAACAATCGTTGCAGAGCCTGTTGGATTTTTATGACACCCAGGGATGGTTTCAGGAAGGGGAGGAAGCATTCAAGCTGGCTGCGGCGGAACTGAAAAGCATCGATCAAAGCAGTGAGGAGTGGGACGCACAGAATACTATTGTCCTCGGTCAAGTTCTGGCAGGGCGGGGATGGCTCAATCTTGCCTCGGGACGCTACGAGCAGGCTGTAGAGATGTCACAGGCAAGTTTAGATCTGCTACGACGATATGAAGCGCACGAGGAGTTGATGAATCCGCTGATTACGCTTGGTGTGACGGCCCATATCATGGGAGACTACTCAGGCTCGCGGCAATATCTCCAGGAGAGTCTAGCCCTTCAGCGTGCTAGCGGTGATCGCTGGGGAGAAGGATGGTCCATCGGGAATTTGGGAGTAGTTGCCTATATGCTGGGAGAGTACCAGAAAGCCTATGATTTGATCTCTGAGGCTTTGGCGTCTTTCCAAGAACTGGGGGACAAGCGTCTGATTGAACTGTGTTACAGCTTTCTGAGTATGACGACATGCGCGCTAGGAAACTACGCTGAGGCAGAGCGTCTGGCTCAGGATGGCATCGCACTAAGCCGGGAGATCAGCCACCGATAGTTTGATGATCCCGACCTCTGCGGAGTCGGGCTAATCAAAGGGTGAAGCTATTGCGCTCTGTAACCTGGGCGTGGCTACCTATTATTTAGGAAGAACGGTTGAGGCTGGACAGAATATGCATGAAGGTCTGAAAATGTTCAGGATGATAGAGGAGCCATGGGGAACGGCTCTTGCCTTGAACTATCTTGCTAACGGCTGGTACATAGTGGGAGTATACAATGAGGCAGAACGCTGCGCACTTGAGGCGTTAGAAATTGCGACAAAAGCTAAGTTGGTCCCGCTTGCTCTGGAAGCTCTGCTGACTCTGGCAGCAGTTCGTATACAAAATGCTGAGAAAGAAGCAGCACATGCGTTGCTCCTGTTTTTTATAGTCAACCTGGCTTTGCAGCATAGTGCAAGTACTCATATAACAAAAGAGAGGGCGCGGGATCTGCTGAGAGAACTTGAGCCATATCTGACTGCTGAATTGATGCCTGACCACTCCCCGGATATGCCGCAGTTTGAGGAGATCGTAGCAAAAGTACTGAAAGCAAAACAGAAGTGAGGTAGGACCTCATCACGAGGGCGCAGAGATCCTTCGCTGCGCTCAGGATGACAGGTCGGATTGTCTATCGTCTTCGACAAGAGCACGACCGTACCGGGGGGCACTCGGAAACAGGCACGTCGGGTTTCGGCCCAGCGTGCGAACGCTTGGGGAAAGGCGACCTCTACGGCTCTGGAAGTTCTGGCAGAGATCCTTCGCTGCGCTCAGGATGACAGGCAGGGAACCAAGACCCCCCTGATGAATCAGGGGGAGTGTCAGAATGTGGTTCTACCATCCTTACCATCCCATGCGTTCTTTCAGGCTGACAAAACGGTGGTTGCCGATGACGAGGTGATCGACCAGTTCGATATCGAGGACACGGCTTGCGGAGACAAGTTGCTCCGTAACAGAAATATCCTCCGGTGATGGGGTGGGATCGCCGCTGGGATGGTTGTGGCAGATGATGACGCCGGGACAGTTGCGTATAATGGCCGGGCGAAATATCTCGGCGGCACGTAGGACGGAGCTATTGACGGTTCCCTGGTAGCGGCTGATGTTCTCCACGACCTGATTTTTCGTATCAAGAATGATGATGCGCATCTGCTCGTGATCCAGGTAGGTCATTTCCATCATCACCAGGTTGGCGGCATCTTTGGGCGAGGTGATCTGATACTTTTCGTCGGGTTGCAACATGCCAAGTCGCCGGCCGATCTCCAGCGCGGCTTTCAGTTGCGCTGCTTTGGCTGAGCCTAAGCCGTATTCAGCGCAGAGTTCACCGAATTCTGCGCGTATCAGGCCGCCCAGGCCGCCATATTTTGCCAGGAGCTTGCCTGCGAGTTCGAGCACGTTGTCGCGGGTGGTGCCGGTGCGCAGGATAATGGCGAGTAGCTCTGCATTTGAGAGCGCTTGTGGGCCGTAGTGTTGGAGGCGTTCGCGAGGACGCTCATCGCTGGGAAGATCGCGGACGGTTGCGTGGTAAACCAGTTTGGCGGGTGCGGATATCTCGATGCTTTTTTCGAGGGTGGGCATGGCGTGGGTACTCTCCTTACGACATATTTGGCTAGGATTATACACTATATTGAGATATTGTGAAATGGAATAGGCAAAATGGTTCTCCATCCTGCATTGCAATTTTGCCCACTGTAGAGTATATTTGAGTGCAGTATTGTGTCAGGATCTATACTGAAAGCAGGAGAGGGAGCCAGAACATCTCAAGTCAGGTTCCCACTCGGATCAGAAAGGAATAGCGCCCATGAGCTACCAACCACCACCGAACATTGACCCCTCTCCCCAACCAGGGAGCGCAGGCGCGCATGAGGGTCGTTGGGCAGATGCACTGTCGAAAGAAGAGTCTCGCCATCGTTTGGGCATTGCAGGTCAGGTCTGTGGATACGTGGGCCTTGGTCTCTCTGGTGGTCCCTATATCATCGCGGTTCTCTTCAACCTTTCCCCGGACATCGGAATATTTCTCCCTACCGTGGGCGCGTTCGTCGGACTCCCGCTGTCGGTGGTGGGGATAGTGCTCTCAGTTTTGGGCCTCCGCTCTCTGTTCGATAAGAAGACGGCAATTAATGGGCTCATTATCTGTTTCATCACGTTCGTACTGACGCTAGTCATTGTGATAGCAACTCTCCTGTCGCCTAAGTAAGTGAGGCTGGATCATCCGTGCATCAGTACGAACATCATGATGGAAACGAGCAGCCCTTGTTTCGCCGTTTACTGTTCCTGGTTCGGTGGCTGATAATATGGTGATTGTGGGCCATTCGGTGGGGGCTGGTAATAAGGTTGCTCACCCTGCTGATAAGCTCCTGGTCCTTGTGGTGGGGGTTGATAATAGGGTTGCCCACTCTGCTGATAAGCTCCTGGTGACTGCGAAGCGCTTTGAGGACCCGTGAACGCTTTCACTATCCTTGTGAGCAGAGACCTCGAGATCAGAAAGACGAGAAGCCAGACCAGGTACCCCCACCATGGAAAACGACCTCCAAAATTATGACTCGCATTAATGTAGATCGTCCAGGCGATAAGACTTCCTAGTATTCCGAGAAGAAAGGCGCTAAGAGTAATACAACCTCCGCGGAAATTCACCATGGTACGTTCCTTTCACTTCATCGACTGGACTGAAGGGAGTGGCCATTCACCCTCCCTTTCTGCACAGTGCTTTGTTCCTCAAGAGTTCTGCCTCAAGCATACAGCAAAACACAAGCTGATACCATTGCAGAAACCTATCATTTCCCTATCACATGTACACTCGGTTGAATAATGCTGTTCTAAAGGGCTGTATGAATGGAAAAGTCTACAATTTCTCCAACTTCGCAAAATCCATACTCAGTCGCTTCTTACCATGCTTCCCCTTAAACTGTACCTCAACGAACTCCGTGCCCCGCTCCATCTCGCTTTTGAGGATGATGCCTTCGCCAAATACATCGTGGCGTACTTTATCACCCGCTTTGAATTCCCCACGATAAATCGGGGGACTACTGTCTGGTTGGACGGGTTCCGGCGGGGGTGTTTGTGACGGTGGGGGTGTTACATCGCTATTGTTCGTGCGGGATGGCGATTTTGAAGGAGATGGGGGCACCGTTGGTGAGGGGCGTGATGAATCACGCCCGTACGAATCACGCCCGTACGAAGAGCGTGGGGAGTTTTGTGGAGTAGATGCACCTGGTTTTGACCTGCTGCTAGCGTAGGTATTTGCCTGGCTTCTGCCATGTCCATGGGGGCGTGATGAATCACACCCGTAGGTGCGTCCGCTTTCGCGTAGTGAGTGGGTGTCCTGGTTGTAGTCGTAGTCATCGTCATCATCTCTATTGCTGCGGCGATTTGAACGTGTGCTGCTCGCGCCCTGACCTGAAAGAAGGTTCGGTGGGATATCATCGAGGAAACGCGACGGCACGCTGGGTTGGGCCTCACCCCAGAACGAGCGCCGGCGGGCACGCACCAGGTACAGGCGACGCATGGCGCGGGTGAAGCCGACATAGGCCAGGCGACGTTCCTCCTCCAGTTGTTCTGGTTTATCAATCGAGCGCGCATGGGGCAGGGAGCCTTCATCCATGCCGACGATGAAGACGACGGGAAACTCCAGTCCTTTGGCAGCGTGCAAGGTAATCAGCGTCACGGCGTCGTTGTTTTCTTCGGTGATGAGTGTGCCGTCCTCGCCGGTCTGGGCTGTGTCGGCACCGCCCACTAAAGCCACATTCTCCAGGAACAGTTCGAGCGCGGCACGGGTCTCGATCTCAGAGTAATCATCGGCGACGCGGCGCAGTTCTAGCACGTTGGCCCAGCGGTCTAACTCTTGATCGGCGGACGCACGCAATTCAGGACCCAGGCCACTCTTTTCGGCAATTCTATCCATCAGTTCGGGCAATGCTAGTTCATCGATGGCATGTGTAAGGTCGGTGAGCAGTTGGCCGAAGGCGGCTAAGGCGGTTTTTGCTGCTTTGCCTAAGGTGGGATGGTGCTCGATCTGCTGGATGGCATCGTAGAGCGAGAGTTTTTGTTCGTCGGCCCATTGTTTTAATTCGCCGATGGTCTTGGGGCCAATTTTGCGGTTGGGCACGTTGATGATGCGCAGCAGGCTCATCTCGTCATAGGGGTTTGCGAGCAGGCGCAGATAGGCAAGCATGTCTTTGATTTCTTTGCGTTCGTAGAACTTGCGGCTGCCGATGACTTTGTAGGGGATGTTTGCACGCAAGAATTGCTCTTCCAAAGCGCGGGACTGTGCGTTGGTGCGGTACATGACGGCTACATCACCACGCCGCTGGATCTCGCCGCGAGCCAGCAATCTTGTGATTTCGCGGGCGGTATACAAGCCCTCATCTTCTTCGTTGTGGGCCTGGTGGAAAATGACCTTCTCACCCATGCCTTGCGCTGTCCATAGGTGTTTGTCCTTGCGCAGCGTGTTGCGGCTCACGACGCCCTGGGCGGCATCGAGGATGGTTTGGGTCGAGCGGTAGTTCTGTTCGAGCATGATGATTCTGGTGTGCGGAAAATCGCGCTCGAAGCGTTGCACGTTCTCGGCGCTGGCTCCGCGCCAGGTGTAGATCATCTGGTCATCATCGCCCACGACGCAGACGTTGCCCAGCCCTTCATGTCTCTCGTCTGTACCATAACCCAGCAGTCGTATGAGCTTGTATTGTGGCAGGTTGCAGTCCTGGAACTCGTCAACGTGGATGTATTGCCAGCGTTTCTGGTACTTCTGCAGGACATCTGGTTCGCGCCGCCACAATTGTTCTGTCAGCATGAGCAAGTCGTCGAAATCGACAGCGTTATTGGCACGCAGCAGTTTTTGATAGACTTTGTAGACTCGTGCCGCCACCTCTTCGATGTATTTGGCGGCTCGTTCGGCCATTTGCTCCGGCACCTGCATGTCATTTTTAGCGCGGGAGATCATGCCCTGGATGGTTCCCGGTCGATATTGCTTTTCGTCGAGGTTAAGTTCTCTAATGGCTTGTTTGATGAGGGTGGCCTGATCGTCGGTATCGAAGATGACAAAGGATTTATTGAGTCCCAGGGGAGCGAGGTAGTCGGCTTCGTAGCGCAATACGCGGGCGCAGATGGCGTGGAAGGTGCCGATGGTCATTTCCTTTGATTCGTTGATGCCTACGAGCTTCTCCAGTCGTTCGCGCATTTCCCTGGCGGCTTTGTTGGTGAATGTGACGGCGAGGATGCGCCAGGGTGAGATGTGTTCGTGCTGGACGAGGTAGGCGATGCGGTGGGTGATGACGCGAGTCTTGCCACTGCCCGGCCCTGCGAGGATGAGGACGGGTCCTTGTGTGGTGGTGACGGCTTGTCGTTGTGGTTCGTTGAGTCCGGCTAACAGGTCTTGTTGTTGCAACATCTTCGCTCTTCCATTACCTGGTACCCGCAAGGGGCACCAGTACATTTGGTAGTGTAGTAGGAACCCTGCCTGGGGGGCAGGTATCCCGATTTATCGTGGGACTGCCCCTTGCGGGTACCAGGTCTATAGGTGAAATGACCATGGTATTGTACCACAGTCGGTGTTCGATTGGGAGTTTTGGGACCGGTGCCTAGACATTTGGAGAGAATGCCTGTCACCCTGAGCGCAATACCTGTCACCCTGAGCGCAGCGAAGGGTCTGACTCGCCGGACGAAGAGATCCTTCGCTGCGCTCAGGATGACAGCCAGGACACCTCTCAAGTAATGTCACCCTGAGCGCAGCGAAGGGCCCCCACGGGAGGCATTCTCTCCAAATGTCTAACCGGTGCCGGTGTTTTTAAAGATCAGGGGTGGCCTGCGGCGGGTTTGGTGATAGAATAGAATGGAGGGAGGAAGTTTTCTTGAGTCAATCTAGAGGAGTATTCTGATATGCATCGCTTTTCAAGGGAAGCCATGGAGAGGCCGGCTCGTACACTTCAGGCAGTTGAGGTCTTGCGTGAGAAAGCAGGGGCAATAGTACGTGCGACGGCTGATGCACGGGAGGATGAGATTGTGGTTGCGGTAGTACAACCTGATCTGGGCTTTGGGGGTGTCTGGACGCTTGCACGTGAGGATTTTGTCAAGCAGGTTCTGGTAGTGGAAGAGCAGGGTGGATGGTCATTCACCTTTTCAGCAAACACGTCGGTTGACCAGGTTGAGGAACGATGCAGTGAGTTGGCAGGGATCGCTCGGAAGAGGGGGGAAGTGATGCAGCGTTGGGTTAGTCGACATGCACATGATGCTCACGAATAAGAGTTTGATTAGCCTGGGCTGCCCTTCGCTTCGCTCGAGGGTGACATTCTTCGCACCCAGGCTAATCAAAGTTTGATGATCCTCAGTTTGATGATCGCCTGCGGCGCTAGTCAAAGGGCTTGCGCTCGGCTAATCAAAGCGGGCTTCGTGAACCATCTCGATGTTGATTGGATATGGGAGGTCTCATAGGAGAAGACAAATGAGCACAATCTACAACCGTATCGCGGGGCAAAGTCTCGAACGACTTGCAGCCTTGAGCGACGGGATCTTCGCCGTCGCGATGACGTTGCTCGTGCTCGACCTGCACGTCCCTGTGAGTGGGGCCATTAAGAGCGAGCAGGATCTGTGGAACGCTTTGGTCCAGCTTTCGCCGAGCCTCCTCACCTATGTCATGAGTTTTCTTACGCTCGGTATTTTCTGGGTCGGCCAGCAATCGCAACTCAGCCATTTCGCGCGAAGCGATCGCAATCTCGCGTGGATCCATTTCGCCTTCTTGCTGGCGGTGACGCTCACGCCGTTTTCGACGGCGCTGTTAGCCGCGTTCATCACCTATCGCATCGCCCTTGTGGTGTATTGGCTCAATATTCTCCTGCTTGGCGCCGTGCTCTTCGGCAGTGTGCAGTATGCATGGCGAGCAGGGCTCGGGAAAGACGAGTTGACCGTCGAAATGCGTTCCGCACTCGAACGCCGCATCGTTATTGGGCAAGCACTCTATGCTTTCGGCGCGTTGCTCTGCGTGGTCAACACGTACGTGAGCATCGCGTTCATCGTCCTCGTGCAACTCAACTATGCCATTGCGCCACGGATTCGATTGCTGTATCGTCTTTGATTTGAAGTGAATCCTTACACCTCGATGAGCTTTCCATCTTCCGCATACTCACATGGGAGCTCTTCCAGCCTCGCGAGCATGTCCTCGCTCATATGGGTCACGATCAGTCATTTCGGCTGAAGTTCGTCCAGTAAGTGCGTGAGCAGGATCATGTCAATGTCATTAGGCGTCACACCAAAGCGGCGCAGGGCGATCAAAGAGGAAGATCCGCAATCGACCAGAAACGTGCTAGAGGCTGTACGAAAAGGCTCCCGAGGCCGATTGGCATGGATGAGTTGCTTTAGCCTGACAAGCCATTTCAGGAACACGCGACAGACACGTTCGTCCCGACTGCCGCGCGTTCACAGAATAGATGGCTTCAGAAGCCGATAGAAGCTCAACAATGGGAAAGGACTTCCCAGGCCTTTTCGTACAGCCTCTAGTTTTCTCTGAAGCAAGGATGCAGAGATGTGGACAGGGTTCTAGCTTAGAAGAAGGGAATCACGTAGACAAGGGAGTAGGAAAGGTGTCTGCTTCCTTCAGAGTCATGAATAGAGAGGGGATATACAGTCCTTGAGAGTGATTTGGAAGCGAAAGAGGAACTTCGGCCTGTTTCCTCTAGCAAAAGCGGACGATTCCTGCTAGAATGATTCTTAATCTCAGGAATATTTGAGAAGTGGCGCGATCTCAAGCACGGTGAGCAACCATTTTAGGATGCTGCTTTTTATCATTATCACAGGAATGAGGAGCAAAGGCGTGGAGCAGATCACGATGAGAGAGCAATCAGTGGAAAAACTCGTTGCTGCATTCCTCACCGACCTTGCTCATGCCAACCGCTCTCAACTTACCCACCATGCCTACGCAACAGACTTAGCGCAACTGTGTGCGTTCTATCACGGGCCAGTGAACGCGATGACAACGGAGGTACTGCGGGATTTCTTTCATACGCACCTTCACCTCAGTCCCGCAACGAGGGCACGTAAACAAGCCGCCGTAGCGCGCTTCCTCACCTGGGCGCATCAGCACGAACTGCTCGACAGCAACCCGATGCTCAAGATTGAGCGGGTGAAACTCGATCAGCCGCAGCCGCGTGGCATGGAGCGCGACCAGATTGAACGCATTCTCAAAGCCATTCCCGCCGAGTGTCAGCGTGACCGACTCTTCTTCCGTCTGCTCTTGGAGACCGGCTTGCGGGTCAGCGAAGGGCTCTCCCTGTACGTGGAGGATATTGACCTCTCGCTCGACAATGAGCATCTGACGGTCGTGGGAAAAGGCGGCAAAAGGCGGACGGTCCTGCTCGACGATCCATGTCTGGTACAGCAGCTCCGGGCCTACCTGAAACGGATGGGCTACAAATATGGGCCACTGTTCCGAGCGGAGAAGAACGGGCGAGGAGGGCCGTTGCGCTACCAATCGATGCAGGAACGCTGGGACCACTACTGCTCGCAGGCCGGTGTTGCCTGCACGCTCCACCAGCTTCGGCATACGCACGCGACTGAACTCATCAACGGCGGAGTCAGTTTGCCGACCATTCGGAAGAGGCTAGGGCATAAGAACCTGCAAACCACGTTACGCTATGCCGAACAAGCTGATAGTACAGCAGATGCTGAGGTACGAGCGTGGCGACGACAGCATCAGCATTCCTCGTGGTCATGAGATCCTAAATACATGCAGCCGCTTTTCGATGAGGAGAGCAGCAATTGTTTGCCGATAAAATTGCCGTCGTGCGTCGTTTATTGAATGTCGACCCCTGTGGGCAGAAAGTGAACCATGTGACCATCATTCACGTTTCAGACATGAATGGAGTTCCGCCTCCACTTTACCTAGATCACCCTCACGCTGGTGGTCAATGGAGGAGCGTTGCTGGCGCTGCCAATAACACTCATCGTGTCAGTAATCGTCCATCAGACTCGCGAGTCACATCATGAAGGAGTGACTCTGTGAAGGAAGGAGACAAACCATGTTTTGCGAGCATTGCGGCGTACAGAACCGTGAAACTGCCATCTACTGCCAGGCGTGCCGTAAGCGAATGGAGGAAAAACATGAGAACCAGACCCAGACGTGCCAACAGCTCTTACGCGATCAAGATATGATTGGCCTTGGGCCTAGAGCGGTGTTTCGCTGTGGATTGAACATGGGCATGCCCCAATATCCACAGCCGCCGGTTCCTCCCGTCCAGCCGCCTCCACTAGGGCAGACACGGCAATCTCAACCCTTCCCCCCTGCTCCTCGCCCGCAGCAGTTGCGCTATGGTCCCCTGCTTTCGCGTCGCACGGTGCTGATTGGGGGTGCCGCCCTTGCTGGAGGTCTCCCCTTGGTAGTGGGGGGGAGGGAAGATCATCTCTTCACGCTTCTCGCCACTATCTCTGCCCCAACCCCCTTTCCACACGTTGCGTTAGGAACTCATCTCGTAACGTACCATGGGCATAATGATTCAGTGCTCACTGTCGCCTGGTCGCCCGATAGCACACGCATCGCCTCTGGGGCTGGTAGTTATGATCCGACAGTCAAGGTATGGAATGCCCTCGATGGAACCACGATCTATACCTACCTGCACTATGTTTCATTATCGGTTAGAAGCCTGGCTTGGTCGCCCGACGGCACGCGCATCGTGACTGATGGAAGCGGCGATTCTGCGGATGTACATGCATGGGATGCGACCGACGGTGGGCAGGATACCACGTTTGAGCTACCTTCTACGTTATCGATATACAAGGTGTGGCAAGTGGCCTGGTCGCCAGATGGCAAGCGTATCGCCGCGGCCTGTGAGAGCATTGATCTAACGACGAACAATACTGCGGCAGGGACTGTGTTGGTGTGGGATGTGGCAAGCGCGAAAGCGTTAGCGCACCACACAGTGCAGTCTACTGTCTATTCGGTTGCTTGGTCGTCCGACAGCCAGCGCGTCGCTGCGACGATTGATAATACCGTGCAAGTGCTGGAGGTCGGCAGCTGGCAGACTCTCTTCACCTACCAAGGCCATTCCGATATCGTATGGTCGGTGGCTTTGTCGCCTGATGGTACACACATCGCCTCGGCGAGCAACGATAAGACAGTGCAGGTCTGGGATGCGACCAACGGAAATACACTCTCCACCTATCGCGGGCATACAAACGTCGTTAGGACAGTGATCTGGTCGCCTGATAGTCAACGGCTCGCTTCGGGTGATGATGATGGGACGGTGCAGGTCTGGAATGCAGCCGATGCCAGCCAGATCTACATTTACAAAGGGCATTCGGATAGAGTAAATCAAGTGGATTGGTCGCCTGATGGCACGCGCATCGCCTCGGCAAGCAACGATGATACGGTACAGGTCTGGGGAGCAGGATAACCAGAAGGCGTTCAGAAGCCTCATACCAAAGCCAGTGATACGCCGTGAATCAAGATGACTTCCGTGTTGCCGCCTCGGCATGAGGCCATACTCTTGCGACATGAGTTTCCCTCAAAAGGAGGAAAAGATGGCAATACCCTACGAAGATACCTTGCTATACTGGCTGCGGCAGCGCCCGGCCAGTTCGCTCTCACCGCAGGAAGTCGCGCATTTTATCCGCCAGGCCGCAGATGCGCTTCAGCCTCTTCACAACCATAGAAGCGTTCACGGATACGTTACCCCTGCCAGTTTTCTTGTCCGCCCTGGTACTGCCTACCCTGGCCTTCCTGATCTTCAACTCGCTGACTATGATAAAACTCAGAGCGCAGATGTGGGCGACAGCTCGAAGTCTGCCATCAGTCTTCCAAGCTCCCTTGCCCCTGAACAGTGGTCCGGTGTGGCAGTTCCGGCCAGCGACCAGTATGCACTGGCAGTGATGGCGTACCAGCTCCTCACCTGGAGATCGCCCTTCCAGGGAAGCCAGGAGCAACTGAGGTATCAGCACCTGTACGTGCAACCCCGACCGCCGAGCCTGCTTGATGCGCGCATCCCTCCGGCGCTTGACGCCGTAATCCTGCGCGCTTTAGCGAAAAATCCCGCAGATCGTTATCCGAGCGTCACCGCCTTCGCAGAGGCGTTCCAGCAAGCACTCCAGCCTCAACAGACGCTCCAGCCTTCCCCAACTTCCCAGCCTTCCAGTTCATGGCCGCCTGCACTTGCGCCAGGTGTCCCCGGAGTCATCGCTTCCACCCCGGTGATTGCAGCGGACGTCGCGCCCCAACCTGCCGCTATTCAAGCAAACCGCCCGGCTTCTTCTCCTTTGAGAGAAAGCCTGATCCTTACCCTCGCGTTTCTGCTCGTGGTGAGTGGCATCGGCTTTGGCTTTTACACGATAGTCAATAACAATCGCATTGCCGCCGCCAATACTGCGGTGGCTACGCAAGGCGCTCAGAACTTGACGGCCACAGCTATCGCTAATCCCAATGATCTACCTGCGGCCGTGACCAGCGAAAAGCCTCTCTTTGCCGATAGCCTGGTCAGCAACGATGGATACTGGGATGTCAATTCCACCTGCGTATTTAGCGGTGGCACGTACCATGTTCTGCAGCAGCACGCAAGAGCTGCCTCACACTGCGGATTAAATGGCAAAACCTACGGTGACGTGGCAATCCAGGTGGACATGTCGCTGCTTGCAGGGAGCACCGCTGGGATTTACTTTCGTGGCAGTGGCAGTGGGAGTCAGATGCAGTTTTATGTCTGTAATATTATACAACCAGGAGAGTTGATATTTGACCGTTATGCCACTGGTAAGTATGATGTTCTTCTTCTGGTTACGAAAAATCCTGCCGTTCTGATGGGTAGCCAGAAGAACACACTACTTGTTCTAGCAAAGGGCAATGATTTCAAAATATATATCAATGGTATATTCGTTGGTGAGAGGAACGATAGTACCTCTTCCGTCGGACGGGTCGGCTTCAACCTGGAAACATCTGCTTCCGACCCGCAAGGAGATGCCAGTTTCGCGAACTTCAAGTTGTATCCGCTTAAATAGAGCAGAATCGCCTGCAGCCGCTCTCAGGCCGCAGGCTCATACACCCGTTGACGCGCCCGCCACAGACGACGAAGCCAACCGGCCAGGGCAGAAACAAGTAGCCCGACAAGTAAAGCAAGAAGTGCGCCTTCATTGATAATCAAAGCATAAGCGCTGTCGTTGTTTATCAGCAGAATTGCTCTCCAGACGACGGCCAATGTAATATGATGCCCGAAGGGCAGCAGGTCGACAGTCAGTCCTACGCCCATCAAACAGCCAGCGACAAATGCTGTAAAAAGGCAGTGAAATACCGGCAATCTTCGTACTGATACAGCTACAAGAGCAGCAATACCTCCTTGCAGCAGCACAGCCAGCAGGGCAGTAGAGAAGATGGGCAGGTGCAGGATGAGGTCCTTTAGAAAAATGTAAATTATCGCGAAATATGCTGTGCCACCGGCCAGGCCCAGTATTAGCGCCCTTCGAAGGCGGAATGGCTCCTGGAATGTCGGAGTCATCAGCCGGGATTGGGATGATCTATCAAGGAAAGCCCAGTTCGACGCGGCAATGATTGAGGCGCGCTTGCGCCAGAACCAGGTTGTCAAAGGATAGACCCATAGACACATAAATGCGACAGTCATTAAGGGATCAGACATCAAATTATAGAAGATGGCATAGGCATCTACAATGACGGGATTCTGTGTTGGTAACTGGAGTCTTTGCTGTAAGGATTGTATAATCGCAGGTGAAATCAAAATCTCCTGGTAACTGGTTGCGTAGTTAGAAAACTCTCCAAGTACGATACCCAGGGCAATACTTGTGATTACCAGACCCACCCAATAGATTCTACGCGGCGAGGAACGACCAGCAGCTACCTCTAGCCAGCTTGCAAAGCAGACTGTCAGCCAGCGAAGAAGACCATAGAGCAAGGCCAGGAGCAATGCGCCAGCTATTGCAATCGAGGCCAATTGTGCGAGGAACGTAGATAAGAAGAGAGAGCTAAAGTTTGTATATCCTAGACTGGTAAAAAAACCACTCCCGTTCAGGATGGCCCGGAGCGTGAGTGGTTGACCAAGAAGCAGACCCAACACCAGGCCGAACGTTACTCCAATGAAGCCCGGCAGCGCCTGACCATATGCTTGTCTCGCGAAGATTGCGCGCCACATGCCCAGGCCAACAATACCGACCAGCAGCGGCGCTCCGATTATCCCCGGCGCTATCGCAGGGATGAAGGAATTGTTGAAAATTAATTCGAGGAACCAGTTGACGTTGGAAAGGACGCCGGTTACAATAAATCCCGCCGTGAAAGCATCCCAGAAATCCAGGCGAAGCAGATTGGATGTATCCTGTAGGAGATGTTGTCGTTTTTCAGGGTCAGGATGCGCGCGTAATATGCGCCGTAGACGGCCTTCTTTTGGGTGAGAGAGAGTGCCTAAAACACGTCCCAACGCGCCTTCAGACCCATCCCATGTAGAGGCACGCACGTCGGCATAGAGTTCACGCGCTCGTAAGAGTGCGTTGCGGATCAGGTAGATCAATACGGTGAGAATAAGCACAGGCCAGCCTAAAGTGAACACATTGAGAATGCTCTGGTAAGAGAACTGATTGATAAACTGCGATACAATCCAGGGGAGGAGCGCGGTCAGCAAGAATGACCAGACAATCGAAATGGTAAAGTAGGTTTTATTGATATCGCCGTTGCGCATGTGAGCCAGTTCATGCAGCACGACCGCGCGAAAGAAGGGCCGGTCATCCTGGAAAAGCTTGATCAGCCCGGCATGCAGGACGACGTAATAGCATCCCAAGCGACCAAATGCGACACCGCTGGCAGCAGAGCTATAGGGGTTGAGCAGGAAGATCGGAGAGCGGCGGAGTTCAGCCTGGCGGCACAGCTCTTCGAGGTAGGCCATCATGCCGGGCGGCGTATTGCTGATCTCGAGCTGTCTGAGACCATCGCGCCGGATTTTCGAGGCAGGCAGCATCCAATAGATGGCCGCAGCTATGCTAAGAAGCAGCGCCACGCCGAGTCCGATCCAGGCGGCCAGGGTGCTATTATAAGGCGCGATACATTGACCATAGAAATTTGCGAAGGCGGCCTGGTTGTTAAAGGAATTGCCGGGGTGGGCAATAGAGGCAGCATGGAGGCAGGATATAATATTGGTGCTAGAGATTGTCCGGTTAGCAGGGAAAGCATCGTAGAGAAAATTGTAAATTACTAAGCTAGCGCTGATCGTTGCGGTGATGAGCATGACGAAGCGAAAATCAGTGTCCGATGGGAAGGCGAACGGGTTCAGGCGGGATTCAGGTCGGGTTTTTTCTGTGCGCGCAATCACAAGCTTCTCCTGTTTTCTTCAAGCATCACCGCTCGATGAGCGCCAGCTTTCCGATGAGAGAATCTGCTAGCAGTTCAGCCTGCTTCTCTTTAAGTTTGAACTGCATAGCCTGGGAAATCGCCTGCTCGCGTACCTCTCGCAGTTGCGCGGGTGTGAGCGAGAGCGGAAGCGCGACTTTTTTCTCCTCTTTCTTCGCGAGATGGAGCTTTACCAGCAGTCGCTTGAAGAAACCAGATTCGGCGACCTTCTCGCTGAGCGATTTGACGATGGTATCGACGATGGTGAGGATAATAGGCGAGAGGAGCAGAGAACTGGCGCTGACAATGTCAAGTCCCAGTATCTCCTCCTTGCCGGATAGTCCTTTGCGCATCTTGCTGGAGTTCTTGAAATAGGCTTCGCTGATCATTTGAAACGTAGCAAGTTCCTGGGGGGCAATCTCCGCGACTATGCCGTTGGCCATTTGCGCAATGAGTTGATGTTCGCTTATGTTACCCATAACCCCTCCCTCAAGCTAGAGGCTTGCACTGGAGAACGACGGAGACCGATTTTAAGGTATGTGATAATACAGAGGTAAAGACGTAGTACACATAGATAATTATAACAAAGTCAAGGCGTTTCTGCATAGCGCGGGGCATAATAATGCCAGGGCTTCTCAAAAGTCTAAACCAAGCAACAAGGCAAGCGCTTTGTGCAGCTGGGCGGCAAAGACGCGCTGTTGAGCGGCCACATTGCGGACCTTGAGATGATCCATGAAGGTGAGGAATGAAGTGACTTCTGGTGCGGAGGAGGATACTCACCTTCGTTCTACATTGAAACAAAAGAGGCGGCCAGCAGAGCCAGCCGCTTCGTGATCGTATCTGCTCCCTGAGAAGGAAGAAGAGTTGCGCGTACAGATGGGCGTGAGGCAAGTATGCAGTGCCGTGAGTGGTCGAACCCGGCTAATTACTTGCGCTCGCGACGAGAGTAGCACTCCAGGAGCCACTGGCTTGAACCAGCCCGAGATTCAAACTCAATGATCCGCTGAGTCCCCCCTGAGTGCCAAGGCTGGCATTGGGCAGACCACTGAGAAGCAGATTTTGCCCGGGCAACAGATTCAGAATGGTCATCGCAATTGCATCCGCCCCTGAGACAGACCCCGTCACGGTCAGGCAAGTATTGGCTCCACTGTTCAACAGACTGCTATTCAGCAGGCTGCTGCTCAACAGACTACTATTCAGCGGGCTGCTGCTCAAGGTGACCGTTACCTGGCACAACTGGCCCTGGACACTTTGTCCCGACACCTGCAACTGCAATTGACCCGTGATGGACAAACCAGTTGAGAGCCCTGGAACTGCGTTCACACTCGCCTGAAAATTGTAGGTTCCACTCAACGCAGGGGCTGCGTGAGCGCGAATGATGGAGGCTCCTCCGGCAACTAGCAATGCTGCGAGCACGATCGGTGCAAGAAGCCATGCAAGCCTGTTGAAGCTGCGTGATGGTTTTTGGTCGTTCATAAATAGATTTCCTCCTTAAAGTGAGATAGTCGGAGAGATAGTGTCATGAGGAGTTTGTGCTGGAGGATAGAGCAAGAACTTGGTGCAAATACCTCCCTCTCCACATGACCCTGAAGGCGCGAAGGGCATCGGCCCTTTTCCCTTCTATATGAGTAGAACGTGCAGTACTTCAATAAGTAACTGTATTTATGTATAGATATAATTATATATTGTGACTATTCAGGTATTCTCTTCGAGCCACCTGCGGCGGCCAAGGTAGAGGAGGGATAATGGCCTCTTTCACTTGCGGGATTTCCCTTCTTGCTTGTATACTACACTTGACTCCTAAATTGTTGAAAGAGTTTTAGTTTTCTAACTGACCGTGCTGCATCTATCTTCACAGGTAAGCGAGTGAAAGAGCAAACGCTATGGTTCCTCAACAAGCCCCTGTTCCAACACAGCTCCTTCCATATTCACTGTTCAGGAATCGTTACTACATCATTGGCGAGGTTGGTGCGGGTGGTTTCGGTTCGGTCTACAAGGCCAAAGACACACTAAGCGGAGATCGCCTCGTTGCCATCAAGGAGGTGAAGCTACTCGGGCTAAACCAGCAAGCGATGATTGAAGCCACTAATGCCTTTGAGCGTGAAGTCAGCTTATTATCGCAACTGGATCATCCAAACCTACCACACTTGTACGAACACTTTCGGAGCCCAGGGCACTGGTACCTGGTCATGGATTTCATTGTGGGCGAAACACTTGAGGAATACCAGAGCAAGGCGCCAAACAGACGCCTGCTCCTAAGCGAAGTACTCGATATCGGGCTTCAACTCTGTACAGTCCTGGATTACCTGCATTCACAACAACCACCCATCGTCTTTCGCGATCTCAAACCGGCCAACATCATGCGCACTCCCAGGGGACAGCTCTACTTGATCGATTTTGGGATTGCACGTTACTTCAAGCCAGGACAGGCGAAAGACACTGTTGCCCTTGGTTCACTTGGATACGCCGCCCCAGAGCAGTATGGCAAAGCACAAACTACTCCGCGGGCCGATATCTACAGCTTAGGGGCCGTTTTGCATCAATTACTTACGACGAGAGATCCTTCAGAAGCGCCGTTTCGCTTTACACCCCTTCGTCCCAAAAGCCACGCGGATCCCGGATCACTCACTATGAGCATAGTGGATGTGCTGGTGAACAAACTTGAAGCACTTATCGCCAGCATGCTCGATATGGATGTGAACAAAAGGCCACCGGATATAGCTTATGTGAAACAGGAGCTACACGTAGTAAGCACGCTCTGGTCCGAGATCCTCAAGAGCTTCTGGCGACCAAAACTGGGGTATACCCAACGGATGCAAAAATGAGATGGGTGCGTTCATCACGCTGGATTCCAGGTGGCAGGATCAGCTACTTCTTGCTTTTCAGAGGCCATATCCTTGACTTCATGCACGCCTCCATCTTCAAAGGGAGGGAACCAGACATAGGGAATGCCCTTGCGGGAGGCATAGCGCAACTGCTGCGCAATTTTGCTGGGACTATGATACATCTCCACGTTCAAGCCGCGTTCACGCAACAGACTTGCTGTACGAGCAGCATCCGCACGTCGCTCGGCACGTGGGAAAATGACCAGCACCTGCGTCGGACATCTGGGACCTGGCGGCAAGCGCTTCTCTGCCACGAGTTTGGCGAAGAGGCGGGTCAAACCGAGAGATATCCCCACGCCTGGGAGCTTGCGCTTGATGAAAGCACCCGCGAGATTGTCGTAGCGCCCACCCGAACAGATGCTTCCAATGGTAGGAAATTCGAGTAGCGTGGTCTCATAGACGGTTCCCGTGTAGTAGTTGAAGCCACGGGCAATTGACAAGTCGGCCAGCAACGTCCCTTGCGGCAGCATGTGGAGTGCATCGATGACGAATGCTAACTCTTCTAGCCCTTCGTTGAGCAAATCAGACGCTATCCCCAGCGCTCGCACCCGTTCAGCGAAGGAGAGATCGGTTGTGCGGATGGTGGCCAGGGCAAGACAACGCAAGGCTACCTCACGCGGCAAGGCCAGGTCTGATTGGAGCGAGGACAGCACACCATCTTCCCCGATTTTGTCGAGTTTGTCTACCAGGCGAATAGCTGAGATGGTATCCTCAATACCCAGGCCTCTGAAGTACCCTTCGAGGATTTTGCGATTGCTGACCCGGATCTGGAAATCGCCCACTTCCAGGCGAGACAGGATGTCATACATGATGGCGGGTATTTCTGTATCGAAGTGCAGGGGAAGCTGATCGAGGTTGATGACGTCGATATCACATTGATAGAACTCGCGATAGCGTCCCTCTTGTGGTCGCTCCCCTCGCCATGCCCTTTGCATTTGGTAGCGTTTGAACGGGAAGACGAGGTCATGGAAATGTTCTGCGACGTAGCGTGCCAGGGGAACCGTCAAATCGTAATGGAGGCCCAGGCGTGGCTCGCCCGCTTCGTCATCCCTATGTAGCCGTTGGACGGTGTAAATTTCCTTGTCCGTCTCTCCTTTGGCGAGGAGGGCCTCGATCTCTTCGACCGACGGCGTTTCAATCGAGCAATACCCATAGCTTTCAAAAACGCGGCGGAGATGTCGTCCATCCACTTGAGTTCGACTATGCGCTGCTCGGGCAACCATTCGGGAAACCCGCTGATAGGTGACACGACAGACTCCTTCCCAATTTATAACACAGGTGTGCTAGATGGTATGTGGGATTAGCGTAGCGGTAAGCCGTTCCCGAATGTGCAGGAACGACGACCTACTGTTACTGGTGTGGATTGTATCATGGAGTCTCTGAGTTGTATAGGGAATCAGGGTGTGACAAGGGTGAGGTTCATAATTTCGCGTGGCGTGGGAACCTGAGCGCAAAAAATGCAAACCGGGGCTGACAATGACCGATTTTCGTGCTACACTCAAACTAACGGAATGAGGGATGCTTTCTGGCGACTTGAATAGCTGAAAGAGGTGGGCTATGAGCGAAACAACGTTGGAGCAGGCGGTTGAGACGTTTGCGCTTACTGGAGTTAGACTCTCCGATGCTGCTTTAGAAAAGCATTGGCAGTGGGGGGCATACGACTCCGAGG
>WNEZ01001619.1_pt1 | contig 29498 bp, 30 predicted proteins | sample 5400521 | NCBI WGS metagenome assembly WNEZ01 (sample SAMN13153339, study PRJNA577476) | soil metagenome | isolation source: 120 cm saprolite under Douglas fir tree site 2 hole 1 replicate 1 | place: USA:California | collected 2015-04-18 | reverse complement strand
ATCATCCAGGCGGCGCGCCAGGTGAGGAGCCGCGCCGCCTCGAGCTGGACCTCCATCTCCATCACGTCGCGCTCGAGCACCGTCAGCTTGTGCGGCGAGAGGCCGTAGCGGATCTCGATACCCCGCTCCCTGAGCGTGTCCTTGACGAAGTCGAGCGCGGCGCGCCCGACGCCGATGGCGCTCGCGGCGACGATCGGGCGCGTGGCGTCGAAGGTTGCCATGACGCCCTTGAACCCCTCGCTGGTCTTGGGGATCTCGGGGCTTCCGAGGATGTTGTTGAGCGGGACCCGGCAGTCCTCGAAGACGAGCGTCGCGGTGTCCGAGGCCCGGATGCCGAGCTTGTTCTCGACCTTGGTCACGTACATGCCGGGCGTGCCGGCCTCGACCACGAAGGCCTTGATGCCGGCCCGGCCAGCCGAGCGGTCGAGCGTCGCCCACACCACCACGAAACCTTCCGACTTCTCGGCGGCCATGAGGCCGCTGGTGCAGAAGATCTTCGTGCCGTTCAGGACCCAGTGGTCGCCGTCCCGATGCGCCGTGGTCTGGATGGCGGAGCTGTCCGAGCCGCAGCCGGGCTCCGTGATCGCCATCGCCGCCCACTTGGGCTTACCCCCGTTGAAGCGCGCGAGGAAGCGCTCCTTCTGCTCCGGGGTACCGGCGGCGGCCACCGCCGCCCCGCCCAGGCCCGTGTTCGGGATCGAGAGGTAGAGGCCCGCGTCGCCCCAGGAAAGCTCCTCGATCGCCACGCACATGGACAGGTTCCGCTCGGGGCGCTCCCCACGCGGCTTCTTCTCCTTCTCGGCGCCGCCGCTGACCGGGTTGCCGCTCGACACCTGCCACATCATGTTGAGGAAGTCCCACGGCTTCTCGTGCTCGCGCTCGTCGTACTCGCGCGCGATGGGGCGCATCGCCTGCTCGGCGACCGCGTGGACCATCTGGCGCTGCGTCTGGATGCCCTCGGACAGCTCGAAGTCGATCATGGCGTCTCCCCCCTAGACGATGGCGAGGCCATCGAAGGTCGCGAATCCGCGAGCGTTGCGCAGCCAGAGCTCCACGGGATGCTCGCGGATGTAGCCGTGGCCGCCGAGGACCTGCAGGGCGTTGTCGGCGACGGCGAGCGCCGACTGGCTGGCGTATTGCTTCACCAGGACCGCCTCGCGCGTGGCGGGCTGGCCGGAGTCGAGTTTCCACGCCGCCTCCCAGGTGAGGAGGCGCATGGAGTCGATCTCGATCGCCATGTCGGCCAGCTTGAAGGCGATCGCCTGCTTCTGGGCGATCGCCATGCCGAAGGCGCGGCGCTCCTTGGCATAGTCGCGGGCGTAGTCGAAGGCGGCGCGCGCGACGCCGACCGCGAGCGCGGCCACCGCGACGCGGCCCGCGTCGACGAGCGGCTGGAGGTTCGCCCCCTCGCCGCCGAGGCGCGCCGCGGCCGGCACGCGGACGTCGTCGAGCGTGATCGGATACGTGTCGAGCGCCCTGATCCCCATGTTCTTCTCGCGCTCTCCCACGGTGAGGCCCGGCGCGCCGCGTTCGACGACGAACGCCGCCAGCCCGTCCGGCGCGGCGGCGTAGACGAGGATCACCTCGGCGCGCGCGGCGAGCGGCACCAGGCACTTCTGGCCGGTGAGCACGTAGTCCCCGCCGCGTCGCTCGGCGCGGGTGGTGAGCGCCGTCGCGTCGAAGTCCCAGCGGGGCTCGACGAAGGCGGCCGTTCCGGCGGTGAACTCCGGCCCCGCGAAACGCGGCAGCCACTTCTTCTGCTGCGCCTCGGTGCCCGCCACGAGGAGCGCGATGGTCACCAACCTCGGCGCCAGCAGGTGCATGGCGAGCGCCAGGTCGCCGTAGGCCAGCTCCTCGAGGAGGAGAGCGCTGGTCACCGCCGAGCGGGTGTCGCCGTAGCCGCCGAATGCCTCGGGTATCGGGCTCTGCACGAGGCCGAGCTCCCAGCCGCGCTGGATGACCGCCTCCGGGACCTCGTTCTTCTCGTCGGCCTCGCGTGCCGCGGGACGAAGCACCTCGCGCGCGAAGCCGGCCATGGTCTCGCGGATGAGCTCCTGCTCGTCCGTCGGCTTGAAGTTCACCATGCCCCCTTGCCTCCCGAGACTGCGACGCCCGCGCCCGAGCCGCCGGTGGCGAGCCACGCGGTGAGCTGCTCGAGGAGCGTGTCGAGGACTCGCCGGAGGTCGATCTCCTCCGGGTCCTGGTAGTGCTGAACCTCGGCCCCGATGATGCCGCCCATGATCGCCGCCGCGGCTGCCTCGGCCGAGACGTCCGGCCGCAGGGTCCCCCGCTGCTGCCCGCGCCGGATGACGGTGGTCACGAAGGTCCGCATGCGGCGGAGGATGTCGCGGAACTCCCCCGACAGGCGCGGATTGGTGTCGAGGGCCTCGATCATGAGCGTGATGATGAAGCGGCGGTGGTTGGAGACGGTGGCGTGGAAGAAGCAGGCGTCCACCACCTCGCGAAGCCGCGTGAGGGCGTCCTGCGTCGGCGTGACCTTGTCCAGGACGTGCTGCTCGAAGCCGCCGATACGGTCCTTCACGGCCTCGAAGAGGAGCTCTTCCTTGTCGCGGAAGTGGTAGTAGACGGCGCCCTTGGTGACGCCCGCGTCGCGCGCGATGCGGTCGATGGTGGTGCCCTGGTAACCGAGACGAGCGAAGCAATCGATGGCCGCGGTCATGAGCTGCTTCCGCGACGGCTCGGACCTTCCGGCCCGTGGCTTGCGGGCGCCTGACATACTGAACGTTCAGTATCTTGCCTGACGCGCCCTGTCAACGGGATCTGGGGCGGTTGTGCCGGACTTGACACCCGGCGTAGTCCTGGGCCACAAGTCAGCCCCCGAACCTCATGCTTGACGCCGCCCGTGAGTTCATTGGAGCAGTCGTCACCAACTGGTGGGCGGCCGCCTGTTTCGTGAGTGCCGTGCTTTGGGCCATCTCTCAAGCGTCAGGAAAGGCCGAGCACGCCAATATCCCCCGGCGGTTGTTGCCCGCGCTCGTTCTCTTGTTCCTCTTCCTCGGCGCATTCCAAGCTTTTTACAGCAAACGAGAAGAGGCCATCGGGATGGGGAACGATAAGACAGCAGCGCTAGCCGAGCGAGACGAGGCGCGGCGCCAGCGCGATCAGGCAATTGCAACCGCAGGCCGCCTTCGGAGCGCAGGCCCGGCCTCTGATCGGAGACGGATTGAAGGGCTACAGCATACCGTCGATGCGCAGGCCAATGAGATCACGGCGCTTCACGAGCAGACTACACACGCCGAGGCACTGCGCGAGGAACAGACGAGGGACGTGGATGCGTTGCGCCAGCGACTGAACCAGCGAACTATCCCTGAGGACAAGATGGTGGTGCTGGTGGAAGGGCTCAAGAAGCTTGGCAGGGCATCGGCCATCGTCCGGATGAATACGGGAACGGAGCCGCAGTTTTATGCGGGCTACTTCTTTAAGGCGTTCTTCCAGGCCAAGTGGAGGACTGCGCTTGATCGCGCGGAAGCGAATCCTTTCGGTGCGGGCGCATGGCTGTTTATCGGGCGGCGATACAAGAAAGGGGATGAGGTACGCGCGCTGCTCGAAGGTGCGGGAATCACGCCGACAGTCGTGTTCGTGAAAGACCATCCCCCAGATGGCAAATATCTAGCTGGCGGTTACGACATTGCAATTGGCATCGGAGAGCGGCCGTAATGTCGCGTCCTCACCTCTCGGTACGTTTGTCCACCAACCGCCGCAACACGTCATCGAACTCCATCCCGTGCAGTGAGATCGGCTTCAGCCGCTTGCCCTTCACCGCGCCGGGCTTGGGTTTCGAGCCACGCTTCTTTCTCGGCTTCCCCCGCGTGGCGCGGGGTTTCTTGGATTGCATGGCCGGCTCCTCAGCATCCTGCCAGGACGGCGTCGAACATGTCGGGGTTGTCGCGGTTGTTGTGCCGGTACGAGAACTCGTTCAGGTAGAGCGGCAGATACTTCGCGCTCACGTGGTGGAAGTTCCCCATGATCCCGCGCTTTACGAGCGACCAGAACGAATCGAGGTTTGCCGTGTGGACCAAGCCGCGCACGTACTCGCCGCGCGAGTGGTCCACGCTCTTGTGGTTGTAGCCGTCCTTGGCGAGCGTGTCATAGGCGGGATACTTGTCCGTCGCAATCAGCGACACGTCGTCAGACACCGTCTTGCGGATAAACTGCTTGATCGTGAGCGCGTCGGCGTTGCCGATGACCTTGCACACGACGTTGCCCTTGCGAGCAATCGCCCCGATCACGCCGACCTTCGGGGGGACAAGGTTGCCGCGCTTCCCAGACTCGGCGCTCGTGCGCTTGCCGCGGTTGCCACGGTGCGCGTTCGAGGCGCTGCCGCCGATGTAGGTCTCGTCAATCTCAACGATGCCCCCGAGCAGCCCGCCGCCGCCCTGATGCATCGCCGCCCGGATGCGGTGGCACATGTACCAAGCCGTCCGGTAGCTGCCCTTCCTGCCGCGCACCGGGTCGATCATGCGGTGGACTTGGAGGGCGCTGATCCCCTTCTTCGATTGGGTCATCATGAAGAGGACTTCGAACCACGTGCGGAGGGGGACGTTGGTGTTCTCGAAGATCGTCCCGGTGAGGATGGAGAAGCGGTAGACGCCGGGGCACTCCTCGCTCGGGTTCTTGCAGACCCAGTGGAAGAGGCGGGACTTGAGGGCATAGAGGCGGCGGGTCTCGCCGCAGCGGGGGCAGGCCACCTTGCCGTCGGGCCAGCGCATCTTGGTGAGATGCGCCTTGCAGGCCTCCTCCGTCGGGAACTGCCGCTTGAGCTCCGCCAGCGTCCGGCTGGGCTTCGTCGTCTTTGCCATGTCCCAGAAGATAGCTCATCCCGGAGCGGGTGTCAAGTAAGACATAATCGCCGGATCTGGACTCTGGACAGGGCGAGGAGCTCGCGCTAGGCGAGGAAGGGCACTTGACGCAGAAAGGAGACGTAAATGACCAGGTTCGCTTTGCTTCTCGTCCTCGCCCTCCCGGGTCTCGCCGGGGCGGAGATGTGGCGGTGGACGGACGCTTCGGGGCGGATCCACTACTCGAACGTCCCGGACCACGTCCCCGCTCGTGCGACCGCAGTCCGCCGTGAGGTCGGCTACCTCGCACCCGTTCCCGCAGCAGCCCCGGGCGACGTGGCGCCGGCGGCCGAGCCGGGGCGGCTCCGGCAGGAGCGTCTGATCAAGCGGCGGCTCGCCGAGATCGACGCGTTCTACGCGCAGGTGCGAGATCGTCAGCGGGCGCGCCTCGAGGCATATGCCAGCTCCACGCTTCTTCCCGACTGGATGGTGGCCGACCGCTGGCTCCAGATGAGGGACGAGGAGGGAAAGCTGCGCGGGGAGCTGAGGCGGCTCGAGCGACGCCCGGCGTCCTAGGCGCTACATCCACGCGCCGCCGTCGACGCGCAGGACCTTGCCGGTGATCCAGGACGCGTCCTCGGAGGCGAGGAAGACGGCGGCGCGGCCGATGTCGGCCGGCTCCCCGGCCCGGCCGAGGGGGATCGTCTGCAGGACCGCGTCGCCGTGGAAGCGGATCAGCCGCTCCCCCATCTCGGAGCGCACCAGGCCGGGCGCGATGACGTTCACCCGCACGCCGGCCCCCGCGACCTCCTTGGCGAGCACCTTGGCGAGCGCGTTCACCCCGGCCTTGGCCACGTGGTAGGGCGCGCCGCCGGGCGCGGCCGCATCGGCCCCGATCGAGGAGATGAAGAGCACGACGCCCTTCTGCGCGACCACGTGCGGGACCGCCGCGCGCGCCGTCCAGAAGGCCCCGTCGAGATCGGTGCCCAGCACGCGGCGCCACTCGGCGGGATCGGTCTTCGCGACCGTCGCGACCCGGGCGGCGACACCCGAGTTGGCGACCGCGATGTCGAGGCGGCCCAGGAACTCGACGGCACGGGCGACCATGGCCTCCACCGCCTCCCGCTCGCCGACGTCCGCCTGGAGCGCGATCGCGCACCGGCCGAGCGCGCGCACCTCGGCCGCCGTGGCCTCCGCGGCCTCGCGATCGCGGCGGTAGTTGATCGCCACGTCCGCACCCTCGCGCGCGAACTCGATCACGATGCCGCGCCCGATGCCGCGGCCGCCGCCGGTCACGAGCGCCGTTCTTCCGTCGAGCTTGCCCACGTTCGGTGTCGAACGGCTAGGAAGCTGGCTCGCCCGAATCGGCCAGCACGGTCATGACGTTGTCGCGCACCTCGGCGAAGCCGCCTCCGAGGTGGAGGCGAACCACGCCGCCCTCGCCGCGGTAGACGAGCTCGCCCGGCTCGAGCGCCGTCACCAGCGCCGCGTGGTCGGGGAGGACGCCGATCTGTCCCCACGCCCCCTCGGCCGTGACCTCGCGCACCTCGGCGTCCACGAGCTCGCGCTCGGGGGTGTAGACGCGGAGCCGGAAGCGATCGGCCATTACGCCGCCATCTTGCGGGCCTTCTCGCAGGCATCGTCGATCGTGCCCACCATGTAGAAGGCCTGCTCGGGGAGGTCGTCGTGCTTGCCCTCGACGATCTCGCGGAAACCGCGGATGGTCTCGGCGAGCGGCACGTAGACCCCCTTGTAGCCCGTGAACTGCTCGGCGACGTGAAAGGGCTGGGAGAGGAACTTCTGGATCTTGCGCGCCCGGGCGACCGCGAGCCTGTCGTCCTCGGAGAGCTCGTCCATGCCCAGGATGGCGATGATGTCCTGGAGATCCTTGTAGCGCTGGAGGATCGCCTGGACCTGACGCGCCACGCGGTAGTGCTCCTCGCCGACCACGGCCGCGCTCAGGATGCGCGACGTGGAGTCGAGCGGGTCGACGGCGGGGTAGATGCCGAGCTCCGCGATCTGCCGGGAGAGCACGGTGGTCGCGTCCAGGTGCGCGAAGGTGGTGGCCGGGGCCGGGTCGGTCAGGTCGTCGGCGGGCACGTAGATCGCCTGCACCGAGGTGATCGAGCCCTTCTTGGTGGTCGTGATGCGCTCCTGCAGCTCGCCAATGTCCGTGCCCAGGGTGGGCTGGTAGCCGACGGCCGAGGGCATGCGGCCGAGGAGGGCGGACACCTCGGAGTTGGCCTGCACGAAGCGGAAGATGTTATCGATGAAGAGGAGGACGTCCTTGCCTTCCTCGTCGCGGAAGTACTCGGCCGCGGTGAGCGCCGAGAGACCGACGCGGGCGCGGGCGCCCGGCGGCTCGTTCATCTGCCCGTAGACGAGGGCGGCGCGCGAGATGACCGGGTTCCCGTCGGAGAGCTTCGACTCCTGCATCTCGATGTAGAGGTCGTTGCCCTCGCGCGTCCGCTCGCCGACCCCGCCGAACACCGACACGCCGCCGTGCTGCTTGGCGACGTTGTTGATGAGCTCCATGATGATGACCGTCTTGCCGACCCCGGCGCCGCCGAAGAGGCCGATCTTCCCGCCGCGCTGGTAGGGGGCGAGGAGGTCGACGACCTTGATGCCGGTCTCGAAGGCCTGGACCTGGGTCTCCTGATCGGTGAACGCGGGCGTCTCGCGGTGGATGGGGTAGCGCTTGGCGGCCGCGATCGGCCCGCGGTCGTCGACCGGCTCGCCGACCACGTTCATGATTCGGCCCAAGGTCGCCTCGCCGACCGGCACCCGGATGCCGTCGCCCGTGTCCCGCACCTCCTGGCCGCGCGTGAGGCCGTCCGTCGAGTCCATGGCGATGGTGCGCACGGTCTTCTCGCCCAGGTGCAGCGCGACCTCGACGATCAGGTTCCAGGGGCGATCGTCGATCGCGGGGTTGGTGATCTGGAGGGCGTTGAAGATCGCGGGCAGGTTCCCGTCCGGGAACTCCACGTCGACCGCGGGGCCGATCACCTGCGTGATGCGTCCGGTGCTGGGCATGAGCGGAGGCTATCCTTTCAGCGCTTCGGCGCCCGAGACGATCTCCATCAGCTCCTTGGTGATGGTCGCCTGGCGGGCGCGGTTCATCGAGAGGGTGAGGCTGCCGATCATCTCCGAGGCGTTCGTCGTGGCGTTGTCCATGGCCGTCATGCGCGCGCCGTGCTCGCTCGCGATCGCCTCGAGGAGCGCCTGGGTGATGAGTGCCTCGACGTAGCGCGGCAGGAGCCGCGCCAGCAGCTCGGGCCGCTCGGGCTCGAAGATGTAGTCGGCGGCCGGCGCATCGGCGGACGGCGGGGGGACGGGAAGGAGCGGCACCGCGCTCGCCACCTGCGAGATCGCGGAGCGGAAGCGGGTGTAGACGAGGTGGACCGCGTCCGTCTCCTCGGCGACGAAGCGGCGCGTCACTTCCGCGGCCAGCTCGGCGGCCATGGCCGCGGGCGCCGTGGTGAGCATGCCGACGCGGTGGGCCACCACGCGGGCCGAGCGCCGCCGGTAGTACTCGAGCCCCTTTCGCCCGACCACGACGATGGACGCCTCGGCTGACAATCGCTGGCGCACCAAGCCCTCCGCGAAACGGAGCAGGTTGGCGTTGTAGCCGCCGCAGAGGCCCCGGTCGCTGGTCAGGACCAGGAGGTCGACGCGCTCTTCCGGGCGCCGCGCGAGCAGCGGGTGCGCCTCCGGCTCGACGCCCGCCGCCACCGCGGTGAACATCTCGGCGAGCTTGGTGGCGTAGGGCCGGGCCCGCTTCGCTGCCTCCTCGGCGCGCCGCAGCTTGGCCGCGGCGACCATCTTCATCGCCTTGGTGATCTGCTGGGTGGAGCGGACGGTGGCGATCCGCTTGCGGAGGACCTTGAGGCTCGGCATCCGGGGGCGCTAGGCCTTGAAGAGCCTCGCAAAATCGGCGAGCGCGGCGTCGAGCTTCGCCTTCACCTCGTCGGTCAGCTCCTTCTTCTCGCCGAGCAGGCCGAGCGCGGCCGCGTGCTTCGCCTCGAGGAAGGCGTGCAGCTCGTGCTCGTAGCGCTGGATGGCGGCGACCGGCAGGGCGTCGAGGTGGCCGTTGGTGGCCGCGTAGATGATGACGATCTGCTTCTCGGCGGGCAGGGGGACGAACTGCCCCTGCTTCATCACCTCGACCAGGCGCTCGCCCCGATCCAGCTGCCGCTTCGTCGCCGCGTCGAGATCGGAGCCGAACTGCGCGAAGGCCGCCATCTCGCGGTACTGCGCCAGCTCGAGACGGAGCGGCCCCGCGACCTTCCTCATGGCCTTCACCTGCGCGTTGCCGCCCACGCGCGACACCGAGATGCCGACGTTCACCGCCGGTCGGACGCCCGAGAAGAAGAGGTCGGACTCGAGGAATATCTGCCCGTCGGTGATCGAGATGACGTTGGTCGGGATGTACGCCGACACGTCGCCGGCCTGGGTCTCGATGATGGGCAACGCGGTCAGCGAGCCGCCGCCCTTCTCGTTGCTCATCTTGGCGGCACGCTCGAGGAGACGCGAGTGCAGGTAGAAGACGTCCCCCGGGTACGCCTCGCGGCCCGGCGGCCGGCGCAGGAGAAGCGAGAGCTGGCGGTAGGCGGTCGCCTGCTTGGAGAGGTCGTCGTAGATGACCAGCGCGTGGCGCCCGCTGTCGCGGAAGTACTCGCCCATGCTGCAGCCGCTGTAGGGCGCGATGAACTGGAGCGGAGCGGGCTCGGAGGCGGAAGCGAGCACCACGGTGGTGTAGTCCATCGCGCCCTCGCGCGTGAGCTTGTCCACCACCTGCGCGACCGTCGAGCGCTTCTGCCCGATGGCCACGTAGACGCACTGCACGTCGCCGCCGCGTTGATTGATGATGGTGTCGAGCGTGATGGCGGTCTTGCCGGTCTGCCGGTCGCCGATGATCAGCTCGCGCTGGCCGCGGCCGATGGGGATCATCGCGTCGATCGCCTTGATGCCGGTCTGAAGGGGTTCCTTCACCGGCTGGCGGGCGACGATGCCCGGCGCCTTCAGCTCGATGCGGCGGGTGGCTGTGCTCTTGATCGGCCCCTTGCCGTCGACAGGCTGGCCGAGGGCGTTCACCACGCGGCCGAGGAGCGCTTCGCCGACGGGGACCTCGGCGATGCGGCCCGTGCGCCGGACCTCGTCGCCGTCCTTGATCTCCTGCTGCTCGCCCAGGATGGCGGCGCCGACGTTGTCCTCCTCGAGGTTCAGTACGATGCCGTAGATGCCGTGCGGGAACTCGATCAGCTCGCCCGCCGCCGCCTTGTCCAGGCCGTAGATGCGGGCGATGCCGTCGCCGCAGGAGAGCACCATGCCCGTCTCCCGCACCTCGAGCTGCTTCTCGTACTCCTTGATCTGCTCGCGGATGATGTCGCTGATCTCCGCCGCGCGGATCTGCATCGCTGAGTCCCCCCGGCCGCGGGCTAGCTGCCGCCCTCGGCCATCTCCTTCGTCAGGCGGGCGAGCTGGGTCTTCAGGCTCCCGTCGTAGACCGTCCCGCCGATGTCGAGCACCACGCCGCCGAGCAGCTCCGGATCGAGCTCGGGGGCGGCGAGGACCTTCGGGCGGCCCGTCAGGCGCCGCGCCAGCTCGACCAGCTCGTTGCGCTCGACCCCGCTGAGCGCGGCCGCCGAGCGGATCGTCACACGCGCGCGGTCGAGCTCGTCGTCGAGCATGGTGTCGTACCAGCGCACCAGGTCCGGCAGGATCGCCAGCCGGTCGCGCTCGGCGAGGAGCCCGATCAGGTTGCGCACCGCGGGCGAGACGCCGAGCGCCTCCGCGACCCCCCTGGCGGTCCGCTGCCGTGCTCCCGCGTCGATCACCGGGCTCAACACGACGCGGCGTAGCCGGGGCTCGTCGAAGGTGGCCGCCGCGCGCGCGATCTCCTCGCCCGTCGCTTCGCTGGTGCCGTCCTCCCGGGCGAGGGCCAGGACGGCGCGCGCGTAGCGCTTGGCGAGGCGGCCGGTCACGCCGGGGCCCCCGCGCTGGCGACGAACTCGCGCACGAAGCGCTCCTGATCCTCGGGGCGGATCGCCTGGCGGACGAGCGCCGTCGCCTGTCGCACCGCCTCGTCGATCACCTCGGAGCGCAGCGCCGCCCGGGCGGTGGCGAACTCGTGCTCGGCCAGCAGGCGAGCGTCGCCGCGAATGCGCTCGGCAGCCGCGCGGCCGCGGGCGAGCAGGTCCTCGCGCTCGCGCTCGGCGGTGTCCCGCAGGTCGGCGCGGAGCTGAGCGCGCAGCGCGGGGAGGTTCGCGACGTCGCGCGCGATCGCGGAGCGCAGCGCCTCGGCCTCGGCGCGCGCCCGCGCTCCCGCCTGGAGCGCCTCGCGCAGGCGCGCCGTACGGGCGCGAAAGTACTCGACCGCCGGCGCGCGCAGGAAGCGCACGAGCAGCGCGACGAAGATGATGAAGTTGAGGGTCGGCCAGAGGAGCTCGCCGATGGACGCGTGGGGCGCCGCGTGCTCCGTCATGTCGGGCGTCCGAGGACCTTCTGGGCCGCGATGCGGGCGATCTCGCCCGCGGAGTCACGCAGCCCCAGGCGCGCGGCCACCACCTCCTCCTCGACCCGCCTACGGACGTCGGTCAGGGTGCGCTGCGCATCCGCGCGGGCCTCGGCGATCAGCCTCTGCTGCTCCGCCTCCGTCTGACGCAGCATCTCCTGCATCTCGTCGTGTGCCTCACCCTTGGTCTGCTCGAGCGCCGCCGCGTGCTCCGCGCGCAGACGCTCCGCCTCGGCCTGGATCGCGCGCGCCTCCCGGACGGCGCCCTCGGAGCGCGCGGCGCGCTCGCGGATGACGCGCAGGGCGGGGTCGAACCAGAGGCGTTTCAGCGCGAGCCAGAGCCCGACGAAGAGCGCGATCTGAACCAGCAGCGTGTAGTCGATGTGCATAGGCCTCGACCCGCCTTCACTACCCGACGGGGCGCGGCAATTCCAGGGCGGGCGGAGAGCTGCGGCTACTTGGCGAGCTCGGAGTGAACCTTCAGGGCGGCGCCTTCCTGAGGCCGCTCGTCCTTGGGGAAAAATGCGACTTTTCGGTCCTTGTCGGCCCGGCCCGCCTCGCTGCCGGACATCGTGCACTGGCCCTCGAAGATGACCCCCTCGTGGATGATGAGGCACGGAGTCGAGATGTTGCCGAAGACCTTCCCCGGGGCCAATATCTCGAGCCGCTTGCGGGCCGTGATATCGCCCGTCACCTTGCCGTGCACGACGACCGAGGTCCCGGTGATCTGCGCGCCCACCAGCGCGCTCTCGCCGATCGTGAGCGTGTCTTGCGCCGTGATTTTGCCCTCGACTTGCCCCTCGATGCGCACCGCGCCCTCGAACGCGAGCTCGCCGGTGACCCGGCTACCCTTGCCAAGAAACGCGCTGGTCCCGCCCGTCTCCTCCACCTGGGATCTGTCGCGCTCGCGCTCGAACATCTCAACCTCCCGTCGCACAGGAGCTGGCGGCGGCACCGAGGCTTCGGGATCCAGTCCCCGGGGCCGATCGAGCCGCTCGCGGTCCTTGCTGAATAGCGACATTGAAGCTCCGAGGTGCCGCAGGCCATCGCTCGGCGTCCGCGGTAGTCGGCTTCAGAAACGCCCGGCTTGTAGCACCGCGTCGAGCGGAGTGTCAAAGCGCTCAGACCCCAGGTAGGGCCTGGCGAAGTCGGTCGATGAGGCGGTCGAGCTCGGGGTCGGAGTAGAACTCGATCTCGATCGATCCACCGCGCCCCCGGCGCGTGATCCGCACTCGCGTCCCGAGACCACGCGTCAGCTCCTCGGCGAGCCCGTGCAGGTGCAGGTCGGGGGGACGGCCGGTGGCCGGCGAACCTCCCGGGCGGGACCGCCGGGCGGCCGCCTGCCGCTCGGCCTCGCTCTTGGTCAGGTGGCGCGTGACGATCTCGCGCGCGAAGCGCACCTGCTCGGTCACACCTTCGATGGTGAGCACCGCGCGCGCGTGACCCGCCGTCAGCTCCCCGTTCTCCAGCTGGGCCTTGACCGCGTCGGGCAGACCGAGGAGGCGGAGCGTGTTCGTGATCGCCGGCCGGCTCTTCCCGACCCGCTCGGCGATCTCGTCCTGGGTGAGCCCGTGCTCGTCGAGGAGATGGCGGTACGCGTCGGCCTCCTCCAGCGGGGTCAGGTTCTCGCGCTGGACGTTCTCGATCAGCGCCAGCTCTAGGCGGTCCTCCGCCCGCGCCTCGCGCACAATCACCGGGACCCGCTCGAGTCCCGCCCGGGTCGCCGCCCGCAGCCGCCGCTCCCCGGCGATCAGCTCGTAGCGCCCCGCGATGCGCCGCACGACCAGCGGCTGGAGCAGCCCGTGGCGCCCTATCGAATCGGCGAGCAGGCCGAGCGCCGCGTCGTCGAAGTGGCGCCGCGGCTGCTCCGGGTTGGGCACGATCTCGTGGATGGGCACCGCCAGCTCGCCCGGCGCCGTGCCCGAAGGCCGCCGCTCCGGCGCGGCCGGAAAGAGCGCTTCCAGACCCTTCCCCAGAGCCTTGCGCATCCCGCTCTCCATTCAAGCTGTCTTTCTAGGCAGCGTCATGCCTCCGCGTCGTGCTGCGTGGACTCGGCCGGCGCGGGCGCCGCGATCTCGCGCGCCAGCGCCCGGTAGGCGATCGCTCCGCGCGAGGTGGGATCGTAGAGGAGCACCGGCATGCCGTGGCTCGGGCTCTCCGACACGCGCACGTTGCGCGGGATCACGGCACGGAAGACCTGGTCGCCGAAGTGAGTGCGAACCTCGTCCTGGACCTGGCGTGCGAGGCTGTTGCGCCCGTCGAACATGGTGAGGAGGAGGCCCTCGAGCACGAGCGGCGGATTGAGCGCATCGCGCACCCGGCCGACGGTGTCGAGGAGCGCGGTCAGGCCCTCGAGCGCGTAGTACTCGCACTGCAGCGGCACCAGCACCGAGTCGGCCGCGCGGAGCGCGTTCACGGTGAGCAGGCTGAGCGACGGCGGGCAGTCGATGATGATGAAGTCGTACCCCACGCGCACCCGCGAGAGGGCCTCGTGCAGCCGGTTCTCCCGCGCCAGCTGAGTCACGAGCTCGATCTCGGCGCCGACCAGCTCCCGCGTGGCGGGTGCGATGTCGAGCCGCTCGATGGCCGTGTGGCGCGTGATGTCCGCCATGGCACGACCGCCGAGCAGGGCCTCGTACACCGTTTCCTCGCCCGCGGCGGGCCGGAGTCCGACGCCGGTCGTCGCGCTACCCTGAGGGTCGAGGTCGACGAGAAGCGTCGCGTGGCCCTGAAGGGCGAAGGCGGCCGCGAGGTTCACGGCCGTGGTGGTCTTCCCCACCCCACCCTTCTGATTGGCCACCGCGATCACACGGCCCATCACCCGGCTCCACCCGTCGAGGGAGCGGAAGCCCTTCCACCCCCACGCCACGCTGGGCGTGTAGCACACGAGCGGCCGCTATGAAACTGCCCCGCTGCGGTCGAAGAGAAAAAGGCTGCGCTCGGCCCCTCCGGAGAGGGTGTAATCATGCCTCCCGCTGAGACGAAAGCCTCTCTCGTTCGCGAGCGCAGACGCCGCGCCCGCCGCGCGCGGCGTCTGCATCGCGATCGCCGTGCCGTGCGGCGCGAGGAGTGGCAACGCGAGCCCGAGGAACAGGTCCAACCTGAGCGCCCGCGCGATCGCCAGGGTGACGCGGCCAGCCATCTCGGGAGCCGTCGCCGCCTCCTCGGCGCGCATCTCGAGGGTTCGGACGGCCGGAAGCGGAATCGAGCGAATGGCTTCGCAGAGAAAGCTCGTGGGCCGCCGGCGGGACTCGATGAGGACGATGTCCAGGTCGGGACGCAGGCACCCGAGCACGATTCCCGGGAAACCAGCGCCGCTGCCGATATCGGTGACGATTCCCGCGCTGGGGAGGTGCGGAACGGGAGCGAGCGAGTCGATCACGTGATCGCGCACCAGGAGCGCGACGTCACGCACGCCGGTGAGGTGAACGCGGCGGTTCCACGTGCGCAGCAGCTCGAGAAACCGCGCCAGGCGGTCGAGCGCATCCTGCTCCAGGGCCACGCCGAGGCTCTTCGCCGCAGCGCGCAGGAGCCGAGCTTCCGCAGGCGTCATGCGCGCAGGGGTCACCGGCGGATGAAGCTGCTCAGCTCGCTGGCGGCTTCGCCGCGGAAGGCCGTCGCGCCCGCTCGGCAGGCAGGATGATCACTTTGCGGAAGTGTCCGTCGCCCTCGCTGCGGGTCGCGATGGCAGGGTCGTCCTGGAGCGCCAGGTGAACGACCCGCCGGTCTCTGGCGCTCATGGGGTCGAGCGTCACCGGGCGGCCCGACTGCTTGGCCTTCTCGCCGAGACGCCGCGCAAGCTCGGTCAGATGGTCACACCGCCGCTCTCGATAGTGTTCGACGTCAATCATCACCCGACCCGTCGATTCGTCGTCCCTGCCGACGATTCGATTCACGACGTATTCGAGGGCGTCGAGCGTCTGGCCCCGCTTTCCTATGAGGAGGCCGCTGCTGTCGCCGCTCACTTCCAAGAGGACGCTCCCGGGGTCCGGTCCGGGTCGCGCGGCGACGGAATACGAGACGCCGATCCGCGAGAGGATCCCCTCGAGGGCTCGCTGGCACCTTACCTCGAAGCCCCCGGAAGCCGGCGCAGGTGCGCCGCTGGCAGATCCGGCCTCCGGTGGATTCTCAGCAGGCCCGGGCGCGGGTGTAGCGGGCGAAGTTTCCCGGGAATCCAACTCGGGCATATCGCTCGTCAGGCCCGGGAGTCTGGAGGACAGGGGCGCGCGTACCGTGGCCCTCACCCGCGCCTTCCTCCCTCCGAAGCCCAGCACTCCCCGGGTCGCATCCATGAGAATGTCGACCTGGACCTGATCGCGCGGGACGTCGAGGGCGCGCAGGGCGGTCTCGATCGCCTGGTCGATTGTTTCCCCCTCGCTCTCGATCGACCGCATCTTCTCCCCCCCTCACTTCATGGACCGCATCATGAGGTACTGCTGGCCCACGGTGAGCACGTTGTTCACCAGCCAGTACAGCACGAGACCCGCCGGCATCTTGAAGAAGAAAAAGGTGAAGACGACTGGCATGAACATCATCATCCGTTGCTGCGCAGGGTCGGCCTGCGCAGGCGTGAGCCATTGCTGGAGAAACATGCTGGCCCCCATGAGGAGCGTCAGGACCGGCAGGCCGACGCCGCCCACCACCAGGCGGTCCGGCGCGGAGAGGTCGTTGATCCACAGTGCGAAGGGCGCGTGACGGAGCTCGATGGAGAGCGAGAGAGTGGTGTAGAGACCGACGAAGATGGGGAGCTGGAGCACCATCGGAAGGCACCCGGCCAGGGGGTTCACGCGGTGCCGGCGGTAGAGGTCCATGACTTCCTTCTGGAGAGCCACCTGATCGTCCTTGAAGCGCTCCCGAAGCTTGGTCATCTGGGGCTGGATCTTCTGCATTTCCCGCATATTACGGAACGTGGTACGCGTCAGGGGTGCGGTTGCGGCCTTGATCAGCGCGGTGAGCACGATGATCGCCACCCCGTAATTCCCGGTGACGCGTTGCAGCGCCCGGAGGGCATGGAGCAGAGGGATGGCGACGAACCAGAATTTCCCGAAGTTCAGCGCCCGCTCCAGATCATGACCCGCTCGGGCGAGAATCTCTCGGTCCTTCGGTCCGGCGTAGACGGCGAACTTGGCCTTCCGCCCGAGGACTGGCGCGTCCATCCTGACGATGGGCAGCCCCGCTGCGCCCGTCAGTACGGCCGGGAGCGCGCCGGATGCGGGCATCGCGACCGCAAGGAAGTACTGCTCCGCGAATCCCGCCCAACGGCTGAAACCTAGCTGGACGTCGCTCGCCGGGGCTTCTGCGACGAGGGTGGTTGCGTGATCGGGCGCGAACCGCTCCCGAATCTTGACCGGTTTCTCGACCAGGCTGTCAGCCACCAGGGCTACGGCCCTCGGGCTGGCGGTGGGGCTATCGATGGGTAGCGGAGCCAAGATCAGTCCAAGGGACAAGGGTAGGGGAGCCTTGCCGGATACGGTCGCGGCGACCTTGAAGAGATATCGGTTCCCGGCGAAGCGGTATCGCTTCTCGAGGTGGGTTCCGTTCCCCGAATCCGCCGTGAACACCACTTCCGCGGTCTCGCCTCCGTGGACAGCGACGTCGGTCCGGGACGGGCGGTAGACCAGGCGAGCATCACTGGCGCTTGCCCCGAGCTGCAGGGTGAGCGGGAGAATGGGGCTCGCCTCCACCAGGTCGAGAAGACCATCACGCCCGACGGTCCGGGCATAGGCGTTCAGTCGGACGTCGACCACCCGGGCGCCAATCGGCGCGATAGACACCTGGAACACGTCGGTTTCGACGGTCACGAATCCGGCGGCTCCGGGGTCTGCGGCCAGGTCGCTGGCGGCGGCCGGGGGTGACTCTACCGCAGATTCGGCCGGGGGAGTCGACCGCGGGGTGGGTACCTGTCGCCGCGCGTACCGGCTCAGGACGAGTTGCTGATAGGCGAAGATCAGGAGAAGGGAGATCGCCGATGCGATGAGGAGCCGCCGCTGGTCCACGGCTCACCCTCTCCGCGCCGGCACCGGATCGTAACCGCCCTCGTTCCACGGGTGGCAGCGCGCGACCCGGTGGGCCGCCAGCCACACGCCGCGAATCGCTCCGTGCTCGTCGATCGCCTCGATGGCGAACAACGAGCAGCTCGGAGCGAATCGACAGGCGGGAGGCAGCCCCGGAGCGATCACGAGACGATAGGCTCGGAGCAGCGTGATCAGCGCCCGCGCCAGCGGGCGCGGGCGCGCCCTGTCACTTGTCGACGCTGAGCTCGAGGGCTCGCGCGAATTCCGTGGCCGCTTGGGCATATGTGAGGGTGTTCGCACCAGGCTTGGCAATGACGACCACGTCGGACGGCGGCGTGATGTCGCGGCGACGAGCGCGGAAGACCTCCCGGATGAGTCGCTTGACACGGCTGCGGACCACCGCGTTCCCGACCCGCTTGCTCACCGTGACCCCGAGGCGGGAGCACGCTCCGGGCGCCCGTCGCCGGATGACTACCAGGCGCTCACCGTGCCGCCGCCGCCCCTCGTGCTGCACGGCAAGGAAGTCGGCGCGCCGACGCAGGCGGACGGCCTTGGGATAGGCGTACGAGTCGGGCACGAAATCACCCGGGCTGCTTCGCAGGAATCGTGACCGTGAGCCGTCGCCGCCGCTTGTCGCGACGGCGCTTCAGGACGCGGCGTCCTCCCGGCGTCGCCATGCGGGCTCGGAAGCCGTGCGTTCGCTTGCGGCGACGGTTGCTCGGCTGGTACGTCCTCTTCATCGCTCACCGTGCTCGGCGCGGAAACCGCGCATACGAACACAGCACCCGGTGAATGTCAATTTGCGAGCGTGCGTGGTACTGGCTGTCCGCGTGCGTGGTGCTGGCCTAAGCGTGGGTGCTGTCCTTAAGTCGGCCTCGGTGTCCTAGCTCGACGGTGAGTGTCCTAAGCTCACCGGCCGAGCGATAGGAGGGCGACGAGTAAGGCGAACAGGATGATCATGACCGTAAGCATCCAGTCGCCAGGGTCGCAACCTCGGCTCATCGCGCCCTCGCACACGGCGGGGACTGATGACGCGCTCAGCGACGGTCTACGGCCTCAGGGCCGATATATCGCGGCGGCCTCACTTCTCGTCCAGAAGTCTCGGCACGGCCGCGCGTGATCAGCCCCCGGCCGGGCTCTGGGGCGTGTCGTAGACAAGGCTCCGATGGAATTCAACCACCGAAAGGTGGATTAGTTCGGGCCGACGGATGATCCCGAGCCCATAGCCGTCGGGCTGAGCACGAAGTAGGCCGGGAATCTGACGCTCAGGACACTTCGCGGTGGTGGTCTGCGCGTGATGAAGGGCGGACTCGTGTGAAGGCGGACGTCGCGCTTAGGGCTGTCGTGGGCGTTATCATGATGGTCCGGCGCAAGCCGCTCGCTCAGTCCAAGCCCGGCGTCAAGCAGTCCCTAGACCTGTCCGTTTTCGAGAACGCAGACCTATGGATGCCCTAGTCGTTCTTGAGAACATGAGTGGCTTGCTTCGGCCACGTCTCAGCCGGTTGGCGCTGCCTCCGCCTCGCGTCGCGCGCTCTTTCCCGGGTAGTCGCGCGCGAAGTGCTCCTCGCATCGCCCCCGCCCGACGACTCGCTTGCGACATCCCTCGGCGCGGCAGCTCTTGTAGCGAGCCTTGGGCAACGTGCCGCGCTTCCACGCGGCGTAGTGACGACGGCAATAGGCTTTCCCACCATCTGCGGGCCGGCTGCATCCCTCGTGCTTGCAGGACGCGGAGCGGTTCGGCATGCGTCTTCCTCCCCTCAGTCCGTTCTCGTTTGAGACCACGGGCCATCAGGTCGACGACGACCTGCCGCGGCGGCTTGTCGTCGTAAAGGAGCAGGTACATCTGCTCCGTGATCGGCATCTCGACTCCCACGCTGCGGGCGAGATCGCGGACCGAGCGCGTGTTCCTCACCCCCACAGGCGTGCCCCGCAGCAGCGGAAGGGTCGTCTCCGCCAGCCCCCTGATCGCCGACGACGGGCAGACGAAGACGAGCATCTTCGGCGCGCGAGCAGGCCTCCTCGAGTGACCCCAGGGGCTTCAAGCCCGGGGGAAAGCAAACGCCCGGCAGATAGATCGGGTTCTCGCCCACTGCGGCCAGCCGCGCGGCGAAACTCGGGGTTCCGCGCCCACAACGCGACCTCGTGGCCGATTTGGGCCAGGTGTGCGCCCAGGGCTGTGCCCCAGCTTCCGGCTCCCAGCATCGTTACCGCCGCCATCGCTGGGCCGGGGACGCTGGCACGGATGCGTCCCGGCACGCAAGCGCGCCGGCGGTTCGATGTCGAACCGCGGGCGCTACGAGTCGGCCGGTTCGGGCTCGGGGTCCGGGGGCGGCGCCTCGTCCCTGGTTTCGCCCTCGTCCTCGCGCTCCGCGAGGCGGGCGACCGACGCGACGCGCTCACCCTCCTCCAGGACGATCAGGCGCACGCCCTGCGTGTTCCGCCCGATCACGCGGATCTCCTTGACGCGCAGGCGGATCACCTTGCCGCCGCTCGTGACCAGCATGATCTGGTCGTCGTCCGTCACCAAGCGGACGCCGATCACCCGGCCGGTCTTGTCGGTGGTCTTCATGGTGATGATGCCCTTCCCGCCGCGTCGCGTGAGCCGGTATTCGTCCATTTCCGTGCGCTTGCCGTAACCGTTCTCGGACACGGCGAGGAGGGTGGCTCCCGCCTCTACCAGGTCGAGGGCGACCACCTCGTCGCCCTGGTCGAGCTTCATGCCCCGTACGCCGTACGTGTCACGCCCCATGGGCCGCGCCTCTTCTTCCTCGAAGCGGATCGCCTGCCCGTCACGCGTGGAGAGGATCACCTGGCACGACCCGTCGGTCAGGCGTACGCCGATCACCTCGTCGTTGTCCTCGAGCGCGATGGCGATGATGCCCGAGGGGCGCGGGCTCGCGTACTGCATCAGGTCCGTCTTCTTCACCAGGCCGCGGCGCGTCGCGAAGAGCACGTATCGCCCCTCCTGGAACTCGCGCACCGGCAGGAAGGCGGAGAGCTTCTCCTCGGGGCTAAGACTGAGCAGGTTGGTGATGCTCCGCCCTCGGGCCGCCCGTCCCGCCTGGGGGATCTCGTGGACCTTCAGCCAGAACACCTTCCCGGAGGTGGTGAAGAAGAGCAGGTAGGAGTGCGTCGAGGCGACGAAGAGGTGTTCGACGAAGTCCTCCTCGCGCGTGGTCGCTCCGATCCTGCCACGCCCGCCGCGGCGCTGCGCGCGGTATAGGCCCACGGCATTCCGCTTGATGTAGCCCTCGTGCGAGATCGTGACCACCATGTCCTCTTCGACGATCAGGTCCTCGACCGAGATCGTGGTGGCCTCGTCCACGATCTGCGTGCGGCGCTGGTCAGCGTACTTCTCGCGCAGCGCGCGCAGCTCGTCGCTGATGATCTTCGCCACCTCGCGCTCGTCGGCCAGAATCTGCCGGTAGCGCGCAATCGCCTTCTCGGTCTCGGCGTACTCCTCGACGATCTTGCCGCGCTCGAGCCCGGTCAGCCGCTGGAGGCGCATCTCGAGGATGGCCTGGGCCTGGAGCTGCGAGAGCGCGAAGGTGGCCATCAGGCGCTCGCGCGCCGTGGCCGGTTCGGCGGCGGCGCGGATGATGCCGATCGCCTCGTCCAGGTGCTCGATCGCGATCTTCAGGCCGGCCAGGATGTGGAGGCGCTCCTCGGCCTTGCGCAGATCGTGGAGCGTGCGCCGGACCACCACCTCGCGGCGGTGCTTCAGGAACGCCTGCAGCGCGTCCTTCAGGCTCAAGACCTTCGGCCGCCCGTCGACGATCGCCAGCATGTTCACGCCGAACGACTCCTGGAGGGGCGTGTGCTTGTAGAGCTGGTTCAGCAGCACCTCGGGTACGGCGTCGCGCTTCAACTCGATCACGATGCGCATGCCGTCGCGGTCGGACTCGTCGCGCAGGCCGTCTCCCGCGATGCCGTCGAGCCTCCGCTCGCGCACCAGCTCGGCGATCTGCGCGATGAGACGCGCCTTGTTCACCTGGTACGGGATCTCGGTGACGATGATCGACGAGCGGCCGCTCTTCTCGTCCGTCTCCACCGCGGCCCGCGCGCGCACCGTGAGGATGCCCCGCCCCTCGCGGTACGCCTCCCGGATCGGCGCCTGGCCGCAGATGAAGCCGGCGGTGGGGAAGTCCGGTCCGGGGACGTACCGCATCAGCTCGTCGACGGTGAGCTCGGGGTGCTCGATCAGCGCCACCAGCGCATCGCACACCTCGCCCAGGTTGTGGGGTGGGATGTTGGTGGCCATGCCCACGGCGATCCCGGCGGAGCCGTTGATGAGCAGGTTCGGCACCTTGCTCGGGAGGACGAGCGGCTCCTGCGTCGAGTCGTCGAAGTTCGGGACGAAGCCGACGGTGTCCTTGTCGATGTCGGCCAGCAGCTCCTCTGCCAGCTCCGTCAGACGGCACTCCGTGTAGCGATAGGCCGCGGGAGAGTCGCCGTCGATCGAGCCGAAGTTGCCCTGACCGTCGATGAGCGGATAGCGGACGTTCCACTCCTGCGCCAGGCGGACGAGCGCGTCGTACACCGCAGAATCGCCGTGCGGGTGGTAGCGCTTCAACACCTCGCCCACCACGCCCGCGCACTTGGAATAGCGGCGATTGTGGACGAGGCCCTCGCTGAACATCGCGTAGAGGATGCGGCGGTGGACCGGCTTCAGGCCGTCACGCGCGTCCGGGAGGGCGCGCCCGATGATGACCGGGAGCCGCTGCCCCTTCTCGTCCATGGTCAGATGTCGAGGAAGCGAACGTTGAGCGCGTTGGCCTCGATGAACTTCCGCCGCGGCTCGACCTCGTCACCCATCAGGGTGGAGAAGATCTCGTCGGCCTCGTAGCCGTCCTCGATCTTCACCTGGAGCAGCGTCCGCGACTCCGGGTTCATCGTCGTCTCCCAGAGCTGCGACGGGTTCATCTCGCCGAGGCCCTTGTAGCGCTGGATCTCGAGTCCCTTGCGCGCCTGGGCCATGACGCGCGCGACCGCTTGCTGGAGGTTCGGCACCTGCTCCGCGGCGTCGCCCTCCCCGATCGTGTACGGCGGCTCGCCGGCGGCGGCGAGCTCGCGAGCCAGACGGCGAAGCTCTTCGAACTCCGGGCTGAGACAGAGCTCGCGATCGATGAGATTGCGGTGTGCGGCGCCGTTCGTGCGCGTGGAGGCGATCAGCGAGAGACAGGCGTGCTCGCGATCCTGCTCGAAGGAGAAGCTCACGGGCAGCAGCTCCGGCGCCGCGACCTTCAGGTAGGCCTCGGCCGCCGCCGCCACCTGGCGCAGGCCGGCCTCGTCGGTGAGCCCGCTCGCGTCCATCGCGGGCTGGCGCGCGAGCGCCGTCACCACGTGTCGGTTCCTGCCCTTGCGCTCCAGGACGTCCAGCACCTTCTCGAGGCGGATCTCCTTCTTCACGAGCCGCTTCAGCGGCGTGCCGGCGATCGCGGGCCCGCCCTGCCCCCGGAGCGTCATGTCCTCAGCCCCGAGCTCGATCAGGTAGTCCTCGAGCGCCGGCTCGTCCTTCAGGTACTGCTGCGCCCGGCCGCGCTTCACGCGGTAGAGCGGCGGCTGCGCGATGAAGAGATGACCCCGATCGATGATCTCCTGGTAGTGTCGGTAGAAGAAGGTGAGGAGGAGCGTGCGGATGTGCGCGCCGTCGACGTCCGCATCGCACATGAGGATGATGGTATGGTAGCGGAGCTTCGAGAGGTCCTTGTCCTCCTTGCCGATGCCGGCGCCGAGCGCCGTGATGAGCACCCTGATCTCCTGCGAGGAGAGCATCTTGTCGAAGCGCGCCTTCTCGACGTTCAGGATCTTTCCCCGTAGCGGGAGGATCGCCTGGTTACGGCGGTCGCGGCCCTGCTTCGCGGAGCCCCCGGCCGAGTCGCCCTCGACGACGAAGAGCTCGGACAGCGCGGGGTCGCGCTCCTGGCAGTCCGCGAGTTTGCCCGGGAGCCCGGCCCCATCGAGGGCGCCCTTGCGCCGCGCGAGGTCCTTGGCCTTGCGGGTCGCCTCGCGCACCCGTGCCGCCTCGAGACCCTTCAGCACGATGCGGCGCGCCTCGGGGGGATGCTCCTCCAGGTAGACCGACAGCCGGTCGTTGACCAGCGCCTCGACCGTGCCCTTCACCTCGCTGTTGCCGAGCTTGGTCTTGGTCTGACCCTCGAACTGCGGCTCCGGCACCTTGACACTGATGATGGCGGTCAGCCCCTCGCGCACGTCATCGCCCTGCAACGCCTCCTCGTCCTTCTTGAGGAGCGCGTTGGCCACGGCGTAGGTGTTGATCGTGCGCGTGAGCGCGGACTTGAAGCCGACCAGATGCGTCCCGCCCTCGATGGTGTTGATGTTGTTGGCGAAGGCGTAGACGTTCTCCGCGTACCCCTCGTTCCACTGGAGGGCGATCTCGATCTCGATGCCGTCGCGCGCCCCCAGGAGGTAGATCACGTCTGGGTGGATGGGCGTCTTCGCCTTGTTCAGGTGCTGCACGAAGGAGACGATACCGCCCTCGTAGAGGAACTCGTGCGACTTCTGGTCGCGCTCGTCCTCGATGGTGATGTGGATGCCCCGGTTGAGGAACGCCAGCTCGCGCAGCCGCTGCGAGAGGATGTCGAAGCTGAACGACGTCGTCTCGAAGATGAGCGCGTCGGGCTTGAAGGTGATCTTGGTGCCGCGCTGATCGGTCACCCCGGTCTCCTGGATCGGAGACTCGGGCTCGCCGCGGCGGTAACGCTGGAAGTATACCTTCCCGTCCCGCCGCACCTCCATCTCGAGGGTCTCGGAGAGCGCGTTGACCACGGAGACGCCGACGCCATGGAGGCCGCCCGACACCTTGTAGGCGGACTTGTCGAACTTCCCGCCGGCGTGGAGCTTCGTCATGACGACCTGTGCCGCCGACACGCCCTCCGTCTCGTGCATGTCCACCGGGATGCCGCGCCCGTCGTCGTCCACCGTGACGCTCGAGTCGATGTGGATCGTGACCGCGATGCGGGCGCAGTGACCCACCAGCGCCTCGTCGATCGAGTTGTCGACGACCTCGAATACGAGGTGGTGAAGACCACGCTCGCTCGTGTCGCCGATGTACATGCCTGGGCGCTTGCGGACGGCCTCCAGACCCTCGAGGACCTTGATGTTGGCCGCGCCGTAAGCGGACTGGCTCTCGGGCGTGCTCATGGACCTCCGAAAAGCAGTTTTGTTGCTTCCCGAATTCTACCCGTTAGGGGGTCCGGACACCATAGCGAAGGGGAGAAAATTGCATCGAAATTCTCACATCTTGCAGCCTCTGGGCGGCACAGAATAAAACGGCGGCCCAGGGCTCCGAGCGAGGCCCTGAAGAGGCGGCGCGCTCAGAGCCGCATCGGCATCACCACGTAGGTGTACTCGGGGTCCTGGGAGCCCTTGAGAACCCCGGGCCCGACGTCGTCGGTGAAGCCGAGCTCGATGATCTCTCCCTCCGCATGCACGGTGAGCACGTCCATCAGATAGCGCGCGTTGAAGCCGATCGTCAGCGGCTCACCCGTGTAGGCGATCTCGATGTCCTCCGATGCTTCGCCCAGGTCGGGGTTGCTGGCCGACAGCTCGAGCTTCCCGCGCTCGAGGTGCAGCTTCACGCCGTGCGAGCGCTCGCTTGCGAGCAACGAGATGCGACGTAGGGCCGCGAGGAAATCGTCCCGGTTGGCGCGCGCCTGCACGCGCGTGGTTCCCGGGATCACCTGCCGGTAGTCCGGAAACTCACCCTCGACGAGCCGCATGAAGAACGATGTGGAGCGCAGGACCAGACGGACGTCCTTGGGTGACAGGAGCATCGTCACCTCGGAATCCTCCGCATCATCGAGGAGCTTGCGGGCTTCGACCAGCCCCTTGCGCGGCATGATCGCACCCCGCTCGATCTTGGCGTTGGGCAGGCGCCGGTCGATGAGTGCCAGGCGATGGCCGTCGGTGGCCACCATGCGCAGCGTCCCCGGCTCGCCGTTGCCCACGAAGACGCCCGAGAGATTGAAGCGTGTCTCGTCCGACGACACCGCGAACAGCGTCCGATCGATCATCTCGCGGAGCGTCCCCGCGGCGATCGGGATGGTCGTCCCCTGGGCGGCGTCGGGTCCGAACGGCAGCTGCGGGAAGTCCTTCGCGTCCAGGCTCACGATCTTGAATTTCGACCGCCCGGCAAGCACCTCGACCCAGCCCGCCTGTGTGGACTTGAGGACCACCTCCTCGGCGGTGACCTCGCGTACGATCTCGTAGAGCTTTCGTGCGTTCAGGGTGACGGCGCCCTTCTTCCTGACCTCGGCTGCCACCAAGCCGCGCAACCCGACCTCCATGTCGGTCGCCGTGAGAGCGATTCCCTCACCTGCGGGCTCGACGAGAACGTTGGAGAGGATGGGCAAAGTGTTGCGTCGCTCGACCACTCCCTGCACGAGATAGAGACCCCGAACCAGGTCCTCGCGCCGAACCGTGAACTCCATGACCTACCTCATCCTTCCTGACTTGTCCCGATTGCTCCGAGCTCTCCTAGTACGTCGTTCTTTCTTCTACATAGCAGATCCGTCGTCGTCCGTAGGGACTGTGGACGGTGTGGAGAAGCGGACGACACTTCGATGCCATCTAGAAGAGTGCACCGCGCTTGTCCACCGCGGGCGAGCGAATTGTTCCCCAGGGCTAGTGCTCCCGTATGTTCTGCTCCAGGCGCTCGGCGGTCGCCTGGAAGGCGGCGTCCTCCTTGATCCGTCGCTCGGTGACCGCCGTGGCGTGGATCACCGTCGAGTGGTCTCGCGCGAAGAGCTCGCCGATGTGGGGGAAGGAGACGCCCATGAGGCGCCGGCAGAGGTACATCGCGAGCTGACGGGGCACCACCACGTTCTTGCTGCGCCGCCTGGAGCGCAGGTCGATCGGTCTGAGCGAGAAGTGGCTGCATACGGCCGTCACGATGTCATCGAACGAGACGCTGGGGGCCTTCGGCTTGAGCACCGTCTGCAGGACCTCGCGCGCGAACTCCACGGTGATCGTCGCGCGCTTCATCGAGGCGTACGCCCCGAGCCTGGTGAGCGAGCCCTCGATCTCGCGCACGTTCGACCCGAGCTCGCTACCGAGGAAGAGCGCAACCTCGTTGGGCAGCGGGATCCCCTCCATCTCGGCCTTCTTCTCGATGATCGCCACGCGCGTCTCGACGTCGGGGGGCTGGATGTCGGCGATGAGCCCCCACTCGAACCGATTCCGTAGCCGCTCCTCGAGGTCGGGGATGTCCTTCGGCACCTTGTCCGAGGTGAGGACGATCTGCCGCCGCTGGTCGTAGAGGGTGTTGAAGGTGTGGAAGAACTCTTCCTGCGTGCGCTCGCGCCCGGCCAGCAGCTGCACGTCGTCCAGGATGAGCACGTCCACCTTGCGGAAGCGCTCCTTGAACTCCCCCATCCGGTCGCGACGCAGCGACGAGATGAGGTCGTTCATGAAGACCTCGGAGGACAGGTACGCGATCCGCACCAGCTCGTTGCGGTCGAGCACCTGGTGACCGATGGCGTTCACCAGGTGCGTCTTGCCGAGGCCAACGCCACCGTAGATGAACAGCGGATTGTAGTGGTCACCCGGCTGCGAGGCGACCGCCTTGCCGGCCGCATGCGCGAACTGGTTCGAGGCGCCGACGATGAAGTTGGCGAATGTATACTTGGGGTTGAGGGTCCCGAGTGGGGGTCGAGGGCGCCGCTCGCTGCGCCGGCGGCGCGAGTCCGGGAAGAGCTCACCCTGGTCGTGGACGGGAAGCTGGATGACGACCTGCCGCGGCCCGAGGATCGCGGCCACGCCCGCCTGGATGGCCGGGAGATACCGGTCGTTGACGCAGTGAAGTACCAGCCGGTTGGGCGCCTCGAGATGCAGCTGCGCCGGCGTGACCGCGATGGGCCGTAGCGGGTGGATGAGCTGCTGGAGGTCGTTGGCACCGACCCGCTCCGCAACGCGCGCGAGGACGCGCTCCCAGGTGCGCTCGAGGTCCGACGCGAGGGAGTTACGCACACGGGTCTCCACAGGTGTTCATAACGTGAAAACTATATGGAATCGCGGGCATTTACCGTCCGTCGACCAGGTCGAAACCCCCCGAGACCGTCGCCAGGCGAACGGGACCCTTGCGGGCTGCGAAGGGAAGCACGGGTGCTGCACGATGTCTCGCGGGGAAGAGGGTGCTTGTGGAGCGCCTCCCTAAATAGGCGATGTGTCGAGCGGGCTGCAAGCGGATTCGTGGGCACGCGCGGCGCCGCATCGCACTTGACGCTCCGGCGGGCCGGTGCAACGGTCGCGTGCAGCGTGTCGCGCACCTCCGACGACCTCTATGCCGAGGCGTGTCGCGTGATCCCGGGCGGCGTGAACAGCCCGGTGCGGTCATGGAAGGCGGTGGGCGGGAAACCGCTCTTCATCCAGAGCGCGCATGGCGCGGAGATCGTCGATGCGGAGGGGCGCTCGTACCTCGACTTCGTGGGATCGTGGGGTCCGCTCCTGCTCGGCCACGCGCACCCGGCGGTGAGCATCGCGGTCGCCGAGCGGTCGAAGCTGGGGACGAGCTTCGGCGCGCCGACGGCCGCCGAGGTGCGGCTGGCGCGGCTCCTCGTCGAAGCCCTACCCTCGCTCGAGCAGGTGCGCCTCGTCAGCTCGGGCACCGAGGCGACCATGAGCGCGCTGCGCCTCGCGCGCGCGGCCACCGGTCGCGACCTGGTGGTCAAGTTCGCGGGCTGCTACCACGGGCACGTCGATTCACTGCTGGTACGCGCCGGCTCTGGCGCGCTCACGTTCGGGGTGCCGGACAGCCCTGGCGTGCCGGAGGCGCTCGCCGCGCTCACCCTGAGCGCCGAATTCAACGACACCGAGGGTGTTCGGGAGCTCCTCCGCCGGCGCGGGCAGGAAGTGGCGGCCGTCATCGTCGAGCCGGTGGCGGGGAACATGGGGGTGGTGCCCCCGCAGCCGGGCTTCCTCGAAGCGCTCCGCGAGGAGACCTCGCGTGCGGGTGCGCTGCTCGTGTTCGACGAGGTGATCACCGGGTTCCGCGTCGGCTGGAGCGGCGCGCAGGGTCGGTACGGGGTCATCCCGGACATCACCTGCCTCGGCAAGATCATTGGCGGCGGCCTGCCGCTCGCTGCCTTCGGCGGCCGGCGCGATCTGATGGAGCGCCTTGCGCCGACGGGACCGGTCTATCAGGCAGGGACCCTGTCCGGGAATCCGCTGAGCGTCGCGGCGGGGCTGCAGACGCTCACCGGGGTGCACGAGCTACCCGGCTCCTACGAGCGCCTCGAGCAGCTCGGGGGGCTTGCCGAGCGAGGGCTCGCCGGGGCGGCCGCGACCGCTGGCGTCCGTGCCTGCGTCAACCGCGTCGGGTCGATGCTGACGCTGTTCCTGGGCGTCGAGAGGGTCTCCGACTACCGCGGCGCCCGGCAGGCGGACACGGCGCGCTTCGCCCGCTTCTTCCGTGGCATGCTCGACGAGGGCATCTACCTTCCACCCTCCCAGTTCGAGGCCATGTTCATCTCGCTGGCGCACACCGAGGGTGACGTCGAGCGGCTCGTCCGGGCCGCGGAGAGAGTCCTGGCGGCCTGCTAGGTGACGCGGCCCAGTCCATTCGTCCGTGCCGGGTGGTACACGGCCCTCGGCATCAACTTCTCGGGGACGATCGCCGGGGGCGCCTTCGTTGGATGGCTGATCGACCGTTGGATGGACACGGAGCCGTGGGCGCTCGTCGTCTGTACGATGCTGGGCGTGGTCGGCGGTTTCCTCGCGCTGATACACGGCCTCAGACAACTCGAGCGGCGTGAGCACGAGAGCGAGTCTTAGCCGCCTCCAGGCACGGCACTGGGCGCTGGTCGCGCTCGTGGCGGTGGCCTCGGCCGCGTCCGGACGATTCGGCGTGGGTGGGGTCCTGCTCGGGGGCGGCGCGGTCGGGCTCTCCGTCCTCCTCTACGCCGTCGCGCTCCGGGCGCTCCTCGGGAGGGTCGGCCCGCGCCTTGCTATTGGCCTTCTCTTTGTTAAACTCCTGGCCTTCCTGGGGCTTGGCTGGTGCGCGTTCACCTCGGGGAGAGAGCACCGTCCGGACCCGATCGGTTTCGCAGTCGGCCTCACCTGCTTCCCCGTGGCGGCCGTGTGGGAGGCGATGCGGGTGCGGGGAAGTTGATGGAACACGAGGCGTTCACCTGGCTCGGGGCGCTCGGGCTC
>WNEZ01001952.1_pt1 | contig 29506 bp, 23 predicted proteins | sample 5400521 | NCBI WGS metagenome assembly WNEZ01 (sample SAMN13153339, study PRJNA577476) | soil metagenome | isolation source: 120 cm saprolite under Douglas fir tree site 2 hole 1 replicate 1 | place: USA:California | collected 2015-04-18 | reverse complement strand
CGCAATTACGAGCAACGCCCCTTCACGCAGCCGCTCTCCCTCAGGGGCGGTTCGGAGCAAATCGGCGACGCGCCCACGCACCACGTCCCACGCACCACGCACCCGTTCCGGCGAGACTGGACCTTCATCCTCTTCCGGAAAATCGATGTCGTAGGCGATCAGCGCCTCGAGCTCGAGGATTTCGTTGCGGAGTGCCGCGAGGCGGTCGGACAGGCCACGCTCGAGCTGCTGCAGCGCGCGGCGCCGCTGCACCGGCGATCCGGCATCGATGAGATCAGCGGTCGCCTCCGCCTGGAGCAAGTCCATCTTGCCGTTGAGCACGGCGCGACGCGTGAACTCGCCCGGTTGCGCTGGACGCGCGCCGGTGGCCGCGAAGGCGGCGAGCGCGGCGGCGGGCACGACGAGGCCGCCATGCGTCGAGATCTCGACGAGGTCGTCGCCCGTGTAGGAATGGGGAGCGGGGAAACAGGCGGCGAGACAATCGTCGACCGGCTCACCGGAATCGGGATGCCGGAGCCGCGCGCGGAACACGGTGCGCGGCGGCGTCGGATGAAAGGGTTCCAGGCAGCGGGCGGCGATGGCGAACGATCCGGCGCCCGACAGGCGAATCAGCGCGAGCGCTGCGCGACCCGGTGGCGTCGCCAGCGCGACGATGGGGTCGGAGAGCAGTCTAAGTCTTCGGGTGCGGCTTCGGCGGTGGCGTTACCACACGTGCGCCCCCGGCGGTCACGGGCGCCTCCCGCAGGCGGCGCTTGGCGATCATGTACTGCTGCGGAATGCTGAAAAGGTTCTGCGCCGCGTAGTAGAGGTTCAACCCGGACGCAAAGTTCAGGAACAGCAGCGTCAGGACGATGGGCATGAAGTACACCATCATCTTGGTCTGCGGATTCGGCGGCACACCGATCTGGCCCACCTTGGACAGCCCGAACATCGACAGCCCCATGATGATCGGAATGATCTTGAACGGGTCGGGGCGCGACAGATCCGGGAGCCACAGGAACGGCACACCGCGGAACGCGATGGTGTTCGCGAACACGAAGAACAGCGCCAGCAGCACCGGCATCGGCAGCAGCATCGGCAGGCAGCCGCCGAACGGATTGACCTTGTGCTCCTTATAGATGCGCAGCATTTCGCGCTGCAGCCGTTCAGGGTCGTTCTTGTATTTGTCCTGCGTCTCTTTTATCAACGGGGCGACCGCCTGCATGCGGATCCCCGACTCCATCGCCTTCTGGTTCAGGGGCCAGAGGAGGACGCGGACGACGATACCGAAGAGAATCAGCACCCACCCATACGCGAGATTCAGGCGCTCGTGCATCCACAACAACACCGTCAGCACGATCTGCGAGACCGGCTGAATGATCGGCCGGAAGATGCCGCCATACGGGTTGGCGTCGTCCAGATCGTGGCCCATCCGCGCCAGATGCCGCGAATCGAGCGGACCGGTGAACACCTGATATCGGAAGGTCCCGGCGGACTGCACCGGCATCGTGACAAGCACGTTGGCGTGCGTTGCCGCTTTGCCGCTGCGGGCTCCGCCGATGGCGATCGCGCCGGCAAACGTCGGTTGTCCCTCCTCCAACGCGAGCGCGGCAACGAAGAAATATTTCGATTTGACGCCGACCCACTCGAACGGACCGTTCAGGATCGTGCGCTCGCCCGGCTTGATGCCGGAAAAGTCCGTGCGCTCGGTTTTGGACGCCTTCGTGACGACGGAGTAATGGCGATAATCGTCCAGCGAATCTTTCTCTGCAGACCGCAGTCCGTCGGAGAGGTCGATCAACAGGATCGCGCCGCCGCTGCCCAGTCCCGTCACAGAGCCGTGCACGTCGAAGCGATACTCCTCAGGCACGAAGCGGTACTCGAGTGTTACATGTGATCCGCGCAGCTCGGCGTCGAAGCGCAACGGTTTGGCGCCCTGGCCGGCGGAGACCACGAAACCGGGCGCGTCGGGGCTTGGCCGGAAATCCCAATCGTCGAGCGAGACCGTGTCGCCGCTGGGGAGAACCAGGCGATGACGCAGAAAAGCGTCGCCGGGCGACACGAGCTGCACCGGCTTCGCAGAATCGCCCGGGGCAAATGATTGGTACTGCAATAGTTCGGCGGAAACGAGACGGCCCCCTCGAGTGCTGAAGCCCAGGCGGTACAGAGGGGATGTCACCCAAACGACGCGGCCCGTGTCGACGGATGGCCGGATCGGCGGATGGGCCGATGGCTGCGGCGCAACCGCCTCAGCCTGTTGCGCCGAGTCGTGCACCGCAACGCTATCGGCCGGCCGGCCGCCCGACCGCCCGACCGGCTTCTTCGACGGCCAGATGAGCGACGGTGCGACGGCCACGATCATCATGAGCACGAACGCGATCAGCAGATTGCGCTTATCCACGTCTATGCTCGGCGTCGCGCCGGCAGGTCATGGAACCGGATCATACCCGCCTGCGTGGAACGGATGACACTTGAGGATGCGTCGGATCCCAAGCCAGCTGCCTCTCAGCGCTCCATAGCGCTCGACTGCTTCGTACGTGTAGCGTGAGCACGACGGCTCGAACCGGCACTGCGTGAACACCAGGTGCGACAGCGTGAGCTGGTACCCACGGATGAGTGTCATTACGGCCCGGCGCGGCAGTCGTTGCAGCGTCACGTCAGCGTCTCCACGGCGCCCGTCAATTCGGCGCGCAGCACTGCAAATGAGGCGGTGTACGCCGAGCGCTTCGCGCGAATCACGAGATCGACGGCGGGAAGATTTCCCAACAGGTCGCGTCGGAGGATCTCACGCAATCGGCGCCGCAGCCGATTGCGCGCCACCGCGGACGATTGATGACGCGGAACGATGAGACCGAGACGCACGTGACCCAAACTACTGTGACGCCAGGCCAGATCGAGATGCTCCGTGCGCCTGCGGCGACCTGCTTCCCAGCAGGCAGTGAGATCCGAGCCGCGCGTGATACGCACGCGGCGCGGGTACCGCTCGCGCGTTTACCGGCTCCGGTGTTTGGATGGAATACGGACGGTGAGACGCTTGCGACCCTTCTTGCGCCGGCGGGAGAGCGTGGCACGGCCCCAAACGGTTTTCATCCGCGCGCGGAAACCATGCTTATTGATACGCCGCCGATTCCGCGGCCGATATGTCGGACCCTTCGGGCCGCCCTTGCTGGACGTCCTACCTAAAATCAGAAAATCGTAATGGAGCAATCGGTAAACGAAGCTTGGAAGCGCCTCCTCGACGAAGCTCGACGTGAACTTCCCGAGGCGACGGTGCGCACGTGGCTCGAGCCATCCGAGCCCATCGCACTCGACGATGGTCGTCTGATCCTCGGTGCGCCCGATCAGTTCGCCGCTGAATGGAATGAATCGAAGCACGCCTCGCTGCTCGCGCGTGCCGCCGAGCGCGTGCTCGGCCGGCCCACGACGGTCGTCTTCCGCGTACAGGAAGATCGGCAGCGGCGGCCGCAGATGGATTTCTTCGTCGCGCCGCGCGAAAGCTCGGGCGTCGCTACAGCCACGAACGTCGGGACCACACCGCTCAACGAACGATACAGTTTCCAGACGTTCGTAATCGGCAAGTCGAACGAGCTCGCCGCTGCGGCGGCACACGCCGTCGCCGAAGCGCCGGGCAAGACGTACAACCCGCTCTTCATTTACGGCGCGACGGGACTCGGGAAGACGCATCTGATGCAGGCCATCGCGCATGCGGTGCTCGAGAAAAACCCCGAGACCCGGCTGCAGTACTTCGGGGCGGAGCAATTCATCAACGACGTGATCGAATCGATCCACGCCCGCACGATGTCCGAGTTCCGGCGCCGGTACCGCAACGATGTGGACCTCCTCCTCGTGGACGACGTGCACTTCCTAGAAGGCAAGGAAATGACGCAGGAGGAGTTCTTCCACACCTTCAACGCGTTGTTCGAGGCGCACAAGCAGATCGTGCTGACCTCGGACCGGCCGCCCAAGGAAATCCCGGGGCTCGAGGACCGGCTGATCTCCCGGTTCGAATGGGGCATGGTGGCCGACATCGGGCATCCCGATCTCGAGCACCGCATCGCCATTCTCCGGAAGAAGGCCGAGCAGGATCATCTCGAGCTCACGATCCCGGACGACGTGCTGCGCTTCATCGCCGAGCACATCCGCTCCAGCGTGCGCGAGCTCGAGGGGTGCATCATCAAGCTTCTGCTCTTCGCTTCGCTCAAAAACCGCGAGGTCACGATCGAGCTCGCGCGCGAAGCGCTGTCGGACAAGATCCGCCAAGGCGAAGAAGGGTCAGGATACGGCGGCGGGAGCCAGTCGGCGCCCAGCATCGACCGCGTGCAGGAGGTGGTGGCGCGGCGCTGGGGCGTCACGCCCGAGGGCCTTCGCTCCAAAGCGCGGACCAAGACGCTCACCATTCCCCGCCAGGTGGCGATGTACCTCGCGCGTGACATGTTGGGCATGCAGCTCGTCGAGATCGGGCAGGCGTTCGGCGGCCGGGACCACTCCACGGTGATTCACAGCGTGGACAAAGTGGAGCGCCAGATGATGCGCGACCGGACATTCAAAGAGCGCGTGGAGATGGCACGGCAGGAATTGTCCGCACTGTAGCTAACAACGGTGGTGTGGGAAAACGCCGGCGCTGTGGGGAATGGGGAAAGGGGACTGGCTTTCCAGAAAGCGCCAACAGTCCCAACAGTGCACCAACATTGCGAGACGGGTGACAGGTGATGCTGTGGTTGCGCTTTAGCGACATCGCCCACATATCCCCGGTGTCTACTACTACTACTAGTATTTCTATATAGAGAAGAAGTAGTAAAGACTTTCCCCATTTGGAGACGACGCGCCCGGCATGAAGTTCACGATCACGCGAGAACAGCTGCAGGAAGGCTTGGCCGCAGTGGCGGCAGCCATCCCCGCAAAAACGACGCTGCCCGTGCTGGCGAACGTCCTGGTCGAGGCCTCGAAGCAAGCCGGCGGCTTGCGTCTGTCGGGTACCGATCTCGACATCGCCGTCAGCACCACGGTTCCCGCCGAAGTCGATGCCGACGGCGCCGTGACCCTGCCTGCCAAGAAGCTGGTCGATATCGCCCGTGAGCTCCCCTCCGGCCCGGTGCGCGTGACCGCGGCCGGCGAAGCGCGCGTCTCGATCGAGTCGGGACGCTCCAAGTTCAAGCTGCTCGGGCTGCCACGGGAAGAATATCCGTCGTTCCCCGCCGTGAAGTTCGAGAAGGCGTGGAAAGCGGCGGCCGGCGTGGTCCACAAACTGGTCGGCCACGTGGCGTTCGCGGCGTCGACGGAGGAGAGCCGGCCGATCCTGAACGGTGTCCTCTGGGAGCTGCGACCCGATCGCATGCGGATGGTGGCGACGAACGGGCACCGGCTCGCCAAGATGGACGTGCCCGCGACCGGCGGCTCGACCGCCGATCTGATCGTCCCGCCTAAGGCGCTCGAGCAGGTCCGCCGGCTCTACCCGGGCGACGCCGAGATCGAGCTCGCGAAGAGCGACAACCACCTCGGGTTCCGCGCCAGCGGCACGCTCGTCTTCTCCCGGCTGATCGAGGGGCCGTATCCGAACTACGAGCAGGTGATTCCGCGCGAGAACGACAAGCAGGCGACCGTCGATAAGGCCGCCATGGCCGCCGCACTGCGGCGGATGAGCGTCGTCGCAAGCGACCAGACGCACCGCATCCGTCTCGCCTTCTCCGGCGGCAACGTGAAGTTCTCAGTGCAGACCCCGGACCTGGGCGAAGCGCAGGACGAGCTCGCGGTGACCTACGAGGGTGAGCCGCTCGAGATCGGCTTCAATGCGATGTACCTGCTCGAGATCCTCAAGTACATGCCGACCGACGAGGTACGCTTCACGTTCAAAGCACCCGAGCGTGCGGCGACGATCGAACCGGTGGGCTGGAATGATCCGGCCTCGTACATGGCGCTGGTGATGCCACTACGGTTGGTGGACTAAAAAGACCGACGCACAACGGTTTCCGGGATGTGGGAAATGGGACCACCCGAGTCAGGGTGGTCCTTTGTTGTATCAGGAATGACGAGCGTATCCGGAACCACGAGCGTGTTGAGTATTGGTGGGAGCATCGGCGGCTCGATCGGCGGAATCTCAGGGATCGAGTCCTCCAGGGCGGGCGGGACTGGTGTTTTCCCGCCGTAATACCGCGCCAAAATCAAATCGCGCCGCGCGACCATGCGGGCGGGGCGGAACGCCGGGTTTGAGGTGCGGGGCTGCGGCAGCGTCGCAGCCAGCGCCGCGGCCTGCGCGTCGCTCAGTCGAGACGGCGGCACACCGAAGTACGCGGCACTCGCCTCCTCTGCGCCCCAGATGCCAGGGCCCCATTCCGAGGTGCTGAGATAGAGCTCCATGATTCTGGTCTTACTCAACGCCAGCTCGAGCCGCAGTGCCGTGACCGCTTCTTTGAGTTTTCGAAACAGCGAGCGGGACGGCGACAGATAGAGGTTCTTGGCCAGCTGCTGCGTGATCGTGCTCGCGCCACGGTGCCCGCCGGTAGCCCACGCGTCTCGCAATTCGATGAAATCGATCCCGTGATGCGTTTTGAATCGCGAGTCCTCGGCGATGATGATCATGCGCTCGAGAACGTGTGTATCGTCTCGACGGCCCGTCGGCCCCACCGTCCGTCGGCCCGACCGACAAGCGTCGCGCAGTCGCATCATCGCGCTGCAGCGTGGCTCGTGCGTCTGCCACCACACCGGCGGCGGCCAAACGCCGAACAGCCACACCAGAGAGAGTGCGGCCGTCCATAGCACAACACGTCGTGCAATCCTATCTTTTTGCACCGCCATGGACCTCGAAGCCCTCCAACGGCGCTTACAACAAGCGCTTGGCTCGGAATTTACGGTTGGCCCGCTGTTGGGTCAGGGGGGCTTCGCCGCCGTGTTTCGCGCGCGCGATAACGTCTTGAATCGCGATGTCGCCGTGAAGGTGCTCGACGTCGAGCTCGCGCCGACCGCGACGGCCGCCCAACGCTTCATGCACGAAGCACAAACCGTCGCGCGCCTCGAGCATCCCCATATCGTGCCGATTTACAAGGTCGGCCGGCACGAAGAGATCTTCTACATCATCATGCGGTGCATCGACGGTCCGTCGCTGGGCCAGCTTCTCGAGACGCAGAAGAAGCTCGACATCGGCGACGCGGCGCGTATTACGCGCCAAGTGGCCGACGCGCTCGCCTACGCGCACAGCCACGAGATCGTCCACCGCGACATCAAGCCGGACAATATCCTGCTCGACAAGAGCGGCCACGTCCTGGTGACGGACTTCGGTATCGCCAAGGCCGCGCAGGCGGCGAAGGAGAAAAAGACCGGGGCCTCCACGCAGCTCACGAGTGAAGGCGTCGTCGTCGGCACGCCGCAGTACATGAGCCCCGAACAAGCGGGCGGTGATCCGCTCGACGGTCGCTCCGACATCTACTCCCTCGGCATCGTGCTCTACCAGATGCTCGCCGGCGCGCCACCCTTCGATGGTCCGTCGTCCGCCGACATTCTCGCGCAGCAGCTCACCGAGGCAGCGGAGCCGATTCGCCGCCACCGCCCCGACGTGCCGGAAGAGATGGCGGTGGTGCTCGATCGGATGCTGGCGAAGAAGCGCAATGAGCGCTTTCAGATGGCCAGCGAGGTCAGCCGTGCCCTGGTGGGCGCGCTCCCGACCGCGGCGCGAGATCGCGTGCACATCCCGCTGCGGCGGCGGCTCAAGGCGATGTTCTACCGCTCCCTGGTGGGACTGAGTGTGGCGGGATGCCTGCTGTTCATCGCCTTTGCGGGCGGCGGCGCCGTCGTGGCGTACTACGTGTTCAGCAAGCCGCCACAGGTCGCGGCGCGGGCGCCGCTTCCCGACAGCATCGCGCGCATGTTGCGCGACCGGCGCGCGCTCCTTCCCGGAGACGCCGGGATGTTCGCGTACCGGCCCGCGGGCCCGGAAGACACGACCATGCTACTGCTCACGCGGCGCCGCACAGTCGTGGTTACGCCGCACGAGGTGCGTTCCTACGCGCGCGACAGCGTGCGGCGAGACATGGATCTCATTCTGCATGGCGGTTTGGCATTTCGACTGGTGATCTACGGACGGCACTCGGCAACCGACGCCGATACGGTCTACCGCAGCCTCTCGTTCCGCGACATGGTCCAGCTCAGAACGCAGCTCAACCGGGCACCCGAACCCGCGCCTCCAACACGTCCTGCCGTGCGGCCGCGCGTGACTACTCCGCCACCACCTCCGGCGCGTCCCCCCAAGTCCCGGTCTACGCCGCGAAGCCGCACCCGCACGCGACGGCCGTCCTAACGACGCCTGGTACTGGCTTCCCGCGACACCAGTCCGTACACGCTGAGGGCATCGATCCGAGAGACATCACCGGGCGCGGACGCGACGGCGCCGAAACGATTCTCCCCGCCGATGGACAATCCCAGCGCGAAGGCACCACGGCGCAGGCCCTTATCCGTATCCAGCCGGGCGATGATCTCGACCGGCCAGCGTGAGGACGTGCTCGTGGTCCGCCAGGCGAGACCAAAGGCATAGGATTCGATCGAGTCCCGCGTCAGGCGCGCGTCAGTCGACACCGCGAGTGCGCGCACGGGACCCGGATGCCACGTCACGCCGGGAATGAAGGTGAACTGCTGTCGCAGGCCACGCACGATCGGCTGGCCCAGGTTCGCCGCGACCGCGCCCACCGTGAGCTGCGAGAAGGCTACGTAGGACACGCCAATATCCCAGCCGGTCGCATTGACCCCGTTCCCGCTGTAGCGTGCGATGTCGAAACCCGCGGCGAGCCCCTGCGTCCCTCCCGCGAGTCCCAGGCGGAGCGTGGTGCCGCGCACGCCATTGTCGAGGAAGTCCCGCTGATAGCCCAGCGACAGCCCGCGCGAGTTGAACCCGGCGTTTATCTGGCGCAGCCGCCCTCGTGCACCCGGATCGCCGACTCCCAGTTCCGCATACACCGATGCTTCCCGCGCCACGCCGAGGCCCGCGGGATTGACCCAGATGGCGCGCGCGTCGCGGACGTCGGTCGGAAAGAGGTAAGTGGCGGAGCGGTTGGGGGCGACGGATTGCGCGGCGGCCGGACGGCCTAACGGCCCGACGGCCAACAGCAAGAGTGCGACGAACCCGGCCGTAGGGCCGTCCGGCCGTCGGGCCGTCAAGGCAATACCGTCACCGTCGTTTTCGAGACCTGCGTGCGCGGAATCGTCATCGCCTGAATCGGCAGCGTGATCGTCATCGATGTCGAATCGCGCGATTCGCCGCCCACATACCGCCCGTCTGCGGAGACAAAGTCGAGCCCGGTACGGACGCCGCTCCCTGCGACCTCGAACGGCTGGCCCGCCTGTTGCCCGCCTCCCTTGATCGTGAAGTCGGAGGCGACTTCGACACGCAACACTCGCGTGCCCTTGTGATCCTCCCACGCCGCGGCGCGTGCGCGATTGACACTCGTGACCGTCACGCTGCCCGCGGCGCGGTCGTTCTCGGTGGTCGTGTCTGTCCAGGTCGCGCCCAGCGCCAACCCGCCCGGCGGGATCCGGGGGAAGAAGTTCTTGAACGACCCGACGATCGGCGACAGCGCTTGGGCGGCCACACTGTCCGACACGCTCTGACTGCGGAACTCGCCCTTGGGGGTCAGCCGTCCCAGGAACGACAGCGCCTTCGCCGCTGCCAGGTTGATGCCCATGGGAGGCATCGTCCCGGAATCAGGAACGATGGAATCGATAGTGATCGTCGTGGGATAGCCGAGGCTCTCGGCCGGCCCGGTGATCGTCACGCCGAAGAACGCCCGCAGTCCGAAATCGAGCGGCTGGCGCATGCCTTGAAACTCTTGATCGATGTGAACGACCGTGCGCATCACGTAGCGCTGCGCGCTCGGTCCCAGGCGCAGTCCCTGCGCCGGAGCCGGCGGCGGAGCTGCCGGTAGCGCTGGGGGCGGGGGCGGGGGCGGCGCACCCGGCGGATTTGCGGGCGTAGGATTTGACGAAGGAGTCTTGGGCGTGCAGCTGAGAGCGGTAAGCGCTGCCGCTACGAGAAGAACGCGACGCATCGGCTATTCCTTGGTCTTGGTACGTCCGAAGATGGCGACCACCTCAGTCTCCTCGCTCGTCACCTTCAGCAATTTCCATCCACGTTTCCGCATGTCGGTCCGCCAGCTGATGAGTTTCTCCCACTCTTGGGCGGTGGTCCGAAAAACACGCAGATCGGCGACGTTCTCCCAGTGGGGAGGATAGGGAGCGTGGGGTGGCTTTGTGGTCACAGGGGAGGAAGTGGTGAGACCATAAGCCGAGTTCTGTTTACTCGTTGGTACGAGCAGATGGTCATCTCTCTGGGATGGCTGTCACCAGCCATCTCGTGCGGCCTACCCGCAGCTCGAACGACCCGGGCCGGGTCTCGCTGCTTATTTGGCCTTGCTCCGACCGGGGGTTGCCGTGCCGTGCCTGTTGCCAGGCACGCGGTGGGCTCTTACCCCACCGTTTCACCCTTACCCTTTGGATACAAGGGCGGTCTGTTCTCTGTGGCCCTGTTCCGTCGCCTCTCGGCGCCCAGGCGTTACCTGGCGGTCTGCCCTGTGGAGCTCGGACTTTCCTCGATGGACCCCTCTTGCCGATCCACCGCGACCATCGGCCCCACCACTTCCAGGGCAGGAAATTACCGGGCCATAGGGCAAAGGGGCAAGGCTTTACCTCACAAAGCGCCGGATCACGCGACCCAAGCTGTCGGTCGCGGCCCCGTCGAGCCAAAATCCCGCATGCTCGTTGAACGTGGCGAACCGCAACCGTGGCCACTCGCTCGGCACGAACGTGGCGCGGTCGGGCTCCAACCCCACAGCAGAGAGTGCGTACACGCCGCGCTTCCGATAGCGTCGCATGAGATCGCGTCCGCGCCGCTCTTTGAGCCAGAGCAGGACGGGAGCGTCCGGACTGGAGAAGCCGCGCAACAGGCCCAGAGTGAACCAGTCGGTGGGGACGTTGCTCGCGTGGAACGCGAATCGCAGATCGGGATGCAGCCGCCGCAAGTCGGCGCGCAGCACGATGGCGCGCTCGGCGACTGCGGCCTCGAGCCCCTTGTAGTAGCCGCCCAACCACCCGCGCTCGAGCAAGGTGTCGTACCGAACCACCGGCGGCAGTGCCGCGAGCCGCTCCATTTCGGCGCGGTCCAGACCGAGCGCAGCCAATCCCACACGGTAGTCCGCGTCACAGAATCCGCTGCCGCGGTAATACGCCATCGCACTGTCGAGATCCAGCGCGACGCCGGCGAGGACTTCGGGACGTGCGCCGCCAAGCCGGGCCATGACGCGGTAGGTGGGCCGCAGCGCGCCGCGCCAGTACAGCGAATCGAGCCCGCACGCGATCGGTGTGAGCCGCCCATGCCGATCCACTTCGTCGGCACCCTGAGATGGGATCGCCGCTAACGCGACGGCGGGGAACCAGCGGACGCTCGTCGCCTGCAACCGGTCCGCAGCGATCTTCCACAGGGTACGCGTGCTCAACGTGTCGAGGATCGCCTGCACGGGAATCGTCGTCGCCAGCGCATTGAGTGCCGCCCCATCCACGAATCGGAGCAATGAATCGAGCGCGGGCAGCATGAACCGGCTCCACAAGACGCGCATGCCTTGCCGGTTGATCCAGCCGGGGACCACGAGGGGATCCTCGCGATTGGTGGAGGCCGGTTGCGGCAGCACGATCACGGCGCTGTCCGCTGCGGCGGGTGGGGCGAGCGGCGGAGGATGGACGGCGACATGTTCCGGGCCCTCGGCGAGCCGCAGCGGCGCGGGTCGGCCGCCGGCGCCGATGCCGGCCCATTCGGCGGGACGCCGCGTCCAGCGGGCGAGCGCAACGAGAAAGTCGCGCGCGCGGGAGTCGGCATCGCCCGATGCCAGCAGGCTGCGGCTCGCCACGACGATCAGGCCATCCTGGACGCGGCTCGCAGCGACGAGCGCCGTTCCGCCGCCGCGCGCCAGGGTCTGGCTCTTATCGCGAATCTGCAGCGGATAATTCCGACCGGCGGAGAATGGAGCGAAGCCGGCGTTGTCGAGGGCCGAATGCGGCGCCCTGCGCCGCGAGCCACTGGTTCATGATCCAGCGATCGAGCGCACCGCCGTCATCGGTGTAGGCGAGCACCACGACGCCGTCGCGGCGGATCCATTCGGTGAGAATCGCGAGATCGCCGATCGTCAGCGCGTCGGACAGGCCCTCGGGTTGGCGCCCACCGAGGACGAGCACGGTGCGATAGCGGGCGAGATCCTGCCTGGTGAGATGCGGATAGAACCGGCGGTACTCTACACGATAGCCCGCCGCGTGCCACGGAGCCGCCGTGGTTTCGAGGATGATGGGATCGGCGAGCGTCAGGTCAACGACGAGAAGGCGACGCGCCTCCGTCTGGCAAGCGGCAACGAGCAACAGGAGGAAGAGACACAGGCTCCTCACCGTCGGGGCTCGATCAGACGGTTGTACTTCCGGAGCGCGGCGCGCAGCCGTTCGTGCGGCAGCGCGTACACCCGCATGCCGTTGATGCCGGTCATCGTCTCGGCCGCGACCATGGCGTTGACGATCGCCTCCTCGGTGGCTTGAATCGTGGCTTGGAAGAGCGGATCGATCCGTTCGTTCGGTAGCATCGTCACGCTGACACTCGCATCGGGCTTTGCGGCTCCTGGGTTGGCGGTCGAGAAGGCGACGAAGATGTCGCCGGACGGGTTTCCGCCCGTTCCGCCCAGCCGGCCGACGCCGAGGGCGGCGCGCTTGGCGATGCGCTTGAGCTGATGCGGCAACACCGGCGCATTCGTCGCGACCACGATGATGATCGATCCCTTCTCGTCAGCCGCGCAGCGGCGGCCCGCTCGCGTCGTCCCGGGCAGCGAGTCGAAGCACGGCAGCAGGTCGGGAATCTCTTGGCCGACGGGGACGCCGGCGATCGAGAGACGGGCGCGCGACCCATAGTTGCATTGCACGAGGACACCGATCGTGTACCCCCCACGGTCGGCGGGGAGCCGTCGGGATGCGGTGCCGATCCCGCCCTTGAACTGGTTGCACATCATGCCGGTCCCGCCACCGACGTTGCCTTCCGCGACCGGCCCGCCGTGCGCGCTGTCGAGCGCCGCGAACGCGTGCGCTTTCGTCACGTGAAAACCGTTGATGTCATTGAGCGAGCCGTCCCACGTTTCTGCCACGACCGGCAGCGACCAGTCGAACTCGAATCCTTTGCGCACGAGCCATTCGATGACGGCATCGCGTACGACGCCGACACTGTGGGTGTTCGTGATCATCACCGGCCCGGCGAGGAATCCCGATTCTTCGAGCCACGTCGTGCCAGTCATCTCGCCGTTGCCGTTCAGTGTGAACCAGCCGCCGAAGACCGGATCGCCGTTCGTCGCGCCGCGCGGGAAGATTGCGGTGACGCCGGTGCGCACTGGACCCTGGCCCACGACGAGCGTACCCTGGCCTTTGATGATCGTGGCGTGGCCGACGGTTACCCCGGCGACGTCGGTGATGGCGTTGAGAGGACCGGGCGTGCCGTCGAAGGGGACGCCGAGATCGCGCGCGCGCGGACGTGATTGCGCGGTCAGGTGGCCGGTGATGAGCAGCAGTCCCAGCAGCAGCGCTCGGACTCGCATGTGTCATGTCACCGCTGCGTAGGGCAGCAATGCCTGCCGCATCTCGGCGGCCGTTTGCCAGCGCGCGTCGCGCGCCTTGGAGAGCGCCTTCATGACGGCATCGCTGAGGTTGCGTGGCACGTCGCGCCGCAATTTCCGAAGATCCGGCGGTGTGGCGTGCTGCTGCATGTCGAGCACCGCCGCCGCGCTCGCGGCGGAGAACGGCGGCCGGCCGGCGAGCGCTTCGAACAGCACGACGCCGAGCGAATAGACGTCGGTCCTGCCGTCGATGTCCGGCGAGCCGCCCGCTTGCTCGGGACTCATGTACTCTTCGGTGCCGACCACGAACCCGCTGCGCGTGACCCGGTCCTCACCCGAGCTCGCGATCGCGCGCGCGATTCCGAAGTCGACGAGAATGGCGCCGCCCCCTTCCTCTGAGAGCACGATATTGTCGGGTTTGATGTCGCGATGCGCGAGTCCGTGGTCGTGGGCGTGGCCGAGCGCGTCGAGGACCTCAGTGGCGACCCGCACCGCGCGGTCGATCGGCAGCGTGCGCTGGCGCCGCATGACCTGCCGCAGCGTCTCGCCCGCCACGAACGGCATCACGAACCAGAGCAGATAATCGGTTTCGCCGGAATCGAGCAGGGGCGCGATGTGGGGGTGGTCCAGCTTGGTGGCCCAGCGGATCTCGCGCAGGAAGCGGTCCGCGGCGACGGAGACCGTGAGCTCGGGATGCAGCACCTTGATCGCGACCTTGCGGCCGTCCTTGTCGAACGCGCCGTACAGCGTGGCGTTCCCGCCCCGCCCCACCGCGGTGATGATGGTGTAGCGGGCTCCCAACGCCTGACGCACCCGGCCGATAAGGTCGCGAGCCACGTCGGCTCAATAGGCGCCGCCGGGGCGAAAAAAGGAAGGGTGCTGCGCTGCTGCTACTGGCTGGGCGGGAAGGCTCGAGTCCAGCGGAGGTTGTCAAAATGGCGTACGCGGAGCCTTTGCCCGTGAACTGCACGGCGCCGATGCCGTTGCCGCCTACGCAAAGCTTCCCCCTCAACCGGAGGACCTAATTGCATTGTTGGGAGGCTGCCCGGCGGTGGTAAAAAGGAAAGGCGGCTCCGTAGAGCCGCCTCTCTTGCGTGTGTCAACCCGATTTGTCTTACGGCGCGTTCGGGCCTGTGATGTACGTGAAGTACTTGTACTCCGTAAAGGAGCTAATGGGATTCCCGGCCGCGTCCTTCGCGCGGATGCGCCAGCGACCCGGCTGATCGCCGACAAATGTGTCGACGTAGCTGACTCCGGCCGTGTAGCTCAGGAGATGTGTCCAGGGTTTCCAGGCGAGATTACAGGTTCGCCAGTCCGGCGAACCCCAGCTCTCACAGTACTGCATCTCGATCTCGTACGATGCCGCACCGGCAACAGGGCTCCAGTCGAGCTCGACCTGCCGCGGGAAGTTCACAAACAGTGGCCCGAACAGCTGGATGGTATTCGATGTGTATACGACATTCGCGCGACGATCCGTGATGGTGATGTACACCGAGGCAGGCGGCTGCGTCCATCGTGGGACGGCGAACCAGATGTCGTTGAGCTCGTCCGGAGAGGTCAATGCGCAGAACCCATAGATAACAGCGTTCGTCGCTCCGTCGTGGATGTCAACCCACGATTGGGAGGAATTGGTGTTCAACCCACAAGGGGGTAAGTCCGGCGCCGGCGCGAACATGCTCGCGGGGAATGACGAGCGGTTGGTGACAGTCAGTCGATAGCGATCCCACAAGACCGCGTCGACGGAGTACTGCTCCGAGTGCCTGTAGGCGAGGAGCGGTTGCGTCCCCGCCCCGAAGGCCGTGATCGTTTGCGGGCTGTTGGTCACGTGCGTCGTGGTGGCTTGCAGCGTGTTCACGCCGACCCCAAGCTGCCAAGACACTGTTGCAACTCCGTCAGTACCGGTGGTGGCTGCGCAGGAATTCCCCGCCGGACAGCTGCCGGTGTTGACGGTGCCACCGCCGCCGGTAACGGTGAACGTCACCGACTGCCCCACGACCGGCGACATCACACCATGGTGAGTGCTCTGAACCTGTACCGACGCTTGCACCGTCGAGCCCGGTGGACCGGTCGCGCCCTGCCCTGACGTAACGGTCATGGAAGCAAGCCGCACGTAACCAAAACGGCTGAAGCCATCGGTGCTACCGCCAGCGCCCAAGTCGACCGCATGCAGAGCGGCTGGCTGGATGACACGCGCGATCGTGTGGGTCACCGCGTGCCAGCTTGCCTTGGCGATGTCGCCCACGCGTCCCGAGCGGAACGCCGCGCTGATCGTCGGAATCGTCGGTCCGAAACCACCACACCGGAGGAACGGCGCCGGAACCTCTTCGAGGTTGGTTATGGGTCCGGAGGGTTGCCCTTCGACTTCTTCACGACGCACCAACTGGAAAGGCAATCCATTCGTTAAGCCGATATCAACGGGGATTTGGAAGCAAACGGCAGCGATCACGTTCTGAGCGAACGGCAAGGCGCCCTCGATCAGATGCAAATCGGGGTCCGTGCGGAACCGATAACAACCCTCCATCTCCTCGAGGCTACTCTTGAGGCAGCTCGTCGCAGGTGCCCCATCGTTGACGCCGATCCGCTCGATGATTACGACGACCTGATCGATACCCAGATCCGAGCGGAGCCAACCGCTTGTGAAGCGCGCACCAGCGAATCCCGTGTTCGTGGTGACGTCGAGTGTGCCGCCAGGAATCACAATCGGCACGACCTGCTCCACAAAGTCATTCGAGTTGACCGACCCGAAGGCACCATTCTCGATCCGGACGGCTATTGGCAGCGTGCGACCGTCCTGGAACTGCACGATGTCGTTGGTCTTGACGTTCCTCATGCCGCCCTGAACCGGGTCGATATCGACAGACGCGAGTGGGATCAAGCTCCGGGGTGACCCGCGCACAATGATCCGATAGAACAGGGTCGCGTCGAGCGGATTGTTGCCCGTATCCCAGTTGTACTGGTAGCGGGCGTTGCTGGCGTCCAGTGTCATCCGCGTCGGGCGTAAGGCAAAGATGACCGCGCCAGAAACGTCACGCGCGCACTCCGCCTTGAGGGTCGGTGTGTCGAGCCGTGGATCAGCGGTCAGTTGGCAGACTTCAACGAAGGGCGCGAGGTTCGGGTTGAACGTGCCGCTGAAGGACGGGTTGCTAACGAGTGGCGGGAGAAAGAAGACGTGCGGGTTCCCGTTTGTGCTGCCGTCTACCAATAAAGCGTTGATACCAGAGGGGCGGGGCTGGACCGGCGAGTTTTCTCTACAGCCTGCGAGTAGAACGATGATACCGAAGACGAAACAGCGCGTGACGTGCCTCATGGGGCGCTCCTGTGCGACACATTGGACCCGCGATGTGTGGCACGTCTAGGGGCGCGCCAGCGACGACGGGCGACGGACCAGCCGAACGCCTTAAAATTCTCCCAGGGTTTTTCCCCGCGCTAGATCATCGACCTGTTGCAGTTCTGCTACACTTGTGGCGCGTCTATCGAGCACCGATGAGTGCCTTAAAACGGGGATCTTCCTGGATGGGGCGCCACCACCAATGGACGCTCTTGCGGAAGCCCTCGCGATGCTTGGGGTTGGCCGTGAAGTACTCATCCAGGAGGCGAAACGCTTCCTCCTTGTCACCTAGCATCACGCGCACGAACGCCTGGTAACCGAGGAGCTCCTTTGTAGGGTCGATGTTCGCATCGCCCCGCGAGCGGTCCAAGACGTGCCGCGCGCTGTCGGCAAGGCCGGTACGGGCGAGCACGGCCGCGACCCAGATCTGCTGAAAGCGTTGGCTGTAAGGGCGGGCGCGTTCCGGGGTCAACCGCACGGCATCGTTCGCGAGCTGCCAGGCGCGCGCGACATCCGGGTCGGCGGCGTTGGTCGACAGGAGCATGAGTTCGCACTGCGCGAACTGCGGATTGTTCGGGAAGCGACGATGCCCCTTTGCACACCAGTCCGTCGCTGGCGTAAACAGCTCCAGATCATATGAAGTCACGAAGAGGCGATATAAGACCGCTTCCGCCGACGCGAGGTAGGCGTCCGCCTCGTACGCCGTGCGGGCGGCGCGGTTTGCGTCGACGAGCTCGCGCCGCTGGTAATAGAGCAAGGAAAGGGTGCTCCAGGCGCCAACTTGCTGCGGGTTGAGCCGTGTTGCGGTCTCGAGATCGGCCTGGGCTAATGCGAGCAACCGCTCCGCTGCCGCGGGATCCGGTTCGAGCTCGCGCGTATAACGAAAGACTCGGAGCGTTCCCCGAATCTCGAGCGCATCCGGATTCTGTGGCTCGAGAACGAGTGCGCGATCAGCATGCGCCAAGCCGACGTTGATCCATCGTTCGACCTCCCGTGGGACGCGCTCGGGCCGAGCTCGCTGGTACGCCAGGCGCGCGCGCAACACGATCGGCTGGACCCAGCCCGGGTCCGCTTTCTCCGCCCGCTCGAGCAGAGTGTCCGCACGCGCGTACAAGCCAGCGGCGGCTGCTGCATCGTTTACGGACGCGGCGAACGCGTCCCTCTGTGTCTTTTGCGCCTGTTGCACCGACGTCCAGGCTTCGACGCTCTTGGTCTCGGACCGTTCTTCGCGGAGCCGAACTTCGTCGCCGAGGCGCTCGCGGAGGAACAGCGCCGCCTGGCTGGCAAGAGAATCGCGCATCGCGAGAGGTGCTCCAATGGGCAGCTCGAAACTTTGGCGCCGGAGGTCCACAGCGCTCGCCCCATCCACGAGCCGAATCGTCACGCGGGCCCGCGGTCCCACTGGCTCGACCTCACCTTCCACCAACGTGCCGGCCTCGAGCGCCCGCGCGATCGAGTCGCGCGGCACGTCACGCCCGCGGAACGGGGCGACGCCGTTGCGCGACACGACATTCAGCGCGCGAATCGCGCTCAGCTGATCAATCAACGATTCGGTGAGGCCGTCGGCGAGATACCGCAGCGAGCTGTCGCGACTCCGGTCGTTGAAGTACAGCACCGCGACGCGATTTGCCACGAGCGGGCCCGTCGTACCGCCGCCGCGGCCGGGGCGGCGGCCGAACAACAGCCAGCCGCCGACGACGAGCACAATGACACCGACGCCGATCCCGACGTTCATGCGCCGTCGCCACATGAGCTGCGCGCGTGTCGGCCGTCGGGCTGCGGTGACGCGCGAAACCGCGCCCGTGCTCGCGGTGGCGAGCGCCTTGGCGAATTCTCCCGACGTCTGATAGCGATCCGCCGGCACCTTCTCGAGCGCCCGCTCGATCACGACTTCGAGATCGTCCGGGATGGCGTCGCGCACGATCTTGAGTCGCGGCACCGCGTCGAGCGAATGACGCGCCATGATGGCCTGCGCCGTCGGGCCGGTGAACGGCGGCTGGCCGGCGAGTGTCTCGTAGAGCACGCAGGCGAGACTGTAGATGTCGCTGCGCCGGTCCACTTGGCCCGACCCCGAGGCTTGCTCGGGCGACATGTACGCGGGTGTCCCGATCGCGAGTCCGGTCTGCGTCAGCTTGTCGCCGCCCGCGGCGCTGACGGCGCGCGCGATACCGAAGTCGGCGACGATCGCGTGACCGCCCGACAGCATGATGTTCTCCGGCTTGATGTCGCGATGGACGACGTCGTGCTCGTGCGCGTACGCGAGCGCTTCAGCCACTTCGCGGGCGATCTGGAGTGCATCGTCGACCGGCAGCTGCGGCTCGCGGTCGAGCCGGTCGCGTAGGGATTCGCCTTCGACGTACGGCATCACGTAGTAGAGTGTGCCGCCCGCGTCGCCGGAATCGTAGACCGGCAGAATGTTGGGATGTTGGAGGCGGGCGGCGAGCTTGATCTCGCGCAGGAAGCGCTCGCGGCCGAGCGCAATCGCGATCTCGGGGCGCAACGTCTTCAGCGCGACGAATCGCTCGTGGCGCGTGTCGCGCGCCAGGTAGACCAGCGCCATCCCGCCACGGCCCAGCTCCCGATCGATCATGTAGTGATCGGGTAGCGCGGCGTTCAATTCTGCAAACGGATCAGTCACGCGGATAACGATAGTTCTGGCTCACCCGCTCGGCGAGCACCCGCGCGAGGCTGGCGCGCTGCATCGGCCATGGCTGGTCGATGGCGATGAGCAGCTGTCCGGTCCCCGCGTCAACGACGATCAACTGTACGCGGACCGAATCGCGAGCGTGGGCGAGCGGATCTACGCGCCCGTAGATGGCCACCCCAGCGCTGGTGCGACGCGCGAGCTCTACGGCTGCGAGCTCGGGGCGCGACTGTCCCCGCCAACGCTCACGCACCACATCCTGGGAAACGGCGTCGAGCGGCTTCATGCTGTCGAGCTGCGCCGTGAGCTCTTCGGCCAGACGCACACGCCAGGCTTCGAGGCCGGGCACGTAGATGTCGAACGGCGCGACGGCCGCGAGCCACGGATTGGCGCGGTGGCGTTGCGCGTAACGGACGAAGCTCACCGCCCCAGCGATGGTGAGCATGACGACAAGCGCTGATAGTCCGATGAGCCAACGTTTTGAGGTCAGGGAACCCTGCTATTGCTTCTGCACTACCGGCCGCGGCATCGTCCGTCGCGGCGGCAGGAGCGCCAGGCGCACCGTGCCGTCGGGGTGATATTCTGGCACGAACAGCGTCGCCTCAGGCTCATGCTCTGACCCGCGGCGCGTCGCTCGGCCGACCATGACGCCCAGGGTCCGCAGCTTGGATCGGTGGTAGTGCGTGACTGCGTACTGTGCCACCTGCTCCTGGAATGCCACGCGCTCCTTCCCCTCGACCGCGGCGTGTGCGTCGTCAAAGATCGCCACCAGCATGTACGTCGTATCGACGACCGTCACCATGGCGCTGGTGATGTGAAACTCTCGCTGGATCTCCGACTGAAGTTGCAGCTGGAACTTGGGGAACGCATCGCAGGCGAGTGCGAGCAGGCAGAGCGCAGGGAGAGCGTATTTTTGCATAGGCTCCGTTCGGAAATTCACCTCCCGTCCTGCTCCGCGCAATGCAGCGCCGATGACCGATAGTTGAAGCGCCTGCGGTACCATGGTGGCGCATGGTCACGGTATGCACGGTTCTCCCTCCCCCTGAGCGCCCCCGCATCGACGCCGCGGGGGACGGCTGCTTCGACACCTTGCATGCCGACTCTCTGCGGGAAGCCTTGTACGTCGCGCGCCGGCAGCGCGTAGATGCCGTGATCATCTCCGTGCATCGCTGTCAAGGCGAGGCGTTGCCCGGCGTCGCGCGGTTCGTCCGCGAGTTTCCCGCCATTCCGGCGGTCGCGCTCGTCTCACGGCACGACCGCGAGGCGACGGAGACCCTGCTCCGCCTGGGCGCGACCGGTGTGCGCAGCGCGGTGGACTGCACCGAGCCCGATGGCTGGCGACGGCTGCGCGACCTCGTGGGGCATCCCGCCTCGCCGGTTGCCGCCCGCATCCTCGCGCGACTCGTCCCGGCCCTGGGCGACGCGTCGGAAGAGACGCGGCTGTTTTTCGAGGCGGTGGCGAGGCTCGCTCCGGCGCTGAGCACGGTGCGCGGGTTGGCGCGCCACCTGCGAGTGCGGCCCAGCACGCTGATGTCACGCTTCCATCGTGCCGGGATTCCTTCGCCCAAGAGCTATCTCGCGGGCATGCGTCTGCTGCACGCGGCCTTCCTCTTTCAGAACCCGGGCCTGTCGGTCTCGGACGTCGCATACCGAATGGATTACTCGTCACCGCAGAGCTTTGGCCGCCATCTGCGAGCGGTGCTCGGCGTCACTGCCGGAGAATTTCGCCGCCGCTTTCCGTTCGACGTGGCGCTGGCGCGCTACATCGACCTGCTCATCACCCCGTACCGGGAGGCCCTGCGTGCGCTACACCCCTTCAACGCGGGGTCGTGGGACCAAGGCCCGAGCGCCGGAGTGGTCTCCCGGGCGGGGTGAGTCACGCTAGTCGGCCGCGGGCCGGATCTGTTGCTCGCTCGTGGCTTGCTCGCGGCGCAGCACCGAGAACCGGGCGATCCCACCGCGCAGCCGCTCGGCGAGCTGGGCGAGCTGCTGAGATGTTGCCGTCAATTCGCCCATAGACGTGATCTGCGCTTCGGTCGCGGCAGCCGTGTTATTGGCGCTGTTGGACGATGCTGTCGAGATACTGGCGACTTGCTGTAGCGATTGTGCGAGGGTTGCCAGGCGCTGTGCCTGGCTGCGCGAGACCTCCACCGTCGCATTGACCAGATCGCCCATCAACTGCACGCCCTGATGGAGCTCCTGTAATGCGCCGTCGGCCTCGGCCGCGACCGCGCCGATGTCGCGCACCTTGGCCTCGCCCGATTGCATCGCGCGTCCGGCCGCCTCGATCCCCGTCCGCAGGTCGCTTACCAGCTCAGCGACTTCCCGCGCCGACTTCCCTGCCTCGGCGGCGAGCGTGCGGACCTCATCGGCGACGACGGCAAACCCCTCGCCATGCTCCTCAGCGCGCGCCGCTTCGATCGCCGCGTTGAGCGCGAGGAGGTGTGTCTGCCGCGCGATCCGGGCGATCGTCTGCGCGAAGACTCCGATCCGTTCCGACATCCCGGACAACCCCGCGACCGTCGACGCCGTCGTCCGCACTTCCTCGCCCACGGCGCGCAGCGTCGCGCTCGCGCGCGCGACGCGCTCGCGTCCCCGTTCTGCCGTGCCCACGAGCCGCGACGCATCGACCTGCATCAGCTCCGCCCGCACGCGCAATGATTCCGCCTGATCCGCGGCTTTGGCGCTCTCGCCGCGCGCGCCGTCGGCGAGGCCACGCTGATGGCCGAGATCGCCGGCGAGGCTCTGTGACGTCTGCGTCAACGATTCCGTGGTGGCGTGCAGCTCCTGCGCGGCCGCCGCCAGCTCTTCGGCGAATGCGGCGACTTCGTCCGCCTCGCGCTGCACCGACGAGATCGTCGTCCCGATCTCTTCGAGCATGCGGTTGAAGCTCTTCTCGAGGAACCCGAGCTCGTCGGCTTCGGCGGCGGCCGCGCGAACGGCGAGGTACCCCTGCTCCGCTTCGCCCATCACACTGCGCGCGCGGCGAATGCGCTGGATGAGCGTCGCGGGAATCCGCTTGAGTGCCATCGCGACGACGATGAACACGCCGGTTTCGAGATACGCCGTCGTATCGAGACCGGAACCGCCGGGATAGAGCTGGCCGTGCGCCCAGCTCGCGAGCAGGTACGCGATCGACGCGACGAGCACGAGGAAGTCGCCGACGGCCTGCCCCTGATCGAACGCGTACGGCAGCACGGCGATGAACAGCGCGGCGACCACGCCGCCGTGTCCGAACCATACGACGAGGACGTTGACGAGCAGGACATCGAGCAGCGGCAGCAGATAGATGAACCACCAGCGGTACCAACCGCGCTCGTTAATGAGCCCGACGATCGCGTTGATTATGGCGGCGCCGCCCGACACCAACACGATCGTGCCCAAACCCGTGCTGCTGATGCCGCCCAACCTGCCGAGCACGCCGAGGACGAACAGCGCCGCCGCGATCCACCAGCGGCGTCGGTGACTGCGCTCGAATGTCTCGAGATCCTTGAACCGCTGCTCCAGCGCGGTGGCGTCGTCGTGCCACCCGCGTGCGCGAGCGGCGAACGAGAGGCGGCGGGGCTCGGTCACTTGGGGAGCCCCAAACCCAGGTCCGTCGCGGTGAGAAATGCCTCCACGAGATATCCTTCCCGCTCGATCGCCTCGCGGCCGCCCTCCTCGCGATCCATCACCGCCATCACACCGAGCACGTGCCCTCCCTCGCCCTCCACGGCGCCGATCGCCTCGCGCGCCGATCGGCCGGTGGTGAGGACGTCCTCGACAATGACGACGGGGAAGCCCGCCGAGAAGCACCCTTCGATGCGCTGACCGGTCCCGTGGTCCTTCGGTTGCTTACGCACGGTAAACGCGTCCAGCAGCTGTCCCCGGCGGCGCGCGGTCAGCGCGAGCGCATAGGCGACGGGATCGGCGCCGAGCGTGAGACCGCCGACGGCGCGGGGAGTCCAGCCCCGGACGGCCAGGCGATCGAGCCCGAGCCCGCCGATCACGGCGAGACCATCACCGGACATCGTCGTGAGGCGGGCGTCGACGTAGAACGAGGACCGGCGGCCGGAGGAGAGCACGAAATCGCCGCGCTTCACGGAGCGCGCCAGGAGGAGATCCTTGAGCGTACTTCTAAGGTAGTAGTAGTCGCTACTACTATTCACTGCGCCGCTTGCCGACAATGTTCTTGAGAGCTCCCAGCAGTCCGCCGGACTTGGCCCCATGCTTCGTCTTCGCGAGCGCCGCCTCCAGGTCGTCGGCAAACGCGCTGACCGTTGGCTGGCGGTCGCCCGGGTGCCGCGCGAGGCCTTTCATGACAGCTGCCTCGAGCTCGGGAGAGAATTTGCGGTCGCTCGCTTCCGACAGCGGCGTCGCTTTCCCGCTCAGGAGTTGCTGGAACAGCTCGCGCGGACTGCGGCCATCGTGCGGATGGCGCCCCGTCAGCATGTAGTAGGCGATCTTCGCGAGACTGTAGATGTCGGCGCGGCCGTCCACCAGCTCGCCGGACAACGCTTCCGGCGCGACGTACTGCAAGGTCCCGACGAAGAAGCCGGTCTTGGTCAGCCGCTCTTCCGGCGGCTGCTCGGCGTCACGCGCGATTCCGAAATCGAGCAGCTTCACACTGCGCGCGCGCGGGTCGTACATGATGTTCTCGGGTTTCAAGTCGCGATGAATGATACCGGCCGCGTGGGCGGCCGAGAGCGCGTCGGCCAGCTGGCGCACCAGCGCGACGGCGTCTGCAGGAGCGAGCGGACTCTCGCGGTGTAAGAAATCGGCGAGCGGCTCTCCGGTGGCCCATTCGAGAGCGAGGTAGTAGAGGCCGTCCGCTTCACCGAAGTCGTAGGTGCGGACCACACCTGGATGCACGACGCGGGATCCATATCCCGCTTCCCGCAGGAATCGTTTGACGACAGTGGGGTCGCCCCTGAGGCGCTCGCGCAATACCTTGAACGCACACGCGCCGCGTTCGGGATGTTCGGCGCGGTACACCTCCGCCGTCCCTCCTTCGCCGACGCGCTCGAGGAGACGGTAGCCGGCGATCGACCTGCCGGCCAGGTTTTCGAGAGCCATGAGGTTTGTGCGCGAAACTAACGTCCCGATTTGAGGCTCGGCAAGTGATGCGAGGCGCGACACTGGTGCTGACGGCCGTTTTCGCCGCGGGCTGCGGATCGTTGCAGCGCACGCCGGACGCCGCGCCGCGCCGTGGCGGCGCGGCGCCGCGGCTGTTCGACGCGTCATCGGTCTACCGGTCGATGGGCGCGCTCGTCGCCAGCGGGGCCTTGCCGTTCGTCGCGTCCGTGCGTTATCTCGCCGGACCGACACCAGACTCCACGCTCGCCCTGTTTTCGGTCTCGCTCACGAATCAGACGCTCACGTTTGAACGCCGCGGGTCGGAGTTCGTCGCCGAATATCACGTGGAGGCGTCGTTCCGCATCGACAGCACCAGTCTCTCGGCGGTCCGCCAGATCGGGAGCGATGAGCAGGTGCGAGTGCGCACGTTTCAGGAGACACTGCGCACGGACGAAAGCGTCATCTACCAGCAGTTCGTCATGGTGCCGCCCGGTGTGTACTACGTCATGGCCATGGTGCGCGATCGCAATGGCCCCGCGTTCGCGCGCGCCGAGCGGGCGGACACCGCGCCGCGCTTCGGCGGGCGGGCGATGACGAAACCGATCGCGGTCTACACGGCGGAGGGCCGCCCCGAGCGCAACGCCCTTCCGAAACTGGTGGTCAACCCCCGCGCGACGCTGCCGTACGGCCCCGATTCGATGCGCTTTTACGTCGAACGCTACGGGGCGCCACCCGGCGGGGGCCCGATCGTGGCGCGCGTCGTCGACGGCGGCGATCACGAGCTATGGCGCGACTCCGTGCCGCTGACCGGCGGTCCCGATGTGTCGTCAGCGACGATTGTCGTCGTGCCCGCCAACCTGCCTGTGGGCCAGGCCGAGCTGCAGACCCTGCCAATCGCGGGCGGGGATACGACCCGCGCCCCGTTTCTTGTGAGCTTCTCGAATCAATGGGTGATCACGAATTTCGAGGAGATGATGAGCCTGCTCCGCTACTTCCCACGCCAGGATTGGGTGGACTCGCTCCGCCGCGGGTCGGCGGAGCGCCGCCCGGAGGTGTGGCGCGAGTTCTGGAAGGCTACCGATCCCGTCCCGATGACTCCTGAGAATGAAGCCATCGACGACTACTTCCGGCGGGTCCAGCAGGCCAACATTCGATTCCAGGACGAGGGCGGGCCGGGATGGCTGACGGAGCGTGGCGAGGTGTTCATCTCGCTCGGCGAGCCCGACGAGATGCTCGATCTGTCGAACGGCATCGATCGCAACGGCATGCGGGTGTTGCGCTGGACCTACGCGTCGGAACGGATCGTCCTCTACTTCCAGGATCAGACCGGGTTCAGCCGCTATCGCCTGACCCCGCAGTCACGCGCGGAGTTTCAGCGCGCGTTGATGCGCGTGAGGCAAGCCCGATCATGAGACACGCCAGCGCCCTTTGGATCGCGGCGCTCGCTGGGGATCTGCTGCTGGCGACATCGAGCCGCGCCCAGACCGCCGTCCCCGATCACACCGCTACCTACCGGGCCGATTCGCTCCGCCTGTCCGGGCGCCCGTGGCACGCTGCCGAGACGCTGCTCGCCGCCGCACGGCGCGACCCGAATCCCAACGCGTTTCTGATCGTCGAAGGCGCCAAGGCAGAGGTCCATGCCAGGCGGTACGAGCACGCGCGCACGTTGCTCGCGGGCCAACCGTGGCTCCTCGATTACCTCGACGGTGAGGCGCTGGCCATCCTGGCGCAGGCGGAGTTTGGCGTGGGGCGCTTCGCCGAAGCGGCGACGCATTTTCAAATGGCGCGCGCCCGTGCGCCCGCCGCCCGCGTGCCCTTGCTGGCCGTGCGCGCCGGCGTCGCTTTCGATGCCGCGGATCAGGCCGATAGCGCGGCGGCCGCGTTCGCGGCGGCCCGCGCGGGCGGAAGGTTGGCGAGCATCGACCCGTGGTTGCGGGTGCGCCAGGCGCGCGTCACGCGCGATACGGCCGCCGCCGGCCAGCTCGTGGCCGACCTCCCCGCCCCCGCCGCGCGCGAGGTGCCGGTCGCGCGGGCCCGCTCGCTGCTCCTCGCCGCCGATACGACACGCGCGCTCGAGGCGTTTGCGAAGGCAGGGAAGGGGCTCGATGCGGCCCGTCTGGCTCTCGCGACGGGCGATTCGGCGCGCGCCCGCACGCTGCTCTACAGCCTGTTGGCGCGCGATCCCCTCAGCGATGATGGCGCAGCCGGAGTCGGTCTGGCACTCGGCCCGTTGCCCCCGCGCGCGCCCGACGAGCACGTCGCGATGGCGCGCGCGCTGAATCGTCGCTCATCAGTGCGCGATGCGCGGATCCATGTCGAGCGCGCGCTGCGCGCCGGGGATTCGACTGCGGGAACCCTGCTTCTGTATGGCGAGCTGCTCGTTTCCTCCGGACTGCTGCGGGACGCGGTGCGTGCGTACGGTGCCGCGGCGCGCGACTCCGCCGCCCGGCCGCTGGCGATCTATCGCCGCGCGCGCGTCCTGGTGCGGCTCGGCGACTCGACCGCGCTTGCGGCGCTTTCCGGATTCGCGGCGCGCTACCCGAGCGACAGCGCAGCTCCGGGAGCCCTGTACATCCTCGGCGACATGAACGACGGCCGGGACGATTGGGTGCAAGCCGGCCGCTGGTACGGGGACCTGATCAAGCGGTATCCCGCTGACGCGCGCGCCTCGCTCGCGCGCTTCCGGCTTGCCGCCCATGCCGAAGCCACCGGAAACCCCGATAGCGCCGCGTCCCTGTATCAGGCGGAGATCGACGCGGCGGGCCCGCAACGCACCGCCGCGCGATTCTGGGTCGGCAAGATGGCGGAGGCACGCGGTGACTCGGCGCAGGCGCGCAGCATCTGGCTCGCGCTGGCGCGCGAGGACTCGCTCGGTTACTACGGCATGCGCGCCCGGCGCGAAACTGGCCTTCCATTGCTCGCCTTTGCGGCGCCGGTCGTGCCGCCAACGCCGCCGCCACCTCCGGCGGAAGTTGCGGCCGGTCTCGCGCGCATCGACACGCTGCTCCTCGCCGGGCTCGACAGCGAAGCCCAGGCTGAAGTCCGCGTCGTGCTGGCGCACCCGCCGACCGATCTCCAAATACTCCTCGCCTGGAGCGAGGGACTTGGTCTACGGGGCTATGGCTCCGCCGGCGTCCGGCTCGGTTGGCAGGCTGCACTTCAGGCGCCGGGCGACACTCGCGTGTTGCGCGCGATTTTCCCCTGGCCCAACCGCGCGGCGGTCGAAGCGGAGGCGCAGGAATTCGGCGTCGACGCGCTGCTGCTCGCGGCACTCGTCCGTCAGGAAAGTGTCTTCGACGTCGAGGCGCTGTCGCCCGCGGGCGCGCGCGGGCTCGCGCAACTGCTGCCGAGTACGGCCACGCTGATGGCCCGCGGATTGGACGTCGCATTCTATCCGGAGTGGATCACCGTGCCCGATCTCAACCTGCACCTCGGGGCGGCGCACCTCGCGGAGCTGCTCAAGCGGTTCGGGCGCGTGGACGCCGCAATCGCGGCCTACAATGCGGGTCCGTCGCCGGTGCGCCGCTGGCTCGAACGCGCGGGCGCGGCGGATCCCGATCGGTTCATCGAGCTGATTCCCTACCCGGAAACCCGGGGCTACGTGCGCAGCCTGTTGCGCAATCGTGAGTTGTATCGCGCGTTGTACGAACCGTAGAAATCCCGCTTGACAGTTTTCCGGACCGCCCACCACTTCTACGCGGCCCGACACCACGGCCGGGCAGGCATCCAACGCTGGGCGCCCAGTAACAGACTCTGCAGGAGGCGGATCGTGATCAAGGGAAAGGTGAAGTGGTTCAATGACGCCAAGGGATACGGCTTCATTGAGCAGGAAGGCGGCGAAGACGTGTTCGTGCATTTCTCGGCGATTCAGATGGACGGCTTCAAGACGCTCGCCGAGGGTCAGGTGGTGGAGTTCGAAGTGAAGCAGGGGGACAAGGGGCTCCACGCCTCGAACGTCGTGCGCGTCTAACGCGCGCCTTTCACCCGACCGCTGTCGTGACCCCGGGGCATGGCCCCGGGGTTTACTTTTCCGCCCATGCCGCCGCGCCCCGCACCACCGATCCCCGCTACGTCCGCAGGAAAGACGAACGTCTTCCTCGTCGACGGCTACGCGCTCATTTACCGCGCGTTCTTCGCCATGATCGCGCGGCCGCTCACCACCAAGAGCGGGGAGAACACGTCGGCGGTGTGGGGCATCACCAACTTCTTGCTACGCCTCTACGAGAACTACCACCCCGAATACATCGGGTGGGTGCACGACCGCGGCGTCTCCTTCCGCCAGGAGCAGTATCCGGAGTACAAGGCGACGCGCGAGAAATTGGGCGAGGAGCTGCAGCAGGACTTCGACCGCTCGCTCGAGCGCGTCTGTCAGATCCTCGACGCGTTTCACATCCCCGTCATCGCCATCAACGGCTACGAGGCCGATGACGTCGTCGCGACCCTGGCCGAGCGCGCCGCGCGCGAAGGGTTACAGGCGGTCATCGTCTCCGGCGATAAGGATTTCTATCAGTTGATCGGCGAGGGAATCGCGCTGCTCAATCCGGGGCGCGGTGGGCAAGCGGCCGTAGAGGAGCAATGGGTGGATCAGTCCAACGCGAGCGAGCGGCTCGGCGTGCCGCCCCAACGCGTCGTGGACTACCTCGCCCTCGTCGGCGACAGCTCCGACAACATTCCCGGCGTAAAAGGCATCGGCGACAAGACCGCGGTCCAGCTCCTCGAAACGTACGGAGACCTCGACGCGATTCTCGCACGCGCGGCCGACATTCCCGGCAAGCGGCCGCGCGAGGCGCTGCTGCAGCAGGCGGACAACGCACGCCTGTCCCGGCAGCTCGTGACGCTGCGGCGCGATGTGCCCGTGGAGCTGGATCTCGATCAACTGCGCGTCCGCAC
>WNEZ01001733.1_pt1 | contig 29573 bp, 23 predicted proteins | sample 5400521 | NCBI WGS metagenome assembly WNEZ01 (sample SAMN13153339, study PRJNA577476) | soil metagenome | isolation source: 120 cm saprolite under Douglas fir tree site 2 hole 1 replicate 1 | place: USA:California | collected 2015-04-18 | reverse complement strand
GGAAACGGTGGCTCCCAGCGACTCCACGGTGTTGCTTCTCGGTGGAAGCGGTATGGGTAAAAAATAAATTGCGCGTGCAATCCATGAACGCAGCCGGCGTAAAGAGCGGACCTTCGTAAAGCTCAACTGCGCCGCGATTCCGACCGGACTGCTCGAGAGTGAGCTTTTTGGACACGAACGAGGCGCCTTCACAGGCGCTATTGCACAGAAGACTGGACGCCTCGAACTGGCCGACCAAGGCTCGCTGTTCCTCGATGAGGTAGGGGATATTCCCATCGAGATTCAGCCGAAATTGCTGCGCGCGTTGCAGGAACGTGAGTTTGAACGGCTGGGCAGCAACCGAACCAAGAAGGTCGACGTGCGGCTGGTAGCGGCCACCCATCGCGACCTGGACAAAATGATGGAGAATCGCGAATTCCGGAGGAGCGACTTGTACTATCGCCTGAACGTGTTCCCGATCCGCATCCCGCCTCTGCGCGAACGCCCGGAGGATATTCCGCTGCTGGCCCGTTACTTCATCCAGAAGCACGGCCGGCGAATGAACAAGCAGATCGAATCTATTCCCGCCGCGGCCATGAGGAAGCTCTCGATTTGGCATTGGCCGGGGAACATTCGTGAGCTGGAGAATTTCATCGAGCGTTCGGTGATCCTTACTCACGGCACGGCGCTGCAAGCTCCGATTGGGGAACTGAGCAATAATGGCAGGACCACTCCAGTGGCTGGGACGCGCGAAGCTAATGAACGCGATGAGGCGATCCGCGTCTTGAAAATCACAAACGGGCGCGTAGCAGGCCCCAACGGGGCTGCGGCACGCATGGGGATCAAACGCACGACCCTGATCTCGCGCATGAAGAAGCTCGGGATCGATCCGCGAAAAGTATCGTAACCTTCCCGCAAGCGTCCCTTCTGAATATGCCGATTAGTGAGATGGAATCAAGAAGTGCGGCGGACGGCAGGTATCGGACCTTGCTCGAGGTTTCCGGCGCCATCGCAGCGCAGCCCAACTTAAAGGCTGTCCTGGAGAGTTTGCGCCGTTTGTTATCCAGGGTTGTTGCTTTCGACTCGATTGGCCTTTTGCTGTTGTCCGACAACGGGAACTCGGTCCAGCTCATAGCACTTGACCGAGGTCCGGAAGCTTATGAAGTTGCGATTGGCACCGAGGTGCCGCACGCGGGGACTGCCGTTGGACGAGCCATCGACGAACAAAAACCGATATACGTTCCTGACCAGCAGACCGAGATTTCAAGGATTCCCCAACTGGCAAAGAAAGTCAGGTTAGGCACTCCGCATAGCGCGTACATTTTTCCGGTCTCGACATCGGGGAAGAAACTCGGCGCTCTGGCATTTGGGATTGCGCAGGGAGATCAATTCAGCCCCGACGACGTCGAACTTATGACTTCTGTTTCATCGCATGTTGCGGTTGCTCTGGAGAGCGCGATCGCGACCGATGCCGCTGAGCGGTATCAACGGCAGTTGGCACAAGAGCGCGATCGTCTTCAGCTGCTGCTCGAAATCAACAATCAGGTTGTAACCCAGTTGGACGTCAATGAGCTGTTCCGTTCCGCCTCAGCGTCGATTCGCAAATACTTTGCCAATGACTTCACCGGTTTCTGGCTCATCGATAAACAGTCCAATAAGCTGGAACTTGTGCTTCTCGATTTCCCTGGCGGCAAGGGCTTTCTTGCCGATACTCCCATCGCTGAACTCACCGATCAGGACCTGGAGAGAATGCGCGCTCGAAGGCCGGAGATCCGATCGCAGCAGGAGATCGAGAAGGTCCCGCCGGCGGTTCTCGAACGGTTGAAGGCTGAATCGATCGCCACCTTGGCGGTTGCTCCCCTGGGGACCTCGAACGGACCGTTTGGCTTCATTTCCATGGGGAGCAAGCGCCCTAACAAGTTTGGACAGGAAGATCTCGACATCTTGTCCCAGATCAGCGCGCAGATTTCGCTGGCGTTGGACAACGCGCTCGCGTACGGACGGCTGAGCGCGTCGAGGAATCGGCTGGAAGACGAGCGCTTATATCTCGAATCGGAAATCCGCGCGGAATACAACTTTGAGGATCTTGTGGGCAAGAGCCCCGCCCTGCGCAAAGTCCTCGACCAGGTCGAGATTGTCGCTCCGACGGGATCTACTGTTTTGCTGCGCGGTGAGACGGGCACCGGGAAGGAGCTGATTGCACGTGCAATTCACAGCCATAGTCCAAGACGAGACCGGACGTTTGTGCGGCTCAATTGCGGCCATTCCATCCGGGCTGGTCGAAAGTGAACTCTTCGGACACGAGAAGGGCGCATTCACTGGCGCTTTAATGCAGAAGCGCGGCCGGTTCGAGCTTGCCGATCACGGCACACTGTTCCTGGATGAAATCGGAGACATCAGCCCAGAGTTACAGCCGAAGTTGTTGCGCGCGTTGCAGGAACAAGAGTTCGAACGGCTGGGCAGCAACAAGACTATCCATGTCGACGTTCGCCTGATCGCGGCGACGCATAGGGATCTGTCGCTGATGATTCGCAACAATCAATTCCGTGAGGATCTTTTTTACAGGCTCAATGTTTTTCCGATTGAGATACCACCGCTGCGCGAGCGGCGGGAGGACATCCCACTTCTCGTTCACTATTTTGTTTCGCGGCTGTCGCGCCTGATGCAGAAGCGCATCAAGTCAATCCCCAAGCCTGCAATGGATGCATTGACCAATTCGCCATGGCCCGGCAACGTACGGGAGTTGGAGAATTTCATTGAGCGCGCCGTCATCCTCACGCAGGGAGACGAGTTGAACGTACCCATGGCGGAATTCAAGAAGTCGGCGGCCCGGAATGCTGCTCCAGTATCGACCTTCCATGAAGCGGAGCGCCAGGCGATCATCGAGGCGTTGAAAGCGGCATCGGGAAGAATCTCCGGCAGGGGAGCGGCTGCGGAACGTCTCGGGCTGAAGCGTACAACCCTGCAGAACAAAATGCGGCGACTCAATATCGCGAAAGCCGATTACTGAGGCCCGAACGAATCGGCAACCGTGCCCGTATGTGGTCGCTTGCCCCTCGGAGGGCAACTTCGGGCGACTTCGCGCACTCTCCGGTACGGCCACCCCACCGCTAACTCACGACGCTGGAATGCCCTCACCAGGATTGAAGGTTAGGCAATCGACGTGCACCACTTGCAACTGCGCGTTGTTCGTGGAGCGCCGGGCGTCTCCGCCCGACATAGTCAACTGTGGGACGGGGCGAGGACGCCCGTCGCTCCATCGTATAACTCGAATAAAAGGAGCTAACACAAATGAAGCGACTCACTGTAAGTGGGTGCATTCTTCTGTTGTTGAGTCTTTCCGCATGGGCACAGGAGGTAAGACAGGAAGTAACCATGCAAGGAAGTGGTTTCTTCCCTAAAGAAACGACGGATTCAGGGATCACGAGTAAGCCGACATACTCCGGCGGGATCCTCGCCGGATACCGCTTCAACATAAACAAATGGCTGGCTGTAGAAGGGAACTACGATTACTTCCGCAATTCGCAAAAGTATTCGAACTCCTCCGGATCGACGTTTGCCCCAACGAACGTGCACTCCATTACCGGGCTCGCGGTCTTCAAGATTCCCACTTCAGGTCTGATGAAGTACTATCTGAGGCCCTACGCGTTAGCCGGTGGCGGTGCGGTGATCTTCGATCCCCGCGATACCAACTCCGTGAGCAAGCAGACCCGAGGATCGTTCGTATATGGAGCGGGCGCTGATTTGCCTCTCGCAAAGCACATGGCAATTCGGGCCGAATACAGAGGCCTCGTCTACAAAGTTCCCGATTTCGGACTGAGCTCATTGCGAATGGACAAATTCACTCACGCCGCCGTGCCATCCGCAGGTTTGGTTTTCACCTTCTGATCCGCCAGTCCAGAATCGGAAAAATTGTCGACATTTCTGGTAGTGCCCACATAAGGGCATACAGCCCGGCGCGGGTTCCAGAAACCGCGAGTGCAATCACCCGGTTACGCGGATCTTCAGTGGCACGTGATCTGCACTATCCGAGGTGGCGGAGTCGGAGGGCCTGCCAACAGAGTCCGCGAGATAACGCGAACAAGAAGTGGTTATGCAAGACCTCGCAACAGTTTTCGATTTCCTCTTCGGGTGTCATCACAGCAACCTCAGCCGCGTGTTTACGATCAGACGCCAAACCTATCGCGTGTGCTGCGACTGTGGAACCGCGTTCAAGTATTCACTCGAGACGATGTCCATCGAGCGCCGTCTTGCCCAGCCGGACGGGGAAAGACATGGTGGTCGCAAGCAATGGCAACTTGCGGGTTGAGTCGATTAATCCACGCTTCCGCATCGCTGGCCCCGCCGGAGTTATCTAACACAACATGACGAATGAATTGGCAGTATCCGTTCTGGACCTGGTCGGGATGCACACCGGCGAGCCTGCAAGCACCGCCATTGCCCGGTCGGTGGACTTAGCGCAGCACGCAGAGCGTTTGGGCTACACCCGCTTTTGGCTGGCAGAACATCATTCGATCGAAGGGCTAGCTTGCTCGGCGACGCCTGTGCTGATCGGCCATGTCGCGGCCGCCACGAAGACGATCCGCGTGGGCAGCGGCGGTGTCATGCTGCCCAACCACGCCCCGCTGGTGGTGGCAGAGCAGTTCGGAACACTCGAAGCGTTGTATCCCGGACGAATCGATCTGGGCCTGGGACGAGCTCCGGGGGGCGACTTCCAAACCATGAGGGCGCTGCGGAGGGATTTGCGCCAGACTGGAGATGAATTCCCCGAACTATTGGAAGAGTTGCGCACCTATCTCGGTCCAACCAAGCCCGGGCAAACGGTGAAAGCGATACCGGGACAGGGAAGCAATGTGCCGATCACCCTCCTGGGTTCGAGCGGCTTCAGCGCCCAGCTGGCGGGGGCGCTGGGCCTGCCCTTTGCTTTCGCGGCGCACTTCGCCCCCGAGTATCTGTACGCGGCCTCCCGCCTGTACCGCGCGAGTTTCCGCCCGGGCGACGTGTTGCGCAGGCCCTACCTGATGGTGGCCGTGCCGGTGATTGCGGCGGAGACCGATGCTGCGGCGCGCCGCTTGTTTACAACGCCCCAGCAACGATTCCTGTGACTGATCCGCAACCAACCGGTGGAATTATTGCCTCCGGTCGATTCGATGGAGGAGTTATGGCAGGACTCGGAACGGGCCGCGGTGCAGACGAGACTAAGCGCGGCCATTGTGGGATCGAATGCGACGGTGAAAGCGGGCCTGGAAAAGCTGGTGTCCGAAACAGCAGCCGACGAGGTAATCGTGGTGACGGACACCTACGACCATGCCGACCGCCTACGATCCTATGAACGAGTGGCCTCGGCTGCAAAGGAACTAGGCGTAGCGGCCTGAACTAATCTGGGCCGCCCTCAGGTTTTGGCCAGCGTTCCACTCTGCCCACATTCAGGCACCGCCCGCAATAGGGCATGACAACCACTCGAATCACCTCGCTCGCGCTGGCGTCCCCAACAACTTACAGCCAACTTCCGTTGGCACGCGAGTTGCACTATCACGGGCGGCGGGATTGAGGAAGGCTCGCCAACGGTACTTACTGATGCTGCCTGTGGATTGGAGATCACCAATGCTGCGTGTCGAATTCCATGATGCTGCGAACATCGTGACTATGCGGCTGGAAGGCCGGTTCGTCGGGCCATTTGCCAATGACACAAGGGATCTGGTGACGCGCTGCAAGATTCCGCTACGGCTTGTCGTGAATCTATCGGAGGTGACGTTCGTCGATGCGGTCGGCGAAGAGGTGTTGTCATGGTTGGGGCGAATTGGAGGGGAGTTTGTTGCTGAGAACTGCTACCCCCTCCACGTCTGCGAACGCTTGCATTTGCCGATGGCGCGGAAACGCGTCGAAGCTCTTCCCCAGGCGATGTAACGCGTTCGCGGACGTTTTAAGACTCTGGTGATTCGGCGATGTAGTGCCGCGATGCGAGTGGGCAACGGGTCATGCGAACCGAAGGAAAGCAAGACGTAGATCGAGAGGAGGGGGACCTGAATGCAACTGCCAGTGGTTTGGTGCGCACTGGGTTACCGGACCATTCCCATACTGTTGGACACCGAGACCTCTTGTACCTGTTTGCTTGCCATGTGGAATGGAGTCACCGGCAAAGTCTTGGAGCTCATCAGGAACTCGTCGCCGCATTGGATGATTCCGACCAGGCGATCCGTGCGATGGCAGAGATGATGCTCCACCGATATTCGCCCCGTCCACGGAGGGAAAGGCGCGGGACGATTTTCCAAATGTAGGAGGTTGCATCATGAAATGTCCGCATTCGACAGAGCGGGAACGGCAAGAGCGCCGTCGTGACAGCCTTGGTTCGAGCCTTGTTTCGAGCCAAGAGATCAAATCGGTTTTCGCTGAGCAACGCGATTACCTGTACTGGACCTCGCTGGTGACCACCGGAGACGATGCCATGGCTGAGCAAGCTATGGCAAACGCAAGCGATCTATCCGCGCACTGGAGCGGTGAATTTCGCGACTGGGTAATCGGATGGGCGAACCATGTAACTGTGCGGGCAGCGGTCAGAGCAGTCCACGATCTCATCTCTCAGTCGGCGAAGCGCTATTCGGGTTCGTCCTGCGAAACCCCCGACCACGATGATCCTTCCGAGGTTCTTTCCGTTGTTCTTTCTAGCGACCAGATCGTGTCCCTTCGCCGCGTCGATCCTCGAGATATCGTTGCCGCACTAGACCCTCTGGCCCGTTCCGCGTTGGTGCTCCGGGGAATACAACACGCCTCCATTGCCGATTGCGTGCTTCTGCTGGACGTGCCCCGCCAAATTGTTGCTGACGCATACTGCCAGGCCCTCCGATGGAACCGCGAACGCGCTGGTTCCGATTTGATGGTGTCGGGTGGCGTATTGAAAACGTAGACCGGAGCTTATTTTGACCTTACTAACTGCATTCATGGGCGTTTGCGGCGTTGCGGTTTTGTTCATGTTGACATTTTTGCGTGCTCTCCACAGAGAAGCAAAAAAGCCTCGGATTCGATTCAGCAGCAGACGGGAGAGAACCCCTCCCGCGTCTGTTTCGATGGAGCACAATTTGCCGGACTTGGGCCGGGCCGCGTAATTTTCCAGTTCGCGAACAGTTCAGCGGTTCTTGGCGGCCTAATGTCGAATGCGGCGCTTTCCTGGCCAGTTGTCGCGACGAGCATAAGTTTATGTCCTTCGTATGTGTTGGCGTCCAAGGTGAAGGTCGATTTGGCGGTCTGAAGTCTCGACAATTGTCGATTTTGATTTCGACATTCTTCGACACATCCATCGCCTCGGTTTCCCCGTGGCCAATAGATTCAAGCGTTTGCTACGGTGCCGAGCAACGTGGCTTTGGCAAGAGTGTTGCGGTATCCAGATTCCGTAACAGTTTTTGTAGCAAGAGCAAAATGTTCAAGATTTCCACCATCGACACGCGGTCACAGCGCACGCTAGTCGTGGAAGGGACCCTTATCGGATCCTGGGTCGCTGAGCTTCGCACAACCTGGAGAACGGCAAGCCAGGAGCTAAGCGGACGCAAACTGGTCATCGACCTGAGCAACGTGACTGTCATCAGTATCGAGGGAGAAGCCGGGATCCTCGATTTGTTGAAAGAGGGTGCAAAGTTTTCGCGCGGCGGCATTCTTACCAGACACGTGCTGAAACAACTTACACGGAAGAAACAGCAGGAATTACCACGGAGGTGAACATGCCAGAGGCACAGCGCATCACGGGCCCTACGTCATACGCGAGCAACGGTGATTTTTGTCGCATCTTCCAAGAAGAGACAGACAGCTTGTACCAGCTGTCGTTCCTGCTGGCCGCCGATTGTGACACGGCTCAGCAGTGCTTTGTCTCCGGACTGGAGGATTCGCTCAACGGGAGCCGCGTTTTCAAGGAATGGGCACGTTCATGGGCTCGGCGCGCGATCATTCACAACGCCGTGCGAGTCGTCAACCCGCGCCCAATGGGTGAAAACGTCCCTTCGAGCTTCTGCAGCAGCGCCAAAACGCTGGTAGCGGTGCCGGCAGAGATTGGCGCGATTCTTGAACTCGCACCGTTCGAGCGCTTTGTCTATGTCATGTCGGTTCTTGAGCGCTATTCCGATCAGGATTGTTCAGTTCTCCTGGCCTGCTCGCGGCGGGACGTGAATGCGGCGCGAATTCGAGCCTTGCAGCAAATCGGAAGTGTGATGGAGCTTCACATTGAACAGCAGGTCAATGTCGGCTCATGGAAGCCGGCATTGGATGACAACTGCCGTGCTGTACTCGAATTGCAACTTGCTACACGTTTAGCAACTTTGGCGTAAGCAAAGCGCCCTTCAGAACGAGGATGGAAATGGAAATGACGTTGAGACCTAGCCTGATTTTTCGAGACGGACGCCTTGGCTTTCCCGCCGTGCTGCTATTGCTGCTCATGGCGACGGCGTGCGGCAGAGGCAACGTCCGCGCAGCCGCGTCGCCGCCAGTTCCCGAAGTGAGAGTTGCGCCCGTCATCCAGCAGGATGTTCCCGTGTACAGCGAATGGGTGACAACATTGGACGGCTACGTGAACGCCGAGATCCGGCCCCAGGTCTCAGGTTACATAATCAAGCAAAACTACACAGAGGGTTCGGTCGTCCGCAAAGGCCAGGTGCTGTTCGAAATAGATCCGCGGCCCTTCAAAGCCGCGCTCGACCGCGCTAAGGGCGACCTTGCGCAGGCGCAAGCACAGCTTGGCAAAAGCACTCTTGATGTAGAGCGCGACACACCGCTTGCCGAAGCCAGGGCCATCGCTAAGAGTCAATTGGATAACGAAATTCAGGCCAAGCTCGGCGCCCAGGCCGCCGTCGAATCGAACAAGGCGGCCGTGGAGCAGGCGGAACTCAACCTTGAGTGGACCAATGTCACGTCGCTATTGGATGGAATTGCCGGGATTGCACAAGTCCAGATCGGCAATCTTGTGGGACCCAATTCTATCTTGACTTCAGTTTCACAGGTCGACCCCATCAAGGCCTATTTTCCAATTAGCGAACAGGCATATGTCCTCGCGCAAAAACAGAACAGCGCCGGCTCCACCAAACACGCGATCAGTTTTTTCGGAAACTCCCTCGCACTCACCCTGACTGACGGCAGTATCTATCCTCATAAAGGCAAAATCCTGCTGGCCGACCGGCAAGTGGATCCGAGCACCGGCACAATTCGCATCGTTGCTGCCTTTCCTAATCCCGGCAACATTCTGCGTCCCGGCCAGTATGGACGTGTGCGGGTCGAAACCAACATGAAAAGCGGCGCCCTGCTGGTACCTCAGAGCGCCGTTGGGCAGTTGCAGGGAAGCTATCAGGCGGCAGTTGTCGGCAGCAATCACAAAGTCAGCATGCGCGCCGTGAAACCCGGCGAGACGGTCGGAACGAATTGGGTGATTGACAGTGGCCTCAATCCGGGTGAGCAAGTTGTCGTCGAAGGACTGCAGAAGCTCAAAGAAGGAACTCTCGTTACTCCGAAGCCCGCGAATCTTTCCGGGGAAGGGCGCTGAGGTATGTCGAAGTTCTTCATTAACCGTCCGATCGTGGCCATGGTGATCGCCATCCTTATGGTGATTGTGGGCGCGGTCACCATCGAGAGCCTGCCGGTGGCGCAGTTTCCTAACATTGTCCCGCCGGAGATCAGATTGCAGGCCACCTATGTCGGTGCGGACGCAAAGACCCTCGAGCAAGCCGTGGCCACACCGATCGAGCAGCAGGTCAATGGCGTGGACAACATGGACTACATGTATTCCTTAAACGCCACGGGCAATTCGCAGACGACCCTGTTTGCTGATTTTGATCTCAAAACAGACCCCAACATGGATCTGATTCTCCTGCAGTCGCGCGAGCAGCTGGCCGCCGCTCAGCTTCCGCCCGAAGTTAACAACTATGGGGTCACCATCAAGAAGTCGACGACCGCGCCGCTCATGCTGATCGCTTTATTCTCGCCGCACGGCACTCATGATTCGAAGTTCCTGGCCAACTATGCCTACATCAACTTGAATGATCCCGTTGCGCGCTTGTACGGTATCGGCCAGACGAATATTTTTGGTGCCGGTCAGTATGCTATGAGGCTTTGGGTAAAGCCTGACCAATTGGCGAAATTGGGGATCACCGTCACTGAGATCGTCAACGCGATCCAGGCGCAGAACAGGGTGAATCCGGCCGGTCAACTGGGCGGCGAACCAGCCCCCGCGGACCAGCAATTTACGTATTCCGTGCTCGCTCAAGGCCGTCTGACGTCGCCCGAGCAATTTGAAGACGTGATCGTCCGTGAAGCTCCGGATGGCGGAATCGTCCGAGTGAAAGACGTCGCCCGCGTCGAACTGGGCACGCAGGATTACAGCATTGTCGGCCGTTTGAATGGCCAGCCCTCCGCAATCATCGCCGTCTATCAGTTGCCCGGTTCCAATGCAGTCCAAACCGCCGCGGGCGTCCGCAAGCTGATGGTCGAGATGAAGCAGCGTTTCCCCGAAGACGTGGATTACGCCGTATCGCTTGACCAGACGCGTGCCGTGACCGAAGGCATGAAGGAGATTATTCAGACCCTCTTGATCGCCATCGTGCTGGTGATCCTCGTGGTCTATCTCTTTCTGCAAGACTGGCGCGCTACCCTGATCCCGATGCTTGCCGTGCCCGTGTCGCTGGTGGGCACGTTTATTCTCTTCCCGCTGTTCGGCTTCTCGATCAATACCCTTTCCATGTTCGGACTGGTGCTCGCCATCGGCTTGGTGGTTGACGATGCGATTGTCGTCGTCGAAGGCGTACAACGCCACATCGAGGAGGGGTTGGCTCCGAAGGATGCGGCTCGAGCGGCGATGGAGGAACTCTCTGGCCCGGTCATTGGTATCGCCCTGGTTCTCTCGGCGGTCTTCGTGCCTACAGTCTTTATCCCAGGCATTACCGGACGGCTCTACCAGCAATTTGCCTTGACCATCGCGATCTCGGTCATCCTCTCCGCTTTCAACGCGCTCACGTTGAGCCCGGCGCTGTCCGCGCTGCTGCTCCGGCCAAAGAAAGAAAGCCGCGGGCTACTCGCAAAATTTTTCGCCTGGTTCAATCGGGTTTTCGCGCGCGCCACGGAGGGCTATGTCCGCGTGTCGGGAGGGTTGATTCGGAAAGGCGCGCTGGCACTGGCAATACTCGCGATTTTTGGTGTTGCCGGTTTGGTCTTTGCTCACTTCCTGCCCTTCTTTATCAACATGCAACTTCCGAATGCGGCTTCGCAGGAGCGGACAGCGGCAGCATCGAAAGAGGTCGAAAAAATCCTGAGCGAGACGCCGGGCGTTCAGTACTACAGCAGCGTGATTGGCTTCAGCTTGCTGAGCTATGTCCGGACAAGCTACAACGCCTTCTATTTCGTCAATTTCAAACCCTGGAGCGACCGCACAACCAGAGCGGAACAGTATCAGGAAATCAAGGCGCGCTTGAACCAGCAACTCAGCAAGCTTCCGCAAGGGACCGCTTTCAGTTTCTCGCCGCCAGCCATCCCTGGAGTCGGCACGTCCGGCGGATTTCAGTTCGTGCTCGAAGATCGTGCAGGACGGGACGTGCAGTTCTTGTCCGACAATCTGGCCAAGTTTCTGGCGGCGGCTCGCAAGCGTCCCGAAATTGGCGCGATCAGCACCACGTTTCTACCCAGCGTGCCACAACAATTCGTGCAGGTGGACCAGGAAAAGGTGCTGAAGCAAGGAGTAGCTATCAGCGATGTTTACCAGGCCATTCAGACTTTCATGGGCGGCCTGTTCATCAACTACTTCAACGATTTCGGCCGTACCTGGCAAGTGTACATAGAAGCGGAAGCTCCTTACCGGTCGGATCTCGCGAACCTGGGGCAGTTCTACGTGCGCAACAACAAAGGGGAAATGGTGCCGCTTACCGCACTGACGAAGTTCGAGTCGCGTGACGGCCCCGAATTTACCATGCGCTACAACGAGTACAGGTCGGCGCAGCTTAACGGCAGCGCTGCGCCAGGCTATAGCTCAGACCAAGCCACGGCGGCACTGGAAGACGTTTTCAAACAGACGATGCCTGCCGAAATGGGCTTTGACTACATGGGCATGTCTTATCAAGAGCAAAAGGCACGTCAAGGAATCCCGGCTTCGGTCATCTTCGGCCTCTCGCTGTTGTTCGTGTTTCTAATCCTGGCTGCCCTCTATGAAAGCTGGTCATTACCTTTCAGCGTCTTGCTGAGCACGCCGGTCGCGGTCTTCGGCGCCTTTGGAGTGTTGGGGCTCCGCCGCGCGCTGCTCAGCGCCTTCTATCCAGCTTACATGGTGCAAATCGACAACGACGTTTATTCCCAGATCGGCCTTGTGATGCTGATCGGATTGGCGGCCAAGAACGCGATTCTGATCGTCGAGTTTGCCAAGGAAGCGTACGAAAAAGGCAAGCCTCTGGTGGATGCGGCGCTCGAAGGCGCGAAGCTCCGACTGCGGCCGATCCTGATGACCTCTTTCGCGTTCATTCTCGGTTGCGTGCCGCTATGGATCGCAACCGGCGCGGGCTCGGTGGCTCGTCAGATTATGGGCACGACGGTGATTGGCGGCATGCTGGCCGCTACCGGCATTGCCATATTCATCATTCCGGCGCTATTCGTTTTGGTCGAGCGTCTCTCGGCGCGCTGGAGTAGCGAGGCGCCCGTTCATGCGACTGTTCCGCAGCTAAGCCCGTCGGAAGGAGACTAAGGTGACAAAACTAACAGCCCTGCTGCTGGGCCTCTTGCCGATCATGCTCCTGAGTATGGGCTGCGCTGTGGGACCGAACTATAAGCGGCCGATCGTGGACGTTCCTGGTACTTACCGCGGGGTTGTGCCGCAAGACGCAGCGCCGCCTGCAGCAGAATCGCTCGGAGACCAAAAATGGTGGGAGGTCTTTCAAGACAAGGAACTGCAAGACCTGATCCACACTGCTCTTCAGCAGAATTACGATGTTCGCATTGCCGCAACGCGAATCCTCGAAGCTCAAGCGCAGCTGGGCATCACGCGCGCCGACCAGTTGCCAACGATCAGCGGCGGCGCTCAGGCTGTGAATCAACGCAATCCGCGTTCAAAATTCTTTTCGCCATATGAAACGAACGCAAACCAGGTAGATCTCTCACTGGCCTGGGAACTCGATTTTTGGGGGAAGTATCGCCGCGCCACCGAGTCGGCGCGCGCCAACCTGTTAGCCAATCAGTGGGCACGCGAAGCGGTGGTCAGCACACTGGTCAGTGATGTTGCCACAGCGTACTTCGAGCTTCGCGCGCTAGACTTGCAGCTAGAAATCTCTCGGCGAACGCTGGCTTCGCGCCAGGACTCGTTGCAACTCACGCAAACGCTGGCCAACGGTGGAGCAACTTCCATGCTCGATGTCCGGCAGGCCGAGCAGTTGGTGGACACCGCCGCTGAAACCATTCCTGACCTGGAGCGGCGAATCGAGCAGCAGGAAAACTTCCTCAGCACGCTTCTGGGCAACAACCCCGGCCCCATCGCGCGGGGAATGAAGTTGACCGAGCAACCGCACGCGCCGGATGTTCCGGCGGGACTTCCTTCCAGCCTGCTTGAGCGGCGACCGGACATTCGCGAGGCGGAAGCGCAGTTGATCGCAGCCAACGCTCAAATTGGAGTGGCGAAAGCAGCGTACTTCCCACAAATCAATTTGACCGCGGCCGCCGGATATCAGAGTTCAGCACTTACCAGCCTGTTTACCGGTCCGGCGGGGCTGTGGAGTTTTGGAGGATCGCTGGTACAGCCCCTTTTCACCGGGGGTAGGATTCGTTCCGGCGTGAGGTTCAGTGAGGCGCGCCAACAGGAAATGGTGCTGACTTATCAGCAGACCATCCAGCAGGCTTTTCGTGGAGTCTCGGACGCGCTAGTTGAGTATCACAAGGACCGGGAATTCCGGGAGCACCAGGAGCAACTGGCGTTCTCGGCTCAAGACGCGGCACATCTTTCTGAGATGCGCTACAGAGGTGGAGCCACCAGTTACCTCGAAGTGCTGACCAACGAAACCAATTACTTCGATGCCGAGCTTGGACTCGCTCAGGCTCAGTCGAATGAGCTTGTAGCTCTTGTCAGCATTTACAGAAATCTTGGCGGAGGCTGGCAGCAATGAAGTCTTCAACCTTAATTAACCTCATCGATCCCACAAGGAGGAGACATGGCAGATCTTAGACGCATCCTCTGTCCCACTGATTTCTCAGAGTTCTCGGACATCGCGTTTCGCTATGCCCTATCAATAGCCCAACACTATCGAGGCAAGCTGTTCGTAGAACACGTCGTAGAGTTGTGGCAACATCCCGAGGCGGCCTTTGTCCCTGCACATTATTATGTCGAGTTCCGCAGCCACCTTCTCCATAAAGGCGAGGAGGAGCTCCAAAGGTTTGTGAAGAACCATGCAAACAATGGAATTCAGCCGGAACCGGTGGTGGATCAGGGAATCGCGGCGGACGCAATACTCGCGCTTGCCGAGGCGCAGGAAGTGGATCTGATCGTCATGGGAACTCACGGTCGGCGAGGGTTTGACCGGCTGATGGTAGGGTCTGTGACGGAACGGGTCCTGCGAAAGGCCTCGTGTCCAGTACTGGCAGTACATAAGCCGTCACGCGACTTTCTCAGTTTACGCGAGCAGGATCCCATCCGCCTGAACCGAATTCTTTTTTGTACGGATTTCTCTGAAAATTCGCGGCAGGCTTTGAGTTATGCGCTCTCTTTGACTGCAGAGTACAACGCCGAGCTCACCCTGCTGCACGTTTTGAAGGACATCCCCGGCGCGTCCATCATCGATGAGGCGATAGCGATGGAGCAACTGAATAACCTGATTCCACCGGAAAAGCTTAAAGCGGGCACGATCAGGTCCATGGTGCGGAAGGGAAGCCCTTACGAGCAGATCATCCAATTCTCCTTGGAAACGCGACCCGACATAGTGATTATGGCCGTGCGCGGACGTGGTGCCCTGAATCTTGCGGTGTTTGGTTCGACGACCTACAGGGTCATTCAGTTGGGGCCCTGCCCCGTTCTAGCGGTTCACTTTTGAATGGGAGAAACCGGTCAGTTCGAACCGCGACTGGATTCGTGATTTCCGTCGGGGTGGAATAGATTGCAGCGCAACCAGTTGTTTGATTTGGAGAAGAATTGGCTGTCGTGGTTGGTACGAATCGGAGTTGAGGTTGGTCTTAAGGATGCCTAATCCCGCCATGCTTGCGAGCGTCTGCCTCCGCCGGCACGAAGATGCGCCGACTCTTCCCCCAAAGCGGCGCTCGCAAGCCCCTCCTTCCCAAAACGCCTGGGCAATTAACCGCCCGGGCGTTTCCCACCATGCGCCGGGATCAGACCGGGCTTCGGCCGGAGACTTGAGTTGATGGCGACGCGGATAACCTTGCTTGCGCTGTTCTTTGTCTCCGTCGTAGGCTTCACTCTAGATCACGCGAGGATAAATCTTCTGCTCATGAGCGCGTCAGCCCTCGCGATTGTGTTATGGAACGGGTTGTGGAAGCCGTGACACAAAGAATTCCATCGGCCGGTAAGATTTAATCTGGCGGATTTCTTTTGTATATGTAGACAAGGTGGAACCCTTTCGAAGCGGATTTCATCCATTAATAAAGACGGTGATCATTGACAGCGATGCGCATTCTTCTCCTCAATCTCGGTGTGGAGTCTGCCGAACAGGTAAATCAGGCCTTATCAGGTCAAGGCTATGAAATCACCACCGACCGTAGGCTGACGGTTGAGAAGATTCTCGCTCTCTCCCCGGAAGTCCTGATCACGGAAGCAACGCCGTCCGACCTCAGTTGTTGCGGTGTGATCAGCCAAATCAAGGCAAGTCCAGATCCGCGAACTATTCGCATTCTGATGATTGTTCACGGCGGCGCGCTGGAACGGGCCCGCGCCCTGGACCTCGGTGCCGACGACGTCATCTCCTTTCCGTTTGAGCCATTGGAATTCGTAGCCAGGGTCAGGACCCAGTTTCGTGAGAGACAACCAGAGCTGGAACTGGAAGCAAAACTAAAAGATGCGCAGCAAAAAGAGCGCCTGGCGGAGACTGCTGTGCAAGCCCTAGGTGGCGGCACGAACGCGAAACGGCGCTTCTGGCTGATTCTGGCGATTCTTGTTCTGGCAGCAGTCGCAACGATTATTTCGAATCGGCACAGCCGGAAGGATACGCTCCAACTCAAAGCGGAGGTTGTGCGGCTGAACGGCGGAATCCTGCAACAGGGAGAACTCCTGCGCCGCGCAGAACAGGCACGCGCGTCCTTGACCGCAAGCGACGCGTTGGGAACTCGCGAGTCTTTGAAGGTGCAAACCGCAGAGATCCGCAAGAAGATCGCCGCGGACGGCGATACCGATAGCGGATCCCTCAAGAAACAGCTTCTTGAGGCGCAGAATCGCCTGAACCGGCTGGAGAACGAAGGCCGTGTCGCGGAAACAATTGTTCAAAGATTCGGACCCAGCGTCTGCTTGTTGCACGTGGTCGTGGAGTTTCGCGACAAAGACTCCGGGCAGCTAATTCTTATCTCCAGCGATGCCGCGGGCAAGCCGGTCGTGGACGACAAGGGAATGGTATCTCTCGAAACCGAGGGAACGGGACCACCTCTGCAAGTTGACGCCTTTGGCACAGGATTTCTCGTCGCACACGATGGACGTCTTCTCACGAATCATCACGTCGCGGAGCCTTGGTGGGGTGACGAGGATTTGAAGCAACTTCTCGAGCGGGGTGCTACCGCGTTCGCAGCGTCTTACACGGCGTACTTCCCCGGGACCACTCAAGGCATCGCGGCCAAGCTCGACCGGATTTCGCCGGATGCCGATTTGGCAACTCTCAAGTTACAGACTTCACAACCGCCGCACACCGCGCTACTGGAGCTCGATAATCGAAGTGAAGCCAGTGTGTCGGGCGATCCGGTCGTCCTGATTGGCTACCCTACGGGAATCGAAGGCATCCTCGCTCGCGCGGGAAGCGATGTAACAAAAAAAGTAGCGGAAAACGCGCACGAGGTAACTCAGATTGTTTCGCAACTGGCGGCGCAACACCTCATTCGCCCAACGACTACCCAGGGACACATCGGCGATGTCTTGAAGGACAAAATTGTTTACGATGCAGCGACAACCTCGGGCGGTTCCGGCGGGCCGCTCTTCAATCGCGATGGCAAGGTCATTGGGGTGAACTTCGCAATTCTGAATGGTTTTGGCGGCTCGAACTTGGCGGTTCCTGTCCGTTACGCCGATAAACTTGTGAAGTAAGCATCCTTATATATACCCGGCATATACAGCCGACCCACGACGGTTGCGCCAACGAGCGCGGACAGCTTTACTTCCACTCGCACTCAACCGCCATAGTCGATCTCATCGAGGCGTTCCACACTGGCGATCACTTGTTTATAAACAGCGGACGGTTGAATACCTGTCAGTACACATATTGAATCTCGCCAAGTAGGGCACGCATCTGTAATACAGCGCTGGCGTTTTAAGGATGGTCAAATTGAGAAAACCAATTGTTGTCCTTTTTGTCGGGTTGTTAGGCCTCATCCTTCTCGCAAGTTCCGGATGCAGCAATACGGAAGCGAAGCAGCCTGCTCCACAAGCCCTTCCGGTCAATACGCAGACGGTGAGTCTGGCGCCTGTGCCGCGAGTGGACGAATATGTGGCAACGGTAAAGTCGCGCCGCTCGGCCAGTATCCAGCCCCAGGTGGATGGCTCGCTGACGCGCATCCTGGTGAAATCCGGCGATCACGTGCGTGCCGGACAAGCGTTGATGACGATCGATCCGCTGAAGCAGCAGGCGACACTCGATCAGCAACGCAGCACCGAAGCACAGAAAAAAGCGACGTACGACTACAACACACAGGAAGTAGAGCGGCAGCGCCAACTTTTCCAGGGGGGCGTGACCAGCAAGCAGAACCTCGACTTGGCGGTGCAGGCATACGAGAATTCCAAAGCCGACTGGGAAGCTTCCACGTCAGCAAGCGTCTCCCAGCGACGCCAACTTGCTTACTACAACTTGACCGCGCCATTTGCTGGTGTCGTGGGCGACATTCCGGTGCACATCGGCGACTACGTTTCGCCGCAAACCTTATTGACCACCGTGGATGAAAATACCGAACTGGAAGCTTATGTCTACATTCCCACGGAACGCGCCGCGGATATACGTATGGGCCTTCCCGTCGAGGTTGTCACAAGCGGCGGAGAGTTGATCGAGAGCACAAAGGTCAATTTCATCTCGCAGCAAGTGGACAACGCGCTCCAGGGGATACTGGTGAAGGCGCCTCTCCACAGCTCGCTCGACAAATTCCGGAATGCACAACTGGTCAAGGCGCGGGTCGTGTGGAGCACCGCTCCTGCGCCGACGATTCCAGTGCTGGCGGTGACACGCATCGGAGGACAGTCGTTTGTTTACGTGGCGACCCTGACCGAGCACGGGAGCGTTGCCAAACAGCGTGCAGTGACTCTCGGAGATACTATCGGTAACGACTATGCCGTCGATGGCGGCCTGAAGCCCGGGGAAAAGGTCATCGTCTCCGGTACCCAGTTCCTGATTGACGGGGCGCCTGTTAAGCCGATCAGCTAACACGATAGTTCTTAACAGAGTCTAGCCTCCAGCGCACGCGTGCGGGAGAAACGTGCGGCAGAAAGACAAAGAGGAAATATAGACTTGGTTGATTTTTTCATAAAGCGGCCAATTTTTGCGACGGTATGCGCCCTGCTGATTATTCTGGCCGGGGCGGTTTCGATCCCCAGTCTGCCGATCTCGCTGTATCCGGACCTGGCGCCACCGCAGGTCACCGTCACCAGCAACTACGTCGGCGCGAACTCGCAGGTAGTCGAGTCCGCTGTTACGATTCCGCTGGAGCAGCAGATCAACGGCGTCGAGGGGATGCACTACATCACCTCGACAAGTTCGAACGACGGCACCAGCAACATCAACGTAACCTTCCGCACCGGATATGACCTGAACATCGCCGCTGTCGACGTGCAGAACCGGGTAGCGACCGCGCAAGGCCGCCTGCCGCAGGAAATCAAGAACACAGGCGTGACCATCACCAAGGCAAATCCCAACTTCGTTTTTGCCGCCGGATTCTACTCGCCCGATAACAGCCTTTCAAACCAGTACATCTCCAACTACCTGGACGTCTACGTCAAAGATGCGCTGAAGCGGATCCCGGGGGTCGGCGACGTCGTCATCTTCGGCGAGCGCAAGTATGCCATGCGCATATGGCTCGACCCGACAAAGTTGGCAGCACGACAACTTACCGCCGCCGACGTAGTCGCTGCTCTGCAGGAGCAGAACGTCGAAATACCCGCTGGACAATTGGGCCGCCCGCCCGCCGATCCCAAGCAAAAGTTTCAGGTGACGTTGCGTGTGGTTGGACGGCTCTCAGAACCGAAGGAATTCGAAAGCATCATCATCAAGAACACCAGCAAAGGGATCGTGCAACTCAAAGATGTTGGGCGCGCGGAAATCGGCGCGGAAAGCTATGACACGAACCTTTTGTACAGTGGGCACGAAGCCATCGGTGTCGGCGTGCAGCAGCTCTCGAATGCCAATGCGCTGGAGGTCGACAAAGCTGCCAAGGCGGCGCTCATCGAGCTTTCGAAGTCGTTTCCTCCCGGCATCAAGTACGTAATCGCTTTCGACACGACCACCGTGGTCGGCGATTCGGTGAAAGAAGTTATCACTACGCTCGAAGAAGCGGTAATCATCGTTATCATTGTGATCTTCCTCTTCCTGCTGGATTGGCGCGCGACCATCATTCCGGCGGTCACCATTCCGGTATCGCTGATTGGCACTTTCGCTTTTATCAACGCTTTTCATTTCTCGATCAATTCACTGACGCTTTTTGGGATAACTCTCGCGACCGGCCTGGTGGTCGATGATGCAATTGTCGTCATCGAAAACGCGCAGCGGCACATCAACCTGGACAACACCGACCCGCATACCGCCACCTCCGTGGCGATGCGCGAAGTGTCGAGCGCCGTGGTGGCAACTTCGCTGGTTCTGATTTCGGTGTTTGTGCCGGTGTCGTTCTTCCCCGGCACCACCGGAATTCTCTATCGGCAATTCTCGTTGACCATCGCATTCTCAATTGCCATCTCGCTCTTCAATGCGCTCACGCTCTCGCCCGCTCTGGCGGCCCTCCTGCTGCGGGGCGAAGAACAAAAATATTCAGTGCTTGATTGGACGCGTATCTCCTGGCTCTCGCGCGGCTACAAGAGCGTCGCGCATGGCATCGACAATGCCATCCATGGAGTCGGAGTCGGCTACGGTAAAGCCATTTCAAAAGTGTTGAACTACCGTTACGCCATGATCGTACTGTTTCTAGCAGGACTGGCGGCCACTGGTTATATGTACGTTCATGTTCCTACGGGATTTGTGCCGCAGGAAGATCAGAACTACTTCATCGTGGTGGTGCAAGCGCCGCAGGGAGCCTCGCTCTCCTATACGACGGAAGTCTCCAGGCAAGCGGAGGAGATTATGCGGGCCGATCCCGACGTCTTCGGCACATTCGCGGTCCCAGGTTTTTCGCTTGCCGGCGGCAGTTCGTCAAACTACGGTCTCATCTTCGCTCCGCTGAAGCCGATTGACGACCGCAAAGGCAAAGGACACGCGGCCAGCGATATTGTGGCGCGACTCTCGCCAAAACTATTCGCGGTTCCCGGAGCAATCGTGGCCGCGTTTGAACCGCCCGCGATCCAAGGCCTGGGAAGTTTTGGTGGATTCCAGTTTGAGTTGCAGGATCTCGGTCGCAATACTCTCCAGGATATCGACACCGTTTCGCACAAGATCGTTGGCAGCAGCCGCCAGCGAGCCGATCTGCGAGGACTGTTCACCAGCTTCACCGCGAACGATCCGCAACAACTCGTACAGATCGATCGCGAAAAGGCCAAAGCTATTGGAGTGCCAATCAGTCAGGTCACGCAGGCCCTCGGCGTTTACATGGGCTCGGAGTATGTAAACGATTTCGACTTCAACAATCGCTCCTACCGCGTGTACGTGCAGGCAGACCAGCCGTTCCGCATGAATGCTCGGGACTTGCGGCAATACTACGTCCGTTCCGAGACCAACGGCTTGGTGCCACTCGGAAATATTGTTGCGCTGAAGGAAACCTCTGGGCCGCAGGTGATCAATCACTACAATCTATTCCGCTCGGCGGAAATCGACGGCGCTGCGGCGCCCGGATACAGCTCTGGCCAAGGCCTCAAGTCGATGGAGGAGTTGGCTAAGCAGAACATGCTGCAAGGCATGTCGTTCAGCTGGACCGGACTGGCTCTGGAGGAAGTCGAAGCCGGTGGCAAGGCAATCATCATTTTCGGCCTGGGACTCCTGGTGGTGTATCTCACCCTATCGGCGCAATACGAGAGTTTCGCGCTGCCGTTTATCATCTTGCTGGCCGTCCCCATGGCGGTGCTCGGCGCTCTGATCTTCATCTCCATGCGCGGCCTGGTGGACGACGTTTATGTGCAAATTGGTCTGGTGATGTTGATCGGGCTTTCGGCGAAGAACTCAATTCTCATCGTCGAATTTGCCGAACAATTGATCGAGCAAGGTCGATCCATCACAGATGCGGCAATTGAGGCAGCCGAGTTGCGCTTGCGCCCGATCCTGATGACGTCGTTTGCCTTCGTCCTCGGTGTGCTGCCCCTCTATTTCGCAACCGGCGCCGGAAAACTGGGGCGGCACTCAGTCGGGACCGCGATCGTTGGCGGTATGTTGTTCTCGACCATCCTCAACCTCTTCTTTATTCCGGTGCTGTACGTTATCGTCAAAGGATTGCTGGTTTCGTTCTCGGCAAAAAGCGAAGCAGAAACCAGACAGGCAGCGGAAGTCGGATAATTGGCTCATCACTGGTTCGCCGTGACTGGGTTTCCACGTGATAACGACGAAGTCAACCTGCTGTTCACCCCACGCGAGGAGCGCGATGCATGTTTGAGAGTATTCTCTGCGAAGTAACGGAATACGATCCCGGCGTTCTTGAGTCGATGATTGGGCTCGCAGTCGAAATTGCTCGCGAGGGTCGAGAGGGAAGACGCGTTGGCACGCTGTTCATGCTGGGAGACGAGGATGCCGTGCTCGCCAGATCCCGGCCGTTGATTTTGGATCCGTTGTTGGGGCATTCCGAGTCTTCGCGCCACATCACCAATCTCAATCTCCGGGGAACCATCAAGGAATTGGCGCAGTTGGATGGTGGTTTCGTGGTGAGTCATGACGGAATTGTCCTTTCCGCGTGCCGTTACCTCGACGCAGCAGCCGCACTCGGTGACGTCCCGCTCGGACTCGGCAGCCGCCACATCGCCGCCGCCAACATGAGTGCTGTGACCAAGGCGGTGGGTATTGTGGTTTCTGAGAGTTCGGTGGTGCGACTTTTCTGTCATGGACAACTGGTCGGCGAAATCATTCCCGAGCTTTGGATGATGGATCATGCCCCCCATCTTCGTGGTGCCGTGAAGAGGGAACAAGTCGGCGAGTTGACGGTGCTGACGCCAAGTCCGCGACGCGCATCTATCGCGAGGTAAGAGCAGTCAGCAATTGATATACAGAACGAATCCTGGGACTCGCCGCCGCCAGATCCTGCGCGAAGAAGTGCTAATGACGAACCAGCGGCTGTGTCAGTCTACCGGTTTGTAATCGCAGGCGTTGCGGCAGGCGTCGCAGTAAAAGAGGCCGTCGGTGCAGAGGCGCACGGCGAGTTCGGACTGGCAAAACATGCAGTATTTTTCGCACCCGCAACCCGCTTCAGGCCGCTCACATTGGACGCAGACGACACGACTTAGGCTCGGTTTAGAGGACATGGTTGGAGTTTAGTTCGGCCGAGGCAGGGAAGGAACGTAACGGAAGTCACCCAAAGGCAGGTCTCAGGTGTCAGGTCTCAGGTCTCAGGAAAAGCAACCCGGTGTTCGGTTACTGGGTTTTTGGTTTTCCTGACACCTGACACCTGAGACCTGACACCTGCCTTTGATTTGCCGCCTTTCGCGCCTGGATGTTAAGTTAGTCAGTTCCAGTTGCGACAGCTCAGCCACTGTCTAACCGAGGTTTTCTTGTCCGTTGTCGAGGCCACCCCGCCCGTTGTCCCAAAAAACGTGCGCAAGACCGCGTTGAACGCCGTCCATCGCCAGATGGGCGCGAAGATGGTGGAGTTTAACGGCTGGGACATGCCGGTGGAATACCCGGCGTCGATCGGGTGCGGCATTGTCGCCGAGCACATGGCGGTGCGCACCGGCGTCGGCATTTTTGACGTCAGCCACATGGGCGACATCCGCTTGGCCGGTCCTGAAGCCCTGGCCGCCGTGCAGCATATCTCGATGAATGACGCATCACGCCTCGCGATCGGGCAGGCCCAGTATTCGGCGCTGCTCTATCCGCAGGGGACATTTGTGGATGACGTAATTGTCCATCGTCTGGGCGAGGATGAGTATCTGCTTGTAATTAACGCCGGCACACGCGAGAAAGATTTCAGTTGGGTGCGCGACAACACCCGGCAATTTAACTGCGCGGTTGAGAATCTATCGGACGACTTCACGCAGATTGCGATTCAGGGACCGAAGGCCGTCGACGTGCTGCAAAAGCTGACGGATCGGGACCTGAGCGAGGTGAAATTTTACTGGGTGACGCGCGGAACTTTGTGTGGCCTCAAGAATGTCTTGATGGGTCGCACCGGCTACACTGCCGAAGACGGGTTCGAGATTTACGTTCCATCAGACGAGGAAACCGGCGCGCGGGTCTGGTACGAGATTCTGACGGCGAGAAAAGAGTTTGGCGCGATCCCCTGCGGTTTGGGTGCGCGCAATACGCTGCGTCTCGAAGGCAAGCTACCGCTCTACGGACACGAAATCTCGGACACGATCAATGTGTGGGAAGCTGGACTGGATCGCTTCTGCAAGATGGAGAAGCCGGATTTTATTGGGCGCGCCGCGCTCGAGAAAGCGAAAGCGGAAGGCGTAAAGAAAACGCTGGTCGGTCTCGAAATGATTGATCGAGGAATCGCCCGCGACGGATACAAGATCCTGGACGAGGCTGGTCGTGAGATCGGCTACGTGACCAGCGGTTCTCCTGCGCCGTTCTTGAAGAAGAATATTGCGTTAGCCTACGTTCCACCCGAGCAGTCTGCGCTTGGAACGACGGTAAAAGTCGAAATCCGCGGGCAGGGCGTGAAAGCACAAGTGGTAACGACGCCGTTTTATAAGCGTCCGAAGAAGTCGTAGCGCCGCCGTCCCGGCGGCTGTCCGGTGTCCGTCCTCGGCCGCCGCGCCGAGGGCAGGGATGCCCTCGGGACAGCCGGCAAGATGCTGGCGCTACAAGCTAAAAGCCAGGAGCTAGAACTGAAATGCCTTACCCAACCGACCGCAAATATACGAAAGAACATGAGTGGATCACTGCCGATGGCACGGTCGGCATCACGAACTACGCTCAAGACTCGCTCGGCGATATCGTGTTCGTGGAACTGCCCAAAGTAGGGACGGCGATCGCCGCGGGGAAGCCCTTTGGCACGGTAGAGTCTGTAAAAGCCGTCTCTGATTTGAACGCTCCCGCATCTGGGACGGTCATTGCCGTGAATGAAGATCTGGCCACGTCCCCGGAGAAAGTTAATAAAGATGCGCACGGAGCTTGGATGGTCAAGATCAAGGTGAAGGATCCGGCTGAACTGAACGCGCTGCTTTCGGCGGCGGATTACGAGAAATTTGTGAGCGAAGAGGCGGCACACTGAAGATCATCAACCACCAAGGACACCAAGGTACACGAAGGAAAAACAGAAGAAAGACTGATTCTCCTTCGTGTACCTTAGTGCCCTTGGTGGTTTCAGTTTTCGTCGACATCGAAGCACTTCGCGACATGCCACAATCGAATCGACCAGTACTGACATCTAAAGAAAGTTCCTATGAGATATCTGCCTAAATCTCCCGCGGATCGCGCCGCCATGCTGAAAGCGATCGGGATCCGCTCCGTGGACGAACTCTTCTCGCCGATTCCGGCCGAATACCGTCTGGCGCGCGACCTCGCTGTCCCTCGGCAGATGGCGGAGTCGGAAATCGTCGACTGGTTCAAACAACGCGGGAAGGAAAACGGCGAAGGTTACACCAGTTTTCTCGGAGCCGGAGCTTACTTCCATTACCGGCCAGTGGTCATTGACGCGCTCGTGCAACGCGGCGAATTCCTTACCTCCTACACGCCGTACCAGGCAGAGTTTGCGCAGGGTACGCTGCAGGCCATCTTCGAGTTCCAGACGATGATTTCCGAACTCACCGGCATGGACCTGGCGAATGCCTCGATGTATGACGGCTCGACGGCCGCCGCCGAGGCCGTGATGATGGCAGTCCGGATTACAGGCAGAGATTCGGCGGTGATCGCGCGCAACCTGCATCCTGAGTATCGGGAAGTGATTAACACGTACGCGACGCACCAGGAGATTCCGTTGAAGACGGTCCCGTTCACGGACTCTGGACAGATCAATCTGAAGGAACTCGAGAAGGCCGTGGGCGACGATACGGCGTGCGTCCTGATTCAATCTCCGAATTTCTTTGGGACGATTGAAGATGTCGAAGCGATTGCCGAGATCGCGCACAAACGCGGAGTGCTGCTGATTGTCTCGATCGCCGAAGCCGTGTCGCTCGGCATTATCGAACCGCCGCGCGCTGCAGATATCGTGGCCATGGAAGCGCAGTCGTTCGGAGTGCCGCTCGGATTCGGCGGTCCTTACTGCGGCGTGCTTGCCACCAAAGAAAAGTTCGTCCGGCAAATGCCGGGGCGCTTGGCGGGTCAGACCGTCGACAAGAACGGCAAACGCGGATTTGTGCTGACCTTGGCGACTCGCGAGCAGCACATCCGGCGCGAGAAAGCGACTTCGAATATTTGCACCAATCAGGCGCTGGTGGCGCTGATGGTCAACATTTTCATGACCGTGTACGGCAAGATCGGTTTGCGCGAACTGGCGAAGCAGAACCTGGCAAAGGCGGCTTATGCCGCCGCCCAGTTCAGCAAACATGCGAAGGTGCTGTTTGCAGGAGCGCCGCGCTTCAACGAGTTCGTGGTCGAACCCAGCGAAGATCCTTACGCCATCAACTCAAGGTTGCTGGGACACAAAATCGTCGGTGGACTTCCGCTGAAGAAGTTTTATCCCGAGCTTGGCAACGCCGCTCTCTGGTGCTGCACGGAATTGACCACGCGTTCGATGATCGATACCGCCGTCGGCCTCGTCGCCGAAAGCGAACGCTCGGTGCTTAGCAAAGATGCCGAGCCGGAAGAGGTGGCGCGATGACGACGAAGCACACGACTCGCAAAGCGACGCGCCACATCAGCCAGAACGAAGGATTGATTTTCGAGAAGTCGTCACCCGGAAAAGCGGCGTGGAAGCTGCCGCCGCTCGATGTCCCCGAAGTCGACACAGCGAAGTTGCTGGGCAAGCAGGAGCGCAAAGATCTCGGCGACATGCCCGAGGTCAGCGAGATCGAAATCATCCGTCACTTCACGCGGCTCTCGACGTGGAACTACGCCATCGATCTCGGAATGTATCCGCTGGGCTCTTGCACCATGAAATACAACCCGCGAGTGAACGAGTTCGTGGCGCGCGTTGAAGGCCTTGCCAACGGACATCCCTATCAGGCAGAGAAGATTTCGCAGGGCGCTTTGCGAATCATGCAGACACTGAGCGACTGCCTGCTTGAAATTACCGGCATGGACGCCATCACCTTGCAGCCAGCCGCGGGTGCGCACGGCGAACTCACCGGATTGCTGATGGTGCGTGCGTATCACGAGTCGAAAGGAAATGCGCGCAAAAAGATTCTGATTCCCGACTCGGCGCATGGCACCAATCCCGCGACGGCGGCAACAGTCGGCTATGCGGTCGAAAATTTGAAGTCGAACGACCGCGGCATGGTCGACGTGGCGGCGCTCGCCGCGCAGATGAATGAAGACGTCGCGGCGCTGATGGTGACCAATCCGAATACGCTCGGCGTTTTCGAGCAGGAGATTCACAAGATTGCCGATCTCATGCACGCCAAGGGCGGCCTGCTCTACATGGACGGCGCCAACATGAACGCGCTGGTCGGGAAAGCGCGGCCCGGAGACTTTGGAGTTGATGTCATGCACCTGAACCTGCATAAAACTTTTTCCACGCCGCATGGCGGAGGCGGTCCGGGATCGGGGCCGGTCGCGGTGAAGAAAATTCTTGCGCCGTTCCTGCCGACTCCCGTTGTCATTACCAAGGCGGATGGCACGCTGGGCTTCGAATACAACCGTCCACAGTCGGTGGGGCGCGTGCGCGCGTTCTACGGAAATTTCGGCATGTTCATCCGCGCGCTCGCCTACATCTTCGCCAACGGCCCGGACGGCCTGCGCCAAACGACGGAAGACGCGGTGCTCAACGCGAACTACATTCGCAAGGGACTCGAAGGCGTCTACGACCTGCCCTACTCGACGCCTTCGATGCATGAAGTCGTCTTCAGCGACAAAGTCCAATCGAAAAAGGGCGTGAAGACGATGGACCTCGCCAAGCGGCTGATCGATTACGGATTCCATCCTTATACTACGGCGTTCCCGATGATCGTTCCGGGCGCGCTGATGATCGAGCCGACCGAAAGCGAGCCCAAAGAAGAACTGGATCTGTTCATCGAAGCCATGAAGTCGATCGCGGAAGAGGTGGAAGAGGATCCGCAGTTCGTCCTCGACGCCCCCCACAACACGCGCATTTCTCGTCTGGACGAGACCGCGGCCGCGCGCAAGCCGCTGCTGCGCTGGAGGCCGGAAGGAAAGTCGGTCTAGAAACTAACGGCTCGCGATTTAGTCTCAAAACTCTTTAACCTTTGTCATCCCGAACGAAGTGAGGTATCTGCAGTTTCGCCGCAAGATGCAGATCCCTCACTTTGTTCGGGATGACAAGAATCTGATTTGAGATTGAAGGTCGGGTGTCACATTCGCTGTGCACCGCACGTGGCTACTAACGTCTTGCTAGAATCACCTAAGTCCATCCCTATGCCCGACGACCCGGCCAGCTCCGGAACTGCCCGCCAACTGGCCGAACATCACTACTACGCCGCGCTCGATCTCGTTCTCGAAGGCCATCACGAACAAGCGGTCGAAGAATATCGGCGGTCGGTGGTGGCTGATCCAAAGTTTACCGACGCTTTGCACGGACTGAGCCGGGCGCTGCAGGACCTCAACCGCTTCGACGAAGCCATCGAAGTTGCCCAACAAATCTCAGATATCGATCCCGACGACATTCTGGCGCACACCAGCCTCTCGATCCTGTATCAAAAGAAAGGAATGGTTCCCGAGGCCGAGGCGGAAGGAAACAAGGCGCGGGTGCTGGGGTGGAAGCAGCAGTTGAAGAAGGGGAGCGGGTGAGGGGTGAAGGCCGTGCCCTAGCCAAAACCAGGCGCCACCCAGTTGGGCCGATTCTCCTTCCCTCATCGTCTGCGTGAGATAATTTTCGGTCATGAATCTGACCAAGGCAGCTGCGGTGATCACGCTGATTGTCGCGCTTGTCGCAGCAGGCTATCTAGCCTATGAGGCAACCTTAGTCAGGAGTAGATACGACGCGGCCCTCCTGGCTTGCACGAACTGTACAACCCTCAAGGAATCGATGGCGGCCAATTGGAGAGAGGTCGAGTCCAGCATCAAACTTCTCAAGGCTAAGGGAAAATATCGGGAAGCTGAAAAATTTGCGCGGGACCATGCTGGCGAGAAGCCTCTGGACATCGATGTTCCGTGCACGGATTGCGAAACGCCGGCGCCGGACTACACTATGCCGAGTGCCATCGCAGGTTTGGGATTGATCGCCTCGACGCTCTTGTTTGGAGCATCGAAGCCAAGAAGATAGCTACTTGTCCTCCGTTGGCTTGGACGGGCGAGGGCGCCCGTCCCCACACGAGCTCCGTCCCCACACAAACACCTCTGCGAGTTAAAATTAAACTATGCGTGAAGTCGTTGTAGTTTCTTCCGTCCGCACTCCGGTGGGCCGCGCGTTCAAAGGGACGCTGCGGGCTACGCGTCCCGATGAACTGGCTGCCGTCGCGATCAAGGGCGCGCTAGATCGCGTGCCGCAGCTTGATCCCAAGGAAATTGAAGACGTCATCCTGGGCTGCGCCATGCCGGAAGCCGAGCAGGGGATGAACGTGGCTCGCATTGCTTCGCTGCGCGCGGGGCTGCCGGTCGAGGTGTCGGCGGTGACTATCAATCGCTTCTGCTCGTCCGGCTTGCAGGCGATTGCCATGGCGGCCGAGCGCATCATGAGCGGCGGCGCCGAGGTGATGGTCGCGGGCGGGACGGAATCGATGTCGATGATCCCCATGGGCGGTAACAAGATTTCGCCTAACCCTTGGCTGGTGGATCATTATCCTGACGCTTATCTCTCGATGGGATTGACGGCGGAGCGACTGGCGACGCGCTTTGGGATTACGCGCGAGCAGTGCGACGCGTTTTCATTGCGCAGCCATCAGAAGGCGCTGGCAGCGATTGCGGCGGGAAAGTTTGAGGATGAGACGGTCGCCGTGCCGGTGAGCTTTACTACCAACGGCGACAATGGTCGTGTGGTGGCGGGGCTCGGCCCCGCCTCGGGCCGGGTTCCTTCGACTTCGCTCAGGACAGGCTCCGACCCGGCACCACACAAGCCTCAGCGGCAGG
>WNEZ01000584.1_pt1 | contig 29579 bp, 27 predicted proteins | sample 5400521 | NCBI WGS metagenome assembly WNEZ01 (sample SAMN13153339, study PRJNA577476) | soil metagenome | isolation source: 120 cm saprolite under Douglas fir tree site 2 hole 1 replicate 1 | place: USA:California | collected 2015-04-18 | reverse complement strand
TCCGCGACGGAAAGTGCCACAGAGAACAGACCGCCATCTTCACAGGTGGCAAGGGTGAAACGGTGGGGTAAGAGCCCACCGCGCTCATGGCAACATGTGCGGCATGGCAAACCCCAGCTGGAGCAAGGCCAAATATGCGGCGAGAGGCGTCCACCTCGATCAAGACACCGCGGGTAGGCTGCTAGAGAGCATGGGTAACCATGCTCGTAGAGAAATGATCGTCCGGATTACGAAAGTAACCCGACAGAACCCGGCTTATAGACCGTTTGCTAATAATGGAGCAACCTCCGACAGTATCCCGTTGGAGGTTGCTCGCTTTTCTAAACAACGAGCCGCCATAAAGAGCAAAGACGATGCGCCGACGAACTGGTAGCTGGCATCTCCTCGCCTACCTCTCGGCTGCCTGTACAGCCTCCACAGTACCGCAGCCTGGCCGTCCGATACCGTCACCCTCATTGCCGAATCCGGCACCGATACCATCAGCAGCCGGTCCCTGGACATTCAACTATGCACCAGGCGCAATCGCGTACCAGGTCTCCAGAACCGCGGGGATAGAGAGCCAGTCAGATTCAGGCTCGCACCGGGAAATCTCCACGAACACCACGCACGAATTGCTTACACTCGCGCTGGCCGGAGACACAATTCATTTCACCGCTGTCATCGACACATCTTCAACAACAACACAGGGTACAATTGGTCCCATACAGTCCGTACCACTCCCCGTACAACTCTCGGGATCATTCATCGGTGACAGTTTGATAATCTCCAGCGATAGTGTCGCCGAAAAATGCAATCCGATCAATTCCACACTTTCAGCTGATCTCCACAATCTACTCGTACGTTTTCCTATCCAGCTTTCGCAGGGAAGCAGTTGGAGAGATTCTGTGGAATTGACGACTTGCCAAGGTATGATCCCGACGACGGCGCACATTGCCAGGTCATACATCGTATTAGGCGAAACTGCGTATCAGGGGGAGCGAGTTATACTGGTTCAGCGCACGGATTCGATCCGCGCTCAAGGAGAGGGAGCCCAACAACAGCATCGTGTCACACTCGATGCGAGCGGAACTGGAAATGCGATTTACTACATGAGCCCAAAAGATGGACGCGTCGTGCGCATCAATGCTGGACAGGATTTGGATCTGGCGATCACTACATCAGCCAGGATACATCGCTTCAAGCAAAACTCCAAGCAGGAATTCAACTTCGTTCGCTAGTCGACGAGTCGAAGCGGCATCACCAGACACATGTAGGACGCGGGATCCTTCCAGCCTTCCGGTTCTACCGTTGCCGCACGTTCCGGTGCCTTAAAGGTCAAACGCACTTCCTCTGTCGGGATATAGCGCAGAATCTCGAGGAGATAGCTGGCATTGAACCCAATGTCGAGCTGATCACCCGTATACCGAATAGGAAGCTCATCCTGGGCTTCACCGAGATCCGGAGTTTGAACACTAAACTTCAGCATTCCTGAGTTGAATGAGAGCCGGATTCGATGCGTCTGATCCGAAGCAATTACAGACATCCTCTTCAGAGCGCTTGAGAGAGCGACCTTATCTGCAATTGCTACTCTGTCGTTGTCCTTTGGGATGACCTGTTCGTAGTTCGGATACGGCCCTTCGATGAGGCGTGTGAACACCGCGGTGAATGGCGATCTGAAACCAATGTGGTTATCTCCGCGCGCAATCTCGAGCTCCTCCTCAGCAGGAAAAAGCCTTCTAACCTGTTCCAGAGCCTTCGGAGGAACTATCAGATCGCTCGCTGGCGCATTAGCTGAATCAATCGGCATTTCCATCTTCGCAAGCCGGTGACCATTTGTCGCCACCATGCGCATTCTATCCGGACGCAGCTCCCACAAAACTCCGTTCAGGATCGGTCTGCTTTCTTCCGAAGAAACCGCAAACGAAGTATGGGAGATCAGCTGCTGCAAATCACCCGATCGAATCCTCCAGCTCTCGTTGAAACGCACAGATGGAAATGTCGGGAACTCATCTCTCGGTAGTCCCAGGAGCTTGAATCGAGAGCGTCCACAATCCAGCGTCACACGTTGCTCTCCAACCGCAGCAATTTTCACAGGAGCAGGCGGTAATTCCCGAGCAATCTCGCTCAGCTTCTTTGCAGGGACTGTCACAGCTCCCACGGTATCTACATCCGCCATGACCTCAGTACTGACAGCAATATCCAGATCTGTCCCCGATAGCTTGATCCCTCTATCCGTCGTCTCGAGAAGGATGTTCGCCAATACCGGCAAGGTCGTCTTTGCTGGAATACTTGCTGCTACCGCGGCGAGACCTTCTTGAAGTTTTTCGCGAGAGATCGTGAAGCGCATCCCTTCCCCTGTGGAAATTCAGGTGAGGTACTAGAGAGTCTTTATAAGAGACTTAGACTAGTAGCTACAGCAGGTTTTGTGGAGTTCTGTCGAATGAGTCTAACTTATGGCTGCAGCGTGATTTCCGCTATGCTGGATGATGTGTGGTCGGATGTGAGTAATGTCGGCTGAAACATCTTCTCGACATCGATTCTACGGAGCTCTGGTGGTTTCCACACGTGGGACAACACGGGCGTTGAAAGTTTCGAGCGAATTACGAATGCGGCTGATCCGTGATTTGAGATCGGAATCCTGGATGATAGTTTGCTGGACCTTCTCGAGACTATGAATGACAGTAGAGTGATCGCGTCCTCCGAAGGCGTTTCCGATCTCTACAAGCTGGGTGGCAAGGAGCTCCCGAGCCAAGTACATCGCGATTTGTCGCGGTGTGGTAAGCGTTTTGGTTCTCGTCTTTGACCGAAGTCCATCTACTGTAACTCCCCATTCTTTGGCAACGGCTTGCTGGATTGTGAGAATAGTGAGGGAAGTATTTCCTTCCTGCTCGAGACCTTCAATTGCCCTGAGCTTGTCACGTAGAGCTTCATGTGCGACTTCGACTGTGATGTCCTTGTGCTTGAGTGAAGCATAGGCCAGAAGCTTGATGATCGATCCTTCGAGCTCTCTGACGTTTGACCGGACGTGCTCAGCAATGAAATGGACTACGTCATCAGGAATCGTGAGTTCCAGGCGGTCGAGCTGCGCCTTTTGCTTCAGAATTGCAACTCGGTGCTCGAAATCGGGAAGGCCAATATCGGCTACCATTCCCCATTGGAACCGGCTGACTAACCTAGCTTCTAGACCTGCAATTTCTGAAGGTGGCCGATCGCTCGTGAGCACGATCTGACGACCTGCCTCGTAGAGGGCATTGAAAGTATGGAAGAATTCTTCCTGTGTTGCCTCCTTCCGTCCTTTCAGAAACTGGACATCATCAACGAGCAGCAGGTCAGTTTCTCGATAGCGCCGCCGAAATTCCGGACCGGTTCGATCAAGCATGGAGCTAATGAGCTCATTCATGAACTGCTCGGTGCCTACATATGTGATCCGGGTATTCGGACTTCGCTTAATGGTTTCATGAGCGACTGCCTGCATTAGATGGGTCTTTCCGATACCTGTATCCCCATATATAAAAAGGGGGTTATATACCTTTCCCGGCGCCTGACTTACAGCGTGTGCAGCTGCGGCGGCAAGCTCATTGGACTTCCCGATGACGAAGAGGTCGAACGTGTATCTCTCACTAAGTGGGGGTGAGCCGGTTCCGTTCTGTGTTGGTAGTGGCTTGGCTGGTGTGGGAGGCGGCCCGACAAAAAAATCCATCTGGGAGCGCTTTTTTCGCTCTTCGTTGACTCGGAATGCAACCCTGAGCGGATGGCCAAGGACAATTGGCGCGTAGCTCGACAGTAGCTCTGCGTGTTTGGAGTCATTCCAGTCAGCGGTGAACTGATCGGGAGCTCCTACAAAGATGGTGCTGCCTTCAATGGACAGGGCTTCGGTAGGCTCAAGCCAGGCTTGGAAGGTTTGATCGGGGAGCTCCTGTCGCGCACGATCAAGGAGGCGTTTCCAAACTTCTACGGGGCTGAGCGACATGACACGCTACCCTACGCGGTTTATGTGGAAAAGTCAAACCAGCGTGAGGAGAATTCCTTCATCTGACTTGAACTATCTTCAATGGTGGAATAGTTTTACCGACTCTGTACTGTACCTGTTCTTTCTGGTTTCTGGAGTATCGTAATGGGCAAGCCCACCTACCGTCCCCGTAACAAACGGCGTATCCGCACGCACGGTTTTAGGTTACGGATGGCTACTAAATGGGGACGTGAAGTTCTTAGCCGCCGCCGTAAGAAGGGACGTAAACGGCTCACCGTCCAGTTGCCGACGAAATACGCCGGCGCCTAGACCATTCGGCTTCCCTCCCAGCTTCCGGCTGACGAGCGAGGCTGATCTGGAGACAGTAAGGCGTACAGGGAAGCGAATGCAAACCGAGCGTCTGGAAGCTCGGGCATCTGCTTCCCTGTTACTACATCCGCGGGCTGGGATAGTTGTTCCCAAGCACAGACGTAAGATCGTCGAGCGGAACCGGGTGAAACGTCGTCTACGTGAGCTTGTGAGAATAACGTTGCTGCCTGGACTGGAAGGGGTTGACGTCCTCATTCGCGCAAAACCGGAAGCTTATGATTCGAGCTTTGTACAGCTTGCCGGTGATGTGATTGCCATCCGCGAGTGGACATCGCGAATGACCCGCTGACCGATGCGTTCCATATTTGTTCTACTGATTCGCGGCTATCAGCTGGCCATTTCACCGCTATTGCCAGCCAGCTGCCGTTACTATCCAACGTGCTCGGCCTACGCGCTCGAAGCCTTCGAGCGATATGGAGTGATGAGGGGACTACGGCTGACCATAAGCCGAATTCTCCGCTGCCACCCCTTTCGGCCGGGCGGTTATGACCCGGTTCCTTGAATGGAAAAGCGTTTTTTTGTAGCTCTCTTTTTCTCGCTCATCGCCATTGCGGTTTCTCAGCTGTTGTTCCCACCGGCCAAGCCAAATCCTTCCAGCCAGGGTGTGGTCGGAAGCGACTCGAGCCCCGGGCTGAAAAGCACTGCGTCGTCGACTCAGGCATTAGCCACGCAGTCAACCAGAGGCCAAACTCCGACAACGGCGAGTTCGCAGGGTGGAGTAGGGGGAGTGGCAGAAGCAGCAACGCTCATTTCAAAAGCGCGGTCAGCTGCTGAAACGACGGTGATCACGACGCCCAAGGCGATCTACAAGTTCAGCAGTATTGGTGGGGCTCCGGCATCGATTGTGAGTCGAGACTACAAGAACCAATCGGCAAGCGGCGGCCTGGTTGATCTAGGAGTTCCTGGTTCTCCGCTTCTGAGCTATCAGCTCGTTACCCCCGCGGATACGGCGGATCTGGCGAATGTGCCGTTTACGCTCGTGCGGGCCAGGGATGCGAAGGGAGACGAGACCCTTACCTACAGCACTTCGGTAAAGAATCTCGGTGTCTCGATCTCGTACACGATTTCCCAGGACACGGCTGCAAGCTATTCAATTAAGGTCGACGGCCGAATTACTGGAGCACAGGCACCAGCCTATCTGATTACGGAGCTTCCGAGGACGTTGCAACCAACGGAGGCCGACACGATTGGAGATCATCGGACGCTGGCATATAGCTTCAAGCCACAGCGTGATCATGCTCGAAGTGTTCTTTTTGGAAGCCTGGATCCTGGAGAGAAAACTCTTGAGGCCGGGCCACTCAACTGGGTGGCCATAAAGAATAAATACTTCGTATTTGGAATTCTTTCACAGCCAAATGGCACGCCGTTTAGCGAGGTCACACTAGCTGGCGGCCCGCGCACATCGAAAATCGCGACAAATGCATCGGCAAGTGTCGTGGAAGAAATTCGGAACGGTAACTTTTCATTCCAGATCTATGCAGGACCGCAGGAATCACAGCGTCTCATGCGGATGGGCCAGGACTTCGACCACGTGAATCCCTACGGCTGGCGCTTTCTTCAGGGAGTAGTGCATCCAATTGCATCGAAGGTGATCCAGGCCCTGCTCTGGATGCACAATCGGCTCAATCTGAGCTACGGTTGGGTGCTGGTCATTCTCGGAGTTCTTGTGCGGCTCGCACTCTGGCCCCTTAATCAGAGCACGATGCGGTCGAGCCTCAAGATGCAGGAGCTGCAACCGAAACTCGCCGCTGCCCAGAAGAAGTACAAGGATCCCGTTCAGCAGCGTGAGGCGATCATGAAAGTCTATCACGATGCTGGAGTGAGCCCCTTTGCGGGATTGACTGGCTGCCTGCCAGCGCTTCTCCCGATGCCGATTCTGTTTGCGCTGTTTTTCGTTTTCCAGAACACGATCGAATTCCGTGGTGTACCATTCATGTGGCTTCACGACATCTCGATCAAGGATCCGCTCTACATTCTGCCCCTGCTCATGGGCGCGTCCATGTACGTGCTGTCCTGGATCGGAATGCGTAACGCTCCTCCAAATCCACAGGCGAAGATGATGGGATACATGTTCCCCGTCATGATGACCGTGGTGCTTCTGAACATGGCTTCGGGGCTAAATCTGTACTACACAGCGCAGAACATCGCGGCGCTTCCGCAACAATGGCTGCTGGCGAGGGAACGAGCAAAAGCACGCCCCGCGGGATAAAGGGAGAGGAACATGCTGCGTGTCACGTATATTGGTCACGCAACGCTACTAATTGAAATCGGGGGGAGGCGGATCCTTACGGACCCCAATTTCGATCCAGCGCTCGGAAAATTCCTCACCCGTGTAAGCGCTCCAGGCATCGCCCTCGAAGCGCTTCCGAAGCTCGATGCAATACTGCTCACTCACGCGCATGCGGATCACCTCTCGTTTGATTCCCTTGATGCGCTTCCGGAAGACATTCCCCTGTTTGCTCCGCCGGCAATTGCCGGGTGGCTAAAGAAACAGGGATACAGCCACGCGGTTGGAATTGCTCCAGGCGAAGGCGCGGAGGTACACGGAGTGACAATCAAGGCAGCGTCAGCAACGCACAAAGGAAATCGTTATGGCGTGGATCGCTGGAGGGGTGCGACTAATATGTATCTCATTGATACCAATAAAGTGTCGTGCTTCTTTGCCGGTGACACGGCGCTCACCGCTGATACGACGCATCTGGTCGAGAAGAACCTGGACGCGAATGGACGGAATCTGGATCTAGCACTGCTCCCGATCGGGCATGCACCATGGTGGAAGCCAGGATTTCGCAAAGGGCACCTCACCAGCGGCGACGCGCTTACCCTCTTCGAGCGACTCAACGCCAGGTACTTCATTCCGTACCACTGGGGAACATTCAATCACGTCACATCGACAGCGTTCGATGCGATCGACAGACTAAGAGCGACACTTGAGGACCACCCTCTCCATCCAGCTGTGAAGATCCTGGAGCCGGGCACGACATTCGTTCTTCCGACGGCGAGCGCGTGATATCGGCTGGCACGAGTGCTATGCAGCTGGAGGACACGATTGTCGCTGTCGCGAGCGCACCCGGCCGTGGTGCACTTGCCCTTGTCAGGCTGAGTGGGCCGGATGCGTTCAAGATTGCTGCGAAGCACTTGGGATTATGGCCCCTCGGGCCTCGTGTATCCCATTTGTGCGATGTATTCAATCGCGGTGAGAGACTCGATCAGGCGCTGATTACGCTGTTCCCGGGCCCGAATTCCTTCACGGGTGACGACACGGTCGAGTTCTCCACCCATGGTGGTTACCTGATTCCGAGTACGATAGTTGCGGCTCTGATTTCGTCGGGGGCGCGACAGGCATCTGCCGGGGAATTCACACGGCGAGCCGTACTCAACGGCAAGCTCGACATCCTTCAGGCTGAAGCAGTTGGTGATCTGATAGATGCGCACTCCCACGCTATGCAGCGGGCGGCTCTTGGCCAACTGGACGGAGGGCTGTCGCGTCGTCTGCTGAGCCTGAGGGATGATCTGATCGGGCTCGAGGCGCTAATCGCGTATGATGTCGATTTTCCCGAGGAGGACGATGGACCCATTCCTCGAAAAAGAATTGATCAAGCCGTGGAAGAAATTGCGAGCTCTCTCGATGCCCTTCTCTCCACTGCATCGGCCGGCGAGGTCATCCGCGATGGTGCTGTCGTGGTTATTGCGGGTCCGCCGAACGTCGGAAAGTCCTCTCTATTCAATGCGCTTTTGGGCAGATCCCGGGCGATTGTAACGGAAATTCCCGGGACGACGCGTGATGCGCTCGAAGCGGTGATCGATAGTGGCAAATGGCCCCTACGTCTCGTTGATACCGCGGGACTACGGGAAACTGAAGATCGAATCGAGCGTCTGGGCATCGAAGTGAGCGAGCGTTATCTGGCTGGTGCTCATGTCGTGCTCGCATGTGCGGAGGATTCGAGAAGCCTCGAGGAAACCATCGATCTCGTGAGCCGCAGTTCAACAGCGCCGATCCTGGCGGTTCGCACGAAAGCTGACTTAGTATCAACACAAGACGAATACATCTCGTCGGAGGACGTGATTTCAGTCAGTGCCGAGACTGGGTCAGGCCTTCAGGATTTGCTCGCCGCGATCGACGATACGCTGGATACACGACACGGGGAGATCGTTCCGGATCTCCCGATCCTGACGAGAGCCCGTCATAGCAAGGCGATCGGTACCGCCCGCTCGGAGCTCGAAGGATTCAAACAGGCGTGGCGGGAAGAGAAACTTCCGGCGACGATCGCTGCCGTCCATCTCCGGACTGCCGTCCACGCGCTCGAAGAGCTGATAGGAGCCGTGGACGTCGAGGACGTGCTCGACCGGGTGTTCAGCTCTTTTTGTGTAGGGAAGTAGCTCTAAGCCGAGGCGGCGGCAGAGCTGGAAAGCGATGTGATCTCGCCGGCACTGGCGCGGATTGCCCACGAAAGTCCCCGTGAGTTGACAGCTGCCTCGACCATCTTCGTACCGAGGAAGTAGCCGCTCCGCTCCGGGAACACATGACGGTCAACGGTTCGCGCGTCATCGCTCATTCCGCCAGAGAGATACCGGAGACGCAGTCCGAGACCTGCACGATCGAGATCGCTATTAAGGGCTTTCGCGATCAATGGTTCGAGCTCCCGCACGCTGGCGTACTCGCGCCTCGTGTATCCATAGTATTCCCAGGCAGCATGTCCCGGGCTGACTATTCTCGACGCAATCGTGGCCAGGCCCTCATTGATCATCAGCTCGCGAAGCGGAGCACGCCTGCCTGTTTCCCAATAAGAGTAGTATCCACCCGCATCGTCGATCAGCTGCTTCATCTCGCTCCGGCTGGTAGGCGAGGTATAGCGGACTGTGTGGGCGATTTCGTGGGTAAGCCACAATGGGATTAGTTCGGGGTCGAGGCCCAGGCCCTGGGTCTCAGGGTTCGTCACACTGGTGAAATGCTCGAGGCAGACGAAAGCGACTCCTTTACCTTCGACGACGAGCTCACCGGCGTTCGCGGCACCGACACCGACCATAAGCACAACGTCGATATCCGTATCTACATCGAAGAGGGTCCGGCACTGCTCTTCTGTGTTACGGGCCAGAGAGACGACGTCAATTCTCTCGAGCATTGTGCGAAGGTCTACACGGCTCGCAAGTGCGGCAGAGCGAACGACTTCCAGAAAATGTGGGCCCGCCGGATCCAGCACATAGTTGTGCCAGTAGGCCTCTAGGAAGCGGCGGTGATTTTCGAAGTAGCGGAGATAGGCGGCGACACGGTCGGTACTGTTGTGAACTGCGAAGAAGTCAGGCAGTAGGTTGATGAGCATCAACGACCAGGTCGCGGGGTGGTGAGCCAGTCGCGGTTTTTGCGATGCGAGAAGATACAATCCACCTAAACTCTCAACAAGGCCGATCTCTTCCGCATTATTTTCAAAATCGTGGCACAGATATTCCTTCTCCATTTCTGAGAGGTCGGAGCGCTGCTATGAGGAGGAGCCATGACAACGCTGCGTCAGATCGAGCTTCGTTGTCCAGTTTGTGACAACGAGTTCAAATCCCAGAGTGTAGTCTCGACGAATGCATTCGGCGGCAAAAGGACTGATTTCCACGAACGAGCCGCCGGAACGCAGCCACTCGCCTATCTCATCCATATGTGCGGTGAATGCGGCTACTCTGGTGGAGAGGCTGATTTTACGCCTGCGACGGATGTGAGCCCGGTGCTGAAACAGCACGTTCTCGAAGAACTCGCTCCGCTTCGACCCTCACCGGTTTGTGGCTCCGAGAAGTATGAAGCCGCCGCCAAGGTTGCTCAGTGGCAAGGAATGGAGCCTCGTCACATTGCGGATCTTCTTCTTCGTGCCAGCTGGTGCTGTGTCGATGAGGGAGATGTGGAAGCAGAGCGCTACTATCGCCGTCAAGCGGCATGGATGTTCGAGGAGTCACTTCAGGCTTACGACGCCGTGCCGAGGCATGAGCGGGCAATCCTCACCTATCTCGTCGGCGAGTTGTGGAGGCGAATCGGAGATATCAAGAAGGCGACAACGTGGTTCGAGCGAGTAGCCGGCGAGGTGACAGACCCACAGAGCCAGCAATGGGTTCTCGACGCGGCGGACCAGCAGCGACTCAATCCAAGAGAGTGGTTCGGCTAGCGTTCAACGGGTTCCGAACAACCTGTCTCCCGCATCCCCGAGACCTGGCAGGATATAACCCTGGCTGTTGAGTTGGCGATCCAGGGCTGCACAATAGATCTGGACATCAGGATGGGCCTCACTGAGATGACGGACTCCCTCAGGAGCAGCAACTAAACAAAGAAATCGAATCCGATTTGCGCCCGCTCGCTTCAACGAAGCGACAGCGGCGGCAGCACTTCCTCCGGTTGCGAGCATTGGATCGAGCAGGAAGAAATCCCGCTCACCCGTGTCACCTGGCACCTTGAAGTAGTAATCGACTGGCTGGAGCGTGCCGTGGTCCCGGTATAGTCCGATGTGCCCCACGCGCGCCGATGGCACGAGGCGAAGAATTCCCTCCACCATTCCAAGGCCGGCGCGGAGGATCGGGACGAGCGTCAGCTTCTTTCCGGTGATGTGCCATCCCGACGTCTTCTCGAGGGGAGTGTTCACTTCTCTTGGCTCGAGACTCAGCTCGCTGGTGGCCTCGTAGGCCATGAGCATCGCGATCTCATCGACGAGCTCCTTGAAGCGCTTGGTCTCCGTCTGCTGGTCGCGCAGAATCGTCAGCTTGTGCTGAACGAGGGGATGCCGGATAATAATCAGCGAGGGGAACTCCTTGACGCGCTCGATCATTCTAGCCCCAGGATTCCAGCATCAGCACTGTTGACATGCACCGGCTCATAATCTCTAATCCCTGATGAAAGAATACCAGGCTGTGGTGGTCAAGCTGACGCGGCACACGCGTGAGGACGAAGATACGCTCACTGACCTTCTAAACGAGAGAAGCAGGGGAGGGTGGGAACCAGCACTGATGTCACAGGACGAGCAGCGACTCACAATCCTGTTTCAGCGTGATGCAGTAGCAGAAGGATAGCTGTTTGGAGATAACGTTTGTCGGTGCCGCGCGTGAAGTCACCGGCTCCTGTCATCTCGTTCACGTCAACGGCTATACCATAGCCCTCGACTGCGGGATGTTTCAGGGAAAGCGGCATGACTCGGCTGAGAAGAATCGCAAACTTCCACTGCCGATCAAGGATCTCGATGCCGTAGTTCTCTCACACGCTCACATCGATCACTCCGGGCGTCTTCCGTACCTGATTGCGGAAGGCTACTCCAAGACAATCTGGGCGACAGCAGCAACCCGGGACCTGTGTGCCATAATGCTTGCCGACTCGGCCCACATTCAGGAAAAAGACGCCGAATTTCTTGCGAAGAGGAAGAAGGAGTTCATCGAGCCGCTGTATGGAATGCGACACGCAGTGCGCACGATGGATCTGATGGTCGGCGTTCCCTATAACAGGCCATTCGACGTCGTCCCAGGGGTGCGTGCCAGCTATATCGACGCGGGTCATATCCTCGGCTCGGCGTCGGTGCTGGTCGATTGTACGGAGGAAGGAAAGATAAAACGGCTGGTCTTTTCCGGAGATATCGGCAGGAGTGGCCTGGCCATAGTCCGGGATCCAATTCCGCCTGAGGGGGCTGACGCGCTGATTATGGAATCGACCTACGGAAACAGGGACCACGAATCCGTAGAAGGCGCCCGAGCACAATTGGCACAGGTGGTTCGTGAGACGGCTGCCCGCGGTGGCCGCGTCCTCATACCTGCATTCGCGGTTGGTAGAACTCAGGAGATGATCTACGCGCTCCATGGTCTCGCCAGGGAGGGTGCAATCCCGTCGATTCCGATCTATGTCGACAGTCCATTGGCGATCGATGCGACGACCGTCTTCGAAATGCACCCGGAAAGCTTCGACCGGTCTGAAGAGATGGTGCAGAAGGCAAAGGAGCTTTTCCGGTTCGACCTTCTGCACTACACGCGTGATGTGGAAGAATCAAAGGCGCTATCGCGCGCTCACGGCCCGATGGTGATCATTGCCGCAGCGGGGATGATGGAAAGCGGCCGAATTCTTCATCATCTGGCACGAGGGGCGAGCGATCCGCGGAATACGATTCTCGTGGTTGGTTTTCAGGCCGAGCATACTCTCGGCCGAAGAGTGGTGGAGAGACAGCCGGTTCTTCAGATCTTTGGCGAGGACGTGCCGCTCCATGCACGTGTCGAGGTGATCGACGGGTATAGCGCGCATGCCGACAGGACTGAGATGACTAGCTGGCTGGGGCGTGTCAGGGACAAATCGCCGAAACTGGGCCCGATATGGCTGGTGCACGGAGAGGCTCCGGTTCAGGACGAATTCAAAACGGCCTTGGTAGCGAAGGGATACTCCGTCGAGTGCCCCGAGCCTCACACGAGGCGTGCTTTCTAGCGTAGCTTCTACGGATGAACCGCGCTACAAAGGCAAAACAGAAGGCAAAACACGCGGTAAAGATTGTTCGGCGAATGCTGACGGTCGTTGTTATAGCGCTGTTTGCGCTCTGGGTCATTTCCGCGACTGCTGTTCTGATTTGGGCCTCGCGTGATGAGGCGCGGCCCGCGCAGGCGATCGTAGTACTAGGTGCCGCGCAATATGCAGGCAAACCGTCGCCTGTCCTTCGGGCCCGGCTGGACCACGCGCTCGACCTCTGGAACCGCCATCTAGCAGCACTTCTGATACTTACTGGCGGAACGGGAGCTGGCGACACTACCAGCGAGGCAGCAGTGGGAAGAACTTACGCCAGAAAGCACGGTGTTCCGGACAGCGCCATTCTGGTAGAAAACGAGGGCCGCACAACCAGCGAGTCGATGCGCGCAGTTGCGGGAATGCTCGAGGTTCGCGGGCTTCAAACAGCTCTTCTCGTCAGCGATCCGTTTCACATGCTGCGGCTGCGAATTCTGGCGAGACGTTTCGGGTTTACGCCGTACACATCTCCGACGCAGACCAGCCCGATCTCGCCGAACCGCGAAGCGCGCTGGAAGTATATCTTCAGCGAATCGCTCAAAGCACCGCTTGCCTTCCTTTTCGAGAGGAAGCTGTGAGCGTTTAGTGGCGTTATGCTACTTAATACCAAGCGGCGGTTTCAGTGCCTCTACAATCCAACGCCAGTATTCCTTGCCGGCAATCTCCGCCACGTCGTTATGTCCAGCTCCCTCGACCAGTAATAGCTGGCCTTTTTGTTTCGCGGCCTCGTAAACCTCGACCCCCATTCTGAACGGGATGATACGGTCACGCCGCCCGTGCACTACCGAAACGGGCACGTCGAGGGTCGAGACGGCCGCTCGCGTATCAAAGTGAATCCTCGAGATGGTCTTCCAGACGAGAGCTACGGGAAGAGTCACGATGAGTCTCGCCATTGCACGTGCCGAAGAGAAAGGCGACTGGAGAAGCAGCGCGGCAGGTGGATGAATCTCTGCCAGCTCTGTCGCTACAGCACTGCCAAGGGAATGACCGAAGAATGCCATGCGTGCCCGATCAAGACCGAAGGCGATTCGAAGATGGTCATAGGCTGCACGGGCATCGAGCTTCGTGCTCGAGTACGTAGGACTTCCACCAAGTGACATATAACCGCGGTATTCGGCGAGAAAAACAGCGTACCGGGTATGGCGCTCCACTGTTCGTGCCCAATCGAGCTGCCATGCAGCGAGGTCGGCGTTTCCATGAAAACAGAGCAGAACACCGGGTGCACCTCGGGGATCTCCGACCATGAAGCCGACGAGCCGTTGTCCATCCACGGCTTCGTATGATATCCGTCCGGACTCCGGTGGTGCTTCAAGTAGCCGAGGCGGTTGAAACAGGATTCGCTCCTGCGACCACCAAAGCAGAAACAGGGACCCTGACAGCAGTGCCAGAATGACAAGGACAGCAATCACGTGCAGATGCCCAGGGGGTTCCAGTGGGTTTGCATGGCGGGCAATTTACGACAATGCGAATTCCGGTAGAAACCTTCCACCTCGACAACGGACTGTTTGTGACGCTGTCCGAGGATCACACTGCGCCAATCGTGGCGGTCAACCTCTGGTATCATGTGGGGTCGGCGAACGAAAAGGCCGGCAGAACCGGATTCGCGCATCTCTTCGAGCACATGCTTTTCCAGGGCTCGGCACACGTTGGGTCGAACGAGCATTTCGAGCTGATACAACGTGCTGGTGGAACACTTAATGGTTCGACCTGGCTCGAGCGGACGAACTATTTCGAGACGGTTCCGTCAAATGAGCTGGCGTTGGCTCTCTGGCTGGAAGCAGACCGCATGGGCGAGCTGCTTCCAGCGATGACACAGGAGAAGCTGGATACTCAGCGTGATGTCGTTAAGAATGAACGACGGTGGTCGGTGGACAACCAGCCATACGGCACAATGCTCGAGAAGATGCAGGAGCTGGTGTTTCCGCCATCACACCCATTCCAGCATTCGCTCATTGGGTCAATGGAAGACCTCTCGGCCGCATCACTGGACGACATCGCGCAGTTCTTCGCGACTTACTACACGCCGGACAACGCGGTTCTCTCGATCGCGGGTGATTTTGATTCGATCGAGGCGCGCAGGCTGGCCACCGAGTACTTCGGACCAATTCCTCGCGGAAAGGAGGCGCCCTCCCTGCCATCGATGAATCTCCCGCCGGTGTTCGGGAATCGATTGCGGGAGGTCGTCCCCGACAACGTCAGTCTCCCACGCCTGTTCATGGCATTTCGTTCGCCGGTATTCGGAAGCGAGAAGTATTACGCCGCAAGTGTTGCTTCCGCCGTGCTTGGAATGAGAAAAGGAAGCCGCCTTCATCGCACTCTGGTACGTGAGCGGCAGATAGCGGCAGATGCTGGTGCGTTCACGTTCGATCTGGCGAAAGGGACTGATCTCCTGGTCGTGGACGTCACAGCGCGGCCGGAAACTTCTGTCACGAGGCTGGAGGACGAAGTCGAGCGAGAGATCGACCTGATCTATCGCGAAGGAGTTGCGGAACCGGAAGTGAAAAGAGCAATTGCGCTGATTGAGACCGATCTGGTCGCCTCCCTCCAATCAGCTGGCGAGAGAGCAGACAGGCTTTCGATGTTCGCCACGTATTTCAAGCGACCGGAGCTGATCAATGAGCAGGCCGACCGGTACCGCTCGGTCACCACGGAGAGTGTCAATGATTTAATCTCCGAACGATTTGGCGAGGACAACAGGGCAAGTCTTCTCTATGTCCCGAGGGAAGGAGTCGAATCCGAAAGCATACTCGCCGCCGCAGTCGGCGCGGACTAATGGTTACCTCCCTCCGTCCAAAGCCTGGACCACCTCGGAGTTACCATTTTCCGGATTTCAACGATCAGATATTGCCGAGTGGAATTCGCCTGGTCACGGCACCAGTTGTGAAGCTTCCGGTGGTCACGGTTTTGGTAATCGTCGACGCTGGATCCACCAATGATCCAGCTGGGAAGGAAGGAGTTGCCGCTCTGACTGCCGGGACGCTCCTCGAAGGCAGCCAGCGGTTCGATGGAGCTGAGTTGGCGGAGAAATTCGAGCAGCTCGGAACGTCGGTTGAATCGGGTGCGGACTGGGATAGCGCGTTCATCAAGATCACGGTGCTGTCAGACCAGCTGGAAGAAGCGACGAAGCTGCTTGGCGAAGCCATCAGCAGTCCAGTCTTCCCCGAGCGTGAAGTAGAGCGAGCCAAGGCAGAGCGCCTGGCGGAAATCCTTCAATTGGAAACGGAACCTCGGGGACTAGCTGACGAGAAGTTCTCGGAGTTTCTGTACACCCAGGAATCCCGGTATTCGAAGCCGGACGAGGGAAGCACCGAGAGCGTAAGTGCGTTGTCGCGCAAGGACGTTGAAGAGTTTTATCGATCCAGATACCGCAGCGGATCCACGACTGTAATCATGACGGGAGATGTTTCGACGGATGAGGCACGCAGGCTGGTCACGCGTGCGTTTGAGCAGTGGGCGTTGGGAAGCGCGCCGAATCGACCGCTAACAGCGGCGCCTCGGACGACCCGGAAAAGCATTCATATCGTGGACAAGCCGGAAGCATCGCAATCGGAGCTCCGAGCTGGACACGTTGGTTTGCCGCGCAAACATCCCGACTTTTTCCCGACGCTTGTGATGAACGCGGTTCTGGGCGGTCTCTTCGGCTCGCGGATCAACCTGAACCTCCGCGAGGCGCACGGCTATACGTACGGAGCGTCGTCGTTCTACGACTGGCGTCGTGGTCCAGGTCCATTCGTCGTATCGACCGCGGTGCAAAGCGAAGTAACCGCCCCCGCATTGCGCGAGATACTTCTTGAGATCGATCGAATCCGAGCCGAGCGAATCTCGGATGAGGAGCTGTCACTGGCGAGAGATTATCTCGATGGCGTGTTCCCCATTCGATACGAGACGACCGCCGCAATCGCGTCTGCTCTCGCGACGCTCGTCATTTACGATCTGCCTGCTGACTATTACGAGTCTTACCGAAAGAACATCCGCGGCGTTTCAGCCGACGCGGTCCTTAAGGCGGCCAGGTCCCACCTGCATCCTGACGAGTTGCAAACGATTGTGGTCGGTGACGCGCGGGTCATTCGAGACTCCGTTTCAGATTTGGGCGTCGGGGACCTCCACGTACACAGCTCCTAGCGTTTCATCCGTGATGGAAGAAGGTTCCAAACCCGGGCGGGTAAAATCGAGCCGCGTCTATACGGGGAAGATCATCTCTCTCGACGTGGATTCGGTCCGGTTTCCGGACGGTTCCATTGGCGAGCTGGAGATGATCCGGCACCCTGGTGCGAGCGCAATCGTGCCCTTCCTGAGCGATCCACGAGGAGAAGATCCTCAGGTGCTGATGATTCGGCAGTACCGATATGCTGCTGACGGCTATCTGTATGAGATCCCGGCGGGAAGACTCAATGAAGGGGAGAATCCGCGCGATTGTGCCGCCCGAGAACTGAAAGAGGAAACCGGTTGCACAGCAGAGCTTTTTGACCACTTGCTCACGATTTACACAACTCCCGGGTTCACGGACGAAAAAATCCACCTTTTCATGGCAACCGGATTGGTTGCTGGGGAGACTAAACACGAGGTGGATGAATTTCTGGATCTCCATCCGATGCGGCTATCCCGAGCGTTGGAGATGGTAGAAGCAGGTGAGATTCATGATGCCAAGACCGTAATTGGTCTCCTATTCGCCGCCGGGTTTCGCTCGGGCCGTTAACCCTTCGGGCCAAATTGGCGTCTAATCAATGAAAGGACGCTGACATGTCATGTAATTAGGACAGAATTGGCAGAATCAGGACAAGCTCAGGCTTGAGCCAAATGCCATAAGTCCTTTACTGACAACTGGTTACTCCAGTAGGCCATTGGGCACGAGCCGTGCATTACATGAAAGCGCAGAAAGTTCCAGCAGGGATGTGCACGATTCAGTGTCGTGAGTGTCTCTTATATAGAGGAGAGAAAAATGGCTGACATCGTCCGTAAGCAAGCTGTATCTGTTGAAGGACCGAGCATCAGGGAACGCCTGCAGGCGATGGACGACTCAGCCGTCGTTACTGCCTTCCTTGGTGGAGAGGAGCGCGCCTTCTCTGAACTGGTCACACGCTACCAGACGCGTCTCCTGAACTTCGTGTACCGCACGATTGGGGACCGGGAAAAGGCGGAAGATCTGGTGCAGGAGGTTTTCATTCGCGTCTATCGCCACCTGCATCGCTTTGACCGCTCGAAGAAGTTTTCGACCTGGGTCTATACGATTGCCTCGAATCTGGCCAAGAATGAATTGCGCAACCGCTCGCGTAACCCGCTGGTTCTCTTTCAGGCGGTCCAGAAGAACTTCGAGGACGATGATCGTCCTCTCCAGTTCGAAGACACGACGTCCCGTCCGGATGACATGTATCGCAAGCGTCATCTAAGGGAGATTGTCGAGGAGAGCGTTGCCAAGCTTCCCGAGCACCACAGGAATGTGTTCGTCCTGCGCGAGCTCGAGGGCAAGTCCTACGAGGAGATCGCTGAGATCACCGAATGCAACCTTGGGACGGTCAAGTCCAGGCTTAACAGGGCAAGAAACTCGTTCGCGGAAATCATTGCGCCATACGTAGATTAGGCTCGACGGCTCGGGAACAGGCACCCCCCTCGCGGGTACCTGTTACCGAACCCTCAACCTATCTCCATGGATTGTCGCGAGTTTTGTGATCAGCACGTTGCGTTCGTAGACGACACTCTAGCCGGAATCGAGCTGGTTCGCATGCAGCGGCACCTTGCTGAGTGTGAGAGCTGCGCGAAGCACGATGCCAAGATTCGGCGGGCGCTTCTGCTGTTCAGAAATCTTCCTTCCATAGAACCGTCCGCGGGCTTCTCCCAGCGATTAGAAGCACGTCTCAGAGAGTGTGATAGTGACCATCTGCTAGCTGTTACCCAGCGAAATCTCAGACGTGGAGCAATCGCGGCGACACTCGCCAGCGCGGCTATGCTGGGATACATAGGGACAACGCTGTACCATCATTCCGACGCTCCACGCGATCTGGTAATGGCTCCAGTGGTCGCAACCATTCCGGAACCAGAGCTCACCCCAATTACAACCTCGACACCGGCGATAGTCGCATCTGTTTCATCCGGCCTGACTATCTGGCCCGCGGCTCTATTCGCGGAGCAAGCCCCGGTGCGGTTTGCGCATTCCAAGCTCGAGCTTACGAACTACACGCGGTAGCGCTCGAGACCCATCGGCACCCAAGTAGGGCGGCCATATATTTCGAGGATGTCCGCATCCTCTCTCAAAACACTTCGTGATGCGATTAAGCGCCGGTCATTCGACGGCGCTTACTTCATTTGGGGAGAGGACGATTATCAGAAGGACGACGCGATCCGGCAGCTCCTCGAAGCCGCTTTGGATCCTAGGGCCCGGGACTTCAACCTGGATACCAGAAAATCCGCCGAGATCGACGGCGAGACCCTTGGAGTTCTCCTTTCCACACCGCCAATGATGGCGGAGAGAAGGGTCATCGTACTTCGTGAAGTCGCTGCGCTCAAGAAAGATGCACGCAACGTCCTCGATGAGTACCTGAAACACCCCGCGCCTGATTTGCTGCTCCTCATGACTGGAGCCGCCGGATCGAAGCCAGATACAACGCTCCTGGCCTCTAGCACATCGCTTCAATTCGACCCCCTCACCGGCGACCGGATTCCCAGATGGATCACACATAGGGTAACCAGCGAGCTCGGGTTAACGATCACTGAGCCGGCCATTGAGCTCCTCCAAGCTGCGGTTGGCAGCGATCTCCATCAACTCGTTGGTGAGCTGGATAAGCTGGCGAGCTACATCGAAGGACATGAGAGGGAAATTGGTGAGGAAGCCGTAGCTGCAGTTGTCGGGGTGCGCCGCGGGGAGACACAGGCTGATTTCCTCGACGCAGTCGCTGACCGAAACGCTCCGCGCGCGCTCGAGCTGATTTCCCATGTGCTTGCCCAGCCGAAAACAACGGGCGTTTCAATCGTCATGGCATTATCGACACAGATGCTCGCTATCTCGTGGGGGCGCGCGAGATTGGATGAAGGTCTCCCGAGAGCTCGTCTGGCCCAGGAATACTTCGACCTTCTGAAAGCGACAGGAGCCTTTACGGGCCGGCCGTGGGGATCTGCCACTGCCGTCTGGGCTCGTGCCGCGGATCGCTGGAGCCGCGAATCACTCGATCGCGCACTCGATTCCCTGCTCGAGGCAGATGTTGCCCTGAAGGAGAGCAGAGTATCGTCCGAAGAGCAATTGCTGGCTACAGTAGTACTCAGCCTGTGCGCAGCCGACGATAAAAGCGCTGCCGCATGAGTCAATAGGAGAGTGGTGAGATGTCTAGATGGACAGTTCTTTTCGGCGTACCGCTATTTTGTCTCGCGACGCTGGCAGCCGCCCAGGCCCCGCCACGTCCAACCGATCCAGTTTTCGTGAGAGCCCAGGCGCTCGTGAGCGATGGTAATGGAGTCGCCGGGAGGGCGCTGATCGATTCTGTGATTGCCGCCACGCAGCCTACGGCTCGGTTGTACCCCGAGGCGCTATTCTGGCGCGCTACGCTGGCAGCGAATGCCGCGGATGCAGAGAGCGATTATAAGCACATCGTGGTGGATTATCCGCTCGCTCCGCAGGCCGAAGACGCGTTACTGCGTCTGGCTCAGCTCGAGCTCGCACGCGGGGATCGCGACGGCGCACTCGGCCACCTGCAACGGATTCCACGCGACTACCCGCGGAGCAAGTCACTCGCGAGAGCGAGCTACTGGACGGCACGCGTGCTCTTCGAGAAGAACGACATCCCGAATGCCTGCGTGGCCAATGCAAATGCGCTGGCACAGGCCGATGTTTCGCAGGTGGAGCTGAGGAATCAGATACAGTACCAGGGTCAGCGCTGTCCTGCCGCTGTAGCAGCGGTGAGTTCAGGTACGTCGGCAAATACTCCGGCGACTCAAGTAACCGCCTCTACCACGCCGAGGATCGCGTCCACGAATACACCTAGCGTGACTTCGGCAGCTCCGACATCAGTCGCGGATCCAGAGAGAGAGAAACCGCGAGCCATAGATACCACGACTCCGACGGTTGCAGCACCTTCGACAGAGTCCAGGACGGTCGTGCAAACTCAGCGTCCCAAGCCGCCGACTGAAGCCAACGACGCAAAGCCAAGCATCGTCGATCCGGCGAAAGCACCGAAAGCGGCAGCTGAAAAGACCGTGACGAAAGCGAGCACGACACCCTCGCGGGGAAATGGTTATTCGGTCCAGGTAGCTGCCTATAACCATAAGGCTGAAGCTGAGACGCTTGCTTCCGGCTTGACCAAGCGCGGCTACGCAGCGCGAGTCGACGGATCGGTTGCACCATTCCGGGTCAGAATCGGACGATACGCAACCGAAAAAGAAGCGGAAGACGCACTCACGAAGATCAAGGCCAAGCACATGGATGGTTTTGTGGTACGGGCGCCCGAACGGTGAGTCGCGCTGCATCAACACCGTTGATGCAGCAGTACCGGGAGATCAAGTCGCGTCATCAGGACGCGATTCTGTTCTTCCGGATGGGCGATTTCTACGAAATGTTCTACGAGGATGCAGAAGTAGCCTCGAGAACACTCGGCCTCACGCTCACATCAAGGAACAATGGGGGCGCGAGCGAAGTACCGCTGGCCGGGGTTCCAGTAAAGGCTGTCGGCGAGTATCTACGACGTTTGATCCAGCATGGATTCCGGGTCTCGATCTGCGAGCAAACCGAAGATCCGAAGTTTGCCAAGGGCATCGTCAAGCGCGAAGTGGTGGAGACCATCACTCCTGGTGCAGCGTTCTCTGATGATCTGCTCGACGGCACGCGCAACAACTATCTGTGCGCGCTCAACCGTGACGGCGATTTGGTTGGAATTGCGGCCGCCGACCTTTCCACGGGCGAGCTCAGGCTAACTAGCGTGGGAATACGTGACCTCGAATCTGCGCTGTCGCGATTTACACCGCGAGAAGTAATTCTTTCGCGTGGCGAGAGCCTCACCCATGTCCTGAAGGGACCGGTTGGTGAGGAAGGCCCAATGGTAACCGAGCGCGAAGCCTGGGAATTCGACAGTGAACTGGGTCGCGATCAGGTGGTGGAACACTTCCGGGTGAGCTCGCTCGAGGCATTTGGCATCGAGAGCGGAGATAATGCAGCAGTTGGAGCGGCGGGGGCGTTGCTCCGCTACCTCAATGAGCTTCAGCCATCCGGGATGTCGCATCTCGCGCGCCCAAAGATCGAGAGACCGGGGCGCATTCTGCCTCTGGATGAGATGACGCGGCGAAATCTCGAGCTGGTCGAGTCAATGCGGGGCGGGGAGACTTCCGGAACGCTGCTCGGCGTTCTCGATCGCACGCTTACGCCAATGGGTTCGCGTCTGCTCCGGCAGTGGCTTCTCGCCCCGCTCGTTGATCGTGTTGATATCGAAGCGAGACTCGGTGCTGTGGACGCACTCGGAGACGGTCTCATTCGTACCGCGTTGCGGGAAGCTCTTGATGGTGTGCGCGACATTGAACGGCTGGCGGGGAAAGCGGCTGCCAGTCGTGCCTCTCCGCGAGAGCTTCGAGGCCTAGGTGATTCAATCGCGCGCCTGCCAGCAGTCGAAACGGCGCTGGGGCGAGCGCGTGCAGCAGCAACATCCGGAAACGACGCTGCATTCGTTGCACACCTCGGCTCATGGGATGACTGCAAGGATCTCGGCGACGAAATCATGCGAACACTCGTCGAGAGACCGCCAATCACGATTGGGGATGAGGCCAGCGTGCGCGACGGGTTCGACAGCACTCTGGACGAATGGAGAGCGCTGCGCGACGGTGGCAAGGACGCGATTGCCAGGATTCAGGCCGAAGAACGAGCCCGAACGGGCATCAACTCGCTCAAGGTCGGCTACAACAAGGTTTTCGGCTACTTCATCGAAGTGACGAACAGCTATCTGCATCTCGTGCCGAGTGACTACCAGCGGCGGCAGACACTGGCGGGAGCCGAACGGTATGTGACTCCGTCGCTCAAGGAATACGAGGAGCGAGTGCTGACAGCGGCCGAGCGAGTAGAGGACAGAGAGCGAGAGCTGTTCGAGGCGCTGCGGTCGCGGGTCGGAAGCCAGGTGGCTCGTCTACAAGCCGTTGCACAGATCGTCGCCGAGCTTGATGTGCTTGCATCGCTGGCGGAAGTCGCAGCGAGGGAAAGCTACATCCGTCCTGTCCTCACCGACGATTTCTCGCTCGAGATCACAGCGGGAAGACATCCGGTGGTGGAAAGAATGATGGCACGGGAGAAGTTCATTCCCAATGACGTCTCGCTTACCGAAGATGCCCGGATGATCATTCTCACCGGGCCGAACATGGCGGGGAAATCGACAGTGCTCCGTCAAGTGGGTCTGATCGTGCTGATGGCACAGGTTGGCAGCTTCGTCCCCGCAACCAAGGCGCGGATCGGCGTTGTCGATCGCCTTTTCACTCGGGTTGGGGCGAGCGACAACCTGGTTCGTGGCCAGTCGACCTTCATGGTGGAGATGTCGGAGACGAGCGCCATTCTTCACACCGCGACGCGACGAAGCCTGGTGCTCCTGGATGAGATTGGGCGAGGTACTTCGACTTACGACGGAATCTCGATCGCCTGGTCGGTGAGCGAGCATCTGCACAATGCTGTCGGCTGCAAGACGATCTTTGCCACCCACTATCATGAGCTTACGCAGTTGGCGGACAACTTAGTCGCAGTACGCAACTATAACGTTCAGGTGCGCGAGGTCGGAGATCAGGTGCTTTTTCTCCATCGTCTCCAGCCTGGTGGTGCCGATCGGTCTTATGGAATCGAAGTGGGCAGGCTGGCAGGCCTTCCGCCCGCAGTCATAAAGCGCGCAGCGGAGCTACTGAGACTCCTGGAAGCGGAACAGATCGTGCCTCGAACAGGACGCGCTCCGGTCGTGCCGACTGACGCTAGAGATAATCAGCTGGCACTGTTTGGGGTGATGACGCATCCCGTCGTGCAACAACTGAGAAACCTGGAACCGAATGCGATGACTCCAATCCAAGCGCTCGAGATGCTCGCCCGACTCGTAGACGAAGTGAAGCGAGAGGGAGGGGCGGTTTGAGCATGCGGCTACGCACGAGAAACGCAGTGATGCTGCTGATGATCACGATCGTCGCCGGGTGCAAGAAGGGAGACAGAACCGGACTGCCGTTCCAGACAGTTGGCAGGCAGCCAGATGTTGCTCCTGTGATGCTCAACAAGGAGCTACCTTTCCGTTATCCGCCGGCGCTATATGCCCAGAAAGTCCAGGGCAACGTCACGCTCCGCATTTTCATCGATAGAGAGGGAGCGATAGTACCCGACTCGACCCGCATCGCGGAGACTTCGGGGTTCACCGCCTTGGATTCCGCGGCGATGAAGGGCTCGCGCGACCTGAAGTTCGAGCCGGCGAAGACTCAGGGTCAACCAGTGCCGGTTTCCATACTCTTGCCGGTGTTCTTCAGGCACCCCGATGCGCCGCCGCTTGCTGGCGATTCCATCATTGTACGCGATTCCTCCACGGCGAGCAGCACCGGCAAGTCGACCAACGCCACGAACGCGGATACAGGCAAAGCTTCCGCATCCAATACGACAGCCAAGCCATCAGTGCGAAAAGCGACCACAAGGCGCAGAACCACTCGCTAATGAAACACGAGCGCAACCGCCAGCCTTACGACAACGTCCTCGAGACGATCGGCTGGACTCCACTTATCAAGCTGAACCAGGTAACGCGCGGAATCCGCACTCCGGTTTATGCGAAGGCGGAATTCTTCAATCCTGGCGGCTCAGTGAAGGATCGAATCGGCCTTCCGATCATCGAGCGGGCAGAGAAGGAAGGCAAGCTGAAACCGGGCGGGACAATAGTCGAAGGGACGAGCGGAAACACAGGCGTCGGCCTCGCAATCGCGGCAGCGCTCCGCGGATACAAATGCATCTTCACAATGCCGGACAAGATGTCTCAGGAAAAAGTCCGTCTGCTCAAGGCATTCGGCGCGGAGGTTATCGTGACTCCGACGGCGGTCCCGCCGGATCATCCTGACAATTACGTGATGATGGCAAGGCGGATCGCGAAGGAAACTCCCAACGCCATCCTGGCCGATCAGTTCTACAACGAAGCGAACCCCGATGCCCATTATGCAACGACGGGCCCTGAGCTCTGGCAGCAGACGGGGGGAAAGATCACGCACTTTGTGGGTTCGGCGGGCACTGGCGGGACGCTCACTGGCGTCGGCCGCTACCTCAAGGAACGAAGCAAGAAGGTAAGGGTGATCGCAGGTGACCCTGCCGGCTCGATACTGGCCGAGTACTGGCGGAGCAAAGGAAAGAACAAGATCGAAGGAACGCCGTACAAGGTCGAAGGAATCGGGCAGGACAAGCTTCCTGGAACGCTCGATATGAGCGTGATCGACGAGTACTACACGGTGAGCGATAAGGAGTCCTTCGCGATGGCTAGGCGGCTGACGCGAGAAGAGGGCTTGTTCGTCGGCGGATCGTCCGGACTCATCACGTCGATAGCGCTCAACATCGCGCGCGAGCTCGACGATCCGAATGCAATGGTCGTGACGATCCTGTGCGACACTGGTGAGCGCTATCTCTCCAAGCTTTACAGCGACGAATGGATGCGCGAGAACCAGATGCTCGACGTACCCAAGGTCGCTCTCCACAGCGTGCTCGGCAGAAAGAACGGTGGCGCGCCAGCGGTAGTGAGCGTTGGCCCGGGTGCGACCGTCCGGCAGGCCATCGGTCTCATGAGTCTGCACGATGTCTCACAGCTTCCCGTCATGGATGGCGCGAACTGTGTCGGATCGGTAAGCGACTGGTCGGTTTCCCAGAAGAGTCTGGAGAATCCCAAGCTGTTGGACCTGACGGTCAGCGAAATAATGGATTCACCGTTTCCGATGGTGGCGTCGGATCAGCCGGTAGACAGCGTTGTGAAGCTGCTGTCAAAGGCGAATCCCGCGGTCCTCGTGCAGGAGCATGGGGTCGTCCAGGGGATCGTCACGCGATCCGACATGCTGCATTACATGATGTCCCGCTAAAAAGGGAAACTCGAACGAATGAAGATTACCGTACTCATGGGCGGGACATCCTCTGAGCGCAATGTCTCACTGGCGTCGGGAATCCGAATCGTCCAGGCATTGCGTGGGCGCGGTCACGATGTGGTTGCTCTCGATCCGGCGCGCGGGGTGCTGAGCGCAAGCGAAGAGCGTGAGCTGAGCACCGGAAAGGTTGGAACAGAACCGCCATCGCTGGAGTCGCTGTCAAAAGTGGCTGAAGGATCGTTTCTGCCGAATCTCACTTCGATGAAGGAAGTAAAGAATGCAGACGTCGTGTTCCTCGCACTTCACGGTGGCCAGGGAGAGGATGGAACCATTCAGGCCCTGCTGGACATGGCGCACGTGAAGTACACGGGAAGCGGACATCTCTCGAGTGCTCTGGCAATGGACAAGGATCTCTCGAAAAAGCTTTTCCGCGTGGAAGGCGTAAAAACCGCTGACTGGCTCATGGCTCCGGTGACGATCGAGCAGGTTGAGGGAATACTGGGGCTTCCGGTGGTCATAAAACCCTCGAAGCAGGGATCCACGGTGGGACTCTCAGTGGTGAAGAAACGAGGGGACCTTGCCACCGCGATCGAGGAAGCGAGCAAGTACGACGACGAAGTGATGATCGAGCGGTTCGTCCCGGGACGGGAGCTAACGGTTGGGGTTCTGGGGGACGTGGCGCTGCCGGTCGGAGAGATCATCCCCAAGCACGAGATCTACGACTACGAATGTAAGTACACCCCGGGTATGGCCGTAGAGGAATTCCCGGCGAAGCTGTCACGCGAAGCAACGAGCCAGGTTCAGCAACAGGCGCTGTCGGCATTTAGGGCGCTTAAGCTCGGGGGGTATGCCCGCATAGACTTCAGGCTCACCACCGAGGGCGAGTTCTACTGCCTCGAAGCGAACACGTTGCCCGGGATGACCGAACTCAGTCTGATACCACAGGGGGCGGCGGCGATGGGAATCAGCTTCCCGGAGCTGTGTGAGCGGATCGTAAAGCTCGCTCTCGAATAGGTTCCGCCGAGGAACCCTTCGCCACCCACTGGGTCTTAGGATAATGGTCCCTTAGTCGCAGGTCTGCATGAGCGAGCTGTACGATGTATCTGAATCTCCACGCATGACGCGCGCTGTTCAGTGGCTGCTGGCGCTGAACATCGGCGTGTATTTCCTGCAGCTGACGCTGTTTGGACCAGATGCGGTGTATTCGGCGCTCGCTCTCGATCCGGCCCGCTTCCCGGCTAGCTGGTGGACGGTAGTCACATACATGTTCGTGCACGCGTGGCTCGCGCACCTCGCGTTCAACATGTTCACGCTCTGGATGTTCGGCCCGCGGCTGGAACACGAGTGGGGAACTCGCACATTTGTCTGGTTCTATCTCTTCTGCGGCGTGGGTGGTGCGATTACGCACCTCGTCTTCGCGCAGCATTCAGCTGTCATCGGAGCCTCAGGCGCGATCAGCGGAGTACTGGTCGCCTACGCGCTTCGGTGGCCTGACGAAGAGGTCTATCTTTTCGGCGTCATTCCAATGCGATCTCGCTGGCTCATCCTGGCGATGCTGGCGATGAATCTGATCTTCGCCCTGTCGCCGAACTCACGAATCGACTGGACGGCCCACGTCGGCGGAATGGCATTCGGCTGGATCTTCCTCAAGCTGTACTCAGTGGGTGGGATCAACCGAGTGAGAGGCTGGGTGTCTGCCGTGCCGGATGAATCGGAGGACATGCCACGCGCCGTGCCCCGCGGCAGGCCTCCCATGCGTGATCATGCGGCCGGAGTGGATGAAGTGGTCGCACGCAGCAACGCGATCATTCTTCGAGAGAGCAAGCCGCTACAGCACGTGCCGAGACAGGAAAGCCCGAAGGAATACGCGGCGCGGGTGAATCGCGTGCTCGACAAGATCTCGCAGCAGGGGATAGAAAGCTTGACGAGAGACGAGCGCCGACTACTTGAAGAGATGTCGCGAAAACTGCGCGACGAGTAATGCCGCCGCTCTGAGTAGCGGCCCTTGGTAGGGCGTCGCTGCGGATTGATCCGCGCCAATCATCTGTGCATCGTTCGAGGATGCCAAGCCCAGAGCTCCTCGAGACTTTCGACAACCCTTACGCCGGCCGTGACTACGAGATCCACATGGACTGCTCGGAGTTCACGTCCCTTTGCCCCGTTGGAGGTATCGAGAGCGATGCTGCGGAGTTGGCGCTGCTGAAGGGGGGCGCGCCCGACTTCGGAACGATTCGCATCACATACGTTCCAGCGGCGAAGTGCATCGAGCTGAAGAGCCTCAAGCTCTATCTATGGAGCTACAGGAACGACGGCACCTTCTACGAGCGCGCAGTCAACCGCATTCTGGATGATCTGGTGGCCAGCTCCAAGCCCAAATGGATGCGCGTCGTCGGTGACTTCAACGTTCGCGGCGGAGTGAAGTCGGTGATCACCGCGGTTCACGGAAAGGCGCCTACTCGCTGAACGCGACGGCACGGTGGTAGGAGTATTGCAAGAATAACTGCTTCAGACCGCGGGTTGACCGATGCCATCTTCTTCTCTCCAACCACCGCAGCCGGATCCGCTTCAGCCCGTTCTCGACGACGTGGAAGAAGAGCTTCGGCGCCGCCTCCATGAGGCTTGTGAGGCGGAGGCGAACGGTTTTTCGACGGTATCAACCCAGGAAATCCGGCAACTCGAAGATGCGCTGTTAGCTGCTGCAGTGGCGGCCGAACAGACCATCTCGGTGCGTCGTCACATAGAGGGTCGAGCGTCTGTAAAGCAAGAGCGACCAATCAGAATCCACGAGACTGATGATCGTAGACGCAGCACCAATCCCAGGTCTGATGAGAGGCCTGATGAATCGAGTGGCGAACGCGACGAAAAGCCCGACACACGTGTTCGCGAATTCCTCGATGATACTGGCCGTGCCTGGCGCGCATGGCCAGTCATACCAGGTCTGAGCAGAACAAGCGCAAGGGGTCGAGGTTTTCTTGGGGATTTCCAGGATGGTTGGATCTGCTTCGAGGGGTTGAATACCACAGCACGTCGGCGACTTCCTTATCGCCAGCCCAATTGGGCCAACATTACGGATGAAGAGCTCCAGCGCTTGCTAGCCCAGGCGATCGATGCACCGGGGCGCCCGACCAAGCGACAGGACAAGCCTTGATCGAGTTGATTAGAAGATCGCGATTGGGTTAATTGTCCTCTCCAATGTGCAGGTAGAGCGGCTAGGTAGCTCAGTTGGTAGAGCAGCGGACTGAAAATCCGCGTGTCGGCGGTTCGATTCCGTCCCTAGCCATTGGCGATGTTTAATTGCCGTCCGACGACTTTCTCGACTGTCGTCCCAGTTTACTCGGCTAGCATCCTTCGCTGCCCGCGGTAAGATCCCGAGAATGAGGCTGAAATGTCTGGACGAGCAGCTCGCGTGAGCGCGATTTGGAGCATTTCAATCGCAGCCTGTATGGTTTTTCACGGGATACTCTCGTGGCCGGCGACGCTACAAGCGCAAACTATCACTGGAACGGTTCAGGCCGCAGGCAAGCCCGTAGTTGGCGCGACAGTCCGACTTATCGAGCTCGATCGCATCGAACATACGGGTGCGCAGGGGGAGTTCACGTTCTCCAGTGTTCCGAAAGGGATTTACAGAGTGTACGCCGGTGTCACGGGGTACGCGTCGGTGACCGACACCATCAAAGTGATGAGCGACATCGCAAGGATCTCCATTGACCTCAGGGAATCTGCGATCCACCTGAA
>WNEZ01002796.1_pt1 | contig 29607 bp, 26 predicted proteins | sample 5400521 | NCBI WGS metagenome assembly WNEZ01 (sample SAMN13153339, study PRJNA577476) | soil metagenome | isolation source: 120 cm saprolite under Douglas fir tree site 2 hole 1 replicate 1 | place: USA:California | collected 2015-04-18 | reverse complement strand
ATCGACAACGATGGAAAGCCGGATATTTTTGAAACGGCGATGTTCGGGGAAAGCTTTCCCCTCTACAGGAATCTCGGGGAGGGTCAGTTTCAAGATATTACCGGCACGGCAGGACTGATCGCCCTGACCAGCCGGTCAACGGCCTGGGGCGTGGGAATCTTCGACTTCGACAACGACGGAAACAAGGACCTGTTCACCGCCAACGCCGACATTCTGGACAATGCCATGGAGCTGGCGCACCGTCCTTACCCGCTTCCCAATCGCGTGTTTCGCAACAAAGGCGATCTGACCTTCGAAGATATGAGTTCCAAGGCCGGACAGTCCTTCTCAGTTGCAGCGGCGCATCGCGCCGCGGCCTTCGGCGACCTCAACAACGACGGCAGGATTGATGTCGTCGTGACGGTTCTGAACGGGCCGCCGGAAATATGGATGAACCGTTCTGGCAGTCAAAACCACTGGATCATTCTGAAACTGGTCGGCGTCAAATCCAACCGCGACGGTCTGGGAACAAAAATCAAGATAACAACTTCTCAGGGCATCCAGTACAACCAGGCGACCACCGCGGTCAGCTACAACTCTTCCAGCGACAGGCGCGTACATTTCGGGCTGGGGTCAGCCAGCGTCGTGGAGACCATTGAACTCACATGGCCGAGCGGAATCAAGCAGGTCTTGAAGAAAATCAAAGCAGATCAGATTCTTACCGTGACGGAGAGCGCGTCGCCATGAGCACGGTTGTTATTGTTGTGCGAGATTGGCCGACAAACGGTGCGCGAGGTCCGTTTGCCCATTGCGCTGGAGAAGGTCGATCAGGTCTTTCATGACTTGAGGGTTGTTTCTGCCATACGCCGCAACCGTTTCGGCAGTCAGGTCGGCCTCCGACGCTTTTCCAATATGAAAATAGGAATCACATAGCATGTAAAGCAATTCCGGAGTCTTGATTTTGGACTTCGCCAGTTGCTCGGCCGCATCGGACCATCGCCCCTGGTGGTAGCGGACCTCACCCATTTCGGCAATCGCCATCTGATAGCTCGGATCGTTGTCGAGTTCCGCCTTAAACTCCTTCTCGGCCCGGCTCAGGTCGCCCAATTTCAGCGCCAGGATTCCCTCATAGGTATGGGCTCCTCGAACGGTGGGCTGAATTTCCAGCGCATGATGAAGGTTGCGCAGTCCATCCTCCGTATTTCCCGTGAAGAGATATAGTGTCCCAATAAACACATAGGCATCGGCAGAAGTGGAGCCCGTTCCCTTGAAGTGTTCCCGATACAGCCGCAACGCATCCTCTTCGCGATGTTCTGCGAGCAATTGACGGGCCTGCGCTTTGATGGGGCCTTCGCGTCCTTCGTTTTCCGCGGTGCGAGCGAAGGTCGCCTGTTGCATCATCAACTGGTGCAGCGCCGCCTCGTGCTCCGCGTCCTCCGTTCTCCCCATTCCGGCAAACGCCCGTGAGAGATAGAAATGAGCCAGGAGCCGCGAGGGGTCGAGCCGCAATACCGATTGCAATCTATCAACAGCGGCCGGATAGTTCTTCAGTTCCAGATCGCATTGGCCAAGGCCCAACAGGGACTCCACGTCATCAGATTTGAATGCGAGGGCGCGTTCAAATGCATTCCTGGCGTCTTGCCATTTGGCGAGCTTCATATCCACTGTGGCCAGCAATCGCAAGGCGGTCACATCGTTGGGCTGGAGTTCGACTGCCCGCGCGGCATGCTGCGCGGTCCCCGCAAGATCCATCAATTTGTAGTCGGCCGCGGCGATGTCGTAATCAATGCGCGGCAGCGTAGCATCCGAACGTTGTGCCTCAAGCAGCCACTTCAATCCGGCCCCACAGTCCCACGTGCTGCATAGCAGTTCTCCGTACTTCTGCCACACCGATGGGTTGTCGGGTTCAGCCTTCAAACTCAGCCTGATGGCGCGCAACGCGAGGTCGTCCTGCCCATTCAGGTGATACGCCTGGGCGAGATAATACTGCGCGTCTCCATCGCCGGGGAGAACCCGCACGCACTGCTGTAACAGCTTGAGGGCCTCTACCGTTTGGCCCCCAGCCAGTTTGTAGATGCCTGTTTTCAGCAGGAGATCTCCGTCGCGGGGCGCGAGCTTCAGCGCCTGTTCATAGGCGGCCGCCGCCTCGGAAGTGCGACCTGCCTCCTCCAGCAACATGGCCTTCAGCTTGATTGCCGGCGCGAAATCCGGATGCTGCTCGAGCAACTGGACGACCAGATTCATTGCCCCCGATTTGTCGCCGTGCTCAGCCAGGCTGAGCGCCTCGTGGACTTGCCGCATCAGGGGAGAGACCGCGGGACGGCCCGGATTCTGCGCCCAGGCGGCTCCTCCGCCGGCAAACAGCGCCAAGAGCAGGAGGGCCCGGAGACGATATGTAGTCCAGGCGGACTCCTTGAGCAGAAATACAATAAGAGACAGGATTGTTTTGCCCCTCTGGCCTCGATCCCTCAGTGACTTCAAGATGCAGGGTCCAATGAAAGCGCCATGCCCTTCGATCCTATGGCTGATCCGGCTCGTCCGCACGAATTTCCTTGGGCTGAACCTGTAATTCTTTATAAAGTGCGCGCAGCTTCTCTTTCATCTCATTAAATTTCTGGTAGAGTTCCAACTGGCGCCTGGCATCGTCCACGCGCCCCACCTGCCGATAGAGCGTCGCCAGGCGGTAGTGCGCGGTCGCGTTGGTGGGCTCTAGTTTCACGGTATCTTCGAGCAGCGCCAGCGCCTTGCCCGTTTGATTCATCGCAGTCAATGTTTTGGCTAACCCAAGCCTGGCATCGGTATCGGCCGGCTGCAAGTCGACAGCTTTCGTGTATCCCTTGTAAGACTGCTCGATATTTCCTCTTTGCGCATCGATCTCCGCGAGCCTGAGAATCGATTTCTCATCCTGAGTATTTTCCAGCAGCGCGGCGTGGTACTCCTGTTCGGCCTCTTTTTTTACTGCCTCGCCAGTCGAAGTGTGAAGCAGTTCGGCCAATTCGAAATGAACGCCCGGAAGATGGGGATCGATGGCAATTGCCTTGCGGTACTGCGCAGTCGCGCCGTCCGTATTTCCCTGCCTGGTGTCTTCGTGAGCCAGCAACTGATGCATCTGCGCGGAGTCCGGCGCAGCCAATGAGAGGGCGAGCATCGACTCGCCCGCAAGATCGGAATAGGTGCGGTAGGCGGCATAGAGTACCTCCGCGTTATCGGGCGCCGCCTTCTTCAACTGCCCGAGGAGGGCCGCAGCTTTCTCCAGGTCGCCACTTTGCGCGTAGAGACCGACCAACTCCAGACCAAGCTGCACTTGAAAGCGCAGCTCCTGAAGAGAAGGGAAAGCCGCTTCCATATCCTTGCGCGCGTTGGCAAAGTCCAGAGTGCGGCTCTCGGCCATTCCCAGCAACCCTTGAATCTTCGCCAGGCCGGGCTGCCGCTCTTCTTTGCGAGCAGCCAGCGCGGCGCGAAAGTGAGGAATGGAATCGGCAGCCTTTCCCTGAAAGAACAGCAGAACGCCCAGGTTGGCCTGCGCATCCACATTTTCGGGGTCAATGGCCACAGCGGCCTGAAACTCCGGGATCGCCAAAGCTGGCTGCCTGGCGTCGAGGTAGGAGCGGGCCTTTTGCATGTGCGCCGCAAATTCCTGCTGCTTGTCGCCGGTAGCCTGTGAGAGAGCAAATCCAGCTCCCAGCAGCAGGACGAACCCAGGTATTCCCAGCTTAACAATCATTCTGAACCGTCCAGATTCATGGGGTGAATCATTAGTATGACGCAAAAAAGAAGAGACGGCGACGAATCGCCGTCTCTTGTGGAGGCTGAACTTGCCTGGTATTAGAAGCTCACGCGCAGCGCAAGTTGCAGGTTGCGCCCACCCACGGTTGTCCCGCTGATGGAGGTTGAGTTCGTGTACGGTGTGCCAGCACCGGCAGAACCGCCAAGGCCGGTGTTTGGAAAGCCGAAGCTCGGGTGATTGAACACGTTTTGCGCATCGGCACGAAACTCTATCCTGACATCCTCCCACGGAAGCGAGAACGACTTGGCTGCGGACATGTTGAATAGCTTGAGTCCCGGTCCATACAGGCTGTTCCTTCTCACGTTGCCGAAGGTTCCGTCTGCGGGCCGAAGGAAGGCTCCTGGGTTGTACCAGTTGTTGATGCTTTGGTTGGCTGGCTTCCAACTGACTCCGGGGTTCCAGTCCGGGAAGGTCGAGCCCGCCTGTGTGTAATTGGCCTGATCCGAAGTGACGGTGAACGGGTTTCCGGTCTGGAGAACCATGGTTCCCGAGATCCGCCATCCGCCCGCTACTTCGTCCAAAACGCGGTTGCTGTTCAGGAAGCGCTTGCCTCTGCCGAAGGGCAGTTGATACACCGCATAGCCCTTGAAGGCGTGGCGCACATCAAAGTTGGAGTTGCTGTAGTTTGCCGCCGGATCGCTGGCAACCTGGTAGGGTTGGTTGCCGGCGCGGCTTCCCCACCCGGAGGAATCCATATCGTCGAGAAAGTGCGACCACACGTAGTTGAAGGCGAGCGACAATCCGTTATTCATGCGCTTGGTTATGGATGCCTGCAGCGAATTGTAGTTGGAGACGGCATTGTTGGTGCTGCCGCCGATGCCCTGATAGTTCGGATACGGACGGTCCGCCTGATCGTCCCCAGGGTGCGCTTTGCTCAACGGCACCTGGTTGAGATCGGTTGGGAAGGCAAGGTTGAAACCGTGGCTTCCTACATAAGCGAGTTCCGCCATCGTGTTGGTCATCACCTCACGCTGAACCGACAGGTTCCACTGATAAATCTTGGGGACCGGAGTGTGGTACTGGGTGTATCCGACTCCCCCGCCATTGAACCGGGTTGGATCCTGGGACGCCGACGTATAGGGTAGTGGCGTAGACGTACCGAAGATGGTTCCAGGTCCATCGAGAAGCGCGACCGGTGTGATGCCGGTACTATCGACCAGGCTGCCCGAAGAACTGAAGGAACCGCCCATGCCGCCGCCATAGGTATCCAGGCTCCAGTTATAGGCATAGAGCCCGAAGCCGCCACGAACCGTCATATTGGATCGTGGCGCCCAGGAAAATCCGACGCGCGGCAAGATCGTGTTGTACACGTTGGCCTGAAGCGCTGTTCGGCCATTGGCATGGGTGCTGGCAAACCAGGAGGCACCCGGGGTGTTGGTCGCCGGATTCATGACCGTAGGGTCAAAGGTAGTGATGTTGCCAGTAACTTCATTCCAGCCGTGGTTAATCTGATAGCGAAGGCCCAGGTTGAGGGTCAGGTTGGGGCGCAGCTTGAAATCGTCCTGAATAAAAATCTGCGGACTCTTCAGGCGTCCGCCGTATTCGGGGCTGACGCTTGCAGACCAGTTGTTGATATAGCCCAGCAGGAAGTCCGCGTACTCCATGCCGGTGTTGGGGACAGGCGTTGCCAAACCGTTGGAATCGGTCGTCCACCCTTCCGTGTATTGCCCCGAGAACAATGGAGGGCCCGCATTGATATTGCCCCAGGCGGTGGAATTGTCGCGGTACATGAGCATCTCTCCGCCGAAGTGCAGAATGTGTTTGCCGCGGATCATGGTCACGACATCGGAAGGATCGAAGACATGCTCCTTGTAAACCGAGTTGGTAGCGGGCGTGAGCCAGCTGTAAGACCATGATTGGGTGAAATATATCGCCGGAAAGTCGTCCGCCTTGCCAAACTGCCAACCCAGTTGCGCAGCATACCCGTGGTTCAGGGATTGATCGGTGAAAAAGTTCATCTGAGCGGTGTATCCAAGCCTGGCTTCGTTGACGGTGCGCGAACTGATGTTCCACACGTCGGTGATCTGCGCATTGTTGTTGTCCACGAAACCGGACCCGCAGCTGATGGGGCACTTGGTAATGGCGCTGACGCCGGGGTATGAGTAATCGCCCTCTGTGTCCGACAAGCTTATACGGTTCGTCTTCGTGATGTCGTAGTCCAGACGGCCGAAATATCGCCGAACCGGGCTGGAATATAGCTGGCTGTAAGACCAGTTGTTTTCCTCCTGTCCTTGGCCTCCTTTAAAGAGACCTCCCGGAATCGATCTCTGAGTACTCAAATGGTTGGCCGGAGTCGGATACCACTGTTGATATTTTGCGGCAACCGTGTCGAACAGTGACGCTGGAATTGCATTGCCGTTGCCGTATTCACTGGCAAAGGTCTGCCGGACCGGGTAAGGGTTGCCCGCGGAATCGAGCGCGATAGTTTGCGTGGTCGGATCATACAGGGTGTTGATTCCGGTGAAGTCGCCGGCGATCATAGGCACGGTTGGGAGGGTGAGGAAGCCGCTACTGTTGCCATGGCTCACGACCTGGTCATAGTTGAAGTAGAAGAACATTTTGTTCTTCAGAATCGGGCCGCCGATGGAGCCACCGAAGTTGTTATAACGAAGGAACGGGATTGGCGGCAATCCGTTCGCCTTGGTCAAGCCGAACTCGAAGGGGTATGCGGTTAGAGCGTCGTTTTGGAAGAAATCGTAGGCTGTCCCGTGGAACCTGTTCGTGCCGCTCTTGGTGACCTGGTTGAAGATAATCCCACCAATGCCATACTGGGCGGAAAAGGACGACGTGTTCACCTGGAGCTCACTGACGTTCTCGAAAGTGGCGGGATTCGCATTCTGGCTGTGCGAGAGCGTGGTAGATGCTCCGTCGGCCAGGATGTTGCTGTAAGGCAGGTTGCCGTTGACCGCGACTAATTGGCCCGGATTGGACGAACCCTGCGCTGAACTGGTGGCGCCGGTGGCGCCGGGCAGCAGGATCGTGAAGTTCTCCCAGTCCTGGGTGACTTGCGGCAACTCGACCATCGATTTCGCCACGAGGGTCGTGCTCTGCTCACTGGTCTCGGTTTGCAGCAGCGCTACGTCGGAGGTGACCGTGATCTCTTCCATTGAAGAACCGACCTTCAATTCGCCATTCACCGTGGTGAATCCGACCTGCACCGTGACCGGGCCGCGGACCAATCTCTGAAAGCCGTCCTTCTTGAACGCGATGGTGTAGCGGCCGGTTACGATGGAATCCGTGTCATACAACCCCGCATCGTTAGTTGTGAAATCTTTCGATATGCCCGTATCGACATTGGTGACGGTGACCGTCACCCCCGGAATCAGCGCCCCCGAAGGGTCGGTTACGCTGCCGCGAATGTCGCCGGCGTTTGTGCTCTGCCCAAAGCAAGCCGCGCTTCCAAGAACCAGAAGAAGCGACAGGACCCATCGCCAAACTTTCAGCATGTTCGTCATGGAACTTGCCTCCAAAACTGCTTAACCGGGTGTATGGTAATACGAACGTACTAGCGTCGCCCATTTGGCAATGTATGGGGTATGGTTGTCAAGTACAAAGTTGGGGATTTTGGGTGTAAACAAACGTGTGTCTAAGACTGCTGTCGGGCCGACCTGCTTTGTACCGAATCACCGAATTTGGCTCCGATCTGATGGCTGCGCCTTCTCTCCGGGGAAGGCATTGTGCTTTTCACGTAGGTTAAGATGGCGTCTCAAAACTCAGGCAGTCCGAGACCGGGAGAGGGAGTGCACGACGGTTCGATGGCGACGCGGAAAAAGTCCGATCTCAAGGTTGACAGACCGGTCACCCTTAGGATCCTTGCCGACTACCTTGGGCTCTGCCCTGCAACCGTCTCTGTGGTGCTGAACAACGTACCGGGTCGCTCCATTCCGCATGAGACACGGGAGCGGGTGCGCGCCGCGGCCCGCAAATTCAACTACCAACCCAGTCTGATTGCGCGTTCCCTGCGGAACCGGCGCAGCTTCACCATCGGCGTGCTAGTGCCGGAGCTGAGCGACGGCTACCATACCCACGTGATGGCCGGCATTGGTGACCACCTGATGAGCGAAGGATATTTCTACTTCAGCGCGCACCATCGCCACAAGCCCGACATGATCGAGGAGTATCCGCGGATACTGGCGGCGCGCGGGGCTGAGGGTCTAATCGCGATCGACACGGCGCTGAGTCACTCGTTGACGATGCCGGTCGTTTCAGTGGCGGGACACAAGAGGATTCCTGGTGTCACCAATGTCACGCTGGATCACCGGCTTGCGGCGGAACTTTGCCTCCACCACTTGCATGAGCTTGGGCACCGACACATCGTCTTCATGCGAGGTCAGCCGTTCAGTGCGGATTCGGATGAGCGCTGGCGCTACCTTGTTGCCGTGGCCCGTGAACTCGGGATCGAAGTGCGTCCGGAATTAACGGTTCAACTGGAGCGCGATCTGACCACGCCCGAACTCGGCTACCCCGTGGTCCAGCAACTACTGCAACAGAAGCGCCACTTTACGGCGATCATTTCCTTCAACGACATCGCAGCGATCGGAGCCATCCGCGCCCTGTGCGATGCCAACCTCAAGGTGCCGGAGGACGTATCGATCATCGGATTTGATGACATCAGCGTGGCCGCTTACTACACACCGCGCCTGACCACCATCCGCCAGCCGCTTCGCAGTATGGGAGAAACAGCGGCTCGGATTCTCCTGCAGAGAATTCAGGGCTTCAATGACTATCCCGGGGAGCTCGCGGTGCCGCCAGAGTTGATTGTTCGAGAGACCACCGCGGCCGCGCGGAGCCGGCCCTGTAACTAGGCAACTTTGTTTTCAAAAGATATGTTCATGAACAGATTCCTCTTTCTCCCGACTTGCCTACCTGCGCCTTTTATTCAACTGCTGGCCGCTTACAGGCCGGTCATTTTCTCCAAGCGTTCTGGATACCGAACTCCTTCCACCTTGATCTTCGACGCGGCGGCATCGATGTCTCGCAGGTCTATTCCTGGAGGCGTGCTCATGATGGGGGATGTAGGTTTGCACGAGGGGGTTCAGTGCCATACAGGGGACCGCAGGGGTCAGGAATCGCGGAGAACATTCGGGCCGAAGAGGTGGGTTGCCCTCCCTATAACGGGATCGGATCAAAGTAATCGGTGGGATCGTCTCCCACGAATGCGTAGACATTTACACCTGCACTGAAGCCCGAGGGATTTTCGCTAATCGTGATGCGAATCTTGTCTGAACACTTTCACTGGAATCGGACAGCGCCGTACTTCCCACCAGGTCAGACAGGATGTGCGGTCTCCCCGAGGGATGGCTGTGGCAGCAACCTTCGATGGGCGACGATTATTGGGTTCTCTGTAGTCCTATTGCTTCCTTGTTTTTGGCAGCGGGAGATTCAGGCTGGGGATTTGTCCAGCCACGCATATAACGCTTGGCTAGCTTCGCTGATCGACCAAGGTAAGGCTAGGGGCTTATGGATTTCGTCCCAGTCTAACAATGTCCTTTTCGACATCGCGTTGAAGTGGTTGTCAGTCCGGGTGGGTCCGCACCTCGCTCAGCAAATAGCCGTCTCCACCTGTGTTTTGCTATTCGCCTGGGGAACAATTCTGTTTATCTTTACGCGCTGGGGGCGGAAGCTTGTGGTTTGTGCTGCCCTGCGTCGCCATGCTTTCCTATGGTTTCATTTTCCACATGGGCTTCTTCAACTTTTACTTGTCGATGGGAGCATGCCTATGGTATCTCGCCATTTTTTGGCGCTGTGGTTGGACAGTACGGCTTGCTGCCATGCCACTCCTGCTATTGGCTTGGACCGCCCATCCGTTTCCTGCAATATGGGCGTTGGGCATGTCCGCTTATGTCGCTTTGGCGACTTGGATACAGCCACGACGGAGACTCATGCTCTTGGCGCTCGGATTACTGAGCCTTGTGCTCGCCAGTTTAATTGTCGACCACCTGTACTGGCACTCCTGGTCACTTGATCAGATATTTTTGTCTACAGGCACAAACCAGGTTGTACTGTTCGGGTTCAAGTACATACCACTTTCTGCCGGCCTGCTGCTGATATGGCTGGTGTCGTTTCGCTCTCTCGTTAAGCGTATTGGAATTGTACAAGTGCTTGGTACAGTTCCTTTTCAGCTATGGTTGCTGAACGCGGCTGCAGTGACGTTACTCCCTGATCGAGTGATGTTTCCTCAGTTTGGATTACCTTTTGGGTACATAGCTCAACGCTTGTCGTTGGCGGCTGCCGTCCTCATGTGCGCGATGTTGGCCCCCGTGCCGATCGGACGCATACAGAAGGCTGGCCTAACGCTAATAGCCGTATCATTTTTTGGACTTCTCTACTTGGATGACAAGAGGCTTAACAAGCTAGAAGATCGAGTAGTTCTCAGTGTTCACCAACTGCCGCCGGAACAGCGCGTTATTAGCTCGATTTCTAGGGAGCGGTTAGGCTTAATCTCTCAGCATATTCTCGATCGGGCATGCATCGGTCACTGCTTCAGCTATGCGAACTACGAACCGTCCTCACGTCAGTTCCGCATTCGGGCGGGTCACGCAAACGGCATCGTCCTCGACGACTATCGCGACGTAGCTGCAGTAGAAGATGGAATCTACTTGGTGCAATCCCGAGATCTTCCCCTGTATGTTGTTTACTTATGCGGCCCCGATTCTTCTAGTGTCTGTACACGCCTGCTCGAAGCGGGTGAGACTACAGGAAAGCCTGATGTGCAACAGACAAAGAGAACAGGCCTTTAAGCATGAAACTCTGAAAGTCGCTGCTGAACCGAGCACGTTTACTCGACGATAGGTTTGGCAATAAGCTTACTTTATCGACGCCCCAAACTTTTCCACATCGGAGGTCGAAAGCGCCTTGGCAATTTCCCAGGTGAACCACAATAGTGGGATAGCCATAAGATTTACCCTGCCGCTCCTGAACCAAAGCAGCATCCACAAGGGGCTGAAGAGAAGAAGTAACGCGGGGAGCAACACTCCCCACTTCCTTCTCGTACTTCCCGGTAGCGACAAGGAGGAGTCCAGTACCAGCATTAGAGGGAGAATCAGCAACACGAGATCGTGGACATTTGTGTGCCAGCCCACGAGGACCGATACCAGAATAGCTAAGGCAAACCCGATATTGATGTGCGGACCGTTCATTGTGTTTCGCTTGGTTGCTGCCCACAGCAACAGCATGGCCGAACCCAGACCTGTAAGAACTTCCGGCACAAAACCCCGCAACCTGATTGACCACCCCTCCAGCAATCCCCTGAGATTCGGCATCAGCGCGGGAGGAACATCTCCTAGATCCGGCGCTCTGGCAATGTGCAGAATGAATCGTGGATACTGCAACAATTCATTCCATCCAACGAGCGCGGCTGAGAGCAGCACAAGCAGCAGTAACACCAATGCGAATCCTGCGGCCACCCGCTTGCGACTCCAGATAACGATCAACAGGACCAGGGGAATCGCGAACTGAAACTTGAATGTGCCCAATGCGAGCCAACAACCGCATACAAAGTTCGCTTGTTGTTTGAGCGCGACAAAAGCCAGGGTGAATAGCAACAGGAGAAGGATCGAATCCTGTCCTTGTAGTAAGTTGAGAAAGGTCGGAAAGAACGCCAGAAAGCCCAGGAGAAATTCCCACACCGAGATTGTGTTTAAGGCATTCAGGTGCGGTCGCAAAAGTAAAGCCACACCCAGTAGCGCGATCAAATTGAATAAAGTCCACGCCACAAATGCCTGGGTGTAAGGCAGCAAACTGATCGGCAGGAAGATCAAGGCCTCGAAGGGCGGATGTATGTAGGGCAGCGGGCCGTGCCGGGAGCTAATGTTCGCAAACTCCCCCTGCACTCGATACTCCATGCGCAGGTCATATAGTGATGCTCCCGAACCTTCGTGCAGAGTCCTTCCCGCCGCATAAAAAGCAGTGAAGTCCGGGTATCCGCCTTGAATGCGATTCCACAGCTTCAGGAAAAGTAATAAATGGAGGCAAAGCATCCCGACCATGAAGATCCGAATAAGGCGTTGCCGTGCTGCGGACCCGGCTAACGCGCCTCTGTGCGTTTCCTTATCCGTCATGGGCGCAGCAAATTATATCTTAGTTGCGTGTAGGGCCTCCGACGTGCTTGACAGCGTCCGACATAGCGCAATGCTCAGGAATCGCTCCCTTCTCTCCACCGGATTCTCGGGACAGTTGCAAAGCGTTCGAAGCGCGGCGACAATCGTTGCGTGGACAAAGCACCATTCAACCGCCAGCGCGCGATTTCTCCGGGCTCAACACGCGGCCCGTTCTTGCCCGACGCCATCGTAATCGTGACCTTGTGCAATCCCAGGGAAAAGTTTTGGGGGATGGTCCTTGCACTTTCGCCCGAAGGCCTCAGCTTAACCGGGATCGAACTGGCCTCGTTCGAGGACTTCGCAGTCATGGTCAAAGATGGGGAGCCGTTCACCGCGGCAGTCGTCTTTTTTCCCATGCACCGCATTGAGCGCATGGAACTTGACCTGCCCGACGGAAGTCTTCCTTCGCTTACGCAGCGCTTCGTCGCGAAAACCGGCGTGCAGCCCTCTGAACTGCTGGCGTCTTCCGGCTTCGCTCCGGCAGACGACTCGGGAGGAGGTACACTTCGCGCCGCGTCCTCCGGCGAGGAGTCCGCGTGAAGCTTTCGCAAATCTTCACTGCGCCCAATCAGCTCACCTTGCTGCGGATGATTTTTGTTCCCTTCGTTGTGATTCATCTGGTCGACGGGCACTACTTGTGGGCGCTTATCGTTTTCGTGATCGCGGGCTTCAGTGATGGGCTGGACGGACTTCTCGCCCGTAGGCTGCATCAGCAGACGATGTTGGGCCAGTATCTTGATCCCATCGCTGACAAGCTCCTGCTGAGCACCATGTTTCTGGTGCTTTCCATCCTGCACAAAATTCCATGGAAGTATACGGTGGTGGTTTTCAGCCGGGACATTTCAATACTGGCGGCGAGCGCGGTTCTGTTTGCGATTGCAGGACTGCGCAACTTCAGCCCCAGCATCTTCGGGAAGGCAAATACGTTTTCCCAGATCAGCGCGGTTTTTTTCGTCCTCCTGTTGCAAGTCCATACCCTACGCTGGGTGTGGATTGCCCGCACGGTGTGTCTGCGCGCTACGTTTTTTTTCACGATTATTTCCGCCGTTCATTACGTGTTCCTGGTACAGCATCGCTTGCGGGCTCATCCGCAACTGGCCGCTCATCCAAGTCAGAAGGGAACCTGAGGGTAAGTCTTCGTGCAACTTTGTGTCCTTGGGGGTCATTGATTTCCGCCCAATTTGACCCCCTTTCTCGCGTCCCCCTAGAATCGTAGGTTCGTCGTTGCCGCTTGAAGACATCTATGGCGCTGCACCTTTACAACACCATGTCCTCGCGAGTCGAGGAGTTCCGTCCACTGAACGATAACGAAGTCCGCATGTACGCCTGCGGGCCGACCGTCTACGATTACGGACACATCGGCAACTTTCGCACGTTTATCGCGGTCGATCTTTTGCGCCGCTTTTTACGGCAGAGTGGATACCAGGTGCGCCACGTCATGAATATCACCGACGTGGACGACAAGATCATTCGCAACGCCGCGCGCGACGGTTTGAGTGTGCAGCAATACACCGCCAAGTACGAAAAAGCGTTTCTCGAAGACGCGGCCATGATCGGCATTGAGCAGCCGGTGCTCGTGCGGGCCACCGAGCATATCCCCGAGATGGCGGAATTCGTGACGAAGCTGGTCGAACGGGATCTCGCGTATCGCGCCGAGGACGGTTCTTACTACTTCCGCATCGCGAAGTTTCCGCGGTATGGAAAACTCTCAAAAAAAGATTTTGGCGGCATGGTCGATGGCGCGCGAGTCGACTTGGACGAATATGAAAAAGACAGCGCCCGCGATTTCGCTCTCTGGAAGGCGCCGAAGCCCGGGGAAGCCTCGTGGGACAGCTCCATTGGTCCGGGGCGACCGGGCTGGCACCTGGAGTGCTCCGTGATGTCGATGCGGGAATTGGGCGAAACGTTCGACCTGCACGCCGGAGGAGAAGACCTGATCTTCCCACACCACGAAAATGAAATTGCGCAATCGGAATCGCTCACAGGAAAGCCGTTCGCTCATTTCTGGTTTCACGCGCGTTTTTTGCTGGTCGAGGGCGAGAAGATGTCGAAGAGCCTGGGCAACTTTTTTACGTTGCGCGATCTCGTGTTGAAAGGGCACAAACCGTCGTCTATCCGCTACCTGCTCACCTCAGTCCCATACCGCAACCAGCTGAACTTCACGTTTGACGGGCTAAAGCAGGCCGCGGTCTCGGTGGAACGCCTCCGAAATTTTCGTCTACGTCTGACCTCGGGCAACTTCCCGGCAGGCAGCAGCGACCCGATGCAATCGCTGGCTCGCGAAACAGTTGATCGCATGCGCACCGCGCTCGAAGACGATCTGAACACCGCCCAGGCGCAGGCCGCGATTTTTGAGATGGTTCGCCAGGCCAACGCTACGTTTGATTCAGGCAGTGTTAAGAAAAACGACGTTGCACCGCTACAGGCCGCGCTCGGCAAGTTCGATGAGATCTTTGCCGTGCTCAACGACGATGACGTTCCGAAGATGAAACAGGTTGTCGATTGGGCGAAGACCGAAGGCCGTGACAAAGACATCGGAGACGAACTGCGAGAGGCGGTTCAGGCCAGCCAGCTCTCAGACGCCGACATCGAGAAGAAGATCGCCGAAATGGAAGCCTCCCGCCGCAGCCGTAATTTCAAAATCTCAGACGCGTTGCGCACCGAACTCACGACCGCCGGCATCGTCATCGAAAACACGAAAGATGGAGTCCGCTGGCGACGAAAGTGAGTGCAATGTAGTACTACCTCCGTGCCTTTCTCAAAGGTGTCATGCTGGCAGCTGATAGCTGTTTTTTTGTGAAATCCTTAGACGAATACCTTCGCGATGCCGAACAAGCCCACGGCCACATCTGTGCCGGGCAGGTGCTCGGGGTGCGGCTGGCTATGCTCGGCCTAAAAAAACTGGGTATTGAAGACCCTCAAGGCAACAAGGAAGACCGCAAGCGCCTCGTTACATTCGTCGAAATTGACCGCTGCGCCACTGACGCGGTTGGAGTGGTCACAGGCTGTCGACTGGGCAAACGCGCCTTAAAGTTCCGTGATTGGGGAAAAGTCGCGGCCACGTTTGTGGACGTCCGCGATGGCAAGGCCATCCGCATCGCGGCAAAGGAATCTTCTAAAACTCTCGCCCGCCAGATGCATCCCGAAATCGCAGACAAGAACCAGCAGCAGATGCTCGCCTACCGAGAGATCTCGGATGACGATCTGTTCAGCACCCAGTGGGTAAAGGTCGAGTTGCCGCCGGAAGAGTTTCCCGGGTACAAAGGTGAGCGCGTGGTGTGTGACGTCTGCGGCGAAGGGATCAATTTTCGGCGCGAAGTGCGGCGAGACGGCAAAGTGCTATGCCGCAGTTGCGCTGGAGAACAATACTATCTCCCTTTGTGATCGATATTCTTGTTTGGCGCCGTGAGAACTAGATTAATCAGGACCAGTCCACGCTTTGAAGAAGTGCTGCAGCACCAAACATTCCGGCACTCATCTATGCGCACCGGCGGATCGTCCTCGAGGTCTTTCTTCAGTTGGACACGTGACTCTTTAGGGATGTACTTCCGTGCGCTCGAACTACCAAGCCACAATGTGACTGCATCACGAGGTGAACCGGCAGTGAGTTGCGCAATATATACGTTCCCCCAGCGTATTCACAAATGAGTGTGTAGAGGTCTAACATGTGACGACCTATCGGGCCTGTTCATACGCGTGCGCCACACGCAGAATCGTAGCTTCGTCGAAGTGCTTTCCAAGAATCTGCAGCCCGATCGGCAGATGCTCTCGCGTCTCGCCGCAGGGTATCGAAATTCCAGGAATACCAGCCAGAGATGCAGTCACTGTGTAGATGTCAGCCAGATACATTGCCAGCGGATCATTAGACTTCTCGCCCAGACGGAACGCCGCCGTCGGGCTGGTGGGCGTGACAATCGCATCCACCTTGCGGAATGCCTCTTCGAAATCCCGGGTCAACAAGGTGCGCACCTTTTGCGCCTTCAGGTAGTAAGCGTCATAGTAGCCGGCACTCAGAGCGTAGGTGCCGAGCATGATGCGCCGCTTCACTTCCGCGCCAAAGCCCTCATCCCGGCTGCGCCGGTACATATCAGATAGCGTCTTGACTCCGGGCGCGCGATGGCTGTAACGCACGCCGTCGTAGCGCGCCAGGTTCGACGAAGCTTCCGCCGTCGCGACCAAGTAATAAGTGGGAACCGCATAAGGCGTATGTGGCAGAGACACCGGAACAATCTCGCAGCCCAAACTCTTTAACTTGTCGATGGCCCCTTCCACGGCCTGGCGGACTTGATGATCGAGGCCTTCGCCGAAATACTCCTTGGCGACGCCCAACTTCAAGCCGCGCACGGGTTTGTCGAGTTCGGCAACATAGTCTGGCACAGGGATATCGGCTGAAGTCGAATCCATCGGGTCGCGGCCCGCGATCGTGCGCAGCACAATCGCGGCGTCTTTCACTGTCTTCGCTAGCGGACCAATGTGGTCGAGCGACGACGCAAACGCAATCAGCCCGTAGCGCGAAACGCGTCCGTACGTCGGCATCAATCCGACGACACCGCAAAACGACGCTGGCTGGCGAATCGATCCGCCGGTATCCGAGCCCAGCGTCACGACCGCCATGTCCGCCGCAACCGCAGCCGCAGAGCCGCCGGACGATCCTCCCGGCACACGATTCAAGTCGCGCGGGTTGCGTACCGGACGAAATGCCGAGTTCTCATTCGACGAGCCCATCGCGAACTCGTCGCAGTTCATCTTGCCGAGCACGACAGCACCCGCTGCTTCCATGCGCGCCACCGCCGTGCAATCGTATGGCGGAATGTACTTGTCGAGAATCTTGGAGCCCGCCGTAGTGCGCACGCCACGCGTCGACATCACATCCTTGATGCCGACGGGAACTCCGCCCAGCGGCGGCAGCGGCTTGCCCTCGGCGGCTATGCGGTCCATGCGATCGGCCTGCTCGAGAGCGCGTTCCTTCGACAGAGTGAGGAACGCTCCAATCTGTCCATCTTCTTTGTGGATGCGCGCGTAGTGCGCCTCCGCCAGCGCTACGGCAGTCGTAGTGCGGTCCTGGACAGCGGAGCGTACGGCGTCAATGGTGAGGGCAGTCAGTTCCACTTACTTACCTTTCAATCGGAAGCACTTTCCCTTAGCATCCCAGTAAACCTGATCTTCGTACCGTGCCCAGAGTTTTCGCCACTTCGCCTGAAGCAGCGCTCTGCCGTGTCTCTTAACAAAAAGGTGGAGCTGATCCGGGGAACTCCTGTCTTTGTCTTGGGGTTCCATCATGCTGGCCCAATCGGCGCCGGGAACCGTCTCCTTCTCGCTCGCATCGGTGAATAGGTCAGTCAACATAGTGAAAGCGATATCGCCAACGGTCATATCCCAGAAGTAGCAAATGATCGGCTCTTCCGTTCTTAACGTCCTCGTGTTGGTGATCATGTCGATCAAAACTGGAACAGCCGTCGGTCCTGAAGAGATGATGTGATCCATCATTTGCGACGGATAGTCTTGTAATCGCCCGTTGTCTTCGCATATCTGATGACCATTCACCGTGAAGCCGATCTTCGAAAGATCAAACTGCGGTTGCTTTGCCGTCGTTGTTTTCTGAGCGAAGGACATTCCGACGAAAAGCAAAAGGATTACCGGGAGCGCTGTGGACACTGGTCGGCACTTACCTTTCAATGACTTTGGGAACCAGGAAGAACTCTCCATCTGAGTCCGGAGCATTTTCGAGCGCGATTTCTTGCGCCAGGGACGGGCGCAATCCCTCAGGAAGGTCCTCGCGACTGGCGTAGGCAAACCGCTCACTACCTTGTTTTGACTCGTCGACACCATAGCGATCCGAAACCTGCGCCATCGGCGGAACGTCCGATGTATCTAGCTCGTTAAGCCGGTCGATGTAGTCGAGGATGGAGTTCAAGTCGCGCAGCATGCCCGTGCGCTCTTCCGCAGTGAGCTCGAGGTTCGCCAGATCGGCCACGTACGCAACGTCTTTTTCGGTAACTTTCAAGTTGACCTCTGCTTCGTGTCGAATCTCTGTCGATGGGACCGGAGGTTTGTGTGGGACCGGTCTCAGGTCCGGTCATTCCGAGCGAAGCTCGGAGGTTTGAGGCCTAACTATCGGACTTCATCCCGCAGCACGAACTCCAGCCGCTGCACGCGTTGGCCGACATAGCGATTGATGGTTGCCAGATACCGCGGAGCCAGCGCCTGCAGTTCGCGTCTCCATCCAGCGTCGCTAACTTCGACGCGCAAAACGCCGCCGGTAAAACTCACTGCCCGGGTGCGCTCAGCAACCGCCGATCCACAAACCAGCGGCCACGCGATCACAGGGGCATCGGTCAGCGGCATCCGCCGCAGTGAATCAGCAAGAATCTTCTCCAGCCCCGCACCCGCCGGCTCCATTCGCGTCTTCGCCTTCGAATGCATGACCTGCACTCCGGGAACTCTGATTCTAGCATTCCGGAATCAGCGATAGAGATGGTCTCATAAACAGTCCCGCAGCAAGTCCCCAGGCGCTAGAGCGCACACTCTTATTTGCCGCTATCGGCACGAGTGGAAGCGACTGCTGAAAAAGTCGCCACAACGTCTCTTTGAAAGGGCGCGGCTTCAAGCCGCGCCGTTAAGTTCGACAGTGTCAACGCGGCTTTAGCCGCTGAGGAACTCTGGGCAGGCTTCGGAGGCTGTGGAAAAACTCAGTTTGCACCATTCATGAGCGACAGGCCTAATCTATCTCGCGCATTCCACCAGCTTCCGCTCGCATTCCCGCACTCGCGCCGGACCCTGATTCTGAGTCCCGTTTCTTCTGCCACTCGGCCTCAGCCAGTACCGAAATCGCATCCAGTTTCTTCTTCTTCAGTCCGGCATTGATTCCCGGCAACTCCTTCTGCGTCAACTTCTGAAAATCATCAATCACGTCTTGTAGTTCATGCCCGAGCGAATCGGAGCGTGCCGCCTGGTAATCCGTCGGACGCCCCTCGTAGCTGTCGATCGCGCCGTAGAGCCGTCCGAGATGTTCGCGAATCCGCTCCTCTCCGGTGACCATGCCGCCTTCCTTGGTGGCAACAATCTTGGATCGAAGCTCATCGCATTTCCCCGCCAGTTGTTGCAGCCGTGACCGCAGCGGATCCTTTTCCGGAAGCTTTGCCGCCCGTTCATTGGCTGCATTGCGCACTCCCTCGATGGCCGCGACCGACCACGTCATGTGCTCGAGCAGCTTGTAGACCTTCATCTCCAGCTCAAACTGCGCCTTGCGATCGTCCACAGAAAACTTTGCCCGCGGGTCGAGCACCACATTCAGCGTCTCGGTGTAGACGTTGTCACCTTTCGTGAGCTTCACCGTGTAAGTACCCGGCAGCACGCGCGGACCCTGCGCAGCTGCCCCGAGCACGCTCGCGGCGGGCGCTACCGCCGGAGCCTTGAGTCGCATGGACCAACTCGCACGATTCAGCCCACGATGCTTGCTGCTCGGGATCGAATCCACCACCTTCCCGCTCTGATCAACGACTTCAATCTTCAGGTCGCCGAAAATATGCCGCGCCTTCTGGTAGTAAGTAATCTGCGCCTCCGATGGGCGGTTGCGGCCGCGGAAGGTCTCATCTCCTTCCGGCCACCCACCCGAAACTTCGAAATACTGAATCGTCGGCCGGCCTGGGATGAAGCTGGCTTCTTTCCCCATCACATCCGGCGTCAGCGCCCGCAAGGGGGAAATGTCATCGATGATCCACATGCCGCGTCCGTGCGTCGCCAGCACCAGATCGCCCTCGCGCGGATGCACGACGATGTCATCCACCGGCGCCGCCGGGAAGTTGCTCCCTTTGTACTGTGCCCAATGCTGCCCGCCGTCCGCGGAGATCCACAGCCCAAACTCTGTGCCCACAAACAACAGATTCGGATTCACCGTGTCTTCCTTGATGACATGCGCATATCCGCGAACGCCTTCCTGCACGGGAAGTGCGGTCCACGTCTTGCCATAATCTGTGGTCTTGTAAGCGTACGGCTTCATGTCGCCGAAGGTGTGGCGATCGAATGTCGCGTAGGCGGTCGCTTCGTCGAAACGGCTGGCCTCGACGGTTGAGACCCATGAATTCTTCTCGAGTCCGCTGATGTTGCCCACAACATTGGTCCAGGTCTTCGCCCCATCGCGCGTGATCTGGAGGTTTCCATCGTCGGTCCCCACCCATATGATCTGCCCATTTTTCGGCGACTCCGAGATCGAGTAGATCGTCGTATGCATCTCAGCCGAAGAGTTGTCGACAGTCACGCCGCCCGACTCTTCCTGCTTCTGCTTCTCCGGATCATTCGTCGTAAGATCCGGAGAAATGCGATCCCACGACTGCCCGTGATCGCGCGAGCGAAACAGGAACTGTGCTCCGATATAAATTGTGCCCTTCTCATTCGGGCTCATGTGGATAGGAGTGTTCCAGTTGAAGCGCAGCTTCTTCTCTCCGTAATTCGGCAACGGCTGGATCGCCCGGCCTTCATGCGTATACCGGTTCACGCGTCCGATTTCTCCCCCTTGCGCCTCCGCGTAGATGTAGTCCGGATCGCCTGTGTCCTCGAACATCCAGAAGCCATCGCCGCCATACATGTTTTCCCAACGTGAGTTCGTGACCCCGCCCGGGTATGACGAATCTCCCACCCACGAACTGTTGTCCTGCAAGCCGCCATACACGTGGTAGGGATCGGCGTTATCCACGCTCACGTGATAGAACTGCGACACCGGAAGGTTCAGCTGGTGCTTCCAGCGATTGCCACCGTCTTCGCTGCGCCACAGCCCGCCGTCATCGCCGGCAATCACGATGTTCGGATTTTTCGGGTCAATCCACACGTCATGGAAGTCGCCATGCGCTGCGCCCGAAACCACATTGAAGCTCTTCCCGCCATCGGTGCTCAACAGAAGAAAGTAATCGGGCTTGAAGATCTTGTTCTCATCCTTGGGATCAACAATCAGGTTGGCGAAATAAAACGGACGCCAAACCATAAAGTTACTGGCATCCCCTTTGGTCCAAGTCGCTCCGCCGTCGTCGGAACGATACAGTCCTCGTCCCTTCTCGGCTTCGATGTTGGCATAGACCACCTGCGGCTTCGAAGGCGCCACGGCCACGGCAACGCGTCCCCACGGTTTCGGAGGCAGTCCCTTGGCGTTCGTGTCGTTGATCTCCGTCCAGTGGTCGCCGCCGTCTGTGGACTTGAACAATCCGCTGCCCGGACCGCCCGAGCGGAACGTCCAACCCTGCCGCCGGAAATCCCACATCGACGCATAAATCGTCTTCGGCTCCTGGCGGCTCACGGCCAGCAGGCCACAGCCGCTCGAGCCATTTGCTCCGGCCAGAACCTTCTTCCAGGTCTTGCCGCCATCAGTGCTCTTGTAGACGCCGCGCTCGTCGTTGTCGTTCCACAGATGCCCGCTCGCGCAGACCAGAACGTTGTTGCCATCATTCGGATCAACCAGAATTTTGGCGATGTGCTCGCTGTCCTTCAGCCCCACGTTAGTCCAGTTCTCGCCGCTGTCAGTTGACTTGTAGACTCCGTCGCCGACTGACACGCTATTGCGCATCCACGCCTCGCCCGTGCCCACCCACACCGTCTTGGGATTCGACGGATCAATGGTTACCGCCCCAATCGACTGCACATCTTCGCGGTCGAAAACGGGCTTGTAGGTCGTCCCGCCATTCACGGACTTCCACACGCCACCGCTGGCCGCGCCAACGAACACGGTGATGCGCCCGTCCTGCTCCGCCGCGTCCAGCGCCGCAATGCGCCCGCTCATCATGGCGGAACCGATGTTCCGCGCCGGAAGTCCCGACACTGTCGCGGCATCGAACTTGTAAGCAGCCTGGGCAAAAGCCTGCGCCGCCACAGTGAGAAGAGCGAAAACCCACCACACGTTCAACTTGAGCAAGAGCTGCGAACGAAACGGGCGTGCGTTCATTTTCAGATGTCCTCTTTAAGGCTGAAGATTTCGTTCATATGTATTTCGGCGTTGGGCGGACGCATTCGTCCGCCCCGCGAGCGAAGCGAGCGCTGCGCTTCTGCGTTAGAAGTAACGGGCCCGGACGAATGCGTCCGGGACTACGCGTTTTGTGGCGTGCGGAGACGGGATGACAGAGAAACGGGATGACACCGACAAATGAAACTGACACCGGAGACAGGCTCACTTTTTGCCGGCCTCCGCTTTTGCGCCCTGCTTCAACGAAGCCGGCAGCGCGAAATCAGAATCCGGAATCGGCACATTCACTTCCATCTTCTCGACCGTCGTTGTCTGCTCCCTGGGATTATTCCTCGACCCCTGCGAAATCGAGAAGGGATACATCACGCCATTCACCGCCTTGTACGAACCCAGCTCAAACACTTTCTCCCGGATCGATCCCCGAATAAACTGCTGTAATTCCTTGCGAATCTCGAGACCGGTGTCGGGATCGAAAAAGTAATAAAGGATGTCCCCATTCTTCAGCGTCACCTTCAGCCGCAACGCATCGTCCCCGTCGACGATGTCGTGTCCCAGATACTCGACTGTGTTTCCCTTTTCTTTGTAATCCACAAGAGGCCCGTCAAAATCGGCATCCAGCAGCAGATCGCGCAGATCGTCTTCTCCCATTAGTTCCGGATCCTTGTGTCCTCCGAAGGGTTGAATCTGCCAGCCGGTGGTCCCGTCGTAAGCGCTGATGGCAGTCATCCCTTGCAGCGAAAAAGTCTCCCGCACCAGGTTCGGCCGCTTGTTTTCCTGCGACACCTTGGCCGTGAATCCTCCACCACCTTCGAACTTCCCCGTCATACGCATTGACGTGATGGCCTTGATCTTCTCCAGCCCGCCCTTGGCCTGAATGTTCTTGTTGACCAACTCTTCCGCGGTTTGCGCCTGGGAGAAGACACTCAGGCACGAGACTGCGATCAGCACAATCACTGCATGACGCATGGAGCGAACTCCTGTTGTAAGGGACTTGAGAACCCGGAAAACGAGAACACAGTACTCTACGTCGTGGTGGACGTTTTTGCCAAGCCAACGTAAGCAACAGGAAGCCTAAGGAACGTCGTTTGCCTGCCCCGCATTCCCTCCGCTATAGTTTTACTCAGCCGTGTTCGAGAACTTTACTGCCACCGATCGTTGGACCAAAAAACCGGCTCACTGCGTCTACCAAGCGATGATCGTTGCGATCGCTACGCGCCACGCCGACGCCGTAGACCTGAAGTTCCTGGTCGACGGCCGCAAAGTCTGGGTGGCGCTTCCGCATCCTGCCTGGGTCGAATACAAGAACCGCACCGGCAAAATGATTACGGACTCGTTGGCGGTCGAAATCGCCGGACATTATTTGAAGTACGCTCTCGAATCCGGCGAGGGAGTAGGTCGCGAAATGTATTCGCTCACGGTGGACGAGACGCTGGCTCACCTCAACGCGGTAGTTGCCGAGATGCAGGCAGTCACGGCACCATCGCTTCGGACGGGGTGATTTTCAGCCGGCTTTCTCTTCGTGAAGGAGTCGGATTCTCCATGTTGCCCTCATCGTCACGAAACGCATCTATATGAGTCCATGGCCTTTGTTACACATGGGGCTGCGCTGCGTGTATTTGCGTGATGCTGGCACTTGGCAGGTCATGCGCTTTGCGTCACAATATTCCGTTTTGTTTGCGCGCCCTCCCGGGAGATTTTGATGGCGACGACGATGCATGTGAGCGATGTGGCCGAACTATTGTCCGACGGCAGGACACACTTCAATCTCTCCCCCGCAGCTCTGGTCGAACACGCCATCCGCCGCGAGGAAGCCAACCTCGCCTCCAACGGCGCGCTGGTCGGATACACCAATCGCACCGGCCGCTCGCCGAAGGATAAGTTCATTATCCGCGATGAGGCTACAGCTCACACCGTTGCCTGGGGCGCAGTCAACATGCCCATGGAGCCGGAAAACTTCGACGCGCTCTACGAACGAGTGATGGAGCATCTGCGCGGACGCGAGCTCTACGTCCAGGATCTTTTCTGCGGAGCCGATCCCGCGTATCGCCTACCCGTCCGCTTCGTCAATGAGTATGCCTGGCACAACCTGTTTGTGCGGCAGCTCTTCCTGCGGCCTACGGTAGAAGAGTTGAGAACCCATCATCCCGAATTCACAGTGATCGCCGCACCCGAGTTCAAAGCCGATCCCAAGCGCGATGGCACGAACTCCGAAGTCTTCGTCCTGCTGAACTTCATGCGCCGCACCGTACTGATCGGCGGTACTTCCTATGCCGGCGAGATGAAGAAGTCGATTTTCAGCATCATGAATTTTCTGCTGCCGCAGCGCAATGTGTTCCCCATGCACTGCTCGGCCAATGTCGGCCACAATGGCGTGAGCGCCTTGTTCTTCGGGCTTTCGGGAACCGGCAAAACCACGCTCTCCGCCGATCCTTCCCGCGATCTCATCGGCGACGACGAACACGGCTGGAGCGCCAACGGCATCTTCAACTTCGAGGGCGGATGCTACGCCAAGTGCATCAAGCTCTCCAAAAGGAACGAACCCCAGATCTGGAACGCCCTGCGATTCGGCTGCGTGCTCGAGAACGTAACCCTCGATCCCCAGACGCGCATCCCGGACTACAACGATGACAGCAAGACCGAAAACACCCGGGCCGCCTATCCCGTCGACTTCATCGAGAATGCCGTAATCCCCGGCATCGGCGGACATCCCAGGAACGTAGTCTTCCTGACGGCCGATGCCTTCGGAGTCTTGCCCCCAATTTCCCGCCTGACGCCCGAACAGGCTATGTACCACTTCCTCTCCGGCTACACCGCGAAAGTCGCAGGCACCGAAGCTGGAGTGAAGGAACCGCAAGCCACATTTTCGACCTGCTTCGGATCGCCCTTCCTGCCCCTGCCGCCGAAAACATACGCCGAAATGCTGGGCCGCCGCCTGCGCGAACATCACGCCCAGTGCTGGCTCGTGAACACCGGCTGGCAAGGCGGACCCTACGGCGTCGGCAAGCGCATGGCCATCCCGTATACGCGGGCCATGGTGGATGCGGCCGTCGAAGGTGAGCTGGCAAGAGAAGAATTCGAAATCGAACCGACGTTCGGCTTCAGCATTCCCAAGGCGTGCCCAGGAGTTCCGCCGCAGGTGCTGAATCCACGCAACGCCTGGCCAGACAAGGCCGCCTTCGACAAAGCCGCCGAAGACCTGCGTAACCGCTTCGCCAAGAACTTCGAAAACTTCGACGCCCCGCCCGAAGTGAAAGCCGCCGGACCAAAAGCGCAAAAGTGACTCATGTGGCGACAGCCGCCTCGGCTGTCAAGCCGAGGCGAAGCCAGGCTGCCCCGGTATAAGGAACCCAGCCGTCTACGCCCGCTTGATCAACCGACTGATCCAGATAAGGACGACGGCGCCCACAATCGCAACCACAATGCTAGCGATAAGCCCACCGGATGGATAAATGCCCAGCGCGTTGAAAATCCATCCCCCGACGACAGCACCGACCATCCCAAGAACTGTGTCCATCAGCGGACCATAGCCCGTGCCTTTCATGATCTTTCCCGCCGCCCAGCCTGCGATCAGACCAACGATGATCCAGTAGATCAGCCACATGACGGTTCTCCTTTTCGGTAACGGCAATCGCGCGAGGCGATCGGCAGCCTGAAATGACCTGACGTTGCGGCAGACTAGCCCCGTACGATATAGCTGTCAAGACAGGAGATCCCAGTCATCTATGTTCGCCCGCAAGATTCGCGTCGAGTACGAGAAAGACGGCAAGAAACTTCCCTGTCCCCTGAAGTGGCTGGATAGTTTCTCCATGCGCAACTTCACCAACGCCACCGTCTTCGACGACACTCTACCCGTCCTCGATGGTCAAATGGAGATTGGCAAGAACGTCCCTCTCCCGGAACTCGCTGCCGCCATGGAGGATTGGTTCCAGCGCAAGGGCTATGTGCCGAAGGGGTCGAAGTTGTCACTGGCAGAGCTCTGACAACCGGCTCACAATACCCTAAATTTCTTGAGTTTCTAAGGGAAAAGCTTGAGCGAAAGAGCACACGATCCGCTCGGGGTGTGGTTTTTTTAACCAGGAGGGAAACCAACCCGCATAAATCGGCCTCTTATTTTCAGAAGTTTGCGGGGCGTCCGGGTGGCAGGCCAGTTGCTTGTCAACACTTGGAGGTGCTTCATGAGCTACAGAGTTTTGCAGCTGTCCCCCTTGACCAGCACCGAAGGAACGCATATGCGAATGGCGATCCAGGGCCATTGGAACGATCCGCTTGATCTGTCGAACACCACCTTCCTGCGCTCCTGGCTAGTCTATGACTCTCGCGAAGATGGCGAGCCCCGCATCCGTCTTAACTGGAAGGTTGCTCTGGGTATGCTGCTGGTAACGGGGATCAGCGCCGGCTTCTGGACTGGCGTCGCGGTTGCGGTGGCAGAAATCTGGAAGTAGAGTCTTAGCCGGCTCAGTGCGGTCGGAGCGAAAAGTTAATCTGCACTTCCATCTCACTAGGCAATGGTTTCGCGCCGCACGCTGTTGGCGCATAGACCCACTGCTTGACGGCTTGGATCGAAGCATTATCCAGGGCAGATCCCGCGCTTTCCAATAACTTGACCTGTTCAACCAAGCCGTCCGCAGCAAGCAGGACGTAAAGAGTGACTGTGCCTTGCTGCTGTTTTCCGCGGGCCTCCGGAGGGTACTGGGGCTGTATTTTCTTGACGGGAGTGCTTCCCTCCCAGCGGTCGCAGACGGCCATCAGACGGGTGGCGGCAGGATGGTCGAAGTGAGCTGGAGCCGCATCTGGCAGTTCGTTGAGCTCGGCCACTTTCATGTCGAGCACCTGTTCTCCGTTCTGGAAAACCCGCATGTGCCGGGGATACACCTTCTCTCCGAACTTCTGAAAGTCTAGATACTCCAACCGCAGTCTCCAGTCGTGGATCGTGTCGTGGTCTTCCGAACTCACGAGTGGCCCGCGTGAGTCAAAGCACAGTGTTCGTTCCCAGTTTTCCCGCTTCAACTCAAGGCAGTGCAGGTCAACCCCATCGCTTTTGCGATCGGAGAGCTTCCTGATTTGCTCCTCGGGCTGGAGAGAAACCGGCATTGCCGTCTCCATCGCGCGAGACAGCACGTATATGGCATGTGGCCGGAAATCAAGATTGCGGGCTAGCCAACGGCCCTCGCTGTCGCCGACTTCCTGCTGGGCAAAACCTGGAAACGAAATCTGACGCTGCCAGGCATTGGCAGCCCGCCAAACCTCGTCGTAGGTCCCATCGAGGGGTTTCGGACTCAAGTGCGTGGCATGAATTTCAAGGCGAAGGTGAAACGGAGGAGAGTTATGCTCCCGCAGGTTAGCAACTGCCGCATTCGCAAACAGACTGTCGACTTGTTGTTTCTTCCGGGCGTCGTTGGAACGAGCGACGGGAGCTGCGGCGAGCAGAAGCATCATCGAAAACAGAACCGAGCGGACCGCGAACACTCGCATGACAACCGCCGCAGATTTACTTGTCATAGTGCAGCAGTGACATCACTTCGTAGCCTTTCAGCTTCTCCCGCCCGTGTAGGAAATCCAACTCCACGACAAATCCGAGCCCGGCAATCTCCGCGCCGAGTAGAGATGCAAGCTTCGCTGTGGCCTCGGCCGTGCCTCCGGTTGCGAGCAGATCGTCCACAATCAACACGCGCTGGCCTTTCTCGATAGCATCCTTGTGCATCTCCAGAGAGTTAATGCCGTACTCAAGCGCGTAATCGAACTTCACCGTTTCGGCGGGAAGCTTGCCGACCTTACGCACCGGAACAAATCCGGCGTTCAGGCGGTAGGCGAGCGCGGGCGCGAAGATGAAGCCGCGGGCTTCCATGCCCAGAACGAGGTCGACCTTCTGGTCGACGTAGTGCTCGGAAAGCCGGTCGACAAGTGTCGCCAAGCCGACTTTATTTTTCAGCAAAGTGGTGATGTCGTAGAAAAGAATTCCCTTCTTGGGGAAGTCGGGAACTTCGCGGATTAATTGCTTGAGTTGGTCGGGATCCAGTCGTGAGTTGGCGGACAATCTACCATGCTCCTTCAATGCGAAATGAACTGAGACCGGAGACCGGTCGCGCCTCGGATACTTCCACGTTATCCACGCGCGCCGCCCGCGGTCCGTCGCGCAGCCGCGAATGCAATCCGGACAACTGATCGCGGCTCCCCTGCGCCAGCACTTCCACACTACCATCGTGATTATTGCGAACCCATCCAGCGATCCCGAGCATGTGCGCTTCCCGCTCCACAAACCAGCGGAAGCCCACCCCCTGCACCCGCCCGCGAACCACAAATCGCCGTGCCTCGACGGCTTTTTCGATGGGATTCATCCTCACAAATGAAAATGCAGAAGTGAGAAGTCAGAATGCAGAAGTAAGAACCAGCCTCGTTCTAACTTCTGCATTCTGACTTCTGCATTTTGCCTTCGCTCTACGCCCGCGACAAATACACGCCCTCAGCCGTATCCACCTTAATTTTCTCGCCCTCATTGATGAACGGCGGCACCTGCACAACCAGCCCGGTCTCGGTCTTCGCCGCCTTGGTCACGCTGGAAGCGGTCGCGCTTTTGAGTCCAGGTTCAGTCTCGATCACAGTCAGTTCCACGGTCTGAGGCAGTTCGATGCCGACAGCCTTCCCATCGAAAAATTCCACCTTGATCTCGAGATTGGCGATGAGGTAGTCCACCGCGTCGCCCAGAACCTCCTTGCTCAGGTGGGTCTGCTCGTAGTTCGAAGTGTCCATGAAGTAGTAGCTGTCCCCATCAGCGTAGAGGAACTGCATCTCGACTTCGTCCACGGTGATCTTCTCGATCGGATCAGGCGAGCGGAAACGGTGCTCGAACATCGCCCCGGTGCGCAGGTTGCGCAGCTTGGCCTGGATGAAGGCGCGCAGGTTGCCGGGCGTGCGGTGTTCCACGCTGAACACGGAGTGCAGATCATTGTTGTGCTTGATGATCATGCCGGGACGGAGCTGGGTGGCAGGGATCGACATCGCTTGAAAGATTCTCCTTACAGAATTGCCATTTGCGGAGCCGGCGGAAGGCGGGCACGCCAATATTTCCGGCCACGAGGACTAAAGCATTATTTTACACGGGCCTCCGCCCGAAAGGAAACCTTTCCCATCCCGGCCTCATCGCAATGTGACCAACTCGGTGTGCCCGTACCTGCGCCCAATCCGCAGGACTACAATTGTCCTGACCACCGAGAATCGTTCAACTTCGCCCGAGCACTGAAGCCGGGCAGGAAATGAGGTCTTAATCATGCGCTCTGGACGCTACGAATCTTCCGAAGGCAGCAACCTCGGCACCGCAATCACTTTCCTACTAATCGGACTGGGAGCCGGTGCACTTACCGGCCTTCTGCTCGCACCCAAGACTGGCAAGCAGCTTCGCCGCGACCTGAAACGCGGCTACGAAGACGCCCGCGAAACCCTCGACGACTGGACCGAAGAGGCGAAGGACCGGGTTCGCGACGCCAAGGATCGGGTACGTGACGTAGCTGACCGCGGCGTCGAGATCGCCGAAGACCTCCGCGAAAAGGTTGAGCCCCTTCGCCGCGCCGTCAAACGCAGCTAGCTGAGTCAGTACAAGTGGAAGTTCACTTCCACCGCAATCTGTGTCGCTACAGGCTGCCCGTTGAACCTGGCCGGCTCAAAGCGCCAGCGGCGGACAGCCTCCATCGCCTTCTCGTCCAGCCCCATGCCGAGACTGCTCTGCACGTGGATGTCATACGTGTGCCCGTCCGCGCCGACCACGAGGATCAGCGTCACCGATCCCTGCGTCTTTGACTTCC
>WNEZ01001122.1_pt1 | contig 29608 bp, 18 predicted proteins | sample 5400521 | NCBI WGS metagenome assembly WNEZ01 (sample SAMN13153339, study PRJNA577476) | soil metagenome | isolation source: 120 cm saprolite under Douglas fir tree site 2 hole 1 replicate 1 | place: USA:California | collected 2015-04-18 | reverse complement strand
ACTTTTCCCCTCTACGCGCCCTTCAGGGTGAGACACGAGGCAACCGAGAAGCGATCGTTACCAGATTCGATGGGAGCCGGGTCACTATCCTCGCTACTACAGCTCCGCTGCGACTGGAAAGTGGGGTCATTACGGGCTCTGTCTCGGTCTTTCAGGACATCACCGAACGCAAAAGCCTGGAGCAGCAGAAGAACGACTTTCTCTCCATGGCCAGTCATGAACTGCGTACGCCCATTACCTCTATTCAGGGATTCGCCGAAATCCTGCAACTGTTCATCTCAAGCGGACAAAGTCTGGACTCTCCACGCGGCATCCGTGCTATCAACACTATCGTCGAACAAAGTCAACACCTCACGCACTTGATCGAGGAGATGCTTGACCTTACCCGCATTGAACAGGCCAAACTGCTGTTCCAACTTGCCCCACATGATCTCCTCAGTATCCTCGTTCAGGTAATAGAAAGTCAGGCCGTGACTACGAGACAGCACGACCTCCAGTTGATGCTGGACGGATTGCAGACGAGTGATAGGTTAGTAGGCTATTTTGATGAAGAGCGCATCGTCCAGGTCCTGAGCAACCTGATCAGCAACGCAATCAAGTATAGCCCCGGTGGAGGAGAGATTGAGATTGGATTGCAACATACCCGCGAGAAGCCAGATGAGGCGCTCATCTGGGTCAAAGACCGTGGCATTGGTATTCCCGCCGATGCCCTACCCCATATCTTCGAGCGGTTTTATCGTTCGGGCAAGCTGGACCGTGCGATGAGTGGGCTGGGCATTGGTCTCTACCTGGTCAAGGAGATCGTCACCCGCCACGGAGGTCGGGTCTGGGTCGAGAGTATTGAAGGCGTCGGGTCGACATTCTACGTACTGCTTCCACTCGATAACCGTCAAGTTTTTGGAAGTTAGTAGTTCCCTCGTAGAAATTCGATCAATGAACGTGGAAATGAGGGATGCCTTGCCTCATCAAAGGCTGAGAGTAGTTCCCGTACGTTTTTATAGCGAGTATGCGGATTCTTACGAAGGGCTTTCAAAACTACTTGCTCAACAGCAGGTGAAATGTCTGGAGAGATTTCACGTAAGGGAGGAGGTGGGGTGTAAAGCTGCTGCCACATAATCTCAGTATTAGTGCCATAAAAAGGATAACTTCCCGTCAACCATTCGTAGAGAATGATTCCTAAGGCATATTGGTCAGTAGCTGGGCTTGGTTGTCCTCTGAATCGTTCTGGAGCCATATAGATTGCCGTACCTACCCAATCCTCCTCCAATGCTGAAACAGCTTGAGAGCGGGTGTTTTGAACGAATCTAGCGATACCGAAATCACCGATCAAGATCTCGTCATTTGCTCCTAACAATATGTTTGCGGGTTTGATGTCTCGATGAACTAGCCTACGATTATCCAGCCGATAACTATGAATGTATTCGAGCGCACCAACAATTTGCTCAAGATACTGTATGATGGTGTCCATATGAAGTATCTCTCCATGAGGATGCCGCTCAGCAAGTGAACCATTAGGTGCATAGTCCATAACGAAATAAGGAATTATGCGGTATTTGTTGAACTGGCGCACTTCTACAAAGTTAAATTCAAATATTGCAATGATATTAGGGTGCCTTAGATGGGCCATGATACGAGCTTCTTCAAAGAATTTTTCGAACTCTTTATTGGTCAAATCCTTATGCAGTATTTTGACAGCAACCCACCTGTTAAGATTGTCGTCCCAGGCCCTATAGACGTCAGAGAAGCCTCCTCGACCTATTAACTGATCGAGAATGTACTGATCAAATTGCCAGCCTTCGTAGTTCGTCATATTGGCATCTCTCCTCGAAACATTAGCAGGTTTATCAACTGACCTATTACGAGCCCTGTTTGTCGGGAAATAAATTGTTTTACTGCTCAGGTGAAGTCAGAACCCTTATGTTTCGAGGTATCAGATCCAACTTGGTAAGCTACTCGATCTTTATAAAACTTTCGTTTCTTGTTGCCCCCCATGCTTTACGGCATTTTCACAAGCGAGAAGGGGCGTATTAGATACGCCCCTTCTCGAAACCGATGCGCTGTTGCTCATAAAAGCGGCAATCTTGCGCCGTGCGACAGTAATCAAAGCTTTGAGCCGTCCCACATCCATTTCATCATCAGGCCAGCTTTCCATCTCAACATATACCTGATACTGCCCAAAGACTTCTTTCAGCTGAATAACATCGTCCACTCGTTCAAGAAGTGAGCAGACCATAGCTAGGCGTTGGCGACGCGGAAGTACCGATATAGCTTCAACGGCTATGCGCAGACGATTCGCTACTTCTTCCCTTGCCTCAACTACATGTTCCGGGTCTCCCCATCCCTCACTCATATTTACCAATATCTGCCCATATTTCACTTCACCATTATCATCCAATGAAAGCTGTTCGAGAAGCTTACGTCCACGCCCGAGATCATTGAACTCATTTTTAATAATGGTTCGAATATAGGCGGGAGGGGACTGAATGATCCTCTCTTGTAATGCACGCCATAGCTTGATACGCACATTTTGTTTAATCTCATTCCGTTTCTCAGGGGAAATATCATAGGCGCGCTTCTCTACCTCAGCAATAATGAACGGATCTAAACTTTCAAGCAACTCCTCCAGCGCTTTTTTGTCTTCAAAGAACTTTACAGATTCATTTCCATTGGTTATAATTTCGATAGGAGATGTTGATTGCTCTTGCGTCTTCATCTTACCCTCCTGAAAAGGATAGACTGTGAAAGATAATTATCCTTGCCCCCTTAAGATAATTATCTTGTTAAAAAGTGTAAAAGTCAAGTAGTGCAAACAGCCATAAATGGGGTCTGATAAGCTATAGGTTATAGGTTTCTATTGCTGTTTATGCAAAAATATGCATAAATCTTCCAAATCGGCATCATCCAACGCAGATTTTTGTAGAAATTCCCAAAGATAAGTATTCTATAAGTATTAAAATCTGTGAAGATAAGTTTTGTGTAGTTGACAAAGGAGGGTCGTGAGTAGTATTCTGGCTGTTGCTGACAGATGTAACATCAAAAAGATGTAAGCTTCTTGTGAAAGGAGCATTCTTCTTGGATAACGGTAATGACCATCTTCTTCCATGGAACCCCTCACTGACACCACTGCCGGAAGAGTGGGTAGCTTTTGTTGAGTATCTTGATCAGCAATTGAAAGGCTCTCCGCACATATCACCTAACTACATTCTTGATGTGCGCTATAACGCGAAACGTGTTGCTAATCAACTACGTACATGGCAAGCACCATGGCAAGCGATTATGGCAGCATACCTATGGGAGTATGATGAAGAGCTTATTCAAGGCTCTGGCCTATCAGAAGCTGATGCGATTGTCAATTGCATTAAACAGGCAACACTGTACGCTCGAGCTATAGAAACAGAAGATCTGCCATCGCTATTGACTCCTCCATATGAAGACTTAGGGGCTTTACTCCTAGCAACAGCGATCTACTTTCAGGGTCTGAAAGTATTACAAGAAAAGAGTAATGGTCGGCCATGCCACATAAAGCAGAGGGCCTCAATCGAAAGTATCGCTCTGGTCCTGCGCAATATCTTCAAACGTCTGGGCATCTGGATGTTAAAACGCGAGATCGAAGATTTGAGCGAGCAACTATGCGAGCCGCGTAAATTTGGAATGCGGAAGAAGGAGTTGACAAATATGCTTCATCGAGATGCATCACTCATAGAGGCGGCATGTCAACTGCTTATGAACGCGTATGAGGAGGCCGTACAAGGCCCTATTCTGATTGTGCCTATACAATGCAATGTTGCTGGGCTGAAACGGCGCCAGCAGAGTCAATCAGTAATATCACCGACCGTTCCTCTCAATGGCTTCAATTTAATTGCCTTTAATGTGATCGTGCCAACAGTTCAAGACTGCTATACAGCATTTGGAGTTCTTAGCCAGCTTGGGCACATTCCGGAACGAATAATAGACCAGTTAACCAACCCAAAACCAAATGGGAGTAGCAACATTTTCTTTAAATTGCTGCTAAAGCTGCCAGAGGAGCTTCCACATGCTCCAGGTCATAGAGACAACCCAACTTACCTTTGTCAACTTCAAATAGGGACACGTCTCATGAATGCTATTACATGGTACGGTTGCCTCTATCCTTCCTGCTATCCTGTGTATATGAACTCATCGCAGCAAAAAGAGTACGCAGCCCCATCAGTATCTGAGCTCTGGCACAGTGAGGAAGGCAAAGTTTTTCGCTCTATCCGTGAAGACCTTGCCAATAGCAATGTGCTTCCAGATAGGGAGTTCCCCATTATTGTATACGATAAAGACCGCAGGCCAGTTCGTCTGCCTAAGGGGGTAACAGCCCTCGACTTCGCTTATGCCGTTGATCAAAACATTGGAGAATACGCGGCAGAGGCCTTCGTGAACAACCGCAAATCTCCCCTTAATCGTGAACTGGATGCCGGTGATATTGTAGAAATTAGAACGGCTAGCTACATTCAAACACAGCAGGAGTGGCTCGATCGCAACTACGCGAGAACGCCGAAAGCGCGGCAAGAGATTCGAAAGTCTTTGCAGCGCCATCCCCAGGAACGAATGGGATACAATCAACTCCGCGGGATACTAGATCGCCATCACTATATGCTGACAACTGAGACACTTGAGGAAGAATTGAGACAGCTTGTCAAACAACACAGGCTGGGAACGTACTTAGAGTATATCAGGCTACTTGACACGGGGAAAGATGTACGCTATACACCTGAGTGGGCCGCACAACAGATCATGGAGCAAATCGCGGAACGCAATGAGATTTCGACAACGGAGATGACAAAACCGAGTTGGGTACCTGTATTAAATATACCATCGAGCACCCAGAAAACCCGTATTAGTAGTCAGCATCTTTGTGGTTTTTGTAGGCCAGAGCATGCGGATACTATCATGGGACGCATACGCAAACGCACAGGAGAATTAGTCGTCCATAAAGAGCGTTGCCCACATCTACTCGACTCCTATGCAAAACTACTTCCTATGGGCTGGCAACCACAGGCGGCCCCATTTTGCGTCTCATTCTTTATGATCGCCCAGGACCGTAAGGGCCTTGTGTCTGATCTTACTCGGTTGCTCCGTACCTATCCATGCGACCTTCGCTTTGTGCATGCCGAAGCCATCGAAAATGGGCAAGCCAGGATTTGTTTTAAAATAGAGGTACACACATATAAAGAGGTATTTGATATTCTCGAGGCAGTGAGGAAGAGGGAACCACAAGCGCGGGTAGAAATTGATGCAGCAACGACTCCCCAACGAATTTTAAATCGTTTACGCAGTCAACATAAACAAGAAGAGCTTTGGGATACGATGGCATTAGAACGAGTCTTCAAAGAGGCAATGGATATACTGCCATCACGCAATACACACCTGAGAAATCCTTTTAATATTTCGCGACCGGCTGCACCCAAAATGTTCTTTGGTCGATCTCGGGAAATCGCGAACATACAAGAGACATTGTGCGATGGTGAGCTAGGAAAGGCAATGGTACTCTACGGACCATTGCGATCAGGCAAATCATCTATCTGTACAAACTTCGTTGAGCATCATATTTTGTTTGACCGTCATGCTAAGCGACCTATCTGGGGTATACTCTATTCGTTAATAAATGCGCAGTGGGACAACGAAGAAAACATTTTCTCGGAATTGGCAGGAAGGCTGTGTAAAAAGTTCGCTGCGCAATTCCAGCTAGCTGCGCCTCGATGGCAGAATTACGAGGAAAGTGATCCACAAGACCGGTTTCGGTCGCTTGTACAAGAATGTGTAGCTCAAGTTCCTCATTCGCGGTTGATACTTGTTCTGGATGAATTCGGCGGAGCAATAGAGTCCTTTGAAAATAAGACGCTCTCCTTCCGCTTCTTCACTTTCTGGCGCGAACTTCTAAATGAAGTTCCACAGTTGGGTTTGCTATTTGCTTTACCTACCAGTGCCTATAACCTCCTATCCTCAACAAAGTTTTCCAATGTATTTAGCTTTGCGCAAAACGTCAAAGTGAGATATTTAGATGAGATTGGTGCGCAACAACTCTTGATCGATCCCTTACGGGAACAACATATTGAAGTTCATCCCACTACCGTAGCCCTGGCGCGCAGACTCACAGGAGGAAGCCCCTATTATATGACGATGTTAGGGCAGCAATTGATCGAACTACTCAACAGAGATGTTTATTGTCAGCTCATTACCGATGATGAGCTACTCGCCATTGTGGAGCAGATCATTCAGGAAAATACCGGAAATAACTTTGACTTTCTTAAACTAGAACTCCAGAATGAGGAAGAACGCCGCATTCTGGAGGCCATTGTTGAACTCACATGGCAGATCAAACAATCTAAAGTGCAATGTAAAGTTATCGCTGACCGCCTCAAGAGGTCAATGCCAATCTATGAGACGCGACAACACCTTGATCGTTTACGTGATGGCCTCATCCTCGATGAAATTGGCCCCAGATCTAATCCTTACTACTCGTTCAAGATAGAACTTGTACGTAGGTGGCTATTGCATCATCGAGAGTTCTTTGCTGCTTAGTATAGTTAGGAAGGAAAAGAGCATGTGGGGTATAGAGCAACAAACACCCTGGCACTCTTTGTCTAATCCCTTTACGGATGATAGGCTTCAAGTCATCGCTGGCCATGTCTCCTGTAGAAGTACAGAAATTCATGATATCATTGCCGGTAGACAAAATGCGCTCATTCTGGCTGGCAGACCCAATATCGGCAAATCAACACTTATTCGCTATCTACAATTACCCCCTGATGCTTCCTGGTCCTGGAGAAATGAATTAGAAGGAGAGGGGGATAACCGCAATACGTTAAATGCTATTCACTTTGCACAAATTGATCTGAAGCCGTTATTAGTAGATTTCAAGGATGAAGATAAACTGCTGGATATCTTCATTGAAGAATGTACAAAGGCACTCTATCGAGCATACAAACCAGGGGATACCTTCTCTGATCTTACACTGAGGGGTCTCTATAAGTTACTCAATATTATCAGCGAGGAAACGACTGAAGAGACTCGCTACTTTTTGATCCTGGACAATATTGAACGCCTAGGATTGCTATATATGCAACTTGCCAATATAAAGAGTGGGACAAAGAAACCTCAAGAGTACGGTATCACTCTCCTCGATAGAAGTAGGGCTATTCGCACAATCATCGATTTAATTGATGAGTTCAAGATATTTGGTTTTATTCTCTCCATTGAGAGCCTTCCAAAAGCCAGAATCGTTGACCAGTTCACCTATATATCAGCAGACCTCGCTCGCTTCACGACAAAGACCCTCCAAACATTCACGATGAGCGATACCAGGAAATTTCTTGCCCTCAAGGATTTTAAAAGCGAAACCAGCAACAGCAGGAACGACTATGATCCTTCTGACAATACTCCACTCTTTTCTAAAGAAGAACAATCATGGCTGCTGGAAATCGCAGGGACGCATCCCTACTTAGTGCAACAGTGTTGTTATTACCTGTTTCAGTTCAAAGCATACTTAGCCGATGGAGCAGGGTTACACGACAGCGATGAAGAGCAACTTCTCTCAATCATTTACGAGCAAGTCAGTACATTCCTTTCACGCACCTGGAAACGTTTGCAAGAGGCAATAAGTAACAGTACTGATGTTGAAAAAGTTGACAAACAATTTCAGGCGTTTGTCTCGCTTTGTGCGCAAAAAAAACCGGAAGATAAGATCGACGCTCCATTTTGGGATAGTCTATACCCAGAACTCCGCTATATTCTCTATAGCGAAGGAATAGTTCGCTATGATCTGTTTCGTCCCATACATTTTCCCGGAACAATTTTGCGCGATTACCTGGTTCAACAGGTGAAGGAAAGAAATAAAACAAGCGCTAATCAGGATATGCTTGCTCAGGCTGAACATGGGCACTGGCTGCATATTGCTCGCCCTGGTATGGAAACCAGGCATATTGCGCTTTCTAAGCTTGAGTATCGCCTCCTCAAAACCCTTCTTCAACATGCCGATTATTGCACCGAGCAAGAACTTATTCAAAATGCATGGGAGAGAGGCACTGAGCGAGCGAACTTTACACAGCGTCTATACAAGCTTCGCAAGAAGTTGGAAGATCAGCTTGATGGGATCGATGTCATTGAAAATCGTTACGGGGGTATATATTCCTTGACGCATCCTGAGTGGCTTGAGCTTGATTAATGCATCAAAGCCTCATCCGATTGAGCTAAATTCTAATTGCAAGTTCATGTTTTGCAGGAGATGTTGGAGTGGCAGGGACATGCAATTGCTCTAAACGTTGAGCAAGTAGATAGGCGATGAAAAAGTATCTCTTGCCCAGCTCAAGCGAACCATCAAGGAGGATGCTTACATATGAACATACTATTGCCTTTTCAGTCATATAGTACCTTAGTAGAGGTAGAACACGCACATCATCTTCCTGCATCTCCTCGCAGTATGCCTCAAGAAAATGCATAACCAGGTCCTCAGCGTCATTCTCACCTGACGTACTTATTACTTGCTGAATATCTTGTGCTAACATTGCTACATCGCTTAAGGTATCTATAAGACAGAAGTCGGGATTAAAATCAATGCAATCGAGGGCAAATAATTTTCTAGGAAGTATCTTCCATGGAGATACCCATAGGTTCGTCGTTTTGAGATCTCCATGACACCTTTTAACGTGACCTTCACGACTCCGCTGATCAAAAAAAGTTGCATAGTTATCGTATGCCGCGTTCATTACTTTACAAATGTAAGCATACTTTTCCTCCATATCCGCATCGGCAAGCAGGTGTATTGCTTGCCCAAGTCGCATGATATTAAAGGAGAGTTTTGAAGCAACGATATCAGAACGGATTTCCCCTTGAGGCAGCAGTTCAAGTTGCTTATGCATGCGAGCCACCTTTCTAGCGAGGAACTCCATACCCTTTCTTGTCCTTAAATTATCCCTCTTTGAACTCAATCGGTGATCAAGTCGCCATTTTTTTTGAATGTTCCTCATCACGATCACATACTTGCCAGGTTTCAGATTATTGATGTTTGGCTTAAAGATTAAGTCTCCCCGCAAAATTTCTTGTGCTCCTTCATCCGGCGTGGTGATAGGAGCGACACCAAGGTAAACGCCTGGCGCAAAACGTTGATTAAACATAAAACCTTCAATCAAATTCTTTAGCTGATTTGTAGGGTCCTCCGAGCTACAATCTTCTATCTTACGCTTTGGCCATACCTTCATACAGATATCAATGCCTGTCAGCTTACTATGACCAAAAAAGATTTGTGTTGTCGTAGACGTAATTGCCTCCTTGAAATGATACGAAGGCAATTCTGTCTTCTTCCATATGCGCCTAATGACCAGACGATCGATTATTAGAGGAATACGTACGATAATTTGAAGGAATTTTATGAAAGACATTAAATTTGTTCGATAAACTTGAAAGATGAGTAGGAAGAACAAAGGAAGAAGAAAACCATGAAAGAAGGGTTGAAGATATTGCATAATAGCAGTTAATTTGTTGATTGTATCTTTTCTTGGATGGTTAGCACTACGTATAACAGGCATAAAGATACTCCCTTAACGATATTTTCATTACCTCCGACCCCCACAAATATTAAACGTAGCAATTCACGTAAAGATAACCTCTTAAATACTATTTTACTCGTCTGGCCAAATTTTCAGAAGAAAGGCAACTGAACGCTATTATCCTAGCCGTTTTAGGCTACGAAGCTATCCCCGATTAAAGAAAGCTGTTATTTTTAGGTGGTCTCAATAGTTGACGGATACGTGAAGGAGCAACCAAGTGGATACTAATTTTTCTCAGAAACGAAATGTGCTTACTCCAGAACTTGATGCGCTTATCACAGCCCTCCCGAAGGCTGAACTTCATATACATCTAGAAGGCTCGATTCGCCCTAAGACCTTGCTGCTCCTTGCTCAGCGAAACGGTATCGACCTGGGTTGTAAGGACGATGATACCCTACGAGCCCTGTACAGTTATCGAGACTTTTCCCATTTCATAAAACTCTATGGGGTTCTTACTGCTGCGCTTAGAAAGCCTGAAGACTTTATGCTTATTACAGAGGAGTTGGGTCTGGAGGCAGCACAACAGGGGACTCACTATTTAGAGGTAACTTTTTCGGCTGCTATTCATCACCGGCGTAAAGGGATCCCTTTCGATGAGATGATGGACGCGATAGCCGAGGGAGCAGCGGCAGTGCGGCAACAGGTTGGCGTGGAAATGCGTTTTATACTCGATCATGTTCGTGGATATTCACTAGATTATTGCCAACAAACAGCTGAATGGTGTGTGCGAGGACGAGAAAAAGGAGTAGTGGCACTCGGACTTGGTGGCTACGAACCGGATTGGCCTGCTTCGCTCTACGCTGAGGCTATTCATTGGGTTCAGTCTCATGGTTTACCTTTTGTTCCACATGCTGGAGAAGCAGTTGGTCCCGAAGGTATTTGGGACGCCCTTCAGTTCAACCCACCTCGTATTGGTCATGGTTTTCGCGCAGTTGAAGATGCAATTCTGGTTGATACATTACGCGAACGGGAAATAACTTTAGAAATTTGTCCTACAAGCAATATTTGTACTGGCTGTGTGCAGCGTTGGGAAGATCATCCTCTACGTCAACTTTGGGATGCAAACGTGTTAGTAACAATCAATTCCGACGATCCACCGATGTTCAATACCACGCTACTTGATGAATATCGCATTGCGACCACAAAATTTGGCTTCTCACTAAAGGAACTGGCCCGTCTTAGCCTTAATGCAGCACATTGCTCCCTGCTGCCTCCTGAGAAGCGTATGAGGCTCGTAGAGACCTTTCAGGCCGAAATAGAGCGTCTGGGGCTTTAGTGTCTGTTAAAGTTCAACTCAAGGTAAATCCTCTGAGCTCTGTCAGGCGGGCAGTGCGCTCTCTTCAATCGCACCCAATGCTCGCAGCGTGGCTTTCTGCGCCTCGGTGAGTCCTTTCACCCCTGTGATAGTGAGCCGCTCGTAGGGCCGGTCGCGCCGCAGCGTCCGCAGCAGCTCGCCACTCCCGAGGTCCCACACCTTGATGGTACTGTCATTACCGCAACTGGCTAGTCGACGGCCATAAGGGCTGATCCTGAGCGATTGGACCGCCCCCTGATGACCCTGGCGTATCCTTACACACTCCCCATTCTGCACCTCCCACCAGTGGAGCATTCCGTCGCTGTCTCCACTGACCAGCAGCTCTCCGCACGGGCTGCAGTACTTGCCCATACCCCTCAAAGCTGGGGCGATAGTGCCCCCCGATATCCCCTTCCTGTAGCAGGGCTTCCAGGTTGTCCAGCACCAGCAGCGCCCGCCGCTCATGCAAGCCCTCCAGCAGGAGGCTGAGGCGTCGTTCGAGGCTGGCAGGCACCTCGGCAAGCGGCTGCAGGGAGAACACCTGCAGGCAGTCCGAAAGCCACGCTTCACAGGGGGGGCATCGCGCAAAGAGCGAAAGAGCACCACCTCGAAGCGCTCGGCCACCCGGCGCATGAGGGTGACCGCCAACGCCGACTTGCCGATACCGCCCACGCCCAGCACGCTCACCATCCGGCAGCGCTCTTGCACCACCCACTGCGAAAGGAGGGCCAGTTCCGGCTGGCGCCCATAGAAACTCGGGACATCCAGCGCGTCCTCCCACTCCACCCGTCGACCGGAAGCAGGCTGAGCCTCAGGCAGATCACGTGGTCTGGCTCCCTCGATCGGCTCAGGTGCGTCGAGGGGGAGCGGGGGAGGCTGTTGACCCAGTAGGGTGGAGAGCCATGGCTCATCCAGCCGCACCTTCTGGTGTGCCGCGTGCCAAAGCGCGCGGATCTCCTCTTCCTCGCGCCCGGCAGCAAAGGCCTGCTGCTGCACACCGAGTTCAATGAAGCGTTTGAGGCGCTCAGTCTTGGGATAACTGCTGCCCGCCTCCCAGCCCAACACCGCTCCCCGTGAGACTCCGAGGAGCTGGGCCAGTTCCACTTGTGTCAGGTCCATTGCTGTGCGTAGCATCATTATAGTTTGACCGAAGGCGTAGTCTCGCTCGCCGTAGGTATGGATTCTCATCAGCAGGTGCTCCTTGCGTGACCCACAGGAGCACCACAATATATTAAGCCTTCTCTCTTCAGTCTCGGGATGCCATCCCCTTCGCATGGGGATAAAAGGGAGAGAAACCAACTGATCAGCAATTGACATCCTGTGGATACTAGAAGAGAATTAGTACGTTTATTTTAGTGTTCAACGAGAGAAAAACATACCATGAAGAGGATTGAAAATGACAGCGTTTGTGTCGCTGTTCCGCGGCATCAATGTTGGAGGTCATCATAAGATAAGAATGGATGAACTCAAAGATGTGCATGAATCTCTGGGCTTCAAGGATGTCTTCCCCTATATTCAGAGTGGTAACGTTGTATTTAACAGTGATGACACAGACTTGGCACGACTCCGGAGGCAAATTGAGGATGGCTTTGAAAAAAAATTTGGCTTTCACGTGGAAGTCTTCGTTCGTACTTCAGCCGAGTTACGAGAAATCATTGAGAAAAACCCGTTTCAGAGCCAACAAAGCAAAGAGTCAAAATGGGTTGTCGTTCTGTTTCTGGCAGCTCGCCCCGAGGATACAGCACAGGAAGATCTTCTCAAGACGTATGTCGGCCCTGAGGAACTCTTCATCATCGGCAAAGAAGTGTATATCTATTATACGAACGGCATTGGACGCTCAAAACTCTCCCATAGTTTTATCGAGAAAAAGCTGAAAACAGTTGGAACAGCAAGAAATTGGAATACCATTCTCCAATTGCAGCAACTGCTCCAGCACTAAGTTCAGTCGACATATGACTTTATCCATACGTATAGAGTGGACAGGCATAAGAAAGCCTGGTTGTTCGTTTGCAAAATATCCGCAGGAGAGTTCGTCTATGTCTACCATCGAATTTGGTCTTATGCTTCAGCCGTTTCCCGTACACTTTCCAGGGATCGAGCTCTTCGAGTACAATCGCCATTTAATTCGAAAGCTGTCGTCTGGCTTCACCACGCTGTGGGTCGAGGATCACCTGCAATTGGGAGAAACCGCCACACATGAGTGCCTGACCACCTTGAGCTATTTTGCCGGTGAATTTCCTCAATTCCGTGTGGGGGCGCTCGTGCTCTGTCAGTCTTACCGCAATCCGGCCCTGACTGCAAAAATGGCTGCCAATCTCCAGTTACTCTCTGGGGGAAGGTTCATCCTGGGGTTGGGGGCTGGCTGGAAGGAAGACGAGTACCATGCCTACGGGTATCCATTTCCAGACACGAAGACGCGCCTGGAAGAATTAGAAGAAGCTGCCATCATCGTGAAGGCCATGTGGTCCTCGCGTCCGGCCACATTTGTAGGGAAACACTACAGCATTCGCGACGCCTACTGTGAGCCGCAACCCAATCCCTCCATTCCGCTGCTCATCGGTGGCGGAGGTGAAGAGAAGACGCTTGCGATAGTAGCTCGCCGGGCGGACTGGTGGAATTTCAATTCTTGCACGGTTGAAGAGTACGCGCACAAGCTTGCCATTCTGAAAAGCCACTGCGCTCGTGTGGGCAGAGACACGGCGGAGATCAAACTGACCTACCTGAGTACAGCAAGTGTCTCTGAAAACCCCGATCAGGTAGTACGCAGCCCGCAGAAGCACTTCGTGGCTGGAAGCAGTGCAGAAGTGATCCGTGAGCTGGAGCGCTTTCATGACGTAGGAGTGACGCATTTCATGTTCAGGTTTCTGGACCTTGAGTCTCTGGAACGATTCGTACAGACTGTTGCTCCCCATTTCGCCTGACACCAGAATCGGGGAGAGTATTGGCACTCGAGACCGGTTCTGAGGGCGGGCTTGAATGAGCACCTCCTTCATGATCGGTTTTGGGATTGCCCCTGCTTTGAAGGGAAGAGCGAACAGCCGTTCAAAAATGGTAAGCTAGAAGAAGTTTTTTTCTTTTCAGTATGCTATGATGATCAAGATGAATAATTTACCCAAATTGTTTTTTTCAGGGACGCTGGAAAAGGTTGAATGGCACAATACAAGGCTGGTGAAAGAAAATATTGCTGAATTCAAACGTTAGGTGGCTCTGACAATCGAGGTAACGCTTATGTGTAGAAACATCAAGACGCTCTTCAACTTCGAACCGCCTGTGACCGAGGAAGAGATTCGTGCGGCCTCATTGCAATTCGTGCGAAAGGTGAGCGGCTTCAACAAGCCATCGAAAGCCAACGAAGCTGCATTCCTTGCTGCCGTCGACGCGATAGCAGCAGTCTCCAGCACCCTTCTCAGCTCGCTCGAGACGAATGCACCACCGAGGAATCGCAGAGAAGAGCCTGCCAAGGCGCAGGCACGCGCTGCTCAGAGGTTTTCTAAGTAACAAGCTTTTTGAAAAAGGTAATGAAGCCTTTGTTCGCTATCAAGCTGAACTAGAGGATGGTGCCATATTCTCCTTCCTGCAACTTACGATCCCTCCTTCCGTATATCTACCATCACGATATATCGTATTGTTCTCAAGAGCAAAAGGAAAGGACCCAAGCTATGCAGACTGTCATACTCATTAATCCCTTCGAGGTGCCAGCAGGCGAGGAGGAGCAATTCCTCAAGTCATGGAACGAAGCCGCCGAGCTCCTGCGCCACGCACCCGGCTTTCTCTCCACCCGACTCCACGAGAGCTTAGACCCACAGGCGAAGTTTCGGTTCGTCAATGTCGCGCAGTGGGAGTCCCCACAGCACTTCCAGGCGGCCATGAGGTCAGAGGCGTTCCAGCAGATAGCCCAGAAGATGCCCTTCACCGCGTACCCAGCTCTGTACCGGGTGATCTCCGAGTAAGCACGGACACAGTTATACTCGCTCCAGATGCCTTGCCTTCTTACGTCGGAAGATAGTCAAGCGTTATCCTGTCCCTCCGCCGCCATGAGAAGGCGGCGGAGGGTAGAGAGGCCTGTCAGAATTGCTGCCCGCTCTGCTCTGGTAGCGCGCCGTAACGCGTCCAGGAGCGGGCCGTGCAGATGCGCCGGCAGTTGCTGCTGTATATACGCCTTGACGCTATCCGTCACCTCAATGCGAGTAGAGCGCCGATCAGCAGGGTTTAGCTGGCGGCGCACCAGCCCCTGGCGCTCCAGGCGATCGACAATGCCTGAAACCGTGCTATGCGCCAGTCCCACACGCTCGCTGAGTTCCCTCAGGGTCAGCCCGTCAGGACGATTCGCCTGGATCAGAGCGATCATCGCCTGTGTCTGCGGAGGCGTAAGCTGCATTCTGCGCTGGTCATCCTCGATCACACGATGCATCTCACGTCGAATGAGGTGCAGATGCTGCTCAATCTCTTCAACCTCCCGCAGCAACTCATCGTCAGTGGCTACGGCCTCCCGCATCCCTTGCCGGGATGCAGAGGGGCCCGGATACTGTTCTTCCATCCTACTTTTACGCCGTCTGCGTTCCTCCCTGACCCCATTTTAATCCTGGGATTAATTGTGGCACACGTCGCTTATACTCGACATACTGTTCGCCGAACGTTTCCGTCATCAACCGTTCTTCCAGATGAAGTTTGACCTCGAAGATAAGGATAGCGAGGATAAAAATGGAGAGGTAGAGGCCCAGGCCGCTCATGAGCACCGTGCCTAAGAGCATGCCCAGCAGGCCTGTATAGATCGGGTGCCTGGTAATCCGGTACGGGCCGTCGGTGCGTAACTCGTGGCTGGCCTTTGCCACTGCAGAAGATGACCACATCGTTCCCAATACCCAGCGTGCCCATAAGGTAAAGGTAGTAGAGATCAGCAAGCAGATGATACCAATAGCCCTGAGCCAGGGAGTATCAAAGGTCAGTAGCGTCCAGAATCTGTGCGGAATGAGCCATTCGACCACGGCGAACAGCACGATGCCGATAATCCAGTGCCACAAAGGGCCGGAGCGCTTCTGCACGGCTGGGGCCTTCAAGGAATTGTAGATGGCTCCGATAAGCCAGACCAGGCAGAACAGCCCCCAGCAGAGGCCCAGTATGCCCCAACGAAGCCAGAGCCATTGTGTAGTGAGCAAGCGATACGCTCCTTTCAAATCATGTAGCGACCAGTGAATATGTATGGCCGCGCTGTTCGGAATAGGGAAATCTTTTACTCTTGTTCTTCTCTACAACCTGCCTACACCTCGATGGCTGCGAGTGCCTCCTTCTGGGTTTCCTGGGTTTCCTTTGCCGCAGGTTCACCCTTTGTCTCTTTCGTGCGGGTCAATCGCGGGGATTTGATAAACAGCACGGCGAGAACAGCAGGAATGAGCATTAAGAACGTGAGCCTGTATCCATCCTGGAGAGCCAGGGCATAGGCTTGCTGTTGTATGAGCTGGATGACTCGCAGAATGGCCGTCTGTTGGGCGGTGACCAGTCCCATGCCGTGCGCCTGCAGCTGAGTCTGGATGATTGAAATGAGCTGTCCCATGGGCGAGCCTGGTACCACCTGCTCTGCCAGGTGCGTGTAATGCACCTTCTGCTGTGTCTGCACCAGCGTGCCAAGAACGGCAACGATCAGAGAGCCTGCAATGAAGCGATTAACCGTCAAGAGCGAGGAGGCCTGCGACAGTTGCCTTTGGGGAATCGTGACCAGTGCAGCGCGCATCAATGGTTGAAGCACCAGTCCTATTTCTCCGCCTCGCAGGATGAGCAGGATCTGGAACCAGCCATAGGGGGTGTCCGGGGTCAGGTTCATGAATCCCCACAGCGGGACGATCAAAAACAGGAGCCCTGGCACCACGACAGCTCGTGTCCCGAACTTGTCGGTGAGCCGTCCACCAACCAGCACAACCGCCATCGAGGCCAGAGCCTGAGGCAGTAAGAACAACCCGGCCTGGAATGCGCTCAGCCCACGCAGAATTTGCAGGTAGAGCGGGAGTAGGAACAGCCCGCCAAAGAGGATAAAGGTCACGAACACTGAGGCGATCAGGCCGGGGGTGAAAGCACGGTCGGTAAACAGGCGCAGATTGAGTAACGGCTGCCCGCCCCGGCTGATCGTGTCAAGCTCGACGAACACGAAGAGGCACAACGCGATCAAGCCGCCAGCGAGGAAGGTCAGCACGGTGCGCGATCCCCACCCATCTGTCCCGGCATCGGAGAAGGCATAGAGGATCGAGGCCAGCCCTATCGCCGAGAGCAAGAACCCCAGCCAATCCAAACGTGTGTAGCCCCCTGGCTGTATTTCTCGTAAGAACCGGGCCGCGAGGAAGATTCCAACCATGCCTATCGGCACATTGATGTAGAAGATGAACTGCCACCCAGCATAGGTAATCAAGTAGCCTCCCAGCGTCGGGCCCAGGGCCGGGGCGACGAGAATGGGAACGCCGAGCGCGCCCATGGCCATGCCGCGTTCCTCTGGAGGAAACTCACTGTACAACAAGGTAATGGAGATCGGTGCGAGGAAAGCTCCTCCTGCTGCTTGCAGGATGCGAAAGAAAATGAGGGCAGGCAGGCTCCACGCCAGGCCACAGAGCGCTGAAGAGAGCGTAAAGGCGATAAGCGCGAGCAGGTACAGGCGCTTGGTCCCCAGGCGAGCAGCAAGATAGGCGGTCAGAGGCGTTGCTACGCCTTGTGCCAGGGTGTAGGCAGTCAGGACCCATTGTACGGAGTTCAGGCTGACTCCGAAGGCGTCTTGCAAATGCGGAATGGCGATATTGACGATGGTCGAATCCAGAATAGACATGAAGATGCCGAAGACGACGGTAAATGCAACGATCCATTTGTAGGGAAGACCTGTGCTGCTCTTTGTTTTGTTCACGGAGCTTTGCATAAGGATGGCTCTTTCCGCTAGGATGCTTTGGCTCATCAAATGTCCGATGTTGCCGCGTATCCTCTGCTCTCGCGAGCGTGACCAGCGCTCATTTGCTGAGTGGGTCTTTCTTGATCAAAATTATATCACCTGGGTCCCGCTTGTGTGATTAAGCTGGATCACAAACCATTCTCCCGTTACACGCGAAAATCATTACGAGAGAAGCCCCGCGCATCAAGCAGAGCGAGAGTCAGCCGTTTTGAGCTTGCCATGCGATGTATTTGAATTGTATTGCCCCGTCCCGCGTATGCCCTCTACTTCGCCCGTCTCAGGATAGCCGAAGGTGACCAGCGCGTGTCCCTCTATCCCCTGAGAAGACCCGAGCAGCAGGGGTTGGACGCCTTCCGGCAATGCCCCGCTGACTCTCAGCACCGCCACGTCCTCGGCATCGACGGCATGCCATCCCTCGGCGAGCACCGTCGCCTCGCGCTCTTCACCGCTGCCCAGAAACACAACCCGTGCTTCTTCCGGCATGGATGATCCCAGGACGTGGGCACAGGTGAGGATAAGGCCATCGGTGGTGACCACAAAGCCGGTCCCGATGTGCCTCCCACTCACGATACGGACAATGCCGCTCAGTACATTCACCGTCATTGAATATCTCCGGTCGTGCATAATTGAGCAAACCGTATAGTCGCTCGGGATGTTTCTTCCTTCATCACCCTCCCCTTCTGTACACTCCCCGTTCCTACCCTCTAGCCTTCAAGCCAGAGCCACACCTGCACAGTCTCATCTAGGCTTGCGGAGGCGAGGCGTGTGCCATCGGGGGACCATGCTACACTCTCCACAGTGTCAGTATGCCCTTTGTAGGTGAGCAGGGTCTGCCCGCTTTTAGCATCCCATACCCGCACGGTTTGATCAACACTGGCCGAAGCAATTCGCTTGCCATCGTGCGACCACGCTACGCTATTTACCCAATTCGTATGCCCCTTGTAGGTGAGCAAGGTATGCCCACTGTTAGCATCCCACACCTGCACGGTCTTGTCCCAGCTTGCCGAGGCGAGATACCTACCATCGGGGGACCACGCCACCGAATGCACCCACTGAACATGGCCGGTGTAGGTAAGCAAGGTCTGTCCACTGCTAGTGCCCCACACGCGCACGGTCGCGTCCTGGCTTGCGGAGGCGAGGCGCGTGCCATCGGGGGACCACGCTACGCTGCTCACACCATTAGTATGCCCTTTGTAGATGAAGAGGGGCTGTCCACTGCTGGCATCCCACACCCGCACCGTCTGATCGTAGCTTGCGGAGGCGAGGCGCGTGCCATCGGGGGACCACGCCACGCTGCTCACACTAGCAGTATGCCCTTTGTAGGTGAGCAGGGTGTGCCCACTGCTGGCGTCCCACACCCGCACGGTTTTATCAGCACTCGCCGAGGCGAGGCGCTTGCCATCGGGGGACCACGCCACGCTCTCCACAAAGTCAGTATGTCGGCTGTAGGTGAGCAGGGTGTGCCCACTGCTGGCGTCCCACACCTGCACGGTCTTGTCCCAGCTTGCCGAGGCGAGGCGCTTGCCGTCGGGCGACCACGCTACGCTCTCCACAGTGTCAGTATGCCCATTGTAGGTAAGCAGGGTCTGTCCGTTGCTAACGTCCCACACGCGCATCGTCTTATCCTGGCTTGCGGAGGCAAGGCGCGTGCCATCGGGGGACCACGCCACGCTGGTCACAGCCTCAGTATGCTCGGTGTAGGTGAGCAGCGCCTGCCCGCTGCTGGCATCCCACACGCGCACCGTCTTATCCTGGCTTGCGGAGGCGAGGCGCGTGCCATGGGGTGACCACGCTACGCTGCTCACACCATTAGTATGCCCTTTGTAGGTGAGCAGGGTAGTACCGCTGCTGGCCTCCCACACCTGCACGGTCCGATCGGCGCTGGCTGAGGCGAGGCGCGTGCCATCGGGGGACCACACTACGCTCAACACAAGATTAGTATGCCCTTTGTAGGTGAGCAGGGTAGTACCGCTGCTGGCCTCCCACACCTGCACGGTCCGATCTTCGCTTGCGGAGGCGAGGTGCTTGCCATCGGGGGACCACGCCACACTCTCCACAAAGTCAGTATGTCGGCTGTAGGTGAGCAGGGTGTGCCCACTGCTGGCGTTCCACACCCGCACGGTTTTATCAGCACTCGCCGAGGCGAGGCGCTTGCCGTCGGGCGACCACGCCACGCTGGTCACAGCATCGGTATGTCGGCTGTAGGTGAGCAGGGTGTGCCCACTGCTGGCATCCCACACCCGCACGGTCCCGTCATTGCTTGCGGAGGCGAGGCGCGTGCCATCGGGGGACCACGCCACACTCCACACTGTATTCGTATGCCCTTTGTAGGTGACGAGGTTAGCTCCGCTACTGGCATCCCATAGGCGCACGGTCTGATCGTCGCTTGCGGAGGCGAGGCGCGTGCCATCGGGGGACCACGCTACGCTCTCCACAGGACCAGTATGACCACGATATGTATGGGGAAGGGTTACTGGTGGCAGTGGAGGGGTGATCACAGGCATTTGTCCTGGAGACTTCTCTCGCAACAGCAATGCACTCACTCCGAGAGCAGCCACGGTCAACCCTCCTCCTGCCAGGCCCACTAACACGATCCGCCGGGTATACAGCTTACGCTGCTGCTCTTCCTGCTCTTGCCGCTCTTGACTGGCCTGGATGAACTCACGTTCGCTTTCGGTCAGATCTGACGCACGTGTCTTCACCCACTCGAGGGCCTCTGTTAAATCGGAGCCGCCAAATAGCTTGTAGGGATCGCGCCCGGCAGGATCACTGGTATTGGTGTCGATCCAGGCTCGCACGCGCCTCTCCAGTTCCTGGCGCCAGAGCAGGAAGCGCCGGTCTTCCTCCACCCACTGGCGAAGCAGCCCCCACTCCCACAGCAGCGCGTCGTGGATGATCTCGATGGTCTCCCGCTGGCTCTCGCTGTCCTGGCTCGCGACCAGCAGGCGGGCAGCGACCAGGCGCCGGACTACCTGGTAGATGTCAGTCTGCTCTGCCTCCTCGTGGACGAGCGTAGAGAGTTCCCTGCGTCTGCGACTATCGGCAATGTGCTCCTCTTCGTTGCCAAGGTGGACCAGGTCCGTGAAGACCCGGCGCACCAGCGGGCGTAGTCTCTCGTCAAATGTGCTGTAGGCCTCGTTTGCCCACTGGGTGAGTCCTCCTGTGACACCACCGACGCGACGGTAGGCATCGCGGGTCAACACACTGTCCTGGTGTCGCTCCCATAGTTCGGTCAAGGCGAATTCCAGCAGGGGCAGAATTGTGCTGCTGCCAGTTTTCTTGCGGCCTTTCGCCGGTGTCTCCAGCGCGTCGTTGACAATCGTCTCAATCAGGCCGTCCTCGAATTGCCACCCGACAGCGGTGGCGGGTTCCCGGACGATGGCTTCCACTTCCTCGCGCTTCATAGTCGACCACACGTTGACCACGCGACCCTTCAGCCAGAGTGCCAGGGCCTCGTGCTGCACGAATAGGCTGTAGAAATCATCTCGCATCACGATAATGAGCGTGACGTGTGCTGAATGTTCCAGCAGCCCTGCCAGTTGGGTGACCACCTCTGCGCACGCGGCCTCGTCGTAGGCCACAAAGAGTTCTTCAAACTGATCAATCACGAGTGCCGCTGCTGTAGGAGCCTGCTTCAGGTGTGTCAGGAGTTGCTTGAACGAGGAATCCATCGGACGAGTAACGGTGATCTCCCAGCGATCGCTTCCTGGCACCGCGCCGTTGCGGAGCTGAGGAATCAGTCCCGCCTGCACGACCGACGACTTGCCACTGCCCGACGCCCCAAACACGGCGAGGAAACGGGGCTCGTTCCGCAGATTATCCACGAGCGTATCGACGACGCGTTGACGCCCGAAAAACAAGGCTGCATCCGCTTCGGTGAAGGCCTCCAGGTTGCGGTAGGGGCAGAGGTCAGACACCTGCAAGGCGGGCCACACCGCTCGTAGTGTCTCCGTGGGGGTCGCGAATGCTGTGCTGCCCATCTTCCCAAGCTCGTCCATTTCAACGGCGATGACGACCATGCCCACGACACGTCGGCGCACCTCATCCCATACAGGAGCGCCGCTGAACCCCTTCGTGATCTCACTTGAACGCAGCTGGAGCAGCGGTTGCCCTGCTTTGGTCCTTGCCCCGCGTCCCAGGATGGTCCCCGCCCCGCGTATCCCCTCGACTTCGCCCGTCTCAGGATAGCCGAAGGTAACCATTGCATGGCCCTCTATGCCCTGTGAAGACCCGAGCGGCAGGGGTTGAACGTCTTCGGGCAACGCTCCGGAGACGCTCAGCACCGCCACGTCCTCAGCATCAACGGGGCGCCATCCCTCGGCGAGCACCGTCGCCTCACGCTCTTCACCGCTGCCCTGAAACACAACCCGTGCTTTTTCCGGCATCGATGATCCCAGGACATGAGCACAGGTGAGGATAAGGCCATCGGCGGAGACCACGAAGCCGGTCCCGATGTGCCTGCCACTCACGATACGGACAATGCCGCTCAGTACATTCGCCGCCATTGAACATCTCCGGTCGTACATAATTGAGCAAACCTTCTTGTCGCTCGGGATGTTTCTTCCCTCATCTCCCTCACTTCTGCGCTCTCCCCGTTCCCGCCTTTTAGCTTGCAATCCACAGCCACACCTGCACGGTCTGATCGTTGCTTGCCGAGGCGAGGCGCTTGCCATCGGGGGACCAGGCTACGCTCCACACACTACCCGTATGCCCACTGTAGGTGAACAGGGTCTGCCCGCTGCTGGCATCCCACACCCGCACAGTGTGATCATCGCTTGCCGAGGTGAGGCGCTTGCCATCGGGGGACCATGCCACGCTCAACACAACATCAGTATGCTCACGGTAGGTGAGCAAGTTCTGCCCACTGCTAGCACCCCACACCCGCACGGTCCGATCGAAGCTTGCCGAGGCGAGGCGCTTGCCATCGGGGGACCATGCCACGCTCAACACAACATCAGGATGCCCACGGTAGGTGAGCAGGGTCTGCCCGCTGCTGGCATCCCACACCCGCACGGTCCGGTCCCAGCTTGCAGAGGCGAGGTGCGTACCATCGGGGGACCATGCCACGCTGGTTACACCATTCGTATGCCCACGGTAGGCGAGCAGGGTCTGCCCGCTGCTGGCATCCCACACCTGCACGGTCCGGTCCCAGCTTGCGGAGGTGAGGTGCGTACCATCGGGGGACCATGCCACGCTGGTTACTCGGTCAGTATGCCTGTGGTAGGTGAGCAGGGTGGTCCCGCTCGTGGCATCCCACACCCGCACGGTCTGATCGTCGCTTGCGGAGGCGAGGCGCTTGCCATCAGGTGACCACGTCACGTTGTTGACAATATCAGTATGCTCACGGTAGGTGAGCAAGTTCTGCCCACTGCTAGCACCCCACACCCGCACGGTCCGATCGAAGCTTGCGGAGGCGAGGCGCTTGCTATCGGGCGACCACCGTACGCTGGTCACAATACTAGTATGCTTTTTGTAGGTAAGGTCCGTGCTTCCAGTATTGATACTGGCGCCCCACATCTGCACGGTATAATCGTCGCTCGCGGAGGCGAGGCGCTTGCCATCGGGCGACCACGCCACACTGTACACCTGGTTAGTATGTCCCTGGAAGGTGAACAAGGTGTCTCCGCTGCTGGCATCCCACACCTGCGCGGTCAGATCGAAGCTTGCGGAGGCGAGGCGCTTGCCATCGGGGGACCATGCTACACTGTACACCTGTTCAGTATGTCCCTGGTAAGTGAGCAGCGTCTGCCTGCTGCTGGCATCCCACACCCGCACGGTGTGATCATCGCTTGCGGAGGCGAAGTGCTTGCCATCCGGCGACCACGCCACGCTTTCCACAGCAGCTATATGTCCGTAGTAGGTGAGCAGCGTCTGCCCGCTGCTGGCATCCCACACCCGCGCGGTGTGATCATTGCTTGCGGAGGCGAAGTGCTTGCCATCCGGCGACCACGCCACGCTGGTCACAACATCAGTATGCCCTTTGTAGGTGAGCAGGGTCCGCCCGCTGCTGGCATCCCACACCTGCACAGTCTTATCTCTGCTTGCGGAGGCGAGGCGCTTGCCATCGAGCGACCACGCCACGCTGGTCACAGCACCAGTATGCCCTTTGTAGATGAGCAGGGTCCGCCCGCTGCTGGCATCCCACACCTGCACGGTTTTATCTTTGCTTGCCGAGACGAGGCGCTTGCCATCGGGCGACCACGCCACACTGTACACACTACCAGTATGCCTTTTGTAGGTGAGCAGGGTCTGCCCGCTGCTCGTGGCATCCCACACCCGCACGGTGTGATCATCGCTGGCCGAGGCGAGGCGCTTGCCATCGGGCGACCACGCCACGCTTTCCACAGCAGCCGTATGCCCTCGAAAGCTATATGGAAGGGGGAGTGGGGGTGGTGACGGTTTGTTCCCTAGGATCAGCAAACTGCTGGCAGTGGCTGCGGCAGCAGCCACTGCCAGGCCCACCAGCACTGTCCGCCGGGTATACCGCTTGCGCTGCAATGCCTCGTGCGCTTGCTCGGCAGCACTGGCCTCGAGGAAGGCTTCCTCGTCGCGGCTCAGCAGGAAGCGCTCGCGCCAGACCAGGGCTTCTGCCAGTTGCGTCCCGCGATAGAGCCGATCCGGTGAGCACCCATGGCGTCTCCACTCGGTTGTATCTTCCCGGATCACCTGCAAGAGATGCAGGTCCTCACGGGCCTCGCGTATCCACTCAGCCAGGCGTCTCCACTCGCGGATCACCGCCTCGTGGCTTACTTCCAGCGTAGTCGTTCCGGCCACCTCGTTGGTTGTCAGCAGACGGGCTGCAATGAAGGCGTCGGCGGTCTCACGCAACAGGCGGGTGGTAGTCACATCGGCGAGCGCGAACTCCGCGAGCGCCGCACGACGGCGGGTCACGTCCTGCTCCGTCGTCCCCAGATCAATCAGACGCAAGTAGAGGGCACGGGCCAGACTCCTGTGTTCCTCCGTAGGCAACGCCGCATGGGTTTGTTCGGCATGCTGCGAGAGGGCACCTTTCACCCCCCCGATCTCGCGATAGGCAGAGAGCGTCAGGCGGTGGCCACTGCGCCGCTCGAACAACTGCTCCAGCGTGAATTGCAGTAGTGGTAAGGCTCCCACCTGTCCCTGCATCTCAAAGAGCAGGTCGCCCACCAGGTTGCCCTCAAAGGTGAGCCTGACATCCGGCAGCACCGCTGGTTGCTCAATGGTTGCACGCAGCTCATCTAGCTCCATGGGAAAGACAGGTCGATGATGACGATCGATCAGGTGACCCAGTTCGGAGTAGTGCATCGGGCGATCAGAGAAGTCGGCGCGGAGGGTCAGAAGGACGATAAGAGGGCCTCGAGGTTCGGTGACGGCAGTCAAGAGTAACTGGATGAAGCGTCGTCGCTCGTCTTCGTCCTCGGCCTGCGTAAAGAGTTCCTCGAACTGATCCACTAGCAGCACGACCCGGTTTTCCCGTCGTTTCACCAGTTGCGCCGCCAGCACATGCAGCCCGCGAGTAGCATCGTCCTCCAGGTCCTCACGCAGGGCCTTGAAACTGGTGTCGGGAAAGTGGGGTTTGAGTGTGAGGCCGAGGGCTTCAATGGGATGTTTGCCTGGTACCATCGGCTCCAGGTAGACCCACGCCTCGCTCCCAGGCAAGGCTCCGCGCTGGAGGCGCGGCAGCAGCCCGGCCATGACCACACTAGACTTGCCGGAGCCACTGGGTCCGATGATGGTCAGGAGCCGTCCTGCCTGCGGTTCGCTGGTCACGATCCCTGCCACGTCCTTGACCAGTTCGTCGACCAGGCGCTCACGCCCAAAGAAATCGCCTGCATCGTCTGCCGTGAAGGCATGCAGCCCCTTATATGGATTGCGTGGTGCTCGGGATTCTTCCTCTTTTCCTGCACCGGAAGAACCCAGCAGCGCCAAGATGGACCGCTGCCGGCCCAGGTGAGCCTCAATAGCCTCGAGGGCTGCTGCGTAGTGTGTCTCGTGGGCATCGACCCAGACCGTCTCGTGCCATCCGGGCAGCAGGGTGGGCGTGTGTGCGTCGTCACCCACCCACACCAGGACCAGTCGCCGCTGGTAGAGGTCCGCCAGGCGCAGGTGTTCCTTGACTGTCCGCGAGGAGCGCGTTTGGGACGAAACAACCAGTATCACCGCCTGAGCTGCGCGTATGGCCTGTCGCACACGCTCTTCCTGCCCGGCATGGCCATCGCCAGGCGTGTGTTGCTCGGTCCAGACCACGATGTCACGCGCTGCGAGATCGGTTGCCAGGCGGTCAGCGAAGACGGCATCGGCGGAAGCGGCCGAGAGGAAGACGCGCTGGCGCGTGATAGGTTCGATGAGCGGCCATGCTGCCACGAGCACGTCCAGGGGGATGACGAAGGCGGTTTTGGTGTCTGCCGGTCGGCTGGCAGCGACCACCATGCCCACCACGCCCTGCAACTGCGTGTCCCAGACGGGTGTGCCGCTGAAGCCGGGGGCGACTCCGAAGCCCTGCGCTTTGACATCCTCGATCATCACCCAGTCGGTGGCTTGTCGTCCCAGCAGGCGCCCGGTGGCCCACACACCATCGTCGTAGCCAGCGGGAAAGCCGAAGACACGGAAGGAATGCTCCCACACGTCTTCGGCCAGAGCGAAACGGACCACTTCGGCTGTGTTTGGTGGCTCACGTTGCAGTTCCAGGCCTGCGATATCGCCTCTGCCATCGGATAATGGAAGACACCACAGGACCACCTTCGCAGTGAGGAGGGTGCGCGGAGGAATGAGTGGGAAGTCCAACGAGACAACCTCTTGCGGTGGATCAAGCGGATGGTTCACCAGGCTAAGTGCCTGGCTCACCACGTGGGCACAGGTGAGGACCTGCCGTTCGCCCACCAGGAAGCCCGCGCCGACCACGCGCCCATCCGTGGTGCGTATGCGCACGAGCGAAGCGTCAAGTGACTCCTGCATGGTGAGCACCTCCGTGTGCCTCGTTGCAGTAAAGAACATATGCATATCGAAATGCATTAAGAGGATGAGTCTGCTCTTATTGTAAAATAACGCTCAGCACCTGTCAAAATGGAGGATGTACTAAATATTCATTGGCAAGCGAACAAAACCTGATTGCCTCGACACCTTTGACATCTTTCATACACCCGGAGGTGCTCAAGCTGAGATTCGCTCATAATTAGCTATCGAGCAGAGATCCCGCACCTCCACCTAACGATTTCGCAATGGACCCGACGATGGGGTCGGGGGGCCGTGCGAAATGTAGTGGCACGGGGTTGGGCGGTTGGGCGGGGTGGCCCTTGTGGGTGCCAGGCCCCACTTGACTCAGACCTACCGACCTGGTATACTTTCTATGAAGCAAGCAACTAATGCTTCACATATTCTCGTGAGCAGCCCCTCTCTGTCTCACCAAAACATCACAACCCATGTCGCAAATGTCCCAATCCCTCAGGTTCGCCTTCCGAATACCGGGGTTTCCTCACAGAAAGGGTGTCCCATGTCCCAATTGTCCCAATCCACCAGATTCGCCTCCCCCCATCGAGAGGTCCTCACACACAGAAATGAATGTCCCAATTGTCCCAACCCATCAGGTTCGCCTTCCACTACCAAGGTTTCCCCACAGAGGCCTTCAAAGAAGCGAGCGTCCTATGTCGCAAATGTCCCATCTAAAACAGAAACATGGTAAAGTGTTAAAAACACTCCCACTTTCTCCCGGAAAGACGGAGAACCTCTGATATGTACTGCCCCCACGAGGGCGCAGGCAAGCTGACACCCCAACGATCGATACAACCGTCGTGCGGCAGCAGCTAACTCTGCGTAGGGGCGTGTAGGGACCCGATTTATCGCGTCCGCCCGATTTATCGTAGGAGCCTGCGCCCTGGGGTAGTGGGCCTTTTACAGATAGGTTTTTTGAGCACGGAGACAATGGAGACATCGGAGACAATGGAGACATCGGAGACATCGGAGACAAGTGTCGTTCCACCCTACGGTCGGCACAACCGTCGTGTGTCGCGGTTAGTAGGGGCATCAGCTTGCCTGCGCCCTGGGGTGGTGGGCCTTTTACAGATAGGTTTTTTGAGCACGGAGACATCGGAGACAATGGAGACAAGTGTCGTTCCACCCTACGGTCGGCACAACCGTCGTGCGTCGTGGTTAGTAGGGGCGTGTAGCTCCCCGATTTATCGTGGGAGCCTGCGCCCTGGGGTAGTGGGTGTGGCTTTTTTCTAGCCTGATTTCATGTTGAGATGCACCAGATCAAAACGTCTATTACTACGTACAAATGAAGGAGGTGAACTGGATGATGGATACGCTCACCAATTCTGTCGAAGAGCTGTATACCCTGTATCACAAGGATATCGTGCGTTTCTTTGCGGAGCATCTTGCTGACCGAGAAGCTTCATGGGATCTCTGCCATGAAGTGTTTGTGCGTCTCCTCATTACGCTCGCATCAGGCACACAGCTTCAACATCCACAGCGATGGTTAATGCGCGTGGCCAAAAACCTGTTGATTGATACCTACCGTCATCAACACACAGCGTCAGAAGCCAATCTTCCCTTCGATTCGCAGGAGTTGGCGACGCTCGCCAGCGACTCCACGACCTTCAAAACCCTGCTCGAACGCAAAGATATACTGCAAGTCATCGTAGAGACCTTCCACGCCTTGCCGGAGAAGTACCAGCGTCTGCTCTTCTGGCGTGAAATTGAGCGGTTGCCTCTCCAGGAGATCGCTCTGCGTACGAGGGCAACGGAACCCGTGCTCTCAACCGAGCTGTGGCGGGCGCGCAAGCTCCTGCAAAGGGAGTACTTGCGACGGCGGTTCAAGGACCTTCTTCCCGCCGACGAAGAGATCTTCGAGCATCTCGATGCCTTGATCCGGTTCAATCTGACAGCCTCGCCTGAGGAACAGTTGCAGCATATCGAAACGCACGAACGAGACTATTTTGAGCGGATCGCCCCTACCTGGGATGCCTATGTGGCGAGCGCCTACGAGGCCGAGCTCCAGGAACGGCTCACCGGGCTCCTTCCCTGGCACCAGGACATGACAGTACTTGATGCCGGAACAGGCACGGGCTACCTCGCAGGCATGGTGGCTCCGCTTGTGGGCAACGTGATCGGCGTGGATTGCGCACCTGCCATGCTCACACGGGCCGGGGAGAAGATGGCGCAGGCCGGGTACCAGCATGTCTCCTTCCGCGAGGGGATGGCCGAGCAACTCCCCCTCGCAACGGATTCCGTGGATGTCGCGATGTGTCATATGCTCCTGCACCACGTCGTAAGTCCTCGCACCGTCCTTGAAGAACTGCGTCGTGTGGTGCGCCCAGGCGGCTATATGCTCATCGTCGATGCACACACGCACAAGTATCATTGGACCCCTGAAGCCTTTGGTGACCTGCACTACGGGACCGATCTCAAGAAACTGCGGAAGCATCTGTCCTCTCTTCAGATGAAAACGCTGTTGGTAGAAGATGCGGGAATATCGCATTCGGGAAACTTCATTGGCAGAGCGGCGGACTTTCCGAATTTTCTCCTCCTCGGGCAGGTGATTAAGAGAGGCAGCACGCTCCGGACAAGCAAACGACGGAGGGACAGGAAGGATGCATGACGTGGAACATAACAGCACTGGCGTTCCTTCCGAGCATGGGTCGCACCAACTTCGCCGGGTGCTCTCCCTCCGTGAAGCGGTTGCACTCGGCGTAGGTGGCACGATTGGCGGCGGGATCTTCGTGCTGGTCGGTGCAGCGGCGGGACGAGCCGGGCCGGGAGCGCTGCTGGCCTTTGTGCTCGCCTTTGGTGTGTCCTTGTTGATCGCACTGCCCTATGCTGAACTCGCCTGCCGCTATCCCCTGGCCG